>Ga0299913_10005086_pt1 | contig 11164 bp, 11 predicted proteins | sample RVTome_9_FD_201360 | JGI IMG/M metagenome (GOLD analysis project Ga0299913, IMG submission 201360) | Soil microbial communities from uranium-contaminated site in the Upper Colorado River Basin, Wyoming, United States - RVT155D38 (version 2) ... | reverse complement strand
CGAGGGCGATAATGAGGATCGCCCAGAACGGGTAGTAAGGGATGAAGAAGAAGTTCGCGACGGCGCTCAACATCGCGATCGTGATCGCTGCCACCCCGGCCCATGTCTGGCGCGCGAAGAGCGCCCAGCCGGTCGAGGCCATAAGAAGCCCGATGATGAGGTGGACCCACCCCCACGCGCTCGTATCGAGGTCGAAGGTGTAGTTGCGGGTCACGACGTAGAACTCGTCGTCAATGATTGCGACGAGGCCGGCGATCGTCTGGAAGATCCCGACCATGAGCAACACGGTCGCGGCGAAGACGATCCCTCCGGCGGCCCATCCGGAGATGTCGTCCGGACCGCCCTGCGGGTCGTACTGCGGTTGGCTGGACACGGGTCCTGCTCCTTTCGTCAGAGTGCGGCGTCCTTCTCTGTCTCGGCGATCGCCGCCGACATGGCGGCAAGCTCAGGCTCCACGGCGGCGATCGTGTCGGGGGTGAGGAATCCCTCCCCGAGCATCCGGCCGCCTGCGTCGCGGATCGCCCGCCTGAGCCCGCGCGCCCAGACGTGCTCGATCAGCAGCAGGCCGGCAGAGGCGCCGGGCTCCAGACCGTCGCCCATCTGCTTGATGTCCGCCTGGCTGAAGCCGAACGCGTGCTCGTCGCCACCGGCGCATCCGGCGGGCTGCGCCGCCTCGGCCTCGAACTCGAGGCCGAGCAGGGCTCCGACGATGCCGCCCATGCTTTCCGTGCCCTGGTGCTCGACAACGACGATCTCGTCCGAATCGGTGTCGCGTGCGATGAACAGAAGGTCGAGGATGCGAATCGTCCGGTCCTTCGCGAGTTCCGTCAGCTCGTCGACGATCCGTCCCTCGAAATTCGCCTCCCGCTCGAATCCGATGCTGATCAGCTGAACCGGTCCTATCTCAGTCACTCCGCCCGCCTCTCCGGTAGTTAGCCGCTCGCGAGGAGCGTCGCCTTCTCACGTTCGAACTCCGCCTGGTTGAGCACGCCGCGCTCGCGCAGCGCCGAGAGCCGCTCGAGCTCCGCGCTGCGGCCGGTGCGGCGCCAGGGCACGCGCAGCCGGGGTGCCGCCTGGTCGGGGAACTCCTCCAGAGTGCGCCGCCGGACCCACTCGAGCCAGGCGAACGCGGCGACCGTGAACAACACGATGGTCCAGAAGCCCCGGGTCCAGGGGACCGGCCCCCAGATCACGAGCAGCAGGATGGCCGTGCCGAGCCCCGCTCGGACCGCCCCGGGGCGCTCGCGCAGTGCGTGGGCGCTCACGCGCCTGACAGACGTGGCGCGCCGTCCGCGGCCGGCCAGCCAGGCGCCGGTCACGATGAACAGCCCGGCCACGAATGAGCCGTAGGCCGCGTCGACCAGCAGCGAGGTGGAGATGTCCCAGGCGTCGTCCGCCGCCGCCATGGCGTTGGGGGCCTCCGCGAGCGCGTCGACCACCGCATCGCCCGCCAGGCGCCGCACGGCGAGCACGGCGAGCGCGGCGAACATGAGGCAGCCGCCGACGGTGACGACCGTGCGCCGTCGGTCGCGGGACAACGCCACCGCCCCCGCGAAGGCCGCGACCGCGAGGACGAGCAGCACCCAGACGAGCGTCTCGGCCAGGTCGAGCAGATCCTGGGCGCTCTCCAGCTGGTCGCCGTCTGCGATCTGTAGCGTCGCGACCTCCGGCGGCAGGCGGTCCGCGGTGCCGGCCGGAAGGCCGACTCCCTCCGCGATCTGCTGAAACAGCGTCTTCAGGTCCAGCGAGACCTCGCCCTCGGCAAGGCGGCCCTCGACGATGTCGATCAGCGTGCCGTGGGCCACCTCGTTGGCTCGCCTCCACGCTTCGAGCGCCAGAGCGTTGCCCAGCAGGCGCGGTGCCTCACGCCGCGCCACCTCCTTGAGGCCTGCCGCGGCGGGGCCCGCCAGCCTGTCGAGCTGCGGGGGCAGCGCCTCCTCGAGCCGGGCTTCCAACTCGGCGCTCTGGAAGAGCCGGTCGACGATGAACAGCCCCACAGCTGTGCGAACCGGCTCGTTCTCGAGCAGCTCCCCGCTCGTGTCGACCCAGTTGTCGGTGTTGAGCGCCTGCCGCTCGGACCACAGGCCGAGGCCGAAGACCGTCCAGAGCAGAGTGCCGAAGACGAGCAGGGCCGCGACGCCGATCTTCCTTGCGCCGCCCACCCGCTCAGCCCCCTCCCCGGCGCCGGCCGACCATGAAGCCGAGCCCCGCACCGATCACGATCGAGGTGGCGATCACGATGATCAGTGGCGTCGACCAGGTCCCGAGGATCCAGTTGACGTCGACCTCGTCGATGTTGAGGACCGCGAAGGCGGCGCCGAGGCCGCCGAGCCCGACCATCGCGACCGTGCGCGCCTGCTCGCGGCGCCCTCGGGCGGGCTTCCGGTCGCTCGTGCCGACTGGCTGGTTGGCGGGTTCCCGCACGGGGGCGATTGTCCGAGCCGCGCGGGTGAGCGGGAATCACCCGGTGCGGGTGATGCGTCGTCGCCGTACCGGCGCGAGCATCGCCTACGACGACGTCGACCAGGCAAGGCAGTCACGGTCACGCTCAGCGAACGCGTCAAGGAGCACTCGATAGCTACGTTCTCTCGCATCACCTGGCTGGGGCACGCCACCGTGTTTCTGGAGCTCGGGGGCGTTCGGCTGCTCACAGACCCGGTGCTGCGGGCGCGGGTCGCGCACCTCCGCCGCCAGGGGCCCGCCCCGTCCGTACCGGGGCAGCTGGACGCCGTGCTGTTGTCGCACCTCCATTACGACCACCTCGACCTTCCCTCGCTGCGCCTGCTGCCCCGCGACGTCCGCGTCCTCGCGCCCGCGGGCGCCGCTCCGCTCCTGCGCGGCGCGGGCATCGCGGAGGTCGAAGAGCTCGTGCCCGGCCAGGCCGCCCGGGTGGGCGAGCTACGGGTTGAGGCCACGCCGGCCGAGCACGACGGGCGCCGCCGGCCGCTTGGGCCGCGGGCGAGGCCGATCGGCTTCGTGGTGAACGGCGCTCATAGGGTCTACTTCGCGGGGGATACCGACCTCTTCCCGGAGATGGCCGATCTGCGCCCGGTCGGCGTGGCCCTTCTGCCCGTGGCGGGCTGGGCGCGCAAGCTCGGGCCGGGGCACATGGACGCCGAGCAGGCGGCACGCGCGGCGGAGCTGCTGCGGCCCGGCATCGCGGTGCCGATCCATTGGGGCACCCTCCATCCGCGCGGCCGCCGGCGGGGCGCCTGGTTCGAGCGGCCGCCGCACGAGTTCGCGAGGCGAGTCGCCCGGCTGGCTCCCGATGTCGAAGTCCGGATTCTCGAGCCGGGGGCGGCGCTCGGGCTCTAGCGGCCGGCAGGAGCCCGTTTGGGCGCGGCGAAGGCGCCCGACATGGAGTGGCGCAGGCATGGCTACGGCCTGGTCTTGGTCCTCGTCATCGCGTCGACCGCGTTCCAGCTGGCGGTGGAGGGATCGGACACCCCCCGCTTCGTCGTGATCGCGCTGCAGGGCGCCACGCTCGTGGCCGCCGTGCGCACCGCCGACGCCAAGCGGGCGGGGATCCGCGTGGCGGTGCTCGCGGCCGGGCTGGCGGTGCTGGCCTCGCTCGTGCTCTGGATCGTCCGGGGCGACATTCCCGCGGCACCCTCGGCCGTGGTCAACGGCCTGCTCGTGGCCGTGGCGCCCGCCGTGCTGGCCGCCGGCCTCCTGCGCGACCTGCGCAGCCGGCGGGAGGTGGCTCTTCACACCTTGGCCGGCGTGTTGGCGATCTACCTGCTGCTCGGCATGTTCTTCTCGTTCACCTACGGGGTGATCGACGCAGTGGATGCAGACGCGCTGTTTGCAGGTCAGGCCGGGTCCACGCGGGCCGAGCAGCTCTACTTCAGCTTCGTCACGCTGAGCACGGTGGGCTACGGCGACTTGGCACCCGGCTCCGAGGGGCCCAGGGCGTTCGCCGTGGCCGAGATGCTCATCGGGCAGATCTATCTGGTGACGGTGGTGGCTCTGATCGTCGCGAACCTGGGTCGGCGTCAGCCGGCGTGAGGTAGGCCTCGTGACCGATGGCGCCGAGCCAACCGCGGAGGATGCGGTGCACGTGCTCGGCTCCCACCACCGGGTCGTCCGGCCAGGGCAACTCGGCCGGGTGCAGCACGAACGGATGTGACTGCGTCCCGCCCATCCCGCCGTGCGAGCCCACCAGCTCCTCGAACGCCGCCACCTCGCCTGTCTCCTCCCAGAAGGTGCTGTTGACCATTACGTCCGGGCAGTGCGGGAAGCCGTCGGTGCGACGCAGGTGCCGGGCGGCGTTCGAGCCGAACGGGGCCAGAGGGTCCTCGCCGTCGACCCCGCCCGAATCGAGGTGGTGCACGCCCCTCTTGCCGATCGCAAGCGTCCCATCGCGCTCGGAGCGCACCATCACGAAGGCGATGCCGGGATGGTCGCGTAGCTCCGGTAGCAGCCGCGGGTGTAGCCGCGCGAGCCGTTCGAGTGACACCCGGCCCGGCTCGCGCGGGAAGGAGATCAGGCCCAGGTTTCCCGAGGCCATCACCGAGAGGTCCGGCAGGTCCTCGACGGACTCGCCCGTCTCCAGTCGCCGGGCAGCACGCCGCGCGCCGCGCGCGGCCACCGTCTCGTCGCGCGCGAGCTCGGTCAGGCCGGCGCCCAGGTAGGCCACGGCGTCGTCCTCCCGCCCGGTCTCGGTGTGCACCTCGGCGGCCCCCTCGCATGCGGATCGGACGAGGTCCTCCAGAGTGATGCCGTAGCGCTGCAGGAACGTGGCGCCCTGGGACTGGCCGTGGTCTGAGAGCACCACCAGCCGGTAGGGGCGCGGGGCATCGGCCGCCGCGGCCTCGACGCGCGCGAGCTGGCGGTCGACCTTGCTCAGCACGGCCAGGGCGTCGGGTCGCTCGATGCCCGAGTGGTGCGCGACCTCGTCGTAGGCGAGGAACGTGGTGTAGACGACGGGACGGCCGGCGAGCATGTCCCCCACCACCGCCGCGACCTGGAGGTCGAGCTGGATCACGGTCGCGAATGCGCGCACGAGCGCGTACTCGCGCCCGCGGTGGATGCGCGGCTGGACGTCGCGGCGGCGCTGGCGCGCCTGGGCGTGGCGCTCGCGCGCGACCTCCGCGAACACGGCCATGAGCGTCTTCGCCACGGCGTAGGGGCGGGCGAAGTAGGCCGAGTAGTCGCGCCCGATCGGGCGGCGGCGGCTCAGCACCGTGCTCATCGTGAGCATCGAGTGCTCGGCGTCCCCGGACAGGATGTTGGCGCGGCTGGCCCCGTCCGCGTGGAGCAGCCCGCGCCCGTCCGAGTGGCGCCGCTCGAGCTCCGCCGCGTCACGCGGGTGGTTCGTCACGATCGGCGCGGCGCGGTCCTTCTCCCACCAGCGGAAGGCAGGCATATCGTGGTTGTCGCCGTGCAGGAGACCGGCCTGGCAGGCGCCGGTCTGAGAGGACCAGTCGGTCTCCCAGCCGGCCAGGCGATGCGAGTCCTCGCGCAGCCAGCGCGCCATGACCGGCGCGCTGCCGTCGCGCAGCGCGCGCTTCAGCACGTCGAGCGCAAGCCCGTCGATCTCGAGGAACACGACACCCGGCGCCTCGCTCTCGATGCGATCGCCGCGGCGGCGCACCTGGCGGCGCACTACGTTGCGATACCAGGACTCGTCCTCGTCGATCGCGAGCAAGGCCGAGACCAGCGCGGTCAGCGCCGCCAGGCCGAGCGTGAGCGCCAGCCCGGACCAGAAGTCCTCCACGCTCGCGCCGGGCACCGCGTCGACCGCCACGGTCACGAGCAGCGCATTCAGCGCCAGCGCGCCCAGCCCCAGCGTGAGCACGCTGAGCGGCAGCGCGAACCGCGCCAGCAGCGGCCAGACCAGGGCGTTCAGGACGCCGACCATCGCCGCCGTCGCAAGCGCGGCCCCCGCCCCGTCCAGCGTGAAGCCCGGCAGCATCTCGGACAGCAGCACGAGCAGGGCGGCGTCCACCAGCAATACGACAAGCGAGCGCAGCACAATCGTGACCGGCATCTTCCGAACCCTCTCCGAAGGGCGGATGACTTCTCGTCACCCGCCGCGGGTGATGCGACGTCACCCGATGCTCGGGGACGCTCGGGGCGGTGAGCACCACACCCGTTTCGCGGGCAGAGCAACCGAGCGTCCGCGCGATCCTGCGCGTGGTCGTAACCGTCGTGCTGAGTGCGCTCGCGGTGTACGTGCTCTACCTGGTGCGCCAGCCGATCGGCTACATCCTCCTGGGGGCGTTCCTGGCCGTTGCCGCGTCCGGCCCGGTGAACCTGCTCAGCCGCAAGCTCTCCCGCGGGCTGGCCATCGCGATCGTCTACCTCGGCATCATCTTCGTGCCGATCGGTATCGCCCTCATCCTCGTGCCTCCGCTGGTCGAGCAGGCGGTGCGGCTCGCGGAAAACCTCCCCGAGTACGCGCAGGACCTGAATGATGCGTTCGAGGAGAATCCGCAGCTTCGGGAGGCGAACGAGAAGTACGACATCACGACGAAGCTGGAGAACGTCGCAGAAAACCTCGTGTCGAGGCTCGGGGACGCCGCCGGCGCGCTCGTGGACATCGGCGCCGGGCTCGTCTCGTCGATCTTCGCTCTTGTGACGATCCTCGTGATCAGCATGTTCATGATCGGCCGCGGCCAGGCCTGGCGCGACGCCGCGTTGCGCTACCGCCCCCCGCATCAGGCCGAGCGCATCCGCCGCGCCACCGACTCCATCGCCAACGCGGTGGGGTCGTATATCGGAGGCGCGCTGGTGCAGGCCACGATCGCCGGCGCCGCCGCCTGGCTCATGCTCGTGATCCTGGGAGTGCCGTCGCCGCTGCCGCTGGCGCTCATCATCGCGATGCTCGACCTGATCCCGATGGTGGGCGCCACGCTCGGCGCGGTGGTGGTGGGCGTGGTCACGCTGTTCGTCGACTTTCCCACGACCACCATCATCTGGGCGGTCTTCGCGATCGCATACCAGCAGTTCGAGAACTACGTGGTGCAGCCGCGCATCCAGAGCCGCGCCGTCGAGCTCGACCCCTTCCTCGTGGTGGTGGCCGCCCTGTTCGGGGGCGCGCTGCTCGGCGTGATCGGCGCCCTGCTCGCGATCCCCACTGCGGCGGCCATACAGATCGCCGTCCGCGAGTACCTCGAGTATCGGCGCGAGTACGGCCAGGAAACCGCCTGAGGCGGCCCGGCTCTCAGTCCTCGGGCCCCTCCAGCCGGCGCACCTCGATCAGCTCGAGTCCGAGCGACTGGATGCGGTCAAGCAGTCCGTGCAACTCGGACTGGTCGCGGAGCTCTCCGCGCATCACCGTCTCGGCCGGCTTGACCGAGGCGGTGAAGTCCTCGAACGCCCCGGTGAGCGAGTCGCTCAGCCGGCCCTTGATCCGGATCTCGTAGCCGGTGGGGGCCACCACCGAGCCAGCCTCGCGGCGCCCGGGGTGAGCCCGCGTCACCCGCCGTGGGTGACGCGGGCCTCAGCGCAGGCTGGCCGGGGCCGGCAGCCGCCCGAGCCGGCGCCGGTAGACGCTCATGGCCGGGGACGGGAAGTCGCCGTGCGTCTGGCTGCGCAGGCGCTCCACCCGCTCGCGGTGGAACGAGCTCGAGCGGTTCTCGTTGTGGCCGATCACGTTGCGCGTGCGGATCCCGTGGCGCCCCTGCAGCATGCGTGTCAGGCGCAGCGACGCCGCCATCTGGCGGCCGTTGCCGAGCACCTGGGCATCGCTTCGGCCGACGTGCTCGATGCCGATCGAGGTCCAGTTCAGGCCCACCGTGTGGCGGCACATGATGCGCACCGGGACGAGCTGGTAGATCGTGCCGTCGCGGTCGATCACGTAGTGCGAGCAGACCCCCGGCAGCTCGCGCAGCTCGGGGTCGGGCCGGTTGGGCGCGAAGGCGTTGTAGACCGGGCCGAAGCCGTCGGTGACCGTGTAGTGCTGGACGATCACCTTGGGGTCGCGCAGGCGGTGATCGTCGATGCCGTAGTGGCGCCGGGCATAGGCGCGCATGTCGGCGCGGCGCTCGGCGCCGTAGGGGATCGGCCTGGAGACCACGGGCGGCGGAGCCACGGCCCGCGCAAGCGCCAGCACCGCGCCGGCATGGCGCCGGACGCCTGCGGCGGGCAGCCGCCCGCCCGGCAGCTCGACCACGAACGCGGTGTCGCCCGCGTGGGCCGAGTTCTGCCACGACACGGCCGTGCCGGGGTAGGCGGGCAGGCGCCGGCGCGGCAGCCCCGAGCGGCGCGAATAGAGCTGCTCGAGGGCAGGGTCGCCGGCACTCTCGACGATCATCCGGAGCGCTTGGTGGTACCACAGCGTCACGCGCGGGCGCTCGCGCTCGACGAAGCGCTGGAGCGCCTGCGTCTCGGGCTCCGAGGCCGGTCCCCTGCCTGACTCGTAGACCCCGTCGAGGTCGCGCCAGCGATGCGGGAAGTTGCGGTTGAGGTCCACCCCGCGCGCGTTGTGGCGGCTGCCCGCCGCGGAGCCGTCCGGGTTGGCGTCCTCGATCAGCCACAGCGCGGTGCCGCGCGGCCGCCGGACCCTGAGCAGCCGCCTCACCACCGCCCGGCCGGCGGGCTCGTTGCCGTGCACCGCGCCCACCACCAGCAGCTTCACGCGCGCGCGGGGAGAGCCGATGCGCACCGCGCGGATCGGCCGCCCGCGGCTCGAGTGGCCGATCACCTCGCCCCGCCCGGCCGCCGCGGACGGCGGCTCGGCGGATTCTCCCCCTGGCGCCGCGAGGACGGCGGCCGTGGCGGCGATTGCCCCGAGCATCCCCATGCGGCGAGTATGGCGATCGGCCCGCGGACGGCCACCCGCCGGGCGGCGGTAGTGTCGGCCTGCGTGACCGCCGCACTGGCAGACAGGGCCGCCGCCCACGGCCGCATCGCCATCGACACGGAGTTCGTGTCTGAGCGCCGTTACCAGGCGCTGCTGTGCCTCGCCCAGATCGCCGTGCCCGACCCCGAGTCCCCCGACGGCGTGCGCACCGAGGTGTTCGACCCGCTCGCCGACGACCCGCCCGACCCCGCCCCGCTGGCCCGCGTGCTGGCCGATCCCGAGGTCGAGGTGGTGGTGCACGCGGGACGCCAGGACATCGCGATCCTGCGCCGCGCCTGGGCCACCGACGTGACCCACGTGTTCGACACCCAGCTCGCGGCCGGGTTCCTGGGGTTGGGCAACCAGGAGGGCTACGAGTCGCTCGTGCGCAAGTTCCTGCGCGTGAGCCTGAAGGGGTCCGAGGGCTTCACCAAATGGGACCGCCGCCCGCTGACCGCCCAGCAGCTCGAGTACGCCGCCGACGACGCCCGCCTGCTGCTGGCGCTGGGCGACGAGATCGAGCGCCGGCTCGTGGAGCGCGGGCGGCTTGCCTGGGCGCGCGAGGAGTGCCGCGCGCTCGAGAAGTCGAGTGACGAGCGCGACCCCGAGCGCCTGTACGAGCGGCTGCCCCGGCTGGGCCGCCTCAAGGGGCCCGCCCGGGCGGTGGCGCTCGAGTTGGTCGAGTGGCGCGAGTGCACGGCCCGCTCGACGGACCGCCCGGCCGGCTACGTGCTGCCCGACCAGGCGCTGATAGAGCTGGCCCGCCGCGCACCCAGCGACCGCAAGGGGCTCGAGCAGATCCGCGGCCTGCCGGCCCAGACGATGCACCGGCGCGGCGACGCGCTGCTCGAAGCGATAGCCCGCGGGCGCCGCCGCGAACCGCCCCCCGCTCCCCCAGAGCCGCCCGGGCGCGAGCCCGGGGACGCCCCGCTCGTGGCGCTCGCGCAGGCTCTCGTGCGCCACCGCTCGATGGAGTCGGGCGTGGCCGTCGAGCTGATCGCCACTCAGTCCGAGCTGAGCGCGCTCGTGTCGGCCCTGCGCCGCGGCGAGGACGGCGACAATGTGCGGGTCGCGCACGGCTGGCGCCACGAGCTGGTGGGTGCGGAGCTGGGCGAGCTGGTGGCCGGACGCCGCGCGCTGAGCGTGGGCGCCGACGGCCGCCTGCGCGTCAGCGAGGCCTGAGTCCCGGCGGCAGCACGCCCTCGTCGATCAGCCGGCGGATCTCCCCCGCGCGGCGCGGGTTGAGGCAGACGTGACGCTGGCCCACGCTCGGCTTCTCGGCCAGCAGCCCGGCGGCGACCAGCTCCTCGCCCAGGTCGAAGGCGAGCGCGCGCTCGTTGCCTGCGAAGCCGCGCGCGAGATGGTCGAAGGCCGTGTGATAGCCGCCCCACTTGCCCATCCCGTCGAGCCGCTGCAGGATGCGCCTCATGACGCGGCGGCGCGGGTCGGGATCGTCGTGCGCGCGCGTGACCGACCCGGCCGGCTCGAGCAGGCGCAGCAGCTCGGGCTCGAGCCGCTCGACCGACTCCTCCTCCAGCGGCGAGCCGCCGAGCCGGGTCACGGCCTCGGCCACGCACAGCGGGTGGGTCGCGCCGATCGGGGGGCGCAGGTCCTCCACCGCCAGCGCGTGCCCGGGCAGCAGGTGGGTTCGCGCGCGCAGCCGGTCGATCGCCGCGGTCGCGTCGTCGAGCGCCTCGCGTGCGTACTCGGCGGCCCAGCGGGAGTTGGCGGCGGGATACGAGAGCGCCAGGTGCCCGTCGCAGGTCCCGAGCAGCAGACCGAGCTCGGACGCCGCCTGCGGCGGTCCCGCGTCGGCCGCCTCCACGAGCCGCTCGACGGCCGCCGCCGCCAGCTGGGCACCCCGATCGACGACGGCCCCCGGGTCGGCACGCAGCTCAGGCGCCAGCGGCAGCGCGGCCAGCACGGCCCCCTCGGCGGGCGCGACCGCCAGCGCGATCGGCCGCTCGCGGCCGGTGCGCGGCTCGCCCAGCTCGCGCACGCCGCGCTCGAGCTCGCCCCGCAGCAGCTCGCGCAGCCTGGCGGCCCATTCGCGCGGTGCATCGATCCCCCCTGCGTCGGCCAGCACGCGCTCGAGCTCGCTCTCTATATTCACCCGGCCAGATTATGGGTACGTCTCGTGCGCCGATGAACCGCAAGGCCCTCCGCATCTACCTGCAGGACCACCTGGCCGGCTCCACCGGAGGCGTCGAGCTGGCGCGCCGCGCACGCGGGGCCAACCAGGGCACCGCCTACGGCGACGAGTTCGCCAAGCTGGCCGACGAGATCGAGGCCGACCGCCGCTCGCTGGAGAGCATCATGGACGACCTCGGCTTCGGCGCGGACCGCCCCAAGAACGCCGTCTTCTGGATCGCCGAG
>Ga0299913_10005085_pt1 | contig 11165 bp, 7 predicted proteins | sample RVTome_9_FD_201360 | JGI IMG/M metagenome (GOLD analysis project Ga0299913, IMG submission 201360) | Soil microbial communities from uranium-contaminated site in the Upper Colorado River Basin, Wyoming, United States - RVT155D38 (version 2) ... | reverse complement strand
CGGCCGTAGCCGGTCGAGAGCATCAGCCGCTGCGTCCATTTGTTGATGTGCAGCGTCTCGTAGTCGACCGGCGTGCCAACCAGCGCCTCGAAACGGCCGCGCATGTCGTCGTCGTTGTCGGCCATCGAGTGGATGGTGAAGTGGCGCGTGGAGTCCTGGACGATCATCATCGTCCAGTGATCGTCGACCATGTGATAATGACGCCCCTTCGGCGCCGGCACGCGCTCCCACAACTCGTCGCAGCGGAACAGCGCCTGGCCGAGCGTCTTGAGCGTCTTGCCTTCAAGTTGAAAACCGAGCTGCCGCCGAACCTCGCTGGCGCCGCCGTCGCAGCCGACGAGATAGTCGGAGGTGATCGTTTCGGACGCACCATTCGCCGGCTTCACGATGCTGCGTACGCCGCCTGCGTCCTGCGTGAAGGATTCGAACGCGCAGCCGAACCGCACCGTCACATTGGGAATGCTCTCGGCGATCGATTTCAGCAGCGGCTCGAGCGTGTACTGCGAGATCACCTGGTACGGCTCGAGCGGCAGCGAGCCGTCGTTGGTCTTTGCCGTCCGCTCCTTCGCCTGCGCGACGGTCAGGAACGGCCACGTCATCAGCATCGGCTTGGCGAGCGAGAAGCAGAGGAAATTGTCCATCGGCCAGTCCGGCGGATAGCCGGCGGCGCGAACCCGGTCCGCTAGGCCGAGACGGCGGAAAATCTCCATAGTGCGCGGATTGCAGCGCTCCATCTTCGGATAGCCGAGCGGCGCCTCGTTCTTCTCGATCAGCGTGCAGCGGATGCCGCGCCGGCCGAGGTCGATGGCCAATGTCAGACCGACGGGGCCGGCCCCGGCGATCAGCACCTGCGTATTCATTGCGCTCATGATTCCTGAAGTTTCTTGAACCGCGCATCGATCGGTGCGGCGGTCGCGTTCTCGCTCGATGTGCGTTTGGAAGCTAGAGCCTGGATTTTGCCTGTCAATTGGTGGGAGCGCGAGGTGCTGGGGTCTCGACCGGTCGATGCTTATTCGGACAGGAACGATTCGATCTCGCTCACCAGCTTCAGCCAGGCCGGCTCGCCTGGCAGCACCATGTGGTTGTCGCTCTCGAGCGTCACAAATCTCGCCCCCGGGATCGCCGAAGCAATGAGACGCCCCTGTTCGAAAGGAACGACGCTGTCATTGCGGGAATGAAACACCAGCGTGGGAACTTTGACCTGTGGCAGCAGGTCGACGACGTCGATGTCGTCGCAGGCAGAGCGGATTCTGATCGCGTTCTCAGCGGAGGCCGTGAATCTCTGCAGGTCGCAGAACCATTTGATCTGCTCCGGCGAACCGCCAGGCAGGTAGACGGAACTGAAAGCCCGCATGAAGGCGGAGTGCTCGTCGCCCCAGCCCTGCTGCATGATCGCTATGAAAGCGCGTGCCATTTCGGCCTCGGCTGATGAACCGCGCCTGTTGCGTCCTTCGGCGTAAGCCCCATGCAGCACGAGCTTGCTGACGCGCTCGGGATGGCGGACTGCATAGGCGATTGCGACGGCGGCCCCTTGAGAAATGCCGAGAAGGGCGACGCTCTTTAGCGCGCTCGCCTCAATGACGCTCGCGAGATCGCGCACGAAGGCTTCGAACGAGATGTCGTCGACATCGCGGTCGGAAAGTCCGGTGCCGCGTCCATCGTAGCGGATCAGGCGATGGCGCTCGGCGAGACGATGCAGGAGCTGCGACCAGACCGGGCTTTTCCAGTCGTATTCCACATGGGTCAGCCAGTTGGCGGCTTTCACCAGCGGCTCGCCCTGACCGACTGAGGCGATTGCCAAGTTGAAGCCATCCGTGGTGCGGCAGAAGGTGACCTCCTGGGTCGCGGGCAGTGGATCGGGGGCTTGCTGCAGCGGATGTGCGTTGTCCTTAGGCGAGGACAGGGCGGTCCCAACGCCGTCGTAGACGTCTCCGACGAAGCGAACGCCTTTCCGCTGCAGAGTACGGATCAGGCGCTGCTCCTGCCCATCGTCGCCGATGGCTCTGCGCGCGGCATTGATGCGGCTGGTGAGGGTCGAATCGGAGACAATCCGGCCGCCCCACACAGCCTCGATGAGGTCGTCCTTGCTCACGACCCGGCCGCGGTGCTCGATCAAATAGACCAATAGATCAAAGACTTGAGGCTCGATCGCAACAAGATCGACGTCGCGGCGAAGCTCGCGGCGGTCGATATCGAGTGCGTACTTACCGAACCGAAAGTGCACATCTGCCCCCTGGTGAGCTGCTGCCTCGGGAACTAGTCAAGACGATCTCAAGCGCAAATCAAGGGCTTCACAAAGCGTTCCAATTCGCCCGGCGGCATTCTTTTCCGGCGTCGACCGCCCTTGTTGCCGAGAACACGCCGAAAGCAACCATGCAGTTTGAGACCATTCGCCGCCGCATCGACGGTTCGATCGACTACAACTTTTACCATCGGCGAGCCGCGGCGCTGCGCGCCAAAGCGATGACCGGCCCGCTCCTGGGAGGAGCGCGCGTCGTGGCCGGTGGGCGCATGGTCGCTGCGCTGATCCTCGCGCCGCTGATAGCTGCCGGCATCGCTCTTCACATTGGCATCTAGCTGAACAACGCAACCGCGACCGGCGTCGTAGCACAGACACACTGACCGACGGCAGCCCAATCGACATCGAAAGAGGAAACAATGGAACAAATCCGACAATTCGTGTGTGGCGCTACCGCTCGACTCAGCCTCGTCAGGCGCGTTGCTTGCAGCTTGGTTGCAGCGGCCGCCTGCATGACCACAGCGTGGCCCGGCGCGCAAGCCGCCGACAACACCCGCTACGTCAGCATCACAGGCAAGAACACCAATCCCTGCACACTCGCGCAACCGTGCCGCTCGCTGCAGAAGGCCATCGGGGTCACGCCGGCCGGCGGCGAGGTCCGGGTTCTCGACTCCGGCTTCTTTGGCAACAACGCGAGGATTAAGAAAAGTCTGACGATTTCCGGCAACGGCCACACGGTCTATCTCGGCAATCCGATCTTTGTAACCGATGGAGCGGCGACGGTGGCGCTACGCGGATTGGTGCTTAACGGGCACGAGTCGAGCACAACGAACACGATAGGTATCAGCATCGGAAGCAACACCACCGGCATGGCGGTGCACATCGAGCGTTGCGTGATCCATGGCTTTTCCTTCGCCGGCATTGCCGCGACCGCCCCCGGGCTTAAGGTCTTTCTGGTCGACAGCGTCGTGCGCGACAACGCAGGTCACGGCTTTATCATCGTCAACTCGGGAGCATCGCAGGTGACGATCGACGGCTCCCGCATCGAGAACAACGGCGCCGCCGGCATCAACATCCAGAGCGGCCGCGCCGCCGTCAGCCGTTCTATCGCCTCGGGCAATTTCCGCGGCGTCAATGTCTTCGGTGCATCGACGTCCGCCGGCGTTTCGTCGACGGTTGCTTTCGGGAATGCCGACGGCGGCTTCTATGTGGAGTCCGGCAGTATGACGATCGAATCCTCGTTCGCCCAGAGTAACAAATTCGGCGTGCGCGCCGATGCCGGGGCTGTAGCGCGGATTTCGAACTCCTCCTTCATCGGTAACGGGGTCGGCGTTAGCGCCAGCGGCACTGTCGAGACACGCGAGAACAACATTGTCAAAGGCAGTACGAGCCTTAACGTCTTCGGCACGCTCACGCCGATCGGGGGTACATAGCACCGGGGCGCGACTGGCGTTCCAATCGCGCCTGCACTACAACGTGCTGCAGGCGCCATGACCACGATATCCCATCCAACCGTCCGCCCCGCCCCACGGACCATCGAGGCCGTCATCGCCGCGCTCGCCGCGCGGTTCGGCAATCGGCTGGTCACGTCGCAGGCAGTGCGCGAGCAGCACGGCAATACGCTGACCTGGGTGACCAATCAGCCGCCGGACGCGGTGGTGTTTCCGGAATCGACGGCGGACGTGCAGGACATCGTCCGGCTGTGCGCGAAGCACAAGGTGCCGGTCATTCCCTACGGCACCGGGACGTCGCTCGAAGGCCAGCTCAATGCGCCGGCGGGCGGTATCTCGATCGACGTCCGCGACATGAACCGCGTGCTGTCGGTGCAGGCCGAAGACCTCACCTGCGTGATCGAGCCCGGCGTGACGCGCAAGGCGCTCAACGAGCACCTGCGCGATCAGGGCGTGTTCTTCCCGATCGATCCGGGCGCCGATGCCTCGCTCGGCGGCATGGCGGCGACGCGCGCCTCCGGCACCAACGCGGTGCGCTACGGCACCATGAAGGACAATGTGCTGGCGCTGAAGGTCGTCACCGCCAACGGCGAGGTGATGCGGACGGCGACACGCGCCAAGAAGTCCGCGTCCGGCTATGACCTCACGCGATTGATCGTCGGCTCCGAAGGCACGCTTGGCGTGATCACCGAACTGACGCTTAAGCTTGCCGGCATCCCGGAGGCGATCGCATCCGGGATCTGTCCTTTCCCGACAGTCGAAGCCGCGTGCAACGCCACGATCCTCACCATCCAGGCCGGCATTCCGGTGGCGCGGATCGAACTGCTCGACGAACTGCAGGTGAAAGCCTCGAACGCCTATTCCAAGCTGTCTCTGCCCGAGACGCCGATGCTGTTCGTCGAGTTCCACGGCACCGACGCGGGCGTGGCCGAGCAGTCGCGCCGCTTCGGCGAGATCGCCGAGGACCTGGGCGGCGGGCCATTCGAATGGGCGACCAGGCCGGAGGACCGGACCCGGCTCTGGCAGGCGCGGCACGATGCCTATTGGGCGGGCCGGGCGCTGCGCCCCGGAGCAAGCCCGCTCGCCACCGACGTCTGCGTGCCGATTTCCCGTCTTGCCGAATGCGTGACCGAGACTCAGCGCGACATTGCCGAGGCCGGCTTCCTGGGTCCGATCGCCGGCCATGTCGGCGACGGCAATTTCCATGTGACGCTGCTGGTCGACATGCAGGATCAGGGCGAGATCGAACGGACCGAGGCCCTACTGGAGCGGCTGGTCGAGCGGGCGCTGGCGATGGACGGGACCTGCACTGGCGAGCATGGGGTGGGGCAGGGGAAGATGAAGTACCTGCTCGCGGAGCACGGGCCCGAGGCGTTGGCGGCCATGCGGGCCATCAAGCGGGCGCTCGATCCCGACAACATTCTTAATCCTGGTAAGATTGTTCCGCTTCCCTAAACCGCGCGGCAAGCCGTAAATCATTGCGCGGACACAGAATCGCCGTCAAACATGGCATAGGTTGTGCCCTTGCCCAGTGGTCCTTTCGTTCCCACGTTCGCAGAGGCGCTTGCTGCAAAGCGATGCGAACGGTCGGCACCGGGACACTGCGGAAGCGGCACGGTAAAGTGCGGCCGGGTTTGGGCGACCGGGTTGGCGGCCCGAGGTTCGTATGAGGCCGCGTCCAGCACCGGATTGAAACTTCCTGCACCGGAGTGATTGTGCAGACGACACTGCTCGCAGTCGCATTTGCGATCATCCTGGCGCTGATTGCGGCGCTGGTAGGTCCATTCCTGGTGGATTGGACGCAGTTTCGGTCCACGTTCGAGGCCGAGGCAAGCCGCATGGTCGGCCTGCCGGTGCGCGTCAAGGGAGCGATTGACGCGCGGCTTCTTCCCTCACCCTCGTTGGCGGTGCACGGACTTGAAATCGGCGAATCGAAGAGCGGGCCGACACTCAGGGCGCGGCAGCTCAACGTCGAGTTCGCGCTTGGCGCGTTGATCCGGGGCGAGTTCCGCGCAGTCGAAGCGCAACTCACCGGGCCCGAAGTCACGGTGGCGATCGATCGGAGCGGCTCGCTCGACCTGCCGAAGCTCTCGGGCGGCTTCGTTCCCGAGACGCTCTCGATCGAACGGCTCCATGTCGAAGACGGCCGCGCTCATGTCGTAAATGCAATGACCGGCGGCCGCACGACCCTCGAAAACATCTGGTTCAACGGTGACTTGCGCTCGCTTGCCGGTCCATTCAAGGGCGAAGGCGCATTCGTCACGGGTGGCGAGCTTTACGGTTACCGCGTCTCCGCAGGCCGGCTCGGCGACGACGGCAGACTCCGCCTCCGTTTGAGCCTCGATCCATCCGACCGCCTCCTCACCGCCGAAGCCGACGGCGCGCTCGTCTTCGGAGAAGGCAAGCCCAGGTTCGAGGGCGCAATTGCGCTCAGCCGGCCCGCGGGCCTAGTGGTTGCCACCGGGCAGAGCAAAGTGAAACCGCCATGGCGCGTCACCACCCGCGTCAATCTCGATCCTGCGGGCGCCAAGCTTGAGCACATCGAGTTCCAGTATGGGGCCGAGGAAAGCGGCGTGCATCTGACCGGCACTGCCGAACTGCGGCTCGGCCGGCAGCCGCTGCTCAAAGGGATTCTGTCGGCGCGACAGCTTGACCTGGACCGCCTGATCGCAACGCCGGACAAGCCGCTGGTCCTGCCCGCCGAGGCGCTCAAGCGGTTGATCGCCGGCTACGCCGATGCGCTGCAGTCGCCAATCCAGACGGAGCTCAGCATCAGCGCCGACAGCGTCATGGTGGGCGGTGGCCTGGTCCAGCTGTTCGGGGCCGATCTGCGGCTGGGGGCCGATAGCTGGACGCTCGACAGGGTTGAGTTTCGTGCCCCCGGGCTCAGCCAGATCAATCTCAGCGGCGATCTCGGTCTGGGGTCCTCGCCCTCGTTTCGCGGCCCGCTGACGGTCGAGACCAACGATCCGGGCGCGCTGGCGGGCTGGCTCAGCGGCCGCAACGATCCGGCGACCCGCATTCGTCCGTTCAAGGCGCGGGGCGAAGTCGTGCTGAGCCCGACCGAAATCGCCGTTGAACGGCTCAAGGCGCAGGTCGACCGCAAGCGCATCGAAGGCCGCCTGCGTTATGTGATCGCAACCGCCGCGCAGCCGTCTCGGCTCGACGCCGAACTCAAGGCGCCGGAACTCGACCTCGACGCGCTGTTGGCTTTTGCCGAGGGAGCCCTTGCCGGCACGGAGTTGAAGCCGCCGAGCGAGATTGCGCTCAGCGTTGCGGTCGAGCGCGCGCGTATCGCCGGTGTCGAAGCGAAAACATTGCAGGCGCAGGTCAAGCGGGACGCCAAACTGCTGTTGATAGAACGTCTCTCGGTCGGCGATCTCGGCGGCGCCAATTTCGTCGCGACAGGCCGGGTCGACACGTCCGGCGCCGCGGCGCGCGGCAGTCTCGCCCTCGATGTCGACGCGCGCTCGCTTGATGGCGTGATCGCGCTTGCAGCGAAGTTCGCGCCGCCGCTCGCGGAACCGCTGCGCCGTGCCGCGGCACGGGTGCCCGGGGCGAAGCTTCAGATTACGCTTGGTCTTGACGGGCCGGAGCAGCCGTCTGCCGCAGCCAAGACCAGTGTACGGTTTGCGGCCGAAGGGCGCGTTGCGGGATTGCGGGCAAGCCTGCACGGGCTGGCGCGGCAGGATTCGACAAGGACGGCGGCTGAAGGGTTGACCGCACTCGCCGGCAGCGACGTCCGCTTTGAAGCACAGATGGACGGCGAAGACGGCAGTGCGCTTGTCGCGCTGCTCGGTCTCGACAAGGTCGTGACGGTCGACCGGCAGCCGGGCTTCGTCAACATTGCCGTTAACGGTAAGCTTGATGAAGCGCTGAGTGTCGACGCGCATGTTCTGGCCGGCGGCCTCGACGGCAAGGCATCCGGGACGGTGCGTGTCGCAGCGAACAGAGGTCCGAGCGCCGATCTCGACCTGAACGTTGCGAAGGCAAATGTTCGGCCGATGGTCGCTGCAGGCGAGCGCGCGAGAGCGTTGCCGCTGACGCTTCGCAGCCGAGTCTCTTTGACCGAGCGCGAAGCCAAGCTCGTCGATCTGAATGGAACCTTGGCCGGGACGGAACTGCACGGAACGCTGACGCTCGGCTTTGCCACGGGGCTGACGATTGCCGGTGAGATCGACGCCGACTCTCTGGATGCAGCGGCCGCGATCGCGGCGGTGGTCGGTGCGCCCGCGGAGACGCGGGGCGCGCGTGGTGGGCCGTCCGGCTGGTCGGCCGAGCCATACGCGCTCGGACGGTTTGCCAATCTCAACGGCCGGGTCGAACTCAAGGTGATGCGGGCCGCGCTGACACCGTCGCTGCCGGCGCGGCAGCTGCAGACGGCGCTCATCTTTCGCGGACCGGAAATCGTGCTTGACGATTTCGAGGCGCACGTTGCCGGCGGCCGTGTTGCCGGCCGTCTTATGCTGCGCCGCGGCGGCGAGGGCCTTGCGGTGCGCGCCCATGTCGCGCTGAGCAATATCGATGCGGCCGCTGTGCTGCCGGGCGACCTGCGCCCGTCGGTCGAAGGCCGCCTCTCCGGCAAGCTCGATCTCGACGCCAGTGGTCTCAGTCCGAAAGCGTTGGTCGGCTCGCTTGCCGGAAGCGGGACGCTCACGCTCGAAGACGGTTACTTCGCAAGCCTCAGTCCCCAAGTCTTCGACGCCATCATCCGGGCATCCGATCAGGGACTTGCGGTCGGGACGTCAAAAATCCGCGACATCGTTTCCGCGGCGCTGAGCAGCGGGCGTCTGCGCATATCGAAGATCGGCACGACCGTGACGATTAACGCCGGCCAGGTTCGACTGGCAAACACGTCGGTGGCCGCCGACGGTATTCAGCTTGGTGCGACCGGCAGTCTCGACCTGATCCAGCAGCAGATTGATGCGCGATTGACGCTCAGCGGGCCGCCGCCGAGCGATCGGCAAGCTGAACGCCCCGATGTGTACATTGGGTTGAAAGGATCGATCGCGGCGCCGCACCGCACCCTTGATGTATCGGCGCTCGCCGGCTGGCTGACCGTTCGCAGGATCGACCAGCAGGCCAAGAAGCTGGAGGCGCTGGAGCAAGCCCAAGAAGCCGCTCGCGCCCAGGAAGCTGCTCGCGCACAAGAGGCCGCTCGCGCACAAGAGGCGGTGCAGGCAAAGCGGCGCGAGGAAACATCCGCGGTTCCGGTTCCGCCGAAGCAGCCGGAACCATCCGTTGCGTCAGCTCCGGCGGCGCGTTCAATCGGCGTTCCTCCGGCGACTGCCGCTACCCGGCCTTCAACGGGGACAACCCGCTCTGGAGAGCAACTGCGCGACAGCGGCGTTCCGCAGATCGTGCGGCCTGAGCCTGGCTCGTCGGCCTCAATCGCGCGGCCGCCAGCTGCTGGCGCCACGGATCCTCGATCGACGCAGGCTCCTCCGTTGCCGGCGCCGGTCGAAATCCGCCGTGTTCCGCGCGGACCCACGCGCGCACAAGAAACGCCGGAGCGGCATCCGAATGAGCCGCTCCAGCTGCCGAGCTCGCGCCCTTCCTGGTTTGACAACCTGATCGGCGCGCCACGCTAGCGCATAGCAGGCATGCTGTTGCGCGCGCGCCGACTGTTGGCTACTGAATACGCTCCATTGCCTGATGGGCAGGGCCAACATCAAGCAATGCGTCGTTGTGATGGCCGTTTGGGCCCGACCGATAGTGGTCGAGAACAAACAGACGGATCGCCGACGACAGATTGCCATGGCGACGGCCTGAATCGATCGCGGCAACGACCTCAGAAAGCGTCGCGCTCCGCTCGCGAGCGATCTCCTTCAAACTCCGCCAGAAAGCCTCCTCGAGGCTCACGCTTGTTTTGTGCCCTGCGATTACGATCGAGCGCTTGATGACTTGTGATTTCATCGATCGTCTCCCGTTTCGATGCGATGCTGGTCGACGTGCCTGGCGGCTTTGTCGCGCCGCTCGGCTTCGCGTTGGCGATCCGCGTTGCTGCGCCCGTGCACAGCCCTATTTTCCGCGGCGATCATGTCGCTGCGGCGGCGGGATGCGCGCTTGCGTTCAGTCCGGAGATTGACGACGTCACCCATACGTCAGGCCCCAAACAGCGGACTCGATCCTCGTCGACGGAAGAAAGAAGTGTCACCCCGTCGTCGTCGCCCCGCGCTCAGGTACGGGACGCAGGTAGTAGACGGTGACCTTGTGGCAAATTGATGCACGACACAGCATTTTGAACAGGCAGTGGATGCGGAAAAATTTGCCTACCAGCGCGGGGCCATGTGTGGGACCGAAATCCATCTAGTCCACGATACCAACGTATGCGCGGCTAATGCGATGGTATTAACGCACTAGTGCGGCGGCTGGAATTCGCTCTTATTGCCGTAAAGTTCGCTCTATTGCTGCAAGCATGAGCGGGGCAATCTCGGGACCCTAGCTTGGCCGAACCATTTTTTCCGGCCGCACCAGCCGGTCGAACTCCGCAGCGGTGACGAAGCCGAGCCGGATTGCCTCTTCGCGCAGCGTGGTGCCGTTGGCATGCGCGGCCTTGGCGACTTGCGCGGCCTTGTCGTAGCCGATGGTCGGCGCCAGTGCAGTGACCAGCATAAGCGAGCGCTCCGTCAGTTCCCGGATGCGCGGTTCGTTGGCTTCAATACCAACGACGCATTTGTCGGTGAACGAACGGGCAACATCGGCGAGCAGCCGCACCGACTGCAACATCGCGTAAGCGATGACCGGCTTATAGACGTTGAGTTCGAAATGACCTTGGCTGCCGCCCACCGTGATGGTGGTTTGATTGCCGAACACTTGGCAGCAAGCCATCGTCACTGCCTCGCATTGGGTCGGATTGACTTTGCCCGGCATGATCGACGAACCGGGTTCATTCTCCGGCAGCGTCAATTCGCCGAGACCGGAGCGCGGACCGGAAGCGAGGAAGCGGATGTCGTTGGCGATCTTGAAGAGACCGGTCGCCGCCGCGTTGATGGCGCCGTGGGCGAAGACATAGGCATCGTGCGATGCCAGCGCTTCGAATTTGTTCGGCGCAGAGGTAAACGGCAACCGCGTGATGTGCGCGACTCTTTTGGCGAACAGGCGCGCGAACTGCGGCTTTGCATTCAGTCCGGTGCCGACCGCGGTGCCGCCCTGCGCCAGCGGATAGAGTTGCTTCAACCCTTGGCGCATACGGATGATCGCGTTCTGCACCTGTCGCGCGTAGCCGGAGAATTCCTGGCCCAGCGTCAGCGGAGTTGCGTCCTGCGTGTGCGTGCGGCCGATCTTGACGATCGACGAAAATGCTTTGGCTTTGCGCTGCAGGGCATCCTGCAGATGCGCGAGCGCCGGATCGAGTCGGCGTGCGATCTCGTCGGCGGCTGCAATATGCATGGCCGTCGGAAAGCAGTCGTTCGACGACTGGCTCATGTTGACGTGGTCGTTGGGGTGCACCGGCGCCTTTGCGCCGAGCGCGG
>Ga0299913_10005084_pt1 | contig 11165 bp, 10 predicted proteins | sample RVTome_9_FD_201360 | JGI IMG/M metagenome (GOLD analysis project Ga0299913, IMG submission 201360) | Soil microbial communities from uranium-contaminated site in the Upper Colorado River Basin, Wyoming, United States - RVT155D38 (version 2) ... | reverse complement strand
GGCACGCACGGGGTGACCACCCGGGTGGGCAGGGTGGGCCCGAGAGCCCTAGACTGTGGCGCACGCCTCATGTGAACCCGTTCACAAACTCACATGCCTGACCGACCGAACGACCGTCTCGCGAAGGAACGCCGAATGACCGCCGCAGCCCTGACGCCCGGAGCGGAGCGTCGGGCACAGGTGATCGTGGTGGGTGCCGGCCCCGGGGGTGCGGCCACCGCCTGGCACCTCGCCACCGCAGGCGTCGACGTGCTGCTGCTGGAGAAGTCGTCGTTCCCCCGGGACAAGGTCTGCGGCGACGGGCTCACGCCCCGCGCGGTCAAGCAGCTGCTGGCGATGGGCTTCGACCTCGACGCCCCCGGCTGGCAGAAGAACCGCGGCCTGCGGATCCGGGGCGCCGGGCACCGCATCGAGCTGCCCTGGCCGGAGCTGGCAAGCTTCCCGCCCTACGGCATGGCCCGGGCCCGTTCGGAGCTCGACGAGATGCTGGCGCGCCATGCGGAGAAGGCCGGCGCCCGCCTGCTGGAGCGTACGACGGTCTCGGGGCCGCTCCTCGACGAGCGGACGGGCCGGGTGGTCGGGGTCCGCGCGCGGTCGGTCGACGACCGGGGACGCCGGTTCGGCGAGGAGCTCGCCTTCCACGCGCCGGTGGTGATCGCGGCCGACGGCGTCAGCGCCCGGATGGCCACCGCGCTCGGGATCACCCGGCGGGAGAACCGCCCGATGGCCGTTGCGGCCCGCGCGTACTACCGGACCCCCCTGCACGACGACCCGTGGATGGAGTCCTGGCTGGAGCTGTGGGACGGGCCCCCCGGCCGGAGCAACCAGCTCCCCGGCTACGGCTGGATCTTCCCGCTCGGGGACGGCACTGCCAACGTCGGCCTGGGCATCCTCAACACCAGCGCGGCGTTCCAGAGCCTCGACTACAAGGACTCCATGCGCAGGTGGCTCGCGAACACCCCGGAGGAGCTGGGTTTCCGCGACGAGAACCTCGTGGCTCCGATCCGGTCCGCCGCGCTGCCGATGGGGTTCAACCGCAAGCCGCACTACGCCCGCGGGCTGGTGCTCGTCGGTGACTCCGGCGGGATGGTCAACCCGTTCAACGGCGAGGGGATCGACTACGCCCTGGAGGCGGGCGCGACGGCCGCCGAGGTCGTCGTACAGGCGCTCGCGCGGCCCGAGGGCCCGGCCCGGGAGCGGGTGCTGGAGGGCTACCCGGCGGCGCTCGACGCGCGCTACGGCGGCTACTTCACGCTCGGCCGCGCGTTCGCGAAGATGATCGGCAACCCCACCTTCATGCGGCAGGCGACCCGCTACGGCCTGCCCCGGCCGGCGCTGATGCGGTTCACGCTCAAGCTGATGGCGAACCTCACCGACCCGCGGGACGGCGACGCGCACGACCGGATCATCAACGCACTGAGCAAGCTGGCCCCGACGGCGTGAGCGGACAGAGGAGGACGTGATGGAGCTCTACACCCCGGTGCTGGTGCTGGCGCTGCTGGCCGCCGGCTTCGCGATCTTCTCGATCGTGATGAGCATGGCGACGGGGCCGCAGCGCTACAACCGGGCCCGCCTGGACTCCTACGAGTGCGGGATCGAGCCGACGCCCCAGCCGGTCGGTGGTGGTCGCTTCCCGGTGAAGTACTACACGGTGGCCATGACCTTCATCATCTTCGACGTCGAGATCATGTTCCTGATCCCGTGGGCCGTGCACTTCGACGCCCTGTCGTGGTTCGGCCTGATCGCCGTGACGTTGTTCCTGTTCAACATCAGCATCGCCTACGTCTACGAGTGGCGGCGCGGCGGATTGGAGTGGGACTGATGGGTGTCGAGGAGAAGCTGCCGAGCGGCGTGCTGCTCACCACGGTCGAGGGCGTCGCGGGCTACATGCGCAAGGCCTCGTTCTGGCCGGCGACCTTCGGCCTGGCCTGCTGCGCGATCGAGATGATGACCTCGGGCGGACCGAAGTACGACCTCGCCCGGTTCGGCATGGAGGTCTTCCGGGCCAGCCCCCGCCAGGCCGACCTGATGATCGTGGCCGGCCGGGTGAGCCAGAAGATGGCCCCGGTGCTGCGGCAGATCTACGACCAGATGGCCGAGCCGAAGTGGGTGCTCGCGATGGGCGTGTGCGCCTCCAGCGGCGGCATGTTCAACAACTACGCCGTGGTGCAGGGCGTCGACCACGTCGTCCCCGTCGACATGTACCTCCCCGGATGTCCGCCCCGACCGGAGATGCTGATCGACGCGATCCTCAAGCTGCACGACCAGGTCCAGCACGCCAAGCTCGGCGCGAACCGCGCCGCGCAGATCCGCGAGCTGGAGACCGAGGCCCTCAACGCGCTGCCCACCTCCGACATGAAGGGGATGCTGCGATGAGTGACGAGCGGGACGAGCAGGCCCCCGAGCAGCCGGCCGCCGAGCAGGCTCCGGAGAACGTCCCCGTCGCGCCCGGCACCCGCGACAACCCGGCGCGCGGCGTGCGGTCCGGCATGTTCGGCGTGAGCGGCAGCGGCGACACCTCGGGGTACGGCGGCCTGGTGCGGCCCACCGTGTTCCCGGGCGCGGCCGAGCGGCCGTACGGCGGCTGGTTCGACACCGTCGCCGACGGCCTGGACGGACTCGTCGAGGGCGTGGTGGTGCACCGGGGCGAGATCACCTTCCACATCCGGCGCGAGCACCTGCTCGAGGCGGCGCAGCGCCTCCGCGACGACGAGGCGTTGCGCTTCGAGTTCTGCTCCGGTGTGAGCGGCGTGCACTACCCGGAGGACACCGGGCGCGAGCTGCACGCGGTCTACCACCTGCTGTCGATGACCTGGAACCGGCGCATCCGGCTGGAGGTGACCTGCCCCGACGAGGACCCGCACATCCCGTCGCTGGTGCCGCTCTACCCGACGAACGACTGGCACGAGCGGGAGACCTGGGACTTCTTCGGGATCGTCTTCGACGGCCACCCCTCGCTCACCCGCATCCAGATGCCCGACGACTGGCCGGGCCACCCGCAGCGCAAGGACTACCCCTTGGGCGGCATCCCCGTGGAGTACAAGGGCGGCACCATCCCGCCGCCGGACGAGCGGAGGTCGTACAACTGATGGCTTCGACAGGCGCGACGGACCGGGGCGACGACCTCTACGCCCCCGGCAGCGAGACCTCGCAGGGCCGGGTGTTCACGGTCACCGGCCAGGACTGGGACTCGATCACCGAGGGCCTCGCCGAGGGCGAGGAGGCCGAGCGGGTCGTGGTCAACATGGGGCCACAGCACCCCTCCACCCACGGCGTGCTCCGGCTGATCCTCGAGCTCGAGGGCGAGACGGTCACCGAGGCGCGGTGCGGGATCGGCTACCTGCACACCGGCATCGAGAAGAACATGGAGTACCGCAACTGGGTGCAGGGCGTGACCTTCTGCACCCGGATGGACTACCTCTCGCCGTTCTACAACGAGGCGACCTACGTGCTCGGGATCGAGCGGCTGCTCGACATCGAGGAGGAGATCCCCGAGAAGGCGCAGGTCATGCGGGTGCTGCTCATGGAGCTGAACCGCATCTCCAGCCACCTGGTCGCGATCGCCACCGGCGGCATGGAGATCGGCGCGCTCACCGTCATGACGATCGGGTTCCGCGAGCGGGAGCTGGTGCTCGACCTGTTCGAGCTGATCACGGGGCTGCGGATGAACCACGCGTTCATCCGTCCCGGCGGGGTGGCCCAGGACCTGCCGCCCGGGGCGCTCGACGAGATCCGGGACTTCATCACGCTCATGAGGAAGCGGCTCCCGGAGTACGCCGCGCTCTGCAACGCCAACCCGATCTTCAAGGCGCGCCTGGTGGGTGTCGGCCACCTCGACCTGGCCGGCTGTCTCGCGCTGGGCATCAGCGGTCCGGTGCTGCGCTCGACGGGATACGGCTGGGACCTCCGGAAGACCCAGCCCTACTGCGGCTACGAGGACTACGAGTTCGACGTCCAGACGTGGGACACCTCGGACTCCTACGGCCGGTTCCGGGTGCGCCTGAACGAGATGCACGAGTCGCTGCGGATCGTCGAGCAGGCCGCCGACCGGCTCGCGGGCCTCGAGGGCGCGCCGGTGATGGTGGCGGACAAGAAGATCGCCTGGCCCAGCCAGCTGGCGATCGGCTCCGACGGCATGGGCAACAGCCTGGACCACATCCGCTCGATCATGGGTGAGTCCATGGAGGGACTCATCCACCACTTCAAGCTCGTGACCGAGGGGTTCCGCGTCCCGCCGGGCCAGGCCTACGTGCCGGTCGAGTCGCCGCGGGGCGAGCTCGGTGCGCACGTGGTCTCCGACGGGGGTACCCGCCCGTTCCGGGCCCACTTCCGGGACCCGTCGTTCACGAACCTGCAGGCGACCAGCACGATGAGCGAGGGAGGCATGGTGGCCGACGTGGTGGTGGCCATCGCGTCGATCGACCCGGTGATGGGAGGGGTGGACCGATGACCCCGACCGAGCCGAGCCGGGACGCGACCGAGTCGAGCGAGGAACGAGCGAGCGACCGAGCGGCCCAAGGCAGAGCACGAGCGAGCGACCGAGGGGTCAGTTCAATGCAGCGTGACAAATTGGCCCCAGAGACGTACGACGAGCTGCGCGAGATCGCGGCCCGCTACCCACAGAAGCGGTCCGGGCTGCTCCCGATGCTGCACCTCGTGCAGAGCGTGCAGGGCCGGATCACGCCCGAGGGCATCGAGGCGTGTGCGGAGATCCTGGAGATCTCCGCGGCGGAGGTGTCCGGCGTCGCGACGTTCTACACGATGTACAAGCGGCGCGCGGTGGGCGACTACCACGTCGGGGTGTGCACGAACACGCTCTGCGCGGTGATGGGCGGGGACGCCATCTTCGCCGCGCTCAAGGAGCACCTCGGGGTCGACAACGACGAGACCACCGATGCCTCCGGGGACGAGAAGGCGATCACGCTCGAGCACGTCGAGTGCAACGCGGCTTGCGACTACGCCCCGGTGGTGATGGTGAACTGGGAGTTCATGGACAACCAGACGCCGGAGTCGGCCCGCCAGCTGGTCGACGACCTGCGCGCCGGACGCGAGGTCCGCTCCACTCGCGGGCCGGCCATCTGCAGCTGGCGGGAGGCCGAGCGGGTGCTCGCGGGCTTCCCCGACGGGCGGGCCGACGAGGGTCCGGCGGCCGGCCCGGCGTCGCTGGTGGGGCTGGAGATCGCCCGCGAGAACAACTGGACCGCTCCGAGCCCCGGGGGCGAGCGGCCCCTGGAGCAGGCTCCGGTGGACGGGGGTGCCCGGTGACCGACGTACTGACTCCGGTCCTCACCGACGACTGGGACGCCGACCGGCCCTGGACGCTCGCGTCCTACGAGTCCCGCGGCGGGTATGCCGCGCTCGACCGGGCACTGGGCATGACCCAGGACCAGATCGTCGACGTCGTCAAGGACTCCGGCCTGCGGGGCCGTGGCGGGGCGGGCTTCCCGACCGGGATGAAGTGGTCCTTCATCCCGGCCAAGGACGCCGACAACCCCAAGCCGCACTACCTGGTCGTGAACGCCGACGAGTCCGAGCCCGGGACGTGCAAGGACATCCCGCTGATGATGGCCACCCCGCACACGCTCGTCGAGGGCGTGATCATCAGCTCCTACGCGATCCGCGCGAACCACGCGTTCATCTACGTGCGCGGCGAGGTGCTGCACGTCATCCGCCGGCTCCAGCAGGCCGTGCGCGAGGCATACGACGCGGGACACCTCGGCAAGGACATCCACGGCTCGGGCTACGACCTCGAGCTGGTGGTGCACGCCGGGGCCGGTGCCTACATCTGCGGCGAGGAGACCGCCCTGCTCGACTCGCTCGAGGGCCGGCGCGGCCAGCCGCGGCTCCGCCCGCCGTTCCCCGCGGTGGCCGGGCTGTACGCCAGCCCCACCGTCATCAACAACGTCGAGTCGATCGCGTCGGTGCCCAGCATCATCCGCAACGGCCCGGACTGGTTCGCCGCCCTGGGCACCGAGAAGTCCAAGGGGTTCGTGATCTACTCGCTGTCCGGCCACGTGAACCGGCCCGGACAGTACGAAGCGCCGCTGGGCATCACGCTGCGCCAGCTCATCGACCTTGCCGGCGGGATGCGCGCGGGCCATGACCTGAAGTTCTGGACGCCGGGCGGCAGCAGTACGCCGCTGCTGACCGCCGAGCACCTCGACGTCCCGCTCGACTACGAGGCAGTGGGCGGCGCGGGGTCCATGCTGGGCACCCGCGCGCTGCAGATCTTCGACGACACGACCTGCGTGGTGCGGGCCGTGCTCCGGTGGACCGAGTTCTACAAGCACGAGTCCTGCGGCAAGTGCACGCCGTGCCGGGAGGGCACCTGGTGGCTCGTGCAGGTGCTGGAGCGGCTCGAGCGCGGAGAGGGGACCGAGGAGGATCTCGACCTGCTGCTCGACCAGTGCGACAACATCCTCGGGCGGTCGTTCTGCGCGTTGGGTGACGGCGCGACCAGCCCGATCACGAGCTCCATCCAGTACTTCCGCGACGAGTTCCTCGCCCACCTCTCCGGGGGTGGGTGCCCGTTCGACCCGGCCGCGTCGACGGCCTTCGCCGCAGAGGGGGCCAGGGCATGACCGCCGACGTCGAGAAGGCCACGGAGACCGTCACGCTGACCATCGACGGTGTGCTGGTCACCGTGCCCAAGGACATGCTGGTGATCCGGGCGGCCGAGCAGGTCGGCGTACAGATCCCGCGGTTCTGCGACCATCCGCTGCTCGCGCCGGTCGGCGCCTGCCGCCAGTGCCTCGTCGAGGTGCCCGACGCGGGCAACGGCCGAGGCATGCCGAAGCCGCAGGCCTCCTGCACGCTGCCGGTCGCCGAGGGCATGGTGGTCGAGACCCAGGCCACCAGCAAGTCGGCCGACAAGGCGCAACAGGGCGTCATGGAGTTCCTGCTGATCAACCATCCGCTCGACTGCCCGGTCTGCGACAAGGGTGGCGAGTGCCCCCTGCAGAACCAGGCGATGTCGAACGGCCGCGCGAACTCCCGGTTCTCCGAGGGCGGCGGCGTCAAGCGCACCTTCCCCAAGCCGATCAACATCTCCGCCCAGGTGCTGCTCGATCGCGAGCGGTGCGTGCTCTGTGCGCGCTGCACCCGGTTCTCCGAGCAGATCGCCGGCGACCCCTTCATCGCGCTGGTCGAGCGGGGCGCCCTGCAGCAGGTGGGGATCTACGAGAAGGAGCCGTTCGAGAGCTACTTCTCCGGCAACACCATCCAGATCTGCCCGGTCGGCGCGCTGACGAGCGCGGAGTACCGCTTCCGGGCCCGGCCCTTCGACCTGGTCTCCACCCCGGCAGTCGCCGAGCACGACGCGTGCGGCTCCGCGATCCGCGTCGACCACCGCCGCGGCAAGGTGATGCGCCGGCTCTCCGGCAACGACCCCGAGGTCAACGAGGAGTGGATCACCGACAAGGACCGGTTCGCCTTCCAGTACGCCCACCAGGCCGACCGGCTCCGACACCCGCTGGTGCGCGACGCCGAGACCGGTGAGCTGCGGGCCGCGTCCTGGCCGGAGGCCTTCCGGGCCGCCGCCCGCGGCCTGCGCGGCGCGCAGGAGGCCGGCGGCGTCGGCGTGCTCACCGGTGGCCGGCTGACCGCCGAGGACGCGTTCGGCTACAGCACCTTCGCCCGCACCGTGCTGGGCACCCACGACATCGACTTCCGCGCCCGCCCGCACTCCGCCGAGGAGGCTGCCTTCCTGGCCGCCGAGGTGGTCGGGCACGCGCCGGGCTCCGCGGGTTCGGTGACCTACGCCGACCTCGAGGGCGCGTCGCTGGTGGTGCTGGCCGGGCTCGAGCCGGAGGACGAGGCCGGTGCGGTCTTCCTGCGCCTGCGCAAGGCCTCCCGCAAGGGCACCCGGGTGGTCGGCGTGGCGCCGTACGCCTCTCGCGGCCTGCAGAAGATGAACGGTCGGCTGCTGGCCACCTCGGCCGGCGAGGAGACGGCGGTGCTCGCGTCGCTGCGCGACCACGCAGAGATCGGTCTGGACGCGCGCAGCGTGATCCTCATCGGTGAGCGGCTGGCGACGGTGCCGGGGGCGCTGGCCGAGGCGGCCTCGCTCGCCCGCAGCAGCGGCGCCCGGCTGGCCTGGGTCCCGCGCCGAGCGGGGGACCGCGGGGCGGTCGAGGCCGGCTGCCTGCCGAACCTGCTTCCCGGGGGCCGCCCCGTCTCCGACGCGGCCGCCCGCGTCGACGCCGCCGCCGCGTGGGGCGTGGAGGGGTTGCCGGAGCAGCCCGGCCGGGACGGCGACGCGATCGTGGCCGCCACAGCCGCCGGCGAGCTCGCCGGACTCGTGGTCGGGGGCGTGGACCCCGACGACCTGGCCGACCCGGCCGCGGCGCGGGCCGCCCTCGACGTCGCCTTCGTCGTGGCCCTGGAGCTGCGGGAGACCGACGTCACCCGGGCCGCCGACGTGGTGCTGCCCGTCGCCCCCGTGTCGGACAAGGCCGGGACCTTCGTGACCTGGGAGGGGCGCCCGCGTCCCTTCGAGGCGGTGTTCAGCAACCCCGGCTCGCTGCCGGACGTGCGCGTGCTGGCGGGGATCGCCGAGGAGTACGGCGTCCCGCTGGGCTTCCGCACGGTGGCCGAGGCGCGGGCGCGCATGCAGGAGTTCGGGGCCTGGGACGGCGAACGGGCTCCGGCCGCCGAGCCCGGGAAGGCCGGCGCGCGGCGGCTGGCGAAGAACAGGTTCTGGCTGGCCACCTGGAAGCAGATGCTCGACCTGGGCTCGATGCAGGACGGCGACGAGGCGCTGCGGACCACCGCCCGCGCCGCCGTCGCCCGGGTGCCACACTCCGTGCACGACGTCCTCGGCGGCGCGACCCGGGTGCAGCTCGCCGGTGACCGTGGCTCGCTCACGCTGCCGGTCGAGGCCGCCGACCTGCCCGACGACACCGTCTGGGTGCCGGCCAACAACGCCGGTGCCGGAGTGCTCGCCGACCTGGCCTCGCCCGGGTCCGCCGTGACCGTGAAGGGGGTCAAGTGATGATCTCGACCGGCTGGCCCACCGCGGCGGTGCACCCACTCGCCGCCGCCGCCGATGACCTGTCGGCCTTCGGGCAGGACCCGTGGTGGCTGATCGTCGTCAAGGCCGTGCTGATCTTCGTCGTCCTCGTGCTGCTGACCCTCTTCAACATCTGGTGGGAGCGCCGGGTGGTGGCCCGCATGCAGCACCGGATCGGGCCGAACGTGCACGGCCCCTTCGGACTCCTGCAGTCACTGGCCGACGGTGTGAAGCTGGCCCTCAAGCAGGACATCATCCCCAAGGCCGCGGACAAGGTGGTCTTCGTCCTCGCGCCGGTCATCACGGTGATTCCCGCATTCGTGACGTTCTCGGTGATCCCGTTCGGCCCCGAGGTGGACGTGCCGTTCACCGACCGGACCACGCCGCTGCAGCTGACAGACATGCCGGTGGCCGTGCTGTTCGTGCTGGCGGTCGCCTCGATCGGCATCTACGGCATCGTGCTGGGCGGCTGGGCCAGCGGGTCGACGTACTCCCTGCTGGGAGGGCTGCGCTCCAGCGCCCAGATGATCTCCTACGAGGTCGCGATGGGTCTGGCCCTGATTGCGGTCTTCCTCTACGCCGGCTCGATGTCCACCAGCGAGATCGTCGCCGCGCAGGAGGACGTCTGGTTCGCGTTCGTGCTGGTGCCGTCGTTCATCATCTACACCATCGCGATGGTGGGTGAGGTGAACCGCGCCCCGTTCGACCTCCCCGAGGCGGAGGGCGAGCTGGTCGGCGGCTTCCACACCGAGTACTCCTCGCTGAAGTTCGCGCTGTTCTTCCTCGCTGAGTACATCAACATGGCGATGGTCTCCGCGCTGGCGACCACGCTGTTCCTCGGTGGCTGGCGGGCGCCGTGGCCGATCTCCCAGCTGTGGGAGGGCGCCAACGAGGGCTACTGGCCGCTGTTGTGGTTCTTCGGCAAGATGTTCGTCTTCGTCTTCGTGTTCATCTGGCTCCGGGGGTCGCTGCCGCGGCTGCGCTACGACCAGTTCATGGCGTTCGGCTGGAAGCGACTCATCCCGGTCGCGCTGGTCTGGATCGTCGCGGTCGCCACGATCCGGCTCATCACGCTCGAGGAGACCTTCGGGCGCGAGCAGCTCCTGATCGCCATCGGGGTGCTGGCGGCCCTCTTCCTGCTGATGTTCCTGGTCCCCGAGCGCAAGGCCGAGCCCGCTCCCGAGGAGCCGGTGGAGGCCGGGCCGTCGACGTACCCCGTTCCCCCCATGCCCGCCGGTGGCGCGGTGCGCGGTTCCGCGGCGCCCCTCGTCTTTCGTGAGGAGAAGTGATGGCGAGCCCTGAGGAGCAACGCACGCTGAAGGAACAGTTCTGGGACCCGGTCGCCGGGTTCGGCGTGACGTTCCGGACGATGTTCCGCAAGACCGTCACCGAGCAGTACCCCTTCGAGAAGGAGCCGACCGCCCCCCGGTTCCACGGCCGGCACCAGCTCAACCGCTGGCCGGACGGGCTCGAGAAGTGCATCGGCTGCGAGCTGTGCGCCTGGGCCTGCCCGGCGGACGCGATCTACGTCGAGGGGGCGTCCAACGTGGACGGGCCCGGGCCGGACGGCGAGGAGTCGGGGCGCTTCTCGCCCGGCGAGCGGTACGGCCGCGTCTACCAGATCAACTACCTGCGCTGCATCCTCTGCGGCCTGTGCATCGAGGCGTGCCCCACTCGCGCGCTGACCATGACCAACGAGTACGAGCTGGCCGATGACAACCGGGCGGACCTGATCTACGAGAAGAGCGACCTGCTCGCTCCGCTGCTGCCCGGCATGGAGGAGCCTCCGCACCCGATGCGGCTCGGCGAGGACGAGGGCGACTACTACCGCGGCAACCTCCGCCCGGTGGACGCTCCGGGCGAGGAGGCCTGATGACCGTCTTCTGGATCCTCGCGCCGATCATGGTGGCCGCGGCCCTGGGCATCCTGTTCGTCCGGAAGGCGGTGCACGCGGCCCTGTTGCTGGCCGTGGTGATGATGTCGCTCGCCGGGCTGTACGCCGCCCTCGAGGCGCCGTTCCTGTTCGCCGTGCAGATCATCGTCTACACCGGCGCCATCCTCATGCTGTTCCTGTTCGTGGTGATGCTGGTCGGGGTCGACGCGTCCGACTCGGTGGTGGAGACGATCCGCGGCCAGCGGGTGCTGGCGGTCGTGG
>Ga0299913_10005083_pt1 | contig 11165 bp, 6 predicted proteins | sample RVTome_9_FD_201360 | JGI IMG/M metagenome (GOLD analysis project Ga0299913, IMG submission 201360) | Soil microbial communities from uranium-contaminated site in the Upper Colorado River Basin, Wyoming, United States - RVT155D38 (version 2) ... | reverse complement strand
CCGTCGTCGATCGAGGCGTCGGCGGTGCACAGCCCCGGGTCGGCGGCCACCGTCACGTCCCGGCAGACGGCCACCGGCGGCTGGTTGACCGGCAGCACGATCGCCGCCTCGAGCACGTTGTAGTTGAAGCCGGCGGCGAGCAACGGGCTCGTCGCGAGGGCGCCGGTCGCGAGGTCGAAGCCGAGCAGCCGCCGGGCGCTCGCCGGCGGGTCGGAGAAGAGGTTCCCCGTCGTGTAGAAGACGCCGCCGTGCGGGTCGAGGGTCGAGAAGCCGCTGATCGTGCAGCAGTCGGGCACCCCCGCGCCCACCGGCGTCAGGGCCGCCGTCGCCGGGTCGACGGTCACGAGCGTCTCCTGCATCGCGGTGTTGTCGAACACCAGCCCGTAGAGCGTGCCGGTCAGCGGGTCGAGGTGGACGTCGTTGTAGTTGACCCCGCCCGGGAGGAACGGGCTCGAGACCAGGGCGCCGGTCGCGACGTCGAAGCCGAGCAGCCGCCGCGGGCTCGCGAGCGGGTCGGACAGAAGGTTCCCGGCGATGTAGAAGATCCCCGTCGCCGGGTCCAGCGCCGTGACCGGGAAGCCGCCGACCGTGCAGCAGTCGGGCACCGTCGGTCCCACCGGTGTGAACGCCGCCGTCGCCGGGTCGACGGTCATGACGACCTCCTCCATCGCCGTGTTATCGAACATCAGGCCGTAGAGCGTGCCGCTCGCGTGGTCGATCGCGATCAGGTTGTAGTTGAAGCCGGCGGGCAGGAACGGGCTGGTGGCGAGCAGGCCCGTGACAGTGTCGAAGCCGAGCAGCCGCCGGGCGCTCGCCGGCGGATCGGAGAAGAGGTTTCCGGCCGCGTAGAAGCCGCCGGTGGCGGAGTCGAGCGCCGAGACCGGAAAGCCGCCGATCGTGCAACAGTCCGCCACGCTCCCGGCCACCTGCGTGACCGCCGCCGTCGCCGGGTCGATCGTCACCACGGTCTCCTCCGACGCCGCGTTGTCGAAGACGAGGGCATAGAGGGTGCCGGGCGTGAGGACCGCGGCCTCGGCGCCGGCGGCGAAGACCGCCGCCACAGCCACTGCAGGTAGAAGAGCTCGCATGGGACGCCTCCTCATCTCATTGCATCTCATTCGGGCGTGCGGCCGCGAGCCCGCCCACAAAGGCGCGGAGTCGCGGCCGCCGCAGAATGTCGGTGGACCGGTCGTTCGGCGCCAGACCGCCTACTCCGCCGCCATCGCCGGGGTCTCGAAGTAGCCCCAGTTCTTCCAGGTGCCGTCGTGGTTCACCCAGGTCGTGACGACGTGGGTCTTCGCGGGGATCACGTGCCCCTCGCAGGTCGCGTCCTGGGTCGCGTCGTAGGTGAGCATCACGACGTCGTCGGTGACCCGGTGCAGGGTCGGCGCGCCGAGCTCCCAGCTCCGCACCTCGCAGGCGCCGGAGGTGATGTCCTCGAGCATCGCCGCCTTGCCCACCGTCACCCCGCCCGGCGTCACGTTCAGGCCGTCGTCCATCAGGTGCGCCTCGAACGGCGCCCCGTCGGCGTCGGCCCACGCCTTCCAGAGGGTCTTCTCCATCTCCATCAGCTTCGCCGCCAGCTCGTCGGCGGCGTCGGCCGGCACCGCGAAGCCCAGCACCGCCAGACCTGCCACCACCGCTACCACGGACGCGAAACGCCTCATGGTCCAGCTCCTTTTTGGAGGTCCACCTCGATCGCCGCCCTCGTCTCCCCGACGGCGCGTACGCGACGGCCTGGACGGAGAGGGCGGACTCTCTACAGGATCGACCGGAGGATCATAGTCGAGGCCGGGCTCCGACCTTCTGCGCCCTCCGGCCGGGGTGGCGGATCGCCGGGCCAATACACTGAGGGCGTGTCGCCGGATCTGCGTCCACCTCCACCGACCGGCGGCCTGCCGTTCTCCGCCCGCCTCCGCCGCGAGGCCGGCGTGCTGGCGCGGCTCGCGGCGCCGATCGTCGGCGGCCAGGTGGCGATCACCGGGCTGACCTTCGTCGACACGGTGATGGCCGGGCGGCTCTCGGCGACCGACCTGGCGGCGGTGGCGGTGGGGGCGAGCGTGTGGGCGGCGGTGTCGCTCGCGGTGCTCGGCGTGCTGCTGGCGGTGCCGCCGTTCGTCGCCGAGATGGACGGCGCCGGCCGGCACGGGGAGATCGGCCCGTTCGCCCGCCAGGCGCTGTGGCTCGGGCTCGGGCTCGCGGCGGCCGCCGTGGCGCTCGTCGTCTCGGCCCGGCCGCTCCTCGTCGCCCTCGACGTGCGACCCGAGATGGTGCCCCTCGCCGTCGGCTACCTGCGGGCGCTCTCGTGGGGCATCCCCTTCTGGGCGGTCTACCTCGTGGCCCGCTTCACCACCGAAGGGCTGGGGCTGACCCGGCCGATCCTCTACTTCGGGCTGCTCGGCCTGCCGGTCGACGTGGTGGCGAACTGGGTCTTGATGTACGGCCGGCTCGGGTTCCCGCGCCTGGGCGCCGTCGGCTGCGGCCACGCGACCGCCCTCGTCTGGGTCGCCCAGTGCGTGGCGATGCTCGTCTACCTGGCGCGCCGCCGGCGCTACGCGTCGCTCGCGCTGTTCGCCCGGCTCGAGCGGCCGCACGCGGCGACCCTCGGGGAGATCCTGCGCATAGGCCTGCCGAGCGGCGGCTCGCTCTTCGTCGAGGTCAGCATGTTCGCCACCGCCGCCCTCCTGCTCGCCTCGCTCGGGACGGCGGTGGTCGCGGCCCACCAGGTGGCGATCAACTTCGCCGCCCTGACCTTCATGGTGCCGCTCGGCATCTCGATGGGGATCACCGTGCGGGTGGGAAACGCGGTCGGGCGCCGGGACCCGGAGGCCGCCCGCTTCTCCGCCTTCGTCGGCTCGGGGATGGCCCTCGCCTGCCAGGCGGTCACCGCGGTCGTCATGGTCACCCTGCCGCGACGGATCGCCCGCGTCTACACCGCCGACGCGGAGGTCGTGGCGGTCGCCGCCTCGCTGCTCGTCCTCGCCGCCCTCTTCCAGGTCTCCGACGGCGTCCAGGTCAGCGCCGCCGGCGCGCTCCGCGGGCTCAAGGACACCCGGGTGCCGATGGGGATCGTCGTCGTCGCCTACTGGCTCGTCGGCCTGCCGCTCGGCTGGGCCCTCACCTTCCGCACCGGCTTCGGCGCCCGCGGGATGTGGATCGGCATGATCGCCGGGCTCACCGTCGCCGCGGTGCTCCTCGCCGCGCGGTTCCTGCGGGTGTCGCGCCGATGGGCCGACGCGGCCCGCACCGCCGACGCCGCCTAGCAGCCAGTGGTGAAAGTCCGCGGGCTGCTAGGGGATGTAGTAGACGGTCAGCCGGGCGCGGCGGACGCGGTCGGGCGAGGCGTTGCGGAACACGCCGTAGACCATCGTGCCGCCGCCCGCGAGCTCCTCGATGACCGGGCGGGCGGGCCAGGCCGCGTCTTCGACCGGGCACCCCCGCTCGGCGCGGCAGGTCCGCCACTCGCCGCCGTCTGAGGCCGCGAACTCGTAGCCGCGGTAGCGCACGCCCGCCGGCAGGACCACTCCGAAGAGCTGACAGCTCGCCCCCGCTCCGGTGAACGAGGCGAGCTCGCCGCCGGTGAGGGGTGCCGGCTCGGGGCCGGCGGCCCGGCGCGCGGCCTGGAGCGCCGCGGCGGCCATCTGCGGCCCGCAGTCGGCGCCGGCCGGGCGGGCGCCCGGCGCGACGTCGCGCTCGACCGAGGCGGCGACCTCGTCCTCGCGGCAGTCGGCGCAGCTCCCGTCGGCCCCGGCGCGCACGGCGAACCGGGGCGGCGTCGGGTCGACCGGCGGCGGAAGGTCCGGCGCCTCGGCCTGCGGGGCCGGAAGCTCGGCGGCGGGGGGCTCGGCCGGCGGCCCGGGAAGCTCAGGCTGCTCCTCGGCGGCCGGCGCTTCGACCGGCGCTTCGACCGCCGGCGGCGCCGTTTCGACCGGCGGTTCCACCGGCGCCGGCGGCTGCTCGACCGGCTCGGTCGGCTCGGGCGCCGGCTGCTCGGGCGCGACGGCACTCGGCGGCGCGTCGACCGGGTCGGCCGGGAGCTCCTCCGCCTCCTCCGCCGGCTCGGGCTCGAAGTACGGCTCCGGCGGCGGGAGCTCGCCCGCCGGCGGCGGCGCCTGGGATGGCGAGGGCTCCTCGGCGGGTTCGGCGGGTTCGGCGGGTTCGGCGGGTTCGGCGGGTTCAGCGGGCTCCTCGGCCGGGCGCTTCGGCTCGGGCTCGTGGTACGGGCGCGGCCGCGGCCCCTCGGCGGGCGGTGCCGGCGCGGCCCGCGACGGCTCGGCGGGCGGCGGCTCGGGCGCCTCCGGCTCCTCGGCGGCCGGCGTCGGTGCGGGGGGCGGCACGCGCGGCGCGGGCTCCACCGGGGGCCGCGCGGGGGTCTCGACGGCCGGCTCCTCCGGCTCCGGCGCCTCCTCCTCGGCGGCAGCCGGCGGCTCGGGGGCGGGCCGCGGCGCCGGCCGCTCGGCCGGCCGGAGCGGGCGCGGCTGCGGCAGCGGGGTCGGGCGCAGCGTCCCCGGCGGCGGCGGGTCGGTGACCTTGAAGTAGCGCCACCGGAGGTTGGGAGCATCGATGTCCCGGGCCGGCGAGCCGAGCTCCTCGGCCCGGCGGTCGGGGGAGATGCGCACGGTCATCGTGTAGGCCGGCTCGCCGTCGACGACGAGGTCGACCCGCCACAGGCCGGGGAGCAGGCCCCAGACCTGAGCCCGGCCCTGGTCGTCGGTCACCGCCGCCGGCGGCCCCGGCATGTCCGGGACGTCCTCCGAGCGCAGCCGCACCTCCACCCCGGCGACCGGCCGCCGTCCCTCGCGCACCTGGATCCCCAGGGCGCCGGTCGGGCCGCCCTGGGCGAGCGCGGCGATCGGGAGCAGGGCGCCGCCCAGGGTGAAGAGGGCGGCGAGGGCGAGCAGATGGGTGCGGACCCGCATGCGGCGTACCTCCGGCGAGGTGGTCGACGTCGACGGCTCGGATCGGACGCCGCTCATCCTACAGGAGCCGGCCCGGCGGGCCGCTCCTCGGGGGCGCCGCGCCGCGGCGGGCGCGGTCAGCCGATGTGGCCGGGGGTGAACGAGGGCGGGTCGCTCGCCGGGAACGACTCCTCGGAGGCCTCCTGGACGAGGTCCTTGTCGCGGCTCAGCCGGCGGTCGGTCACCGCGTCGGCCGACGAGACCCGGCGGCCGTTCGCGGTGTCGCGGCCGAGCGCCGCGTTCAGAGGGCAGAAGCCGCTCGCCGCGCGCCAGAGCAGGGCCCCGGCGGCGACCGCCAGCGGTACCCTCTTCGCGGAGGGGTTCTTGAGGAAGGCGGCGAGGGCGAGGCCGCCCCCGGCCAGCGAGAGGCCGCGCTCGAGGGTTCCGACGTTGTGGTGCATGGGCTGGGAGCTCTCCTTTCGGTCCACACCGAGCGGGCGCAAGGCCCGTGCCACCGCGCTCCGCGGCATGCCCGAGCGCGCCGCCTCAGCCCTCCTCGACGAGCAGCCCGAGGAGGTCCGAGGTCGAAAGGATCCCCACCGGCCGGCCGTCGCGCTCGACGACGAGCCGGTGCAGGTGCTCGTGGAGCATCAGCCGGGCGATCTCGGGGACCGTCGCGTCCTCGGACACCGAGACGACCCGCGGCGTCATCACGTCCTCGACCAGCAGGTCCTCTCCGGGGAGCTCGAGCTCGTAGCCGTCGTCGTCGTCCTCGTCGTCGACGTCGTCCTCGTCGTCGTCGTCGTCCTCCTCGTCCTCGTCGCCTGCGCCCTCGTCCTCGGGGTCGTCGTCGTCGTCGTCCTCCTCGTCCTCGTCGCCTGCGCCCTCGTCCTCGGGGTCGTCGTCCTCGCCCTCGCCGGCCCCGCCGGCCTCCCCGCCGGTCGCCGCCGCGCCCGCCCACTCACCCGCGCCGTCGGTCCCCTCGCCGTCGTCCTCCTCGTCGTCGGCGATCAGCCGCACGAGGTCGACGGCCGAGACCACGCCGACCAGCCGGCCGTCGGCGTCCTCGACCGGCGCCCCGGTGATCTCGTTGTCGACCAGGAAGCGGGCGAGCTCGGCGACCGTCGCGTCGTCGCGGACGGTGAGGACCTCCGGGTTCATCAGGTCGGCGGCGGTGATCGGCCTCATCGGCGGCCCTCCGGGAGAGAATGGGCCGCTACGATACCGCGGACCGTCCTTCAGCCGGCGCGGAAACAAGCCGGCCGGAGCGCTGTTGGATGCGGCGGGGATCCAGTTGAGCGACGAGACGACACGCAAGCGCAAGGTCCGCTTCTCCACCGCGTGGAGCGAGGCCAAGCAGCTCATCTGGGCGCGGCGGAGGCGGATCGGGCTCGGGCTGGTCTTGATGGTCGTCTCGCGGGTCGCCGGCCTGGTCCTTCCCGCCACCCCGAAGTTCTTGATCGACAACGTCTTGGGCGGCCGGCCGATCGAGATGCCCCCCGGCCTCGAGGGGCTCGCCGCGCCGCTCGTCGGGCTCTCGCCCGGGCAGCTCCTCACCGCCCTCGGCGCCGCGGTCGCCGGCGCCACCGTGATCCAGGCCGCCACCTCCTTCGCCCTGTCGCAGATCCTCGGCGTCGCCGCCCAGCGCTCGATCGCGGAGATGCGCCGCGCGGTGCAGGCGCACGTCGCGCGGCTCCCGGTCTCCTTCTTCGACTCGACGAAGTCCGGGGTGCTGATTTCACGGGTGATGACCGACGCCGAGGGGATCCGCAACCTCGTCGGCACCGGCCTCGTCCAGCTCGTCGGCGGGATGATCACCGCCGCCTTCTCGCTCGCCGTCCTGCTCTGGCTCAATTGGCGGCTGACGCTCGTCACCCTCGGCGTCCTCGCCGCGTTCGGCGGCGTGATGGCCTTCACCTTCCGCCGCCTGCGGCCGATCTTCCGCGAGCGCGGCAAGATCAACGCCGACGTCACCGGCCGGCTCGCCGAGGCGCTCGGCGGCATCCGCATCGTCAAGGTCTACACCGCCGAGAAGCGCGAGGAGCTCGTCTTCACCCGCGGCATCCACCGCCTGCTGCGCAACGTCGCGGCGACGATCACCTCGGTCTCGGCGGTCGGCGCCTTCGCGTCGCTCGTCGTCGGCGGCATCGGGGTCGTCATGTTGATCCTCGGCGGGCGCGCGATCCTCGCCGGCCAGATGACCCTGGGCGACCTGATCGCCTACATCTCGTTCACCTTCCTGCTCGCCTCGCCGGTCGTCCAGATCGCCTCGATCGGCACCCAGCTCACCGAGGCCTTCGCCGGGCTCGACCGCATCCGCGAGCTGATGCGCAAGGCGACCGAGGACCAGGAGGACGCCGGCCGCCGGCCGCTCGACGGCATCCGCGGCGACCTCGAGTTCGACCGTGTCACCTTCGCCTACGAGGAGGGGACGCCGGTCCTGCGCGACGTCTCCTTCACCGCCCCGGCGGGCACCACCACGGCGCTCGTCGGCTCCTCGGGCTCGGGCAAGAGCACGCTGATCAGCCTGGTCACCGCCTTCAACCGGCCCGACGAAGGGAGGGTGCTCGTCGACGGCCGCGACCTCGCCGGCCTGAGGCTGCGCGACTACCGCTCCCGGCTCGGCGTCGTGCTCCAGGAGAGCTTCCTCTTCGACGGCACGGTGGCCGAGAACATCGCCTACGGCAACCCCGCCTCGACCCGCGCCGAGGTCGAAGAGGCCGGCCGCGTCGCCTACTGCGACGAGTTCGTGTCCGGCTTCGACGACGGCTACGACACGGTGATCGGCGAGCGCGGCGTCAAGCTCTCCGGCGGCCAGCGCCAGCGCCTGGCGATCGCCCGCGCCATCCTCGCCGACCCCGACGTGCTGATCCTCGACGAGGCCACCTCCTCGCTCGACAGCGAGAGCGAGGCGATGATCCAGGACGCCCTGGCCGCCCTCCGCCGCGGCCGCACCACCTTCGTCATCGCCCACCGCCTCTCGACCATCCAGAGCGCCGACCAGATCCTGGTCATCGAGGGCGGCGAGATCGTCGAGTGCGGCACCCACGCCGAGCTCCTCGCCGCCGGCGGCCGCTACCACGAGCTCTACACCCGCCAGTACCGCCTCGAGACCGACCGCTTCATCAACCCCGGCGAAGACTTCACCCCCGAGCCCGAGCGCGAGGAGGTCGCGGTGGGCGGCGGCAGGGGCGGCGGCCGGGGGCCGCTGCCGCGGGACTAGTCGAGCCCCAGGCCTGTGCGATACTGACCGCAGCGTTCCGACGAGAGGTTCAACGTCAATCCAGGTGGTGTCGCCGACGGATGCGGTCAGCTCGGCTCCGGGGGAACTTAGCCTTCCTGTTGACCGCCTTCGCGCTCGCGGCGGCGGCCGAGGAGCCCGTGGCCCGCCCGCTCGCGCCCGGCGCGGCGGTGGGCGCCCGGCTCGCCCTCGGGGCGAGTCACCGGTTCGAGATCGAGCTCGCGGCCGGCGATCTCCTCGAGATCATCGTCGACCAGCGGGGGATCGACGTGGCGACCGAGGTGCTGGGGCCGAGCGGCGCGACGCTCCTCGTCGCCGACCGGGCGATCGGCGCCCGCGGGCCCGAGCCGCTCGCGGTGGTGGCCGGGGAGACGGGCCGGCACCGGATCGAGGTCCGCGCCGCCCACGGGGACCCGCGGCTGGGCGACGCCCCGGAGGGGGAGTACGAGCTCGCCGTCGCCGCGGTGCGCCCGGCCACGGCGGAGGATCGACGGCGCGCCCGGGCAGTGGGACTCTCCTACGCCCCCGCCGCGGCCGGGGCCGCCGGCGACGACCCCGCCGCCGCCCGCGCCGCTCTCGACGAGGCCGCGGCCCTCTGGCGCGGGCTCGGCGAGGCCGGCTGGGAGGGGGAGGTCGCCGATCGGATCTGCCTTCTCGAGCGGAGACGGCGCGCCCTGGCCGCGGCCGCGGACGCCTGCTCCCGGGCCGCCGAGCGCTTCGCCGCCGCCGGCGACGACCGCCGCCGGGGGATGGCGCTGCGCACGCTCGGCACCGTGCTCTCGACCAAGGGGGAGACCGCGGCGGCGATCGAGGCGTTCGACGCGGCGCTGACCCTCGCCCGGGCGGCGGGCGACGGGCGGACGGAGTACACGACGCTCCTCTCCCGCGGGCAGGCCCACCAGATCCGCGACGAGGTCCAGAGCGCCCTCGACGACTACTCGGCCGCGCTGGAGCTCGCCCGCGCCCTCGGCGACCTCGACGCGGAGGCGAGATCGCTCCACGAGCTCGGCGTCCTCCACCGCGTCCTCGGCGCCCCGGCCGCCGCCGGCGAGCGGCTCGAGCAGGCCGAGGCGGGGTTCGCGGAGCTGGGGGACGACCGTCGCCGCGCCGCGACGCTCAACCAGCTCGGCCACCTCGCCCAGGAGGCCGGCGACCTCTCCCGCGCCCTCGAGCTCTACCGGCAGGCCCGGGAGCTGCGGCGCGAGGCCGGCGACCGCGCGGGCGAGGCCGCGACGCTGATCAAGCTCGCGGGGCTCCACCGGGAGCGCGGCGAGGCGGCCGAGGCGCTCCGTGCGTACGAGGAGGCCGGCGAGCGGCTCGGCGATCTCGAAGACCCGTGGCGGCGCGCGGCGCTCCTCGTCTCGGTCGCGGCGCTCCACGAGGACGCCGGCCGGCGCGATCGGGCGCGGGACGCGTTCGACGGGGCCGCGGCCCTCTACCGCGAGGTCGGCGACGCCACGGGCGAGGCGGAGAGCCTGCTGGGGCGTGCCCGCAACCGCGCGCCGGGCGCGGCCGACGAGGCGGTGGCCTCCGCCGAGGCCGCCCTGACCCTGCTCGAGACCGTCCGCGGCAGCGCCCTGCGCGACGACCTGCGGACCTCGTTCTTCGCCTCCGTCCGCGGCCACTACGACGTGGTGATCGACCTGATGATGGAGCTCGACCGCGACCGACCGGGCGAGGGCTGGGCCGCCCGCGCCCTCGGGATCGCCGAGCGCGCCCGCGCCCGCGCCCTGCTCGACCGGCTGGCCGAGACGGCGGTCGACGTCCTGCGCGGCGTCGACCCGGAGCTGCTCCGCGAGGAGCGGCGCCTCCGCGAGGAGCTCGGGACCGCCGAGACGCGCCGCCTGCGCCTGGTCGAGCTCGACGTCCGGCCGGCGCAGGTCGCGACGGTCGAGGGCCAGGCGCGCCGGCTCGCCGAGGAGCTCGAGGCGGCCCGCGCGCGGATCCGCGCCGTGAGCCCGCGCTACGCCGAGGCCACCCGGGTCCGGACGCTGGCCGGCGACGAGATCGCGGCGCTCCTCGACCCGGGCACCGAGCTCCTCGTCTACCACCTGGGTGAGGCGGGGAGCCACCTGTGGCGGGTGACCCCCGAGGAGGTGCGCGCCTACGAGCTGCCGCCGCGCCGCGAGCTCGAGGAGGCGGCGCGCCAGGCCCACCGGCTGCTCGCCAGCCACCAGCCGTTCCTGCGCCCCACGCTCGCCGCGGCCCTCTGCGGGCTGAGCGAGACTCTGCTCGGGCCCGTCGCGGGGCGCCTCGGCGCCGGGCGCCTGGTCGTCGTCCCCGACGGCGCCCTCCACTACCTCCCCTTCGCGGTCCTCCCGGCGCCCGGAGAGGCCGGCGGGTGCGCCGGCGCGCCGCCGCTGCTCGCCCGCGGCGAGGTGGTCCACCTGCCCTCGGCCTCGACCCTCGCCGCCGTCCGGCGTGCGCACGCCGGCCGGCCGTCGCCCGACGGCCTGGTGGCGGTGCTCGCCGATCCGGTGTTCGGCGGGAGCGACCCGCGGGCGCCGGCGAACGGCTCGCCCGCCGTGCAGGACGGCGCCGGAGCACCCGCCGAGTACCCGCGGCTGCCCTACACCCGGCAGGAGGCGGAGGCGATCCTGGCCCTCGCGCCGCCGGAGCGCACCTTCGCCGCGTTCGGCTTCGAGGCCGACGTCGCCACCGTCCTCGGCGGCCGGCTCGCCGGCTACCGCCTGGTCCACCTCGCCACCCACGGGCTGCTCGACGAGACGGCGCCGGAGAACTCGGGCCTGGTGCTGTCGCAGCTCGACGCACGGGGACGGCCGCAGGACGGCTTCCTGCACGCCCACGAGCTCTACGGCCTCGAGCTCGCCGCCGACCTCGTCGTGCTCTCGGGCTGCGGCACCGCGCTCGGCCGCGAGGTGCGCGGCGAAGGGCTGGTCGGGCTGGCGCGGGCCTTCATGACCGCCGGCGCGGCGAGCCTGGTGGTCAGCCTCTGGCGGGTCTCCGACCGCGCCACCGCCCGGCTGATGGAGGAGCTCTACCGGAGGATCCTCGACGCCGGCGAG
>Ga0299913_10005082_pt1 | contig 11166 bp, 9 predicted proteins | sample RVTome_9_FD_201360 | JGI IMG/M metagenome (GOLD analysis project Ga0299913, IMG submission 201360) | Soil microbial communities from uranium-contaminated site in the Upper Colorado River Basin, Wyoming, United States - RVT155D38 (version 2) ... | reverse complement strand
ACAGCACGACGCCGACGATGTTCTTCCCGATGTCGTGGACGTCGCCTTTCACCGTGGCGAGAAGCACCTTGCCCTTGGCCGTCGCGGTGCGCGCCCCGACTTCCCGCTCGGCTTCCATGTACGGAACGAGGTGCGCCACGGCCCGCTTCATTACCCGCGCGCTCTTCACGACCTGCGGCAGAAACATCCGGCCGCTGCCGAACAGGTCGCCGACGCGCGACATGCCGTCCATCAGCGGTCCTTCGATGACGTCGAGCGCGAGCCCGGCCCCCTTGCGGGCCTCCTCGACGTCGTCGTCGATGTGATCGAGGATTCCCTCGACGAGCGCGTGCTCGAGCCGCTTCTCGACCGGCCAGTCGCGCCACGCGACATCGACGTGACCTGCCTCGCCGGTGGACTGGACGCCCGCCGCGAGCTCGGTGAGTCGTTCGGTTGCGACCGCCGGATCGCCCCGGTTCCACAGGACGTCCTCGACGGCCTCGCGCACCTCGGGATCGATGTCGTCGTAGATCGGCAGGCGGCCCGCGTTGACGATCGCCATATCGAGCCCGGCCTGGATCGCCCTGTACAGGAACGCCGCGTGCATGGCCTCGCGCAGGCCGGGGTTGCCGCGGAACGAGAACGAGACGTTGCTGATCCCGCCGCTCGTCGAGACGCCGGGGAGCTCTTGCTTGATGCGGCGCACGGCGTCGACGAACGCACTGCCGTAGTCGGCGTGCTCCTGGATGCCGGTGCCGACCGCGAACACGTTGGGGTCGAAGATGATGTCGCGAGCCGGGAAGCCGGCATGTTCGACGAGCAGTCGGTAGGCGCGATGACAGATCTCGACCTTCCGCTCGGCCGTCTCGGCCTGGCCCTGTTCGTCGAACGCCATCACGATTGCCGCCGCCCCGTACTTCCGCACGGCGCGGGCGTGGTCCAGGAACGCGTCTTCGCCGTCCTTGAGCGACAGGGAGTTCACCACGCTCTTTCCCTGGACGCAGCGCAGCCCGGCCTCGATCACCTCCCAGCGCGAGGAGTCGATGACGATCGGGACGCGGGCGATATCGGGCTCGGCGGCGACCAGATTCAGGAAGCGGGTCATCGCCGCCTCCGAATCGAGCATTCCCTCGTCCATATTCACGTCGAGGAGCTGGGCGCCGTTCTCGACCTGGCCGCGGGCCACGTCGAGAGCGTCGCCGTAGCGGTCCTGTTCGATGAGCTCCGCGAACGCGAGCGATCCCGTGACGTTCGTGCGCTCGCCGACGTTCACGAGCAGGGAGTCCGGCCGCAGCACGAAGCGCTCGAGGCCCGAGAACGTCGGATGCGGTGAAGCCGCGGGCGGGTTTCGTGGCTCTCGCCCACGGACCATGGCGGCCATCGCGCGAACGTGGTCCGGCGTCGTGCCGCAGCATCCGCCGACGATGTTCAGCAGGCCGCGATCGAGGAACTCGCCGAGCACCGCGGCCATGTGTTCCGGCGTGTCGTCGTAGCCTCCGAATTCGTTGGGGAGACCGGCGTTGGGGTGGCAACTCACCAGCGTGTCGGCGACCTCGGAAAGCTCCGCCACGTATGGCTCGAGGTCTCGCGCTCCCAGGGCGCAGTTCAGGCCGACGAACAGCGGATCGGCGTGTTCGATCGACGTCCAGAAGGCGTCCACCGTCTGGCCGGACAGGGTTCGGCCGCTGCGGTCGGTGATCGTGCCCGAAACCGCGAGAGGAACCGCCGCACCCCGTTCTTCGCCGAGCGTCAGTATCGCGTGGATGGCCGCCTTGGCGTTCAATGTGTCGAACACCGTCTCGACGAGCAGGAAATCGGCACCGCCCTCGAGGAGCCCCACCGCCTGCTCGCGGTAGGCGGCAGCCAGCTCGCCGAACGTCACGGCGCGAAACCCCGGATCGTCGACGTCGGGCGACAGCGACGCCGTACGGTTGGTTGGTCCGAGGACACCCGCCACGAATCGGGGCCGTGCGGGATCATCCGCGGCGAACTCGTCGGCCGCCTGTCGGGCGAGCCGGGCGGCGGCGACGTTGATCTCATGGACGAGATGCCCGGTTCCGTAGTCCGCCTGCGAGATCGCCTGGGCGTTGAACGTGTTCGTTTCGATGATGTCGGCGCCCGCTGCAAGATACGCCCTGTGAATGTCGGTGATCGCGTCGGGCAGGGTCAGGCAGAGGATGTCGTGGTTGCCTTCCAGCTCGTGCGGGTGATCCGCGAAACGCCGGCCGAAGTAATCGCCCGCATCGAGCCGGAGTCGCTGGAGCATCGTGCCCATCGCCCCGTCGAGGACCAGGATCCGCGCACTGGCGATCTCACGCAGTTGATCTATTCGAGACACTTGCCTCTCAACTCTCCCGTTCACTTTCGAAGGTCGAAGGCATCGCGGGGCGTGACGACGGGCGGGGGACGATGGAGTTTTGCCGAAACGCTCATAGTGAACGTTCGACCGCATCGGCTCCCCCGCCGGGGCCAGCCTCGGCACCGCGTTCCGCGTTGCGCGGAATCGGTTGCCGCCTCGGGAACTTCGGGGTCCCCGAGACTCTTGATGCCGAACGAGAATATTGATTCCGGCTCCCGCATGCCACCACGGGGCGGGGTGAGTCCGGTTCAGTACGCGCTGAGCCGGGCTTCATCGAGCGACGTCTCGACGATCGTCTCCTTGTCCGATGCGGGAGCGTTCCGCATCATCGTACCGACGATCGAGGTACTGGAACGGCCGGCACGCGAACTACCCGCAGACACCCCAGGGACGACTGCATGAACGTATCCGGAGCGATGGGCTTGAAGATGCTGGCACGCGGTTTCCGCAACCGGATGCAGAACAGGCCCCTGTCGGTGTCGTTCGAGGTAACCCACTCGTGCACGGCCAATTGCTGGCACTGCAACTGGGGCGGCCCGATCAAGGAGACGCGGCTGTCGGCGGACGAATACGCAGAGATCTGCCGCGAGTTGCGGCCTGTCGTCTCCCACGTGTCGGGGGGCGAGCCGCTGGCCCGTGGCGACGTCTACGAGATCGTCGACAAGATGACGACCGAGGGCGGTCTTCCATGGATGATCGTCGTCACCAACGCCTCCAACCTCAACGCGGAGCGCTTCTTCAAGCTGAAGAAGGCCGGTATGCATCAGCTCTCCGTTTCGCTGGACTTTCCCGACGAGCGGCACGACGAATTCCGGCGCATCCCGAACCTGTTCAGCCACATGGGCGAGGTACTCCCCGATCTGGCGAGCCGTACAGAGAAGGACGACATCCTGCTCAACGTCTGCATCACGGCGTGGAACTACAGGGAGCTGCGCGGGCTCGTCGAGACGGCGAAGAAGTGGGGCCTGCCGATCAACTTCAGCGTCTACACGCACCTGCGCGTGCAGGATCGGGCGGGCCTGGTGAACGGCGACGGCGGCCTCGAAGAGCTGAAGGGAAAGATCGAAGAGGTGATCGACCTTCAGAAGCGGGGGTATCCCATCTACACTTCGCCGCGCGTGATGTGGAAGTACTACCGGTTTCTGACCGAAGGGGGAATCCCCGGGTGCCAGGCAGGGCGTCGCTTCCTGGTGATCAATCCGGACGGTCGCCTGACGCCGTGCGCCATGGTGATGGCCTACTTCGACAAGCAGGAGGACATGCTGGAGAACTTCACGAAGCAGAACACGTGCGAGGCCTGCTACATAAGCACCCGGGCCAACACCGAGAAGACGTTCCGCGAGTTTCTCGAGGACAACGGACCGATATTCCGACGCATGCTGACCCCCTGGCGGAGCTGAGTGGCTCCGCCGACGCTACCCGCTGCCGAGGAGGGACCATGAAGCTCCACAGACGCGCCTACCTGGCGCCGGCCTGCGCTGCGGCCGCGCTGCTCCTGCTGCCGGTCGTGCCTGGCGCCGGCGAGGCCCGGGCCCAGATGACCATGACGCTCCAGGCGGCCGGACGCGACGACGGCGTGAGCACCATCATCGAGAGCTACGAGCACGCGATCCTCATTCCCGAGGAAGCGGTTGCCGCGCGGGCCGCCGGCCGGCGGGTGCACTCTCCGTTCACGGTGCGAAAGCGCGTGGATCGCGCGACGCCGCTCCTCTATCGGGCGATGACGGCGAGCGAGACGATCCCGAACGTCAGGGTCCGGGTACCCACGAGTCGCGGGCGGGGCGGTGAGCCACTGAACATCACGTTGACCAGCGCGCGAATCGTCGCGATTCGTACGGGCTCGCGGCCCGGCGAGGAGATCGCCCACGAGGAAATTTCGTTCCGGTACGAGAGAATCGCCTGGGCCAGTGCCGACGGCAGCGTCGAGCACACGGACGAGTGGATGGAGGCACAGTGATCGTCCGCACCGATTGACCGGCGCGCGGTCCGGAGATAGAATCCCCGGCATTGGGAGTCGACCCTTCTGGGCGGCTCCCATTTTCATCGCGGGCGTAGCTCCGACGAAGCAATACGCGGGCGTAGCTCAGCTGGTAGAGCGCAACCTTGCCAAGGTTGAGGTCGCCGGTTCGAACCCGGTCGCCCGCTCTTACGAAGGCGAGGCAGCCGGTGGCGCCGCTTCCGCTCGGAGCTCGAAGCAGTGGCGCCCTTTCCGCGAGCGAAGCGCGTGGAAAGCACCCGGTCGCCCGCGCTACGAAGGGGCGGTAGCTCAGCTGGCTAGAGCGCTGCGTTCACATCGCAGAAGTCGGGGGTTCGAGTCCCTCCCGCCCCATGGCAGGATCCGCCGGATCGGCGGCGCGCGGGCGTAGCTCAGTTGGTAGAGCGTCAGCTTCCCAAGCTGAAGGTCGCCGGTTCGAGACCGGTCGCCCGCTCTTCGGAGCGTTGCGGGATGGGATGTAAGAAATCGGCGATCCGAGACGTTGTACGTGCGGGCGTAGCTCAGTTGGCAGAGCGTCAGCCTTCCAAGCTGAAGGTCGCCGGTTCGAAACCGGTCGCCCGCTTCATTCCGCCGCCGCCGAGGGAGATCGTTCGATGCGCAGAGTCGGGTTTCTGCTTCCGATGCTCCTGGTCGCGTGCGGCGACGGCCCGCTCGGGCCCGGGCAGCCCGGCCGCTATCAGCCGCTTACGCGCTGCGCAAACGGTGAGGCCGATGGATTCGCCTGTATGCGCATCGATCTGCTGGCCCATGTTCCCCTGCCGGATCTCGAGCTTGGGGCGAGCTCCAACTTCGCCGCGGCCAACGATATCTGGGGCTGGACCGACGGCGTGACGGGGCGCAGCTACGTGCTCGCCGGGCGTCAGGACGGCGTGAGCATCATCGAGATTACCGATCCCCTCCAACCCGTTTCCATCGCCCGGCTGCCGTCGGCTGCCGGCGTCAGCTCCTGGCGTGACATCAAGGTTTACGCCGATCACGCCTTCGTCGTGGCCGACGGAGTGACGGATCACGGGGTCCAGGTGCTCGATCTGCGACGGCTACGGGATGTCACGGGCTTCACCGCTCTCAGCGAGGACGCGCGCTATGACGGGGTGAGCAGCGTGCACAACATCGCGATCAACGAGGAAACGGGCTTCGCCTTCGCGGTCGGCAGCAACGGCGGCGGCACGACGTGCGGTGGCGGGTTGCACATGATCGATATCCGGACTCCGACGAGCCCGTCGTTTGCCGGCTGTTTCGCCCAGTCCGACACGGGCCGCCAGGGGAGCGGATACACGCACGACGTGCAGTGCGTGGTCTACGACGGGCCCGACTCCGGTTATCGAGGGCGCGAGATCTGCTTCGCTTCCAACGAGACCCACCTCGTGGTGGCGGACGTCACCAACAAGAATGCCCCCGTCGGCCTCTCGGTGGCCAGCTATCCCGACGCCGGCTACGTCCATCAGGGTTGGCTCACACCTGACCACCGGTATTTCCTGCAGAACGACGAACTCGACGAGCTGGGGGGAGAGGTCGCGCAGACCCGGATGCTCGTCTGGGACGTCACGGATCTCGCCGATCCGGTGCTGGCCACCGAGTATTCGGGTCCGACCACCGCCATCGATCACAACCTCTACGTGCATGGGGACCTGGCCTACTACTCGAACTATACGTTCGGACTGCGGGTCGTGGACGTCAGGAATCCGCGGAGCCCCGGCGAACGCGGGCACTTCGATACGCATCCCGCCTCGGATGCAGCGACCTTCGATGGTTCGTGGTCCAACTATCCGTTCTTCGACGACGGCGTGATCGCCGTTTCGAGCAGCCACGGCGGCCTGTTCCTGTTGCAGCTGGCGCCGTGAAAGGAAGGCCGCAGGGTCGACCCGGCGCTCCGCACGTCGATGCAGGTCGATCAGCTGGCCTTCCCGCCGCTACCCGTGGCGTTCCCGGTAGCGCCGGGCCTTGTCGCGGTTGCCGCAGCCAGCCATGTCACACCAGCGCCGGCTCTTGTTGCGGCTGACGTCGACGAAGAACCAGCCGCAGTCGTGAGCGTCGCAGACCTTCACGCGCTCGACGTCGCCGCAGGTGAGCAGGTCGGCGGCCGAACGCGCGATGGCGCCGACGATTCGGGCCGTTGCCGCAGGGCCGAGGTCCTCGGGCGTTACGCTGGTCAGGGGCGCACGACCCCGGTCGTCCCACTGCCACGAGATTCCACGATCGGCGTCGGTCGCCAGGGCGAACCTCTGTGCGGAAGCGGCGAGGAACCCCTCCAACGCCTCGAGATCGGCTGCGTCGGGCGATTGGCCGTCGGCGACACGCGCAAACATCCGGCGGAGTAGCTCGCGCATCTCCCGGACTCGGTCCACGAGACTTTCGAACCATGCCGAATCTGCGCCTGCGGCAGCCGACCTCAACAGGCGCGCCTCCGACGACGCGAGCAGGCCCTGCTTCCTCACAAACGCGACGAAGCGAACGGGCGAGTCCAGCACGTCGTCGTCCCGATCGCGGGATTCCCAGCCCCGCGTCTTCAGGAGCTCGAGGCACAGCCAGTCTTGTTCGATCATGTCCCTCACAGTGTAGCACCGCGCCCGTCCCGAGTGCACGGCCAGGCGATGCATTCCGCCTGCTCGCCAGGAGCTAACCAGTGATACATCCTTGACTAGTTACCGCGTGTCCCCCATATTGATAACTATTCAACCGTGGTTTGCTGGTTATGTTCCGCTGGTCAAGAAAGGACGGGTGTCGGATGTCGATTGCAAGAACATGGTCCGGAGCCACACGGGCGGCCGATGCGGACGAGTATCTCGAGTACCTGCGTCACACGGGCCTGAGGGACTACGCCAGGACACCCGGAAACCAGGGAATCGTGTGCCTGCGCCGCCTCGAGCGAAATCGCGCACACTTCACGATCCTCACGCTGTGGAAGGACCTTCGGGCTATCGAAAGGTTCGCCGGGTCCGACGCCGGACGAGCCGTGTTCTATCCCGAGGACGACACGTTCCTGGTGCAACGGGACGAAATGGCCGACCACCACGAGGTCGTGTTCTCGAATCTCCCGGCTGCACGCAGGGGGCCCGTGGAGCGTCTGATCGGCTGGTGGTCCGACCGCGCGGCCGCCGCAATGCCGGCCCCACGGACGCGCGAACGTCGCGACATCACGGTCAGACTTCTCGATTGAAGATCTTGGCTACGATCCGCCAGTCGTCTCCGAATTTGTACAGGCTCATGTAGTCCGTGAAGACGTGGCGCCCGTCGAACAGGATCTCGACCCTCGCAACGGCCGCCACGCCGGAGATGCCGACATCGGGGATATCGTGGTCGACGGTGTGCGACGGGGTCGTACCCTCGGCGGGAAGGCGGGCGATCCACTCCTCGATCGTCACGTCGGTGATTCCGTCGTCGGTCAGCACCTTCATGACGAAGTCGGGGTGGAAGCCCGCCCGTATGGCGTCGCGGCTACCGTTCATGTGCAGACCCTCGACATACGCCGAGGTGATCACCTGGCGGATCGCCTCGGCGTCGGGATTCTCCGGGTCAGCCGACGCAGGCGAGGTGGACGCGGTGGACGAGGCCAGGGAGGCGGCCCCGAGCAGCGTAAGCGCGGCCACGACCGTGGATAGCCGGGATGCATGGGACATTGGTTGCTCCTTTGGGCTGGAGGTGCGTCCTTCACCCGGTCCCCCTGGTCCCGTGGAGGCGCGACGGGCACCGATCCGTGCTCCCTCTACCACCGGGCATGCCGGCCGTTCCTTCGGCTCCGGCTTGACCCGCAACCGTGGCGTCCCGACGATGATCGACATGACGGCTCGTGTTCGCCGACATCGGATAGCGTGCGGGCGCAAGCGCGGCTCGTCTTCAAGACTCGGGAGGCGGAATGGATCCGTTCCTGCAGGCGGCGATCGCCGAGGCCGAGGAGGGGCTGGCGGAGGGAGGCATCCCGATCGGCTCGGTGCTGGTTCACGAGGGCAGGATCATCGGCCGGGGGCACAACCGGCGCGTGCAGCAGGGGAGTGTCGTGCTGCACGGCGAAATGGACGCGCTGGAGAACGCCGGCAGGCTGCCCGCCGCCGTCTATAGGCAATGCATTCTCTACACGACACTCTCCCCGTGCCCGATGTGCACCGGCGCGATACTCCTCTACGGCATCCCGCACGTGGTGATCGGCGAGAATCGGACGTTCCTCGGTGACGAGGATCTGCTCGCCAGTCGGGGCGTCGAGCTCGAGATCCGGGACGACGAGCGCTGCCTCGAGTTGATGCGCCGGTTCATCGCGGCGCATCCCGAGCTTTGGAGCGAGGACATCGGCGAGTGACGGACGTCTGGGGCAGGATCTATCGGGATCAATGGGAGGGCGCCGCCCATCCGCACGTGGTCGAGCGCAACGATGGACGCGAGGAGACGTTCGAATCGGCGGGACACTATTTCGAGGCACCGCGCTTTCCTGCCGAGGAAGAGGAGCTCGGGCGGTTGAGCGGTCCCATACTCGACGTCGCGGCGGGCTCCGGCTCGTACGCCATCCACTTGCAGAATCTCGGCCACTCGGTCGTCGCGATCGACGCGTCTCCCCTGGCAGTCAGGATTGCCGGTATGCGCGGTTGCCTGGATGCCCGCGTGATGGACCTCCGCAAGCTCGATTTCGATCCGGGCACGTTCAGGTCGATCGTGTCCATGGGCAATACCTTCGGAGCGCACCAGGATCCCGAGTCATTGCCGTCCTACATGAAGCGACTGCGTCGGCTGGTCGAGAGCGACGGAGTCCTCGTGACGTCGACGATCGATCCGCTCGATACGGACGACGCCGGGCACCTCGCGTATCACGCGCGGAACCGCGAGCGCGGGCGCCCGCCCGGACTGCTGTCGGTGCGCGTGGGTTATCGCGAGGAGCTGACGGACTGGTTCCACCTGTGGCTCACCACACGGGAGGAGATCGAGGCGATCGCTCCGGCCGGGGGTTGGGAGCTGGTTCACGAGGCGTCGGACGGTCCATGGCGCATCCGTCGATTCGCGGCCCGCTCCAGTTCTTCAACAGGCTTATAGCAACCTTCCGCACACCATGGCCGCTCCCAACGCCTTTCGGACCCCATGTGTTATGGGGGGTGTACGGAAAGCGGGTTCGAACGCACGCCGTCCGTACCGTCACATCGCGCCATGTAATCGAGACCTCAGCACACGGACGCCGGATGCGCCCGACGCACAGAACTTCCAGATGGCTTGCAATGCTGTCAGCGCTCCTGGCAGCTTGCGGCCTGTCGGAAGGACAGATCCCCGAGGACGAGACCCCCACGCCGGCCGTCGAGGCCGTACAGGCGCGCTACGGCCCGCTGCCCCTGCGGGAGCGCCTGACCGGAAGCGTTCGCGCGGCGGGGCAGGTCGTCATCTACCCCGAGGTCAGTGGACCCGTGGTCGAGGTTCTCGCGCAGAACGGAGATCAGGTGTCCGCCGGTGATCCGCTCGTCAGGATCCGGGCCGAGACGTCGCGGAGCCAGCTTCAGCAGTCACAGGCCGGATTGGCGAGCGCCGGGGCTCAACGCAGGCAGGCGCAGGCGACCCTCGACGAGCTCGAGGCCCGCTACGAGCGTTCGGAACAACTGGCCGCGGAGGACTTCATCAGCCAGGAAGAGATAGAGAGTCTCCGGGCCCAACTCGAGTCTGCCCGGGCCGAGGTCGCGAGCGCCGAGGCAGCCGTCGAGATGGCCGAAGGAGCGCTGGGCGAGAGTCGGGAGTCGGTGCGCCAGACGACTGTGCGGGCGCCGATCTCGGGCCGGGTCGGGCGGCGGAACGCCGAGATCGGCATGTACGTGAGTGGATCCACCCCGCTGTTCACGATCGGGCGGGTCGAGCAGGTGCAGGTCGAAGTGTCGATCACGCAGGAGATGCTGGCGCGGATCGCCGTCGGCCAGACGGCCGAGATCCGCGCCGAAAGCCTCGCGGACACGGTTCTGACGGCCGAGGTGTCCCGCGTCTCGCCGTTCATCGAGCCGGGCTCGTTCAGCGCCGGGGCCGAGATCGACGTCGACAACCCCGAAGGGCTGCTCTTCCCGGGCATGTTCGTGACCGTCGACATCCTCTATGGCGAAAGCGAGGAGGCGACGCTCGTGCCGAAGAGCGCGATCTACGAGGATCCGGGCACGGGAGCCCTCGGGGTGTACGTCGCGCCGTCGCTCGGCCTCGAGACACAGCCGGTCCTGCCCGAAGGGGACGAACGGGCGCCGTTCACCGCCCCCACGCCGTCCGAATTCCAGCGCGTCGAAGTGCTGGCAGAGGGCCGGCACGTCGTGGGCGTCTCGGGGCTCGAACCCGATAGCTGGGTCATCGTGGTCGGGCAGCATCTGCTGTCGACGCAAGATCCCGAAGTCGGGGATCCGCAGGCCCGTGTGAGGCCGATCTCCTGGGAGCGGCTGGTCGAGCTGCAGGGGCTCCAGCGCGAGGACCTCCTGCGCCAGTTCATGGAAAAGCAGCGGCGTGTGGCACAGGCGCGGCTCGATTCCGCGGAAGCGGCCTCCAGCGCCGAGAGCGAGGAGAACTGAGATGGCTTCGCTGTCGAACATCTCGATCCGCCGGCCGGTCGCCACCGCGATGTTCTTCCTGGTCATCGTGACGATCGGCATCGTCGGATTCCGCTACCTGCCGGTCGATCTGCTGCCCGCGATCGAGTTTCCGCGCCTGGCGGTGTACGTCGGTTACCCGAACGTCGGTCCCGAGGAGATGGAGTCGATCATCACCGACCCGCTCGAGAACGCTCTGTCGGGAATCCCCAACCTCGAACGGATGACGTCGAGCTCGGAAGAGGGCCGGAGTGTCGTCCGTCTCGAGTTCGCGCGCGGTACCAATCTCGATGAGGCGGCGAACGACC
>Ga0299913_10005081_pt1 | contig 11166 bp, 13 predicted proteins | sample RVTome_9_FD_201360 | JGI IMG/M metagenome (GOLD analysis project Ga0299913, IMG submission 201360) | Soil microbial communities from uranium-contaminated site in the Upper Colorado River Basin, Wyoming, United States - RVT155D38 (version 2) ... | reverse complement strand
TCTGCGCCCAACAGGTGAAAAGTGGCAACCTCGGACCCCCGAGTAGCGTCACACTTGCAGGACCCGATCGTTTCCTTGACAAGGGATCCGGAACGGTTGATGACTCCGAATCATGGGTACGAACCCCCATGGCTGGAGGACAGATGTGGTCGGCAACACAGAGAGCCGGGAATCATTCACCCGGATCGCTCGTTGAGCCGGACACCGATGAGAAATGAGGCCGATGTGACTACTGCAGTTGCCCCCGCCGCGCTGACCGCGGCCGACCGTTGCGACCGTTGCGGTGCCCAGGCCTACCTCCGCGTCGAGCTGGCCTCGGGCTTCGACCTGCTGTTCTGCGCTCACCACGCCCGAGAGCACGACGAGAAGCTGCGCGAGGTGGCGGTCGCCGTGACCGACGAGACCCACAGGCTGAGCGAGAACTGATCCCCGACTGACCCGACACGGGGCCCCGACCAGTGGTCGGGGCCTCGTGCGCATTTGCCCGTGAGAGGCTGTCGGCCGTGACCTTCTGGCTGGACCTCGTCTTCCTGCTCGTGGTGGCCGTCGGCCTGGTCGGGGTCCTGGTCCCCGTCCTGCCCGGCACCCTGCTCATCGCGGCTGCCGCCCTGGTCTGGGCGGTGCTCGTGGACCAGACGGCCGGCTGGATCGTGCTCACGGTCGCCCTGGTGGTGCTCGGCCTCGGTCTGCTCGTCAAGTACGCCGTGCCCGGGCAGCGGCTGAGGGCGGCCGGCATCCCCACCTCGACGCTGCTCGTCGGTGCCGTCGCCGGCGTCGTCGGGTTCTTCGTCGTACCGGTGGTCGGCCTGCCGCTCGGCTTCGTGCTCGGTGTCTTCCTCGCGGAGGTACGCCGGCTGCGCGGTGCCCCGCTCGACTCCCCCGGCGCGCGGGCCAGCACGTGGGCGGCGGTGAGGGCCGTCGTGCTCTCCGTGGCGATCGAGCTGACCTCGGGCCTGGTCGCGGCCACGGCGCTGCTGGTCGGTGCCTTCGCGACGTGAGCGTCGTCCTGGCGCTGGCCGGCGCGGTCGCCTACGGACTGTCCGACTTCGTCGGCGGCCTCGCGTCCCGCCGTACGTCTGCCTGGGCGGTGGCGTTCGTCGCGACGCTGGCCGGCGGCGTGTTCGTGCTCGTCGCGGCGCTGCTCCTCGGCGGTGAGCCGACCCGCACGGACCTGGCCTGGGGCGCCGCGGCCGGCCTCGGCAACGGCATCGGCACCGGCTTCCTCTACCGCGGCCTGGCCGCGGGCCGGATGGGCGTGGTCGCGCCCCTGTCCGGCGTGGGTGCCGCGCTGGTCCCCGTCGCGGCCGGCGTGGTGGGCGGCGAGAGGCCCGGGCTGCTCGTGTGGCTGGGCATCGCCGCCGCGCTCCCCGGCATCTGGCTGGTCGCCAGCGAGCCTCCGCCGGAGGCAGAGGCGGCGCCGCAGGAGCGCCTCGCCGAGGGCGTCGTCGACGGCATCCTCGCCGGTCTCGGCTTCGGCAGCCTCTTCGCCGCGCTCGGGCAGGTCTCCGCGTCGGCAGGGCTTTACCCGCTGGTGATGAACCAGGTCGTGGGCGTGGCCGTGGTGGCCGTCCTGGCCGCCGCCGTACGCGCTCCCTGGGTGCCCCGGGGCGGAGCCGCCTGGCTGGGCGTCCTCTGCGGCGCCCTGGCGCTCGGCGCCACCGCCGCCTTCATGCTCGCCGCCCAGCGAGGCTCGCTGGCCATCGCGGGCGTGCTCGCGGCGCTCTACCCCGCGTTCACGATCCTGCTCGCCGCGGGCGTGCTCCGCGAGCGCATCCACGCCGCCCAGGCGGTGGGGCTGGCGCTCTGCGGCGCAGCGGTGACCCTCGTCGTCCTCGGCTGAGTGTCGGTCCGCCTGGTCTGCGTCAGAGCACCAGCTGGGCCAGCCAGAACGTCGACATCCCGGCCAGCACCACCCACAGGACACGGCGGGTCCGCAGCCCGACGACCGCGCCGGCCACCAGCCCCGCGACCTCCGGCACTCCGGCGGCGACCCGTCCGCTCTCGTCGACGAGGAGTGTGACCACGAGCGCGGCGAGCACCGCCGGACCGACGAACTCCAGGCCCCGCGACACCCGATGCGGGATCCGGCGGTCGGCCAGCCCGACGATGAAGGAGGCCCGGGTCAGGTAGGTGCCGACGCCCACCACCAGGACGGCCAGGAACGCGGTCATCGACGTCCCCGGTCCGCCAGCACACCGGCGAGGACCCCGCACGTGGCACCGAGGAGCAGGCCGGACTTGCTGGGCAGCCCGGCTCCGGCGACCGCCACAGCGCCGGCCACCACGGCCGCAACCGCCTTGGGGCGCTCGTCGAGACCGATCACCAGCACGCCGGCGAACATCACCGGGATCGCGAACTCCAGGTGCCACTGCTCGGGCACCACGGGCCCGACCAGCAGCCCCAGCCCGACGGCGGCACTCCAGAAGATCGCGAACGCGGTCCCGGCGGCCAGGTAGTAGCGGCGGAAGTCGGCGGGATCCTCGTCCTTGCGGAGCATGGCCAGCACAAACATCTGGTCGATCAGGCCATACGGCGCCAGCAGCCGGAACCAGCGCGGCTGCTGCTGGAACGTCGGCGCCAGGGCCGCCGAGTACATCGCGTGGCGCAGGTTCACGACCAGGGCGGCTGCCACGGCTGCCACCCACGCGGCGCCGCCGCCGAGCAGGGTGACCAGGGTCAGCTGGGCTGCGCCGGCGTAGACGATGGGCGCCGAGCTCCAGCCGACGAGGTTGCCGATGCCGGACTCGGTGATCGCCAGCCCGAGGACCAGCCCGAACGGGATCGCCGGGACGATCAGCGGGAGCGCTTCGAGCAGGGCCCTCCGGATCACCCTGTCATCCGTCACAGCCCTCATGGAACATGACACTAGAGAGCGATGCGGTCACGCGTCAAACGAGTTGTTGCTCATGACGCGCGCGGCCTGGCTCAGTCGAGGTAGTCGCGCAGCACCTGGGAGCGGCTGGGGTGGCGGAGCTTCGACATCGTCTTCGACTCGATCTGGCGGATGCGCTCGCGCGTGACGCCGTAGACCTTGCCGATCTCGTCGAGGGTCTTGGGCTGGCCGTCGGTGAGGCCGAACCGCATGCTCACGACGCCCGCCTCGCGCTCGGAGAGCGTGTCGAGGACGGCGTGCAGCTGCTCCTGCAGCAGCGTGAAGCTAACCGCGTCGGCCGGGACGATGGCCTCGGAGTCCTCGATCAGGTCGCCGAACTCGGAGTCGCCGTCCTCGCCGAGCGGGGTGTGCAGGGAGATGGGCTCGCGGCCGTACTTCTGGACCTCGATGACCTTCTCGGGGGTCATGTCGAGCTCCTTGGCGAGCTCCTCCGGGGTGGGCTCGCGGCCCAGGTCCTGGAGCATCTGGCGCTGCACGCGGGCCAGCTTGTTGATGACCTCGACCATGTGCACCGGGATGCGGATGGTGCGCGCCTGGTCGGCCATCGCGCGGGTGATCGCCTGGCGGATCCACCACGTGGCGTACGTCGAGAACTTGTAGCCCTTGGTGTAGTCGAACTTCTCGACCGCGCGGATCAGGCCCAGGTTGCCCTCCTGGATCAGGTCCAGGAAGAGCATGCCGCGGCCGGTGTAGCGCTTGGCGAGCGAGACCACGAGCCGGAGGTTGGCCTCCAGGAGGTGGTTCTTGGCGCGCTTGCCGTCGTCACCGATCCACTCGAGCTCCTCGAGCACCTTGGGTGTGATCTTGCCACCCTTGGCGAGCTTCTCCTCCGCGAAGAGGCCGGCCTCGATGCGCTTGGCGAGCTCGACCTCCATCTCGGCGTTGAGGAGCGGGACCTTGCCGATCTGCTTCAGGTAGTCCTTGACCGGGTCGGCGGTCGCGCCGGCCACCATGACCTGCTGCTCGGGCTCGTCGGTGTCGTCGGCCGCGGAGACGACGAAGGAGGCCTCCTTCTCGTCCTCCTTGATCGTCGGGTCGGCCTTGACGTCCTTCTCGAACTGCTCGTCGGGCAGGTCGGGCAGGATCTTCTTGCCGTCGGGGCCGACCGCGGCGACGGGCACCACGTCGACGGGCGCGGCGGCCTCGGCGTCGGTGGCGGGGACGGTCTCCGTCGCCTCGTCCTCCGTCGCCTTCCCGGCCGGGGCCTTCTTCGCCGGAGGCTTCTTGGCCGCGGTGGTCTTCGCGGTCGTGGCCTTGCGGGCCGACGCGGCCGCGACGGCCCGGGCATGGTCGTCGGCGTTGACCGCCACGCTCACGCCCTGGGCACTGAGGTGCACCAGCAGCGCCTTCAGGTGACGGGGCTCGATCTCAGCGGCCTCGGCGGCTCGACGGACCTGCTCCGGGGTGAGCGTCCCGGTCGGCGCCGCAAGAGCCAGGAGACCCTCGATCTCGGGATGGGACAGCACCTCAGCAGGGAGCACCTTGCGCGAGCTCGAAGACACGAACACCTCTCGGAGGGACACATTCGGGGCGCGGCAAAGCCCGGTTACGTCAAGAGCCGCATGCTCATTCTGCCACGGCGGCCAAGCAGTGCGTGCCCCGACCCTCGGGGGGCCACCCGGCGACTCACGGGGCCTTCGCCTCAGCCTTCTTCGCCTTCTTGAAGTCGCGCACCTGCTGCAGCGACTCGGCGTCGACGACATCGGCCACCGAGCGGTGCCCCGTCTCCGCGTAGCCGCCGGCGACGGCCTCCCACCCCTCCGGTCGTACGCCGACCTGCTTGGCGAGGAGCGCGACGAAGATCTGGGCCTTCTGCTTGCCGAACCCCGGCAGCGCCTGGAGCCGCTTCAGCAGGTCCCTGCCGTCCTTCGCCTCCGTCCAGAGCCGTGCCGTGTCGCCGTCGTACTCGGCCACGACCAGCTGGGCCAGCGCCTGCAGCCGGGCGGCCATCGAGCCCGGGAAGCGGTGCACCGCGGGCGGGACCGCGCACAGCCGGGCGAACTCCTCGGGGTCGGCGCCGGCGATGTCGGCGGGGTCGATGCTGCCGAACCGCTCGAGCACCTTCGCGGGGCCACGGAAGGCGTGCTCCATCGGGTACTGCTGGTCGAGCATCATGCCCGCCAGCAGGGCGAACGGGTGCTCGTCGAGCACCTTGTCGGCGGCGGGGTCCTGGCAGATCCGGAAGGCCATGCCCCCATCCTGCCGCACCTGTGGAGGACCGACACACGCCGGTGGCCGCCCGGGGCAGGCTGGAGCGGTGGACCGGATCGGGGACGACGACCGCGCCGCGCTGCGGCGGGCCGTCTTCGCGCTGCGCTCCCGCGAGCGGCGACGGGTGTTCCCGGCGCGCCTGCACCTCGGGGACCCCGACGGCGAGCAGGTCGTGCACCCGGTCGTCCGGCACCCGCTCGACGACGGCCTGCGGCTCGACGTCGTCGCCGGCCTGCTCCGGCTGCGACCCGCGGCGGCACCGAGCGCGGCCTGGCTCACCCGCGTCGGCACGCCCGCGCCGCACGACCTCGACCTGCTCTGGCTGCCGGCTGTCCTCCGCGCGTTCGCGGAGGCGGGCGAGGAGGCGCGCTGGGTCGCCGTCGTGACCAAGACCGGCTGGTACGACCCGCGCACCGGCGACCGCGTCACGTGGCAGCGACTGCGGATCCGGCGGTGAGGGTCAGTCCGGCCACTCGTGCACGGGCACGTTGTCGGCCATGAGCTCCTGGTAGTCGAGCAGGGTCCGGCGCAGCGCCTCGTCACGCGACAGCGACGACCCGTGGGCGTTGACCCGCCTGACGAACCACTCCGCGCCGTTGGTCTCCAGCAGGCAGCGCTGCTCGACCATGCCCAGCAGCCGGGCGCTCTCGGCGGGGTCGACGCCCCACGCGTCGAGGCCGCTCGCGGCCAGCGGCAGCAGCCGGCGCACCGCGAGCTCCGTCGCGCGCACCTGCCCGACGCCGGGCCAGTAGACGGACGCGCCGATGCCCTCCCGGGCAGCGACGTGGAAGTTCTCCTCGGCGGCGCTGAACGACATCTGCGACCACAGGGGTCGCTCGCTCTCGGCGAGGGCGCGCACCAGGCCGAAGTAGAAGGCGGCGTTGGCCATCGTGTCGACGACCGTGGGGCCAGCCGGGAGCACGCGGTTCTCCACGCGCAGGTGGGGCCGGCCGTCGACGATGTCGTACACCGGGCGGTTCCAGCGGTAGACCGTGCCGTTGTGGAGTCGGAGCTCGGCCAGCGCCGGCACGCCACCGTCCTCCAGCACGGCGAGGGGGTCCTCCTCCTCGAGCACCGGCAGCAGCGCGGGGAAGTAGCGGACGTTCTCCTCGAACAGGTCGAAGACCGAGGTGATCCAGCGCTCCCCGAACCACACGCGGGGCCGAACGCCCTGGGCCTTCAGCTCCTCGCTGCGGGTGTCGGTCGCCTGCTCGAAGAGCGGGATCCGGGTCTCGCGCCAGAGCTCACGGCCCAGCAGGTACGGGGAGTTGGCCCCCAGCGCGAGCTGCACGGCGGAGATTGCCTGCGAGGCGTTCCAGTACGCCGCGAACAGCTCCGGCCGCGTCTGCACGTGGAACTGGGTGCTCGTGCACGCCGCCTCCGGCACGATCGAGTCCGACGTCGTCTGCAGCCGGTCGGGGCCGTCGATCTCGATCACGATGTCCTCGCCCCGGGCGGCGAGGATCTGGTCGCCGAGCAGCTTGTAGCGCGGGTTGCTGCTGAGCGCCTCGGGCACCAGGTGGGCGGGCTCGAGCGTGGGCAGGATGCCGATCATCAGGAGGTGCGCGTCGACGGCGCCGGCCCGCGACTCGGCGTCGTTGAGCGCCGCCCGCACGTGTTGCTCGTAGCCGGTGAAGCCACTGTCGCGCAGGGCCCGCGGCGGGATGTTGATCTCGATGTTGAACTGGCCGAGCTCGGTCTGGAAGTCGGGGTGCGCGATGTGCTCGAGCACCTCGGCGTTCTTGAGGGCCGGACGGCCCTCGTCGTCGACCAGGTTGAGCTCGATCTCCAGGCCGGTGAGCGGGTCCCCCTCGTCGAACGCCGACTCCCGCAGCATCCGCGCCAGCACGTCCAGGCAGCGGCGCACCTTCTCGCGGTGCCGGGTCCGGTCCTCGCGGGAGAACTGCTGCGCAGCCACCTCTTTGCCCATGTCGACAGGTTACGCAGGCTCCGGACGATCAGGCAGGCTCCTGGAGGCCGCGCTGCCAGCGGCTCGGAGGGACCGCCTGCTCCAGCAGCTCCGCCACGACCACGGCCCCGGGGTGGCCCGGCTCGACGGCACGGCAGCGGTCGACCGCGCACCAGGCCAGCGCGCCGTCCCCGGTGAGCCACGCGGTGTGGCCGAGCAGTGCTGCCGGGCCGGCGACGAGCTCCTCGGGGCACCGCCTCACGACGTCCGCCCACAGCGCGGCGTGGTGGCGCGCGTCCTCCCGGGCCGGGAGCATCCAGAGCTCGGTCCAGCCGGCGTCGTCGGCCGTCGCCGCGACGAGCCGGGCCACCTCCCCGTCGGCGAGCCGCGTCCCGTCCTCGACGTGGGAGAGCACGGTCTCCGTCGCCCGGGCGACGTCGGAGGCCGACGCCTCGAGTGCGGCCAGCGCGAACCGGCAGGCCTCGACCTGCTCGGCGACCGGCGCGATCGTCGCCTCCAGGTCGGACCGTGACGCGTGGGTGACCCGGCCCTCGACCACGGCGCGGGCCGTGAACGGGTGGGAGCCGGTGTCGAAGCTGCCGTGCCGCCCGCTCAGCAGCGACTCCCACGCAGGGGCGTGCGCCCACAGCAGGTCGACCACGTCGAGGTCCTCGGCGTCGAACCGGTCGTGCGTGGCGAGCAGGGCACGCGCGGCCAGCGCCTCGTCGTCGACGTACGCGACGAAGGCCACGCGGTCGATGTCGTTGCTCACGGCGGCGTCGACCAGGGAGCAGGCGGCCTCATCCCTTCCCGCCTCGTCGCGCGGCAGGTCGACGCGGGCGTGGAACCCCCTGCCCCGGGCGGGGAAGGTGAGCATCACCAGCGAGTCGGTGGGGTGGAAGCCGAGCACGACCGGCACCACGGCCAGCATGTCCTCGGGATTGCGGATGCGGAAGGTCTGGGTCATGCCGGTCACGCTCCCCCGGGGCGGGGACGTCCCGCCGCCGGCCTTCGGCGGTCTGTGGACGGCTCCCTCCTCCGCGCCCACTGTGCGCCGAAAGCGGGCTGTCAGTCCCGCGGGATAGGTTGCCGCCGTGCGGTCGACGGCTTCGGTGCTCCACCTCGACCTCGACGCGTTCTTCGCGGCGGTCGAGCAGCGGGACAAGCCGTCCCTGCGCGGCAAGCCGGTGGTCGTCGGCGGCACCGGCGGGCGCGGCGTCGTCGCGACCGCGAGCTACGAGGCGCGGCAGTACGGCGTCCGCTCGGCCATGTCGACCCGGGAGGCCCGGGCCCGCTGCCCGTACGCGGCGTACCTGGGCGGGCGCTTCGGTGCCTACCGCGAGACCAGCCGGGTGGTGATGGCCCTCCTCCGCGAGGCCTCGCCGCTGGTCGAGCCGCTGAGCCTCGACGAGGCGTTCGTCGACCTCGCCGCCGCCGAGCTCCCGGCGTACGACGTCGACGCGGTCACCGCGTTCGGCCACGGCCTGCGGGCCCGGGTCGCCGAGGCGACCGGTGGGCTCACCGCGAGCGTCGGCATCGGCACGTCGAAGTTCATCGCCAAGGTCGCCAGCGACCTCGACAAGCCCGACGGCCTGGTCGTCGTACCGCCCGGCACCGAGCAGGAGCTGCTCCGCCCGATGCCGGTGACCGTGATCCCCGGCGTCGGGCCGGCCACCGCCGAGCGGCTGCGCCGGGCGGGCGTGCACACCGTCGCCGAGCTCGAGGGGCTGAGCGAGGAGGAGCTGGTGCGCCAGCTCGGCAGGGCCCACGGCCACGGGCTCTTCCAGCTCGCCCGGGCCCGCGACGACCGCCTCGTGGTCCCCGAGCGCGAGGCGAAGTCGGTCAGCGTCGAGGGCACCTACGAGGACGACCTCACCGACCGCCGGCTGATGGAGGGGCTGCTCGTCCGCCAGGCAGGTCAGGTCGCCGAGCGGCTGCGCAAGCACGGCCTGTCGGGTCGCACCGTCAGCATCAAGGTGCGCCTCCACGACTTCACCACCCTGAGCCGGTCCTCGACCCTGGGCAGCCCGACCGACAGCCCGGCCGTGGTCGCCCGCACCGCGCGCACGCTGCTCGCCGACCTCGACACCAGCGGCGGCGTCCGCCTGCTCGGCGTCGGCGTCTCGGGGCTGGCCGACTGGGTGCAGGACGACCTCTTCGGCACCGTCGAGGAAGAGGTCGCGGAGGAGCTGCCCGAGGTCACGGAGCCGCGCAGCCGCAGCTGGCGTCCCGGGCAGGACGTGGAGCACGACGAGATGGGCCGCGGCTGGGTCTGGGGGTCCGGCAGGGGCGTGGTGACGGTGCGCTTCGAGACCGCGGAGACCGGCCCCGGCCCCGTCCGGTCGTACGCCGTCGACGACCCGGCACTGCGGCCCTGGGAGCCGGTCAGCGACCCCGACGGAAGCTGACCCGATCCCCCGGCCGGAGCTGGGCGCACTGCCACAGGTCGTCGGGGTGCACGACGGCCACGACCGGGTAGCCGCCGGTGACCGGGTGGTCGGCGAGGAACACCACGGGCTGCCCGTCGGGCGGCACCTGCACGGCACCCAGCACCATGCCCTCGCTCGGCAGCTCGTCGTCGCGGACCCGCTCCAGCCGCGGCCCGGAGAGCCGCAGCCCGATGCGGTTGCTCGCCTCCCCCACCGAGTACGCCGACGCGCAGAGCGCCGCGAGCGCGTCGGGACCGAACCAGTCCGCCCGGGGACCGGGGAACACCCGCAGCCCCTCCGCACGCAAGGGGCGCGGGGTGTCGTGCTCGTGCAGCTCCCCCGTCGGCGTACCGACCGGGAGGACCTGGCCCGCGTCGAGCCGGGGTGGGCCGACCCACGCCAGGGTGTCCGTGGACCGCGAGCCGAGCACCGGGTCCACGGCGACACCCCCCGCGACGGCCACGTAGGAGCGCACACCGCTCTCCGCGGGGCCGACCACCACCTCGCTGCCGGCGGGCGCGAAGAAGGCCTGGCCGTTCGGCTCGGCCCGCCCGTCGACCGTGACCGGGCACGGCGCGCCCGTGACCACGAGCCAGTGGGAGCGCTCCGCCCGGAGCGTGCAGCCGGTGAGCGTGGTCTCGAGGACCGCGGCGTCGCCGGGGTTGGCGAGCACCCGGTTGGCCAGCGCGGCGGCGGGTGCGTCCAGAGCGCCGGCGCGGGGCACGCCGAGGTGGGCCAGGCCGGGGCGGCCACGGTCCTGGACCGTGGTGAGGCCTCCGGGGTCGACGACCGCGAGGCTCACGCCACTCCGCCCGACGGCGCGGGGACCGCGCGGAACCTGACCCGGGTGCCGGGCGGAAGCAGCGCGGGCTCGCTGCGGTCCGGGTCCCAGAGCACGACGTCGGTGCTGCCGACCAGCTGCCACCCGCCGGGCGACGCGGTGGGGTAGACACCGGTCCAGGGCCCGGCCAGGCCGACCGACCCCGGCTCGACGCGCGAGCGTGGCGTGGACCGGCGCGGCACCTCCCAGGGTGACCCGGTCAGGTAGGAGAACCCGGGCGCGAAGCCGCAGAAGGCTGCCACGTGCTCCGCCTCCGTGTGCCGCCGCACGACCTCCTCCTCGGATACGCCGACGAGCTCGGCGACCGCGGCGAGGTCCGGGCCGTCGTACCGCACGGGCACCTCGACCAGGTCTCCCCCGGCTGCCGGCGCGTCGGGTGTCCAGCCGCGCACGGCCGCCTGCACCTCGAGCACCGGGACACCGTCCACCAGCACGGTCCGGGCCGCGGGCACCACCTCGGTCGCCTCGACCCGGTCGCGCAGCCAGAGCGCCAGGGAGAGCGCCTCGGCGGGACCGTCGACCTCCACGAGCGCCGCGCCGGTGCCGAAGGCGCGGACCTGCGGGCTCATGGCGTCGCGAACGCGCGCACGCCGTACCCCGCGTCCTCGAGCGACCGGCGTACGGCGCGGGCGTGGGCCACCGCCCCGGGCGAGTCCCCGTGAACGCAGACGGAGTCGACGCTCGCGGCCAGGCGAACGGCGTTGGCGGCGACCTCCGCCTCGTCCTCCACCAGGGCGCCCGGCTCGCCCCGCGGGACCAGCCGGCCCTCGGGCGTGTAGCCGCGGTCGGGGAAGCCCTCGCGCCAGACCTCGCGGCCGTCCTCCGCGGCCAGCCGCAGCAGGGCGCCGCCCGGGAGGCCCAGCACCGGAAGCCCTCCGGAGCC
>Ga0299913_10005080_pt1 | contig 11167 bp, 6 predicted proteins | sample RVTome_9_FD_201360 | JGI IMG/M metagenome (GOLD analysis project Ga0299913, IMG submission 201360) | Soil microbial communities from uranium-contaminated site in the Upper Colorado River Basin, Wyoming, United States - RVT155D38 (version 2) ... | reverse complement strand
GAGATGGAAGCGCCTGATCGGGCGCGAGCGCCCGCGCCGTCTCGAACGCGCCCTCCGCCTGCTCGATCTCCCCCTTCATGACCAGCAGGACGCCGCGATAGGTGTGGAGGTCGGGGGCGTCGGGCGCATGACGGACGCCGACGTCGACGATTTCCAGCCCGAGGTCGAAGTTCTCGTGATCGAGACAGATCAACGCCAGGTCCAGGTAGTGCCGCGCGTCGGCCGGTTCGAGGCGCGCGGCCGTTCGCAATGCATCGTAGGCATCCTGGATGCGATTGGCCGCGACATACGCGCGCGCGGTGAGGTTGTAGAGCTCGGCCGTCCGCACGCCGTCTTCGAAGAGCTCCTCCGCGGCGCGGATGGCGGCGGCGTGGTCGCCCGCCTCGATGAGCATCAGCACCTGGTTGTAGCCCGCGGCCGGGGGATCCGCGGAGCCAGCCCGCGACTCGGCGAAGAAACGTGCGGCCTCCGCGTGGGCGCCCGCGCGTCCGAGCGCGACGCCAGCCTTGAAGCGGGACGGAGCGTCGCCCGCCGGCAGCTGGTCGAGCAGACTGACGGCTCGTCCAACGTCGCCTCGCTCGAGCAGCAACTCGGCGTAGTGGAGCATCCACACCGGATTGACCGTCAACCGCGCGCCGCTCCTTTCGTAGTGCGGCGCCGCCGTCGCTATCTGCCCGCGCGCGTAGTGCATCTCGGCGAGGTGCACGTGCGCGATCTCGTCGGCAGGGGAGTGCGCGAGCACGTCGCGAAACAGCCGCTCGGCCGTCTCGAAGCGCCCCTGGTTGAACTCGTTGACCGCCAGGTTCTTGCGCGCCGGATTGAACGAGGCATCGAGCGCCAGCGCATCCCGGAAGCGGTCGTTCGCCTCGTCGATCCGGCCTGCGCCGGTGAGCGCGATGCCGAGCAGATTGAGCACCTTCAGCTCGCGCGGCGCGCGTGCGAGGAGCTGCTGGAGCATCGCGATGGCCGCGTCGAAGTCGCCGCGGCCGACGCGCGCCATCGCGCAGTCGTACGAGGTGCCGCTGCAGTCGCCCTCCGCCCGTGGGCCGCCCTCGCGCCCCTGATCGACGCTCGCGGCCGTCAGCCCTGGTGCAGGCGCTGCGACAGCCTGCGTCGGTGCGGGGCCGAGCCCGCCGACGCCGATGGCGATCGCCAGCATCCCGAGAAGCCTATGCGCGGTCACGTGCGGATTATCGCAGGAGATGCGGTCCGGGGGCATCCCCCCGGACCGTGGCGCCGGCCGCGGCGTCAGAACCGGATCCGACTCCCGAACTGCACGATCCGTCCCGGCAGCGCGTCGGTGGAGCGTCCGAACGCCGCACTCGTGAGGTTCGACTGCGGCGGCAGCAGATTGGTCGTATTGAACAGGTTGAAGGTCTCGAGCCTGAGCTGGACGTCGCCCCCCCGGCCCAGGCCGGGAATCCGAATCGTGCGGCTCAGCGCGAAATCCACGTTGAAGTACCGCGGGCCGCGGTAGGTATTGCGCCCGAGCGTGCCCGCCATGCCCGGCGCGGGCGTGGGGAAGTCGGACGCCTGGAAGATCCCGTTGAGGAAGTCGTCGTTCGTCAGGCCCGACAGCGAGGGGCCGAATGCCGGGACGTTCGGCCGATCGAACTGCAGCCCGTCCGCGTTGTAGTCGCACCCGTTGTTGCCGACGATGGCGCCACCGGCGTCGCGAACGGGCGCGAAGGCACGGCCCTGACACGAGACGGTGAATGACGTGCCGCTCTGCGCGATCAGAACGCCCGTCGCCTGCCAGCCGCCCAGAATCGCGCGGGTCATCCCGGACGGCGGCCCCGGAATCGACCAGATCGACCACAGCGACACCTTCTGCGGAACGTCGAAATCAGCCCGCCCCTTGTCCTGATCGACCGGCCCGTACGCGTCGGGACGCTGCGGCGCCGAGAAGGTGCTCGAATGGTCCGTCGCCCGGCCGAACGTGTAAGCCCCCCCGAAGCTCAGGCTGGTTCGAAGCATCTTGGCCGACACCGTGCCGCCGTGAAACGAGCTCTCGTCGGTGGAATCGGTGTAGTTGATCGACGAGAAGCCGGGCAGGATCCTGTCGAGACGGCCATCGAACAGATCGCCGTTGAAGCGGTTGACGTCCCACTTGCGGTACGCGTTGCGCCCTCTCGACCCGATGTAGTCGGCCTCCACGACGACGTTCTGCGCGAGCGATCGCTGGACGCCCAGGAACCAGTTGTCCAAATACATCGCATCGACGTCCGAGTCCACGACGTGGACGAGGCCCGCGCCGTTCAACAAGCCGCCGTGCTGGTTGAGCCCGGCGGTCAAGCCGCTCGGGCGCGGGTAGTCGTATGGAACCGCCGTGTTGCGCCCCAGCCCGAACACCGGGCGCACGAGGGGGTCCTGCACCGTCGCGGTCAGCGTGGCGAATGCCGGGAGGTTTTGGTACTCGCCGTCCCAGATCTGGTTTGAGAGCCGATCGTACGAGCGCCCGATGCCGCCGCGGACCGACATCTTCGCTTCGTTGGTCGGATCCCATGCGAAGCTCGCTCGCGGCGCCAGCGTGTGCGTGCCGCCTCCCCACAGCCCGCCGTCCAGGTAGTACCTGCGCTGCACGACGCGTGCGCTGGCCAGCCGCGTCTGGAGATCGCCGGACGTCGTGAACTCGATGTTCGACATGTCCGCCTTGGCGTTGTAGATGTTCAGGTAGCCCTCGTAGCGCAGGCCGACGTTGAGCGAGAGATTCGGCCTGACCTTCCAATCGTTCTGCACGAACGCCGAGGCCGACTGCGTGCGGTGGAACCGGATGATCCGGGAGATCGGGTCGCCGGTACGGGGGTCGACCGCGATCTGATCCTGCCGGAACGGTTCGTCGGCGGCGAAGTCGAAGACACTGTTGAAGCCGTAGGTCGGGCGGTTGAACACCCGGGATGCCTCGTTGTCCGCGTGCTCGCGCGTGTACGCGCCGCCCACCTTCATCGTGTGCGACCCGCGTGTCATCGTCAGCACGTTCCGCCACTCGAAGCTGTTCTGCACGAACTCGTTCGGCCCCCAGCCCACCTGATAACCCGCGATGCCCGTCACGGTGACGCCCGGGATCTCCGGATATGGGTTCAGGAGCTCACCCCACGGGCGCACCCAGCCGAAGGACAACTCGTTGACCACGGTCGGCGAGACGATGCGCGTCCAGTTGGTGTTGAAGTGCATGCTGCTCGTCGGCGAGGAGGCCGTGAACCCGGGGTACACCTCCGGCGTGCCGAACCCCACCTTGTCGGTGGTCGTCCGGTTGAAAGAGCCGTAGATACGGTCCCGCCCGCCACGCAGCTGGTGGTCCAGCCGGGCGGTCCACTGGAAGCCGTTCCGGGGAGATGTCTCGTTCCAGGTGCCTTCTCCAGTCACCGGGAGGTTGCACGGCACCGGGCCAATCGGCGACGCGATGAGCGTTGCGCCGGCGCACGCCGCATTCAGGTGCTGCCCCGCCGTCTGGAAGTTGCGATCCGGTGCGAACGAGGCAGGGAAGCTCCGCGCGATGTAGGTCGAGACGTTGTTCTGGCGCGCCTGCTGCATGAAGTTGATGAACTCGGGTGTGAGGATCGTGCGCGCGCCGCTGACCGCCACGTCCGATCGCAGGACGTCCCCGGACGTGAAGAAGAACGTGCGGTCGCGTATCACCGGGCCGCCGAAGCCCCACGTGACCTCCGTGCGCCCGTAGTCGGGGTGCCGGAAGGCGGTTGCCTGCTTCTGGAAGTAGTTCTTCGACTGGAGCGAGTTGTTGGTGTAGTAGCTGCTGAGGCTGCCGTTGAGCGTGTTGCTGCCGCTCTTGGTGATCACCTGGACGAGAACGGACCCGTTCCGACCGTGCTCGGCGGAGAAATTGTTGACCGCGACCCGGACTTCCTGGACGCTCTCGCTGTTCGGGTTGATGTTGACGACGCCGCTGCGCTGGCTCGAGCTGACGGTGGAGGAGTCGACGAGAAAGTTGTTCGACTCCGCGCGCGCGCCGTTGGCGTTCATGTTCACGCCGAACTCGTTGTTGTACAGGTCCGAGTTCGACTGCGCGTAGGCCTGGCCGCCGCCCGTCGCGCGTCCGACCACGCCGGGCGTGAGCACGACGAGGCTGAAGAAGTTGCGCCCCATCAGCGGGAGCGCCTCCACCTGCGTCGTCTCGATCAGGCCCGAGACCCTGCCCTCGGCGGTCTCGACGAGCGGAGCCTGACCCCTGACCGTGACCTCTTCCTGGAGCTGGCCGGACTCCAGCGTGACGTTCACGGTCTTGCGTTCCGCCGCCTGGAGCAGGATCTCCGCCTGCACGGCGGTCTTGAACCCCTCGAGGCTGACCCTGAGGGTGTAGGTCGAGCCCGGCAGCGCGGGGAACCGGTAGTAGCCGGCGCCGGTCGTGGCGACCGTCTGGGTGGCTCCCGTGGCGTCGTTCACAATGGTGACGGCTGCACCCGGGACGATCGCGCCGCTGGAGTCCGTCACGGTGCCTTCGATGGAACTGGAGAACTGCGCGTGGGCCGCCGTGGCGACACACAGGAGCATCACTCCCACACTGCCGACCACGCCCCTTGGCTTTCGTCTTGTCATGGTCGCTCCTCGAGCGGGTGCCGAAACGTCCGACGGTCAGTTGTGTGGAGGCAGGAATGCGGAACGGAGGATCGCGCGGGGGCCCCGCGCGTCCGCATTCTTGCGCCCGGGCGGGTACATAACATATATGATATGCGCCTTGTCAACAGTTATCCGCACCCTTTATCGGTAAAGGTAACGCGACAGGGTTCGAAGGATTTTGAGATGCGAAACGCCGCCATCGCGACTGCGGCTGCCGTCCTGCTGGCGTGGGGAGCGACCGACGCCTTTCAGGGCATGGGATCGCCCGCGCGGAGTCCCCGGGCAGTGAAGCCAGTCGAAACGGACCTCCCGCCCGTCACGGTGCATCTCCGCGATGTGGCCGAGGAGGCGGGCCTGACGGCGCCCGTGATCTCGGGACGTGAGGATCGCAAGGACTACATCCTTGAAGCGACGGGCAACGGCATCGCCCTGTTCGACTTCGACAACGACGGGCTCGTCGACATCTTCGTTCCGAGCGGGACCACGCTCGACGCCGGCGACGCGTCCGGCGCGCGCAGCCGCCTCTATCGGAACCTCGGCCGCCTGCGCTTCGAGGACGTCGCGGCGCGCGCCGGCGTGGAGCGCGCGGCGTGGGCACAAGGGGTCTGCGTCGGCGACTACGACAACGACGGCCATCGCGATCTCTTCGTGACGCACTACGGCCAGAGCGTCCTGTATCGCAACCGAGGCGACGGCACGTTTCAGGACGTCACCGAGAGCGCCGGCCTCGGCTCGTCGCGGGTGCGCTGGGACACCGGGTGTACGTTCGTCGACTACGATCTGGACGGCCGGCTCGATCTGGCCGTCACGAGCTATCTGGAGTTCGACAGATCGCGCGTGCCGGTTCCGGGCACCAGCGGCTATTGCCAGTGGAAGGGGCTCCCGGTCATGTGCGGTCCGCGCGGGCTGCCGTTCTCGCGCAATCGCCTGTTCCGGAATGCGGGGGACGGCACGTTCACCGACGTCTCCGATCGAACGGGCATCGGCCGTGACGCGAGCTGCTACGCATTCACCGTCACGGCGACCGACGTCAACGGCGACGGCTTCCCCGACCTGTACATCGCTTGCGACTCGACGCCGAGCCTGCTGTACGTCAACCGCCGCGACGGCACGTTCGAGGAGACCGGCCTGCTCGCGGGCGTCGCGCTGAATGCCGATGGCCAGGAGCAGGGCGGGATGGGCGTCGCGGCCGCGGACTACGACGGCGACGGTCACATCGACATCGCGAAGACCAACTTCAGCGACGACGTGCCGAACCTGTACCGGAACAACGGGGACGGCAGTTTCGACGATCGGGTCTTCCAGTCGGGGCTCGGGGCCTACATGCAGTACGTCGGATGGGGCGTGCACTTCCTCGACGTCGATCACGATGGCCGCAGGGACATCCTGATGGTCAACGGCCACGTGTATCCCGACGCGGACAGGCTGGCCGGGCAGCAGTACCGCCAGCCGCGCCTGCTCTACTGGAACGTAGGCGGCCGGTTCAAGGACATTTCCGCCGACGCGGGTCCGGCGATCCGGGACGCCTGGTCCTCCCGCGGTTCGGCTGCGGGCGACCTCGACAACGACGGCTCCCTGGAGGTCGTCGTCAACAACATGGGGAGCCGCCCGAGCCTTCTGAAGAACGCCGGGCGGCACGCGAACTGGCTGCTCGTGCGCTGCGTGGGAACACGCGCGAACCGGGACGCGATCGGCGCCCGCGCTGTCGTCCAGGCCGGCGCTCGCCGGCTGGTGGACGAGGTGCAGGGGGGCGCGAGCTTCATCTCGCAGAACGACTCCCGCCTCCACTTCGGTCTCGGCGATCGCACGGCCTACGACGCCATCGAGGTGCGGTGGCCGGGCGGCAGTCGCGAGCGGTTCGACGGCGGGCCCGCGAATGCGGTGCGGGTGCTGACGGAAGGCACGGGGGAGCGCGTCGATGCGCCGACACACAACTGACCAGCAGGCGCCCGCCGGCTCCCCATCGAACGGCTGTCGAGCGGCCTCGGGGGCTCAGGCGCTCTCAGTAGGTCGACGTCGTCTGTTCGAGGAATTCCGTGTAGGCGGCCAGCGCCCCCTGGTTGTGCGTGCGGATGGTCTGCTCGAGCCCGGCAAGGTCCCCCGTCTTCATTCTGGCGAGCAGGTCGCGGTGCTCGCGCTGCGCGGTGGCGGCGCGGTGCAGGAGGACATCCTTGAAAAAATGCCGGCTGACGCGTCCCCACTCCGCCAGGGCGCGCTGCAGCATCTGTTCGAGCATCGGCATCGCCGAGAGGCGCCCGATGGCGAGATGGAACTTCGCGTTCAGCTCCGACCACTGATCCGCCCGGCCGTGGGCGAGCGCCTCGTCCATCCCGGCAACGAGCCTTTCCAGCTCGACGAAGTCGCCGGGCTGCGCGAGCCGCGCTGCCGCCCTGGTCGAGACCGACTCCAGCCCCTCGAGGATCGTGTACACCTCCGCGATGGACTCGCGGGAGATGGGCGTCACCATCGAGCCGACATGCGCCACGCTCACGACGAACCCCTCGGACTCGAGCAGGCGCAGTGCCTCGCGGATGGGGACGACGCTGACCTCGAGGCGCCTGGCGAGCACCGCGAGGTTGAGTCGCTCGCCCGGCAGCAGCTCGCAGCGGACGATCGCGTCCCGCAGCGTTTCGTACACGAACTGCTGTTTCGTGACGTGCCGGCGCTTACCGGGTTTCAGCATGGAATGGGAGTGGAGTGTCACGGCCCTGGCGCCTCGTGCTCCTCGCGTGCGCGGCCCGCGCTGCACGGCAGGCGCGGGTCCGGGAAGACGCGCGCGTGTCAAGGGTACACCATCGGGGTGGCAGGTGCGCCGGAATCCGGCACCCGGTCCCGGGGGCCGTCTGTGATCGCGCGGGTCGCCCGCGCCACGGGCGGATGGACAAGACCTCGTGCGGGCGCGCGTCACGCTCGCCATCTCGCGTGCAGGCGGCGCTGATGGGCCGTGGACTGGTCGACGTAGCCGTCGTCGGCGCCGGCCCCTGCGGCAGCGTCGTCGCACAGGAGCTCGCGTCGCGGGGCGCGACGGTCGTGGTGCTGGATGCGGGGAGCCGGTTCGATCCGCGTCGCGACCTGCCGAACGACGAGGCCAACGCGAGCCGCATGCTGTGGACGGCCCCCCGCGTCGGTGCGGGGCCGGGCGCGCTGCTCCCGAAAACCGGCAGGGGCGTCGGCGGGGGCTCGCTCGTCTGGCTCGGCGTGGTGCCGCGCTTCCATCCCTCCGACTTCCGCACGTACACCACCGAGGGCGTGGGCGCAGATTGGCCGATCGGCTACGACGATCTCCGGCCCCACTACGAGCGCGTCGAGCGGACGTTCGGGGTGGCCGGGGAGTGCGGGGCGCTGTTCCCTGAGCCGTACGAGCTGCCGATGCCGCCGCATCGCATGAACTGGCACGCGCAGCTGCTCGCCCGGGGCGCGGCGGCCCTCGGGCTGCACCCGTTCCGGCCGCCGATCGCCATCAACTCCGTGCCGTACGATGGGCGGCCTGCCTGCTGTTATTGCGGCTGGTGCGGATCCGGCTGCGGCAGCGGCGCGAAGGCGGACGCGGTTGCAACCTATCTCACGCGGGCGGAACGGCAGGGCGCCGAGGTGGTGAGCGACGCCTTCGTGCACCGCATCGTGCACGACGCGCAACGGCATCGCGTCACTGGCGTCGAGTACACGGACGCCGACGGTTGCGAGCAGCACATCGCGGCGAGGATCGTGGTACTGGCTGCGCACGCCGTGGAGACGCCGCGGCTCCTCCTCCTCTCGGCGTGCGCAGCCGCCCCCGACGGGCTCGCGAACTCCAGCGGACACGTCGGCCGCTGGTTCATGAGCCATCCGAGCTGGCAGGTGTTCGGGACGTTCCGGGAACCGGTGAACGGGCACAAGGGCATGCAGATGGGACACGTGATGGTCCAGGACGACTACGTCGCCGCCCGTCGCCGGGGGTACGCGCGCGGATTCGTGCTCGTCTCGTACATGACGACGCCGGTGACGTACGCGCACCTGAGCGGCTCGTGCGTCGGCACGGATTTCAAGGAGTTCCTGTACGACTACTGTCACACCGCGGCCTGGTGGGCGCACGCGGAGGGGCTGCCGGACGAGCGAAACCGTGTGACGCTGGACCCGGAGGTGACGGATGCGCGCGGACTGCCCGTCGCCCGGATCACCTACGCGTGGGGGGAGAACGATCGCAGGCTCGTGACGGCGGCCCGGGATCGCGCGGCGGAGTGCCTGGACGCGTCCGGCGCCACGCGCGTCCGGTTCGGCCTGGACTACGGCGCCCACGCGATGGGCTCCTGCCGCATGGGGCTCGACCGCGCCTCGTCGGTCGTGGATCCGTTCTGCCGCACACACGACGTGCGGAACCTGTTCATCTGTGACACGAGTGTGTTCGTCACGGGGGCCGGCGTGAATCCCACGCTGACCGCGATGGCGATCGCCTCGCGGGCGGCGGGCCACATCGCCGCCTGCGCCCGACGGGGCGAGCTGTGACGGACGCGATCGACGAACCGGCGCTGACGGTGCTGGCCGGCGGCATCATCCCGGCCGACGAGCGTGACGCGGGGGCAGCGGCAGTGAACGCCGGCCGGCGTCTGGCCGAGCGCATGCACGCGGGCGGTATCGACTCGCTCTACGCGGCAGGACTGCACGACGCCGAACGTCACGCAATCGATCTCTTCGCACGCCCCCTGGCGTCGCTCGCGCCGAACGAGGTCGCGGTTGTGCTGGAGCGCCTCATGGCGATCTCGCCACGGTTCTTCCGCCAGCTGCGTGCCGACGTGGCCGCACTGTATCTCAGCGATCCCGCGGTCTGCGCGCGCATCGGGTTTCCGGGACCTTCGCTGGCGACCGGCGGCTACCCCGATTTCGACCAGCCTCAAGGCGATGAAGCCGCGCCGGGGCGGCGGGACTGACTCCCCGCGCCTGGCGTGCCGGATCCCGCCGTCCTGCCCGTCAGCGGTGCTCGGGGGTGGAGGCGGCACCGATCTGCCGGCAGATGCTGACCCAATCCGCGTTGCGCTCGCCTACGCGACATCTGCACCGCGTCGAGCGCCGGGCGGCGGCTGCCCGCCGCGCCACACCGTTGGGGTGGCGGGCTCCGGTGCCGGTTGTCGTTGACTCCAGATACCGTTCCACCATAATCAGCACGGGTCGATGTCTGCCGGAGGAGGGCTGCATGGCTTCATCACGTCGAGAGTTCATCAAGGTCACGGGCGCGGGGGCGGCGGGTCTTGCGCTCAGCCCGGCCTCGTCCTATGCCGCCATCCAGGGTGCCAACGACCGCGTACGCGTGGGGATCGTCGGCTACTCGGATCGCTTCCGCGGGGCGCTGCTGCCATCCTTTCTGAGCCAGGCCAAGGCACAGAACTTCGAGATCGTGGCGCTCTCGGACATCTGGAGCCGCCGGCGCGAGGAAGGCGCGGCGAACATCGAGAAGCGGACCGGCACCCGTCCCGCGCTGTGCCGCAACAACGACGAGCTCTACGAGAGGAAGGACGTGGACGCGGTGATCATCGCGACCGCCGACTTCCAGCACGCACTGCATGGCGTGGAAGCCGTCCGGGCCGGGCGCGACGCCTACATCGAGAAGCCGCTGGCCAACACGATGGAGGATGCCCGCGCCATCCGGCAGGCAGTCCGCGAGACCAAGCGCATCGTCCAGATCGGCACGCAGCGCCGCAGCTCGCGGAAGTACCAGCAGGCCTACGAGTTCCTGAAATCCGGTCAGTTCGGCGAGGTCGTCGCGGTCGAGATGACGTGGAACGTCAACCAGCCGGGCCGCTGGCGGCGGCCGAAGGTCGTAGGGGAGCTGCGCGAGGCGGACACCGACTGGACGCGCTACCTGCTCAACCGGCCAGCCGAGCCCTTCGATCCGCGGAAGTATCTCGAGTTCAGGCTCTTCTGGCCTTACTCGTCGGGCATCCCCGATCAGTGGCTCGTGCACCAGATCGATACCGTGCACTGGTTCACCGGGCTGCCGCATCCGCGGAGCGTCGTCGCCAACGGCGGCATCTACCTGTGGAAGGACGGCCGCACGAACTTCGACACGATGACGGCGGTCTTCGACTACGGTCCGCTGAACGACTCGTCGAAGGGGTTCCAGGTCATCTACTCGTCGCGTCAGACCAATGCGGCGGGCGACGTGAAGGAGTACTACTTCTCGAACGGCGGGATGCTGAACCTGGACACCGGGAAGGTCACGCCGGAAGGCGGGCTCAGCGATCGGCACGCCGCGGCCATGAACATGAAGGGGAATCTGCTCGACGAGCGCACGCTCGGCGACGACGGCGCCTCGACCGCAACCGGGGCGGACACGGGTGGGGACAACGACACGACGGCGAACATGCGGAACTGGATGGAGTGCGTACGCAGCCGCAAAACGCCGAACGCGGACGTGGAGGCGGGCTACAGCCATTCGGTCGCGCTGTGCATGACAATCGCGGCGCTGCACACGGGGCAGCGCATCACGTTCGATCCGGCGACGCAGGACGTCATCATCGGCGGGCGCGAGCAGACGATGGGAATCCCTAATCCCTTATCCCTGATCGCGAATCCCTGATCCTGGATCCCAACCGCCCCGGGCGAGTGACCGGGAGCGGTT
>Ga0299913_10005079_pt1 | contig 11168 bp, 15 predicted proteins | sample RVTome_9_FD_201360 | JGI IMG/M metagenome (GOLD analysis project Ga0299913, IMG submission 201360) | Soil microbial communities from uranium-contaminated site in the Upper Colorado River Basin, Wyoming, United States - RVT155D38 (version 2) ... | reverse complement strand
CCTAAAAAATTCCCCGGGGGGAACACGGGAAAACGGTCCGACCTAGTTACGTATTGGGATGGGAATCCCTAGTGGGGTATTACGTATTGGGTCGGTCTGTACATGGTATCTGAAGTTTTGTCCGAGGAGGGAAAAGTGGACATAAAGTGGCTGCATGCACCCGGACACTCCAGGTCTATCGGACCAAACGTCATCAAACTGGCTACGAACTTGGAGCCGGATGTGATTGACTGGTCAGAGATGACCTGGAACATCGGAGACTTGGTCGAGACGGCTAAGGGATACGAACATTTCATCGGTCCGCCGAAGCGTAAGGACGCTCGCGGTCGAGTAGTGAATCATGACGTGATTCTCTCGGTGAAGAAAGAGCACGAGATTCTGCACAAGGAAGAGTTCTTTCTTGGACGCGAGATTCCGAAGATTCTCAAGTACCTTCCGGAGCGTTGGGGTAAGGCCATGGTTTTTAGAGTTGAGGATCAGCAGATAGTTCTCCTCATTGGTTGGCACCCACAACCCGGTCCTCTTAAGTGGATTACTCTAGTTCTTCCTCAGTATCGCAGATCTGTTCGGCGAGTTCAAGCTCTTCAGCGAAAGCTGCAGAATGAATTCAAGCCGGACATCGTGCTGAACGGCGGAGATTTACAGCTCGGCGAAGGTCGACTTTGGATTCATCCAAACAAGTTGGCTGAGCGACTAGGTATGAAATGGAGACATTACAAGATCGACTGGCAGATGTTCAAGGGCTTCGGCGTCAAGCTTCTAAGCTTCAAAACAATCGATCCTTCCGTGGTTAACAAGGGTATGGACCACATGTGGACTCTCATGACATTGCGCAAGGCAATTTGATGGGCAAGCTTCGTTCTGAAACTCCTGATACCTGGGAGGACTGGAAGCGTGGTTACATCAAACATGCTGGCGATGACATTTACTACTGCATTCTCGAAGAAGGTATAGTCAAGGGTGGAAAAGCCGACAATGTTTGGGTCTGGCATTGGCACACGCCTCTACTCTGCAGACATTGTGGAAAGCTGCCCGAAGCAGACGGCGATCACAGTTGTCCTTGTCCTAAAAGCGATGAGGATTGCACCGAACATCCGTCTTTCGATCGGTGGCACATTTCTGCGTGTGGAAAACACACGGTACTTCAAGTTGAACCTCTTACTCTTGATCCTTCTTTAGCATGCTATGATGGTTGTCCCAGTCATGGGTGGCTAAAGAACGGTGTTTGGGACAAGATCAGCTAGTTTTCGACTACACAAGGTAGTCGATACCCCATGATGGGGTTAACCTCAAGAATGAGGAGGGCATGATGCCCAAGATTAACACATATTCCGAAGAAAACCCAGCGTTTCTGAGGATGCCAGATGGGAATGAATACTACCCGCCTGAATCTGATAAATACCAACAGCAAGGTGGTGTTTGGTTACGCAGAAACGTGTCTGTAAGTTGGGTCAAGGAAAAATACCTAGAACTGGGTGTTTCTTCGAAGGACATCTCCACAGATTGGGTTTCTGAAGGAACATTCATCACTCTTGATCGGGTTTCTGCTAACCGAATCATCCGTGCGCTTCAAGAGGGGCGTAACGGCGCATTCGGAAAGGACGCATAGTCACTGAATCTTAAGGAGGTGTCATGGCTACTCGCAATCCCTCGGTTCCTCCGAAGAAGCGAGGCCGGCCTGCGCATTCTCCCGAGGAACGTGAAAAGCAACTGCAGAATCTGGCGTATGATGAAGCCGAACGGTTGATCACTGAACATAAAGCCTCTTCACAAGTGCTGACGCATTTTCTGAAAGGTGGTAGTGAGAGAGAACAGCTGGAGATGGAACGTCTACGCAACGATAACAGACTTCTGCTTGCTCGAATTGAGCAGATGGAAGCGGCAAGTCGAATGGAGGCTTCGATCGAGGCTGCTCTTGAAGCTTTCCGCTCCTATGCTCCTCCTCTGTCGGACGAACCTGATGATTAGGACGTATACAGAGCTAAGTCGTCTCACAACCCTCGAAGAGCGATACCATTACCTCGCTCTTCGGGGTGTTGTGGGCGAAAAGACGTTCGGTTGGGAGCGTTGGGCCAACCAGAGGTTCTACACGAGCTACGAATGGAAACAAATTCGGCGCGATGTGATTGTTAGAGACGAAGGCTGTGACTTGGGGGTTGAGGGGTACGATCTCCATGAAGGAATCATTGTTCATCACATGAACCCAATGATGGCTGCGGACTTTGATCAAGACGACCCAAAGAACCGCGACATGGAGTACTTGATTTCGTGTTCTCTGAGAACACACAATGCCATTCATTATGGTGATGAGTCCCAACTTCCCCGGGGACTCATTGAACGTAGGCCTGGCGATACCACTTTGTGGTAAGGGAGGATGGCGAATAGAAGACCATGAACAAACATGACGAAGTTTGGCGTGATGGTTATGTTCTGACCAGACAACATTGGCAGCGAATCGATCGCATAAACGCGGATCCGATCATCGGAGGCAGACTTGTAGTCGTGCAGGGTGGTCGTTCGGGCGCACCAGATTCTGGCAGTACTCACAGACTTTTGGGTGTTGCTGATTATCGCCGTTGGAATCTCAACAATCAGCAGGCGCATCGTGTAATGATTGTGGGTCGAAATTTGATGGGTACATGTCATGAACGAACAACGTGGCAGGGGTTTGATCCACACTTCCATGATTGTACGATCGGCGACGACATTCCTGGTCTAATGGATTCGGTAGCCATTCAACAAGTAGCTACGTACAAAGCCGGAGGCGACGGTGTTTCCGGAACAAGTGGCGATTGGCAACCATACAGACCAAGCCCGATTCACGATTATGTGTACTTGGAGGAAGACATGGATGCTGCCGAGAGGGCAGAACTTTTTCGCATTGGTGACAGACTCGACGCGTTCGTGGCTGGCGAGCTAAAGAGAGATCAAGCCGAGTTCGATCGAGACAAGCGTCGTTTCACTGAGATGGTGACTCAGCAAGGTCAGATGGTGGATCTCATCACAACTCTGATTAACACCACGGCTGATGATGCAACCAAGAAAGAGCTTCGTGCAGCTAAGGAACGCATCATGACTTGGCTCAAGGAGAATAAGAGTGTTACCGGGGTTGATAATCCTGATGACAATCAAATGCCTTAAGGAAGAGAACCCGATATGACTGTTTCAACAACGGTTGATTGGGTTATGTCTCTTAGTTTGACGATTCGAACGATTCGGGAAATTGTGCTCTTTCACTGGACGTTTCTAAAGGGGCCGAAGAGTTCAGGATTTGTTCGGCGAACACTAGTGGTAGTGAGATCTAATCGTTAGATGTCAAAATGAGAAGTGAAATCGAGGAGGTGAACTATGTCGTACACAATCGACAAGACTGCGCATCTCGAGGATGCTGTGAAGAAGGGTTACAAGGCCCGAGCGTCTCAGCTTCGGGCTGAGGGTGTTCCGACGAAGCAACACAATGTCGGTGTGAAGAAGACCGTGACCAAGAAGACCGCGACCAAGAAGGCCGCTACGAAGAAGACCACGACCAAGCAGTCCTAAGGAGGTGTGACCATGTCCACGGTAACGGACAGCATTTTGCTCAGCACTACGAAGCTGAACAACGTTGCGGCCGACTACACGGCTTTCGACGACGATTTCATCCTGTGGATCAACAGCGCGCTGTCCGATCTTAACCAAATCGGCATTGGTCCATCGCAAGGCTTCCAAATCTTCGACAAGAACGACCTCTGGGACGATTTCATTGAGGAAGAGCCTCGGCTCAACCAGGTCAAGACTTTCGTCGGTCTTCGTGTGCGACTGTTCTTCGATCCCCCGGGCAGTTCGTTCGCCATCAGCATGATGGAGAAGCAGTTGGAGGAGCAGCTCTACCGACTGAAGCTCGCCCAAGATGACATTGACGCAGAGGAGGCCGGCTGATGACTGAACTAGCAATCTCTCAGATCCCAGCAGACGAAACTCTCCTCGAATGGGTTGTCGGGGATGCTCTTCGATTCTGGCTAACAATTGAGGATCCGGACCCGGACTGGGTTGATCCCGACCCCGAGGCAGACCCTCCGAACGAACCCGACATGATCCCCAGAGATCTCACGGGATGGACCGTCGCAGCTCAGATTCGCAAGTCAACCAAGTTGGCAGATCCTGTGCTTGCTGTATTCGAATTCAATGAGCTTAATGAAACAGGCGAGATTGCGGCATATTTGACTCCGACGGAGTCAACGAAGCTTGAGGGCTTACGGGCGGGTCGGTGGGATCTTCAGCTCACAGATCCGTCTGGCGATCCAGAGACGATCATGTATGGTCCGGCACAGCCGGCAGGACAGGTGACGCGCGATGAGTGAGATGACTCTTGTTGTTCGGGATGGGACACACGCCACCATTCAGATTCCACCTCCGACGCATCTTACGATCGATACAGGCCGTGGCCCGCAAGGTCCGGCCGGACCTCAGGGAGACCAAGGTGATGCTGGAGACACCGGCCCCACGGGGGCAGAAGGGCCCACCGGTCCTACGGGACCTACCGGTCCTACCGGTCCCACCGGAGATACGGGACCGATTGGCCCAGCTGGAGAAGATGGAGCGGTTGGCGCTCCTGGGGCTGATGGAGATCCAGGTCCACAAGGAGAACCAGGTCCTGAGGGTCCAGAAGGCCCAGCTGGTGCTACTGGCTCGACGGGAGCTACTGGAGCTACTGGAGATACTGGTCCGGTAGGACCTGAAGGCCCACAAGGCGATGAAGGTCCACAAGGCCCTGCCGGATCTGACGGTGTTGACGGAACCGATGGCAATAGTCTCATCTGGCGCGATGAATGGCTCGACACTGAGGACTATTTGATCGATGACATTGTCAAGCACGAAGGCAGTGCGTACATATGTGTCGAAGACCATGTAGCGTCTAACGTTTCAACGTTAGTTCACCACACCTTTGACTCTGGAGAAGAAGGATTTGTCGGAGCCATTGACGCCACGGTAGCCAATTCTGGAACAGGGGCTCTCAGAGTAACTGTGACTGGCGATTTCTGGTCAGTTCAGCACGCAGCGGCCAATTGCGCTGTCGATGATGCGCATGACCACAAAATCAGTGTTCGTACTCAGAAGGTGTCGGACACCATGCCGTCGCCTTTGTACATCACTCTTCGTTGGGTTGATGCAGCTCTTTCTACCGTCATTCGGCAGGACGACTTGCCGTTTGAAATTGGGGATCCAACCTTCACCACTTTCGAGGATACCATTACTCCTCCTTCGGGAGCTGCGTGGCTGTTCATCTGGTTTGGTGCTGATGCATCAACTGGAATCTTTGACATTGACGACATTAAAGTTGAGGAAATTGGTGCGTCGGGCTCTGAGCCTGGAGTTGGTGTCCAATGGGACCTCATGGTCGAAAAGGGAGACGCCGGTGCTGCTGGTCTTGAAGGGCCTGCCGGCGAGGACGGAGCTACCGGAGACACTGGTGATTCCGGTCCAGCAGGACCGAGCGGGCTACCGTCGACTATTCAGTCTAAGACAACGACCTATACCGCGCTCGTTGGAGATTTAGTTCAAGCGGATGCCACTGCTGGTGGATTCACAGTAACACTACCGTCTGGGGCAGACGCGGGCACATTCGTGGCGGTACGCAAGACCGACTCTTCCGCTAATGTCGTAACTGTTGTAGCTTCTGGCTCTGGTACGATTGACGGTGACGCAAACGCAACCATTGTTTCTCAGAATGCTGGCGGAACGTTTGAATGTGTAGGTTCAGACAACTGGATTGTCGCTGCCGTTTCTGGGGTGGCGTCCATTACTCCTAGAAGGACAAAGGTCACGGGCGCTGTTAGGGTTTCTGCTGACTTGACATTTAACACTACTGGTTGGCAGAATGTAGACACTGGTCTTGACTTAACGCTAACAGAGGTTCGCGCTGGCGATATTGTCGAATTCGATCCCAACTTCTTTACCGACAGCGCGAGTAACTCACTGTCCTTTGACGTTTGTACAATTGTATCTGGTTCACCAGTTAATTACTTTGGTACTGCTGGTGAAGTAACCGAAACGGGTTTGCCGGGTTGGTACAGCCAGTCTGGTTTCTCCAATGCAGTTAGTGGTTCCGCTTTCTACACTTTGCAAGCTGGTGACATTGTTAGTGGCAGTGTAACTCTTCGTCTGAGAATTCGACCGTCCACGACTAATTCTCGAACGGTTAGAGCAAACAGCATTCAGCCATTGAGAGTATGGGCCAAATTGATTCCGAGCACTACAGCCTAATGAGTGATAGAATGACAAATACGAAGGAGGTAGAAAACTAATGCCACAGATTGGCACCATTCACGTTCCTACGTGGACTCAAGGAACCGATGTCCCGACCGGTGGACAAAACGGTGATTTCCACCTGCGTACAACTACCTCCGATGTGTACCAGAACATCGCCGGTACGTGGACAATCATTGCTAATATCAAGGGGGCAACCGGAGACCCTGGCGCTGACGGTGATGATGGAGCTGCTGGTGTTGGTGCTGCAACTTTCCAAATCATTGGAGATCTTGAAGTAGTTCATTTCGATGATCGTCCTTGGGTTGCTCCGCGCGCATGCACGCTAGGTCGCACGTTCGTGGCCATGGGTGATGGTCCAACTGGTTCTGCAGCGGTGTTTGATATTCGCAAGAACGGGACCACTATCTATACCACATCAGGCAACCGAGCAAGCGTTGCCGATGGTTCAACAGATGATGAAAGTGGAGATCCTGATGTTACTTCTATGGCTAAGGGTGACAAACTGACGGTTGAGGTTGTTTCGGTGGGTTCGACTACTCCTGGAACTACCGCAACAATCGTCCAAGAATTGATTTGATAGGAGAAACCCTTTATGGTCCAGGAAGTTTTCGTTCCACCCGAAGGAATGTCGATTACCGTGCCGTTGATGAAGTTGGGTCAACCGTTGTCGGTGAAGATCTTACAGTTCGGATCGAGGTTGCTTAATGCCCGCTAAGAGATTGTATTTTCCTTCTAGTGGCAGCTCTCCGGACGGGGTTGCTCCTGCTTTCGGTTCGTTGTGGGACAAAACGTCAGATGCACTGAGATATACCTTAAGATCAGTACCTGGTGGCTCCGGAATGGGCGGTTTGGGTTCGGCTGAAAATGTTGCTACTCTTAACTGGGATGTTCTGATTCGTCAGTGGATTTCCGTCGACACCGTTCTTGAAGATAAGACTATAAGTGGCGCTGTTGATTTCGTTATGATCACTCAAGAGAATAATGCAGATGCTAACTATACTCTTCAGATGAGAATAGCTGTTTATTCTAACGATGGTACAATCCATCGAGGAGATCTCTTGTCTAGTTGTGCTCCAACTGCTCCATCGGCGGGGAATCCACCAGACGAGTTTGCTACAACCTCTCAAACTAGAATTCTGACCGATGTGGAGCTAACGCCAGTCGATTCTTTTTCTGGAGATCGTCTCGTGATCGAGTTGGGTTATAGATCCTGGAACACTAATACCAATAACCGAACAGGTTTTATCCGTCCTGGAGATCCTACCAGTGGAACCCCTCCGGTTGGAGTGGATTTTGAACTTACTTCGGGGCTTACTACAGATGGCCGTCCGTGGATTGAGTTCTCCGAGGATCCATTTGCTGCTGATGCTCCTCCATCGATAGGTAGTGCTGGGTGGGGTATTGTTCTCAACTAGAACATAGAGAACGCGGTTCGTTAACTCTTAACGCTTTGCTCCTCGAAAGGAGGTATTCATGGCAAACACAACCGCAGCGATCATGGCGATTCCTGCACCGTTGGAAAACATCCGTCTTGTTGGAGATGAAGAGAAGCATGCAACACTCTTGTTCTTCGGAGAGACAAGCACGCTGCCTGACGATGCAAAAAACACTTTGGTTGAGTCGGTGAAGATGGCGTGCAATATGCTCTTCCCGTTTACGGAAAGGCTTCGTGAGATTGCTAGGCTGGGGAATGATGTACCACCTGCTCTTGTAGCGAAGCTTTCTGATGAGTGTCTAAGTCAGATTCGAAATCTGTTCATGATGAATCCCGCTGTGAACAGATATTTGGATAATGCTCAACAGTTCCCGTCGTTCACACCGCACGTGACGCTGGGGTATCCGGACTACACCGAAGAAGCAATTCTTCGAACGCTCGCGGCCCAGCTCTACCGAATCAGATTCGATCGATTGGCTATCTGGTGGAACGACGAACGAATTGAGTTCAAGTTTGATCGACTTCTGGATGGACCCGAAAGCGATATGGCTCATGCTGTTCTTGAGTTTCTCGAGGAATACGGCGAAGCCATTGAGCATGCTGACGTGTCGAACAAACCTTGGTCGAATTTCAAGGAAAGCGATTACGATGACGCTCAATGGCTTCGTGCTTGTCTGATCGATCGGGGCCTCAATTCAGGCACAGCGAAACAACGAGGAAGTCTTCCTGTTCGCGAACCAGACGGAACACTGAATCGAAATGCTGTTCACGCGGCCGCAGGCGCGCTCGCGGGCGCGCGAGGAGGAATCAAGGCTTCTCCTGAACTTTTGGCTTCAGCCAAGAAGAAGCTTAAGGCGCTTTACTCAACCCTTGAAGAAGATGCTCCTGAATCGTTGAAGCACAGCGAAATGATGCAAGTCATTGAGTCCAGCGAAGATGACGCAGAGCAAGCCGGTGTCAAGGGAATGAAGTGGGGTGTTCGTCGTCGAGTAGACCCCAAGACGGGCCTCGTGTCTCGCACTGCTTCGGCGGATCAGATTCATGTCGATCGAATCACCAAAAAGCTTGGCTCTGGTGGTGTCTCGGCGTTGTCTAACAAGGATCTTCAGGACTTCTCTACGAGAATTCAGAGGCAACAAGAGTTCAATCGAGCACTGTCTTCTCAAGAAGCTCAGCGATCGAAGCCCTTCATCCAGAGGTTCCTGGCAACGCAAGGCAAGCGACAATTCACTCGTGTCACAGACAAGGCGATCGACATTGCTGTTGAAAAGGCACTTCAGCAGGCAGGTATTCAGATCGGAAAGAAGGGCGGTAGGGCGAAGGATGTTGCTGACATCTTGACCGAGACGGGTGTTCGTCTCAAGCCCAAGAAGAAGGGCAACGGATAGACGAAAGGAGGGTTGGCGATGAGTTTGTCTAATCGGGCAACTCCTGTTATTTACGGCGAGTTTCGAGAGAACGTCTTAGATGGACACATTCCAGTTTGTCGAGAGATTCTCATGGAGATGGATCGAATTGAAGCACTCATCGCCAGCCCTCGCGTCTACTATGATGAAGAGACAGTGCAACATTTCTTCAATTACTGCGAAGGAGAGCTCACGCTTACTAACGGTGAGCCTCTTGAACTTTTGGATACATTCAAACTTTGGGCGGAGTCCATTTTCGGCTGGTACTACTTTGAGGAGATCGACGACAACGTTCCAAACGCTGACGGACGAGGAACGCACTGGATCAGGAAGCGAGTGAAGCGTCGACTTGTGAACAAGCAGTACTTGATTGTGGCTCGTGGAGCTGCAAAGTCCTTGTATGAGTCTTGCATTCAGAGCTATGGGTTGAACATTGACACCCATACAACCCACCAGATCACAACTGCCCCCACAATGAAGCAGGCAGAAGAGATCATCGGTCCGATTCGCACGTCCATCTTGCGCGCGCGCGGACCACTCTTCAAATTCTTGACGGAAGGATCACTCCAGAACACTACCGGTAACCGAGCTCTTCGACAGAAACTCGTGCCGACGAAGAAGGGTGTGGAGAACTTCCTCACGGGTTCGCTCCTAGAAGTGCGACCAATGAGCATCGACAAGCTCCAAGGACTTCGATCCAAGTACAACACCGTAGATGAGTGGCTTTCTGGTGACATTCGAGAGGATGTTATCGAGGCGATCGAGCAAGGCGCGTCTAAGGTTGATGATTGGTTGATCGTGGCCGTCAGTTCAGAGGGAACTGTTCGAAACGGACCCGGTGACACGATCAAGATGACACTGCAGGATATTTTGAAAGGTGACTATGTTGCTCCAGATGTTTCGATCTGGCACTACAAGTTGGACAGCCTTGAAGAAGTCAAGAATCCTGACATGTGGCTTAAGGCTCAGCCCAACCTCGGTAAGACTGTTTCATATTCCACTTACCACAAGGCAGTGGAGCGAGCCGAGAAAGCCCCATCTACTCGAAACGAGATCCTTGCAAAACGTTTCGGAATTCCGCGTGCTGGACTTACCTACTACTTCACATATAACGACACATTACCCCATCGCCCACGTAAGTTCTGGGGGTTGCCGTGCTCGCTTGGTGCCGACCTGTCACAGGGTGATGACTTCTGTGCTTTCACTTTCCTATTTCCGCTTCCTAACGGAAAATTTGGTGTAAAGGTTCGCAGCTATATCACTGAGCGAACAATGGCAAAACTTTCTGGTGCAATGCGTCAGAAGTATGACGAGTTTGTAGCTGAAGGTAGTCTTCACGTCATGTCTGGAACCATCTTGGACATCGACGGTGAGATATTTGACGATCTCGATAAGCACATCCAAGAGTGTGACTACACAGTAGTGACTCTAGGCTACGACGTATACGGTGCGGATGCTTTCGCTACTCGTTGGGCTCAGATGAATGGACCTTTCGGCATCGAGAAAGTTCGTCAGGGTGCTAGAACCGAATCAGTACCTCTTGGGGAAATCAAGAACCTGGCAGAAGAACGTCTCCTCTTGTTCGATGAGCTACTCATGCAGTTCTGCATGAGTCACGCCGTTGTTGAGGAAGACACCAATTTCAATCGAAAGCTACATAAGAAGAAGCGCGAGGAGAAGATTGACAACGTCTCTGCTCTTCTTGATGCTCTCGTTGCTTGGAAACTCAACAAGGAGATGTTCGAATGACACAGGAAGGAGGTGACTCATGGCACGAGAACGAATCGGAAAGCAGCTTCGACATGCTTGGAATGCTTTCGTAGCAGACAGACAGTCCACGTCTCTACGGAATTCCTCAAACGTTTCTCCTTGGTACGGACCTTCTATGGGCCGACCCGATACCAATCGAATGCGACACGTCAACGATAAGACTCTCTTGACTGCGATCTATGTCCGAATGGCTGTCGATGCCGCTGGTGTGGAGTTTCGTCACGTTCGACTGGACGACGATGAGCAATATAAAGAGACAATCAGGTCTGGTTTGAATGAGTGTCTATCTGTTGAGGCAAACATTGACC
>Ga0299913_10005078_pt1 | contig 11168 bp, 12 predicted proteins | sample RVTome_9_FD_201360 | JGI IMG/M metagenome (GOLD analysis project Ga0299913, IMG submission 201360) | Soil microbial communities from uranium-contaminated site in the Upper Colorado River Basin, Wyoming, United States - RVT155D38 (version 2) ... | reverse complement strand
GGCGCGGGCGAAGTCGACGGTGTCGTCGCCGACGACGATGTCGTTGATGACCAGCGCTGCGCCGGCCGGCGCGGAGCCAGACACGCGTTCCCCGGAAATGAACGACGTCTCGCGCGCGATCAGCTCGTCGCGCTGGTCGCGGGCGGCGTCCGCCTGTTCCGGTACGTCGTGTGCGACCCACTCGAGGGCCGTGTAGTACGCGGCGGCGAGCCGCCGATTGTGGTCCGACGGCTCGGATGCGTCGAGCAGGGCGACTGCGCGGTCGCGCCACCGATCGGCGGCGTCAGCATTGCCGCGCGCCGTCTCGGCAGCCGACAGGTAAAGCAACACGCCCGGCGTCTGGTCGTTGAGCTCCGAAGCGGCGGTCAGCCGGCGCACCGCGGTGTCGTAGTCGCCGTCGGCGAAGGCGAGCACCCCCGACGCGGCCACCGTGAGCACGCTCTGGTCACCGCCGAGCTCCATCGCCCGCTCCGCGTCGTCCAGTGCGGCGGCGAACTCCGGGCCGTCGGTGTCGGTGATGGCGCCGGTTGAGAAGAAGTCGGGGTTCCCCGCGACGAAGTGGGCGATGCTGCGGTCCTCGAACGGTGTGAGGTAGTCGTCCTGCACGGCGATGGCGTCGCCGAACGCGGTGATCGCCTCAGAGACCTGTCCTTCGGCGAACAACGTCTGTCCCTGCGCGGTGCTGTCGATAGCGGCCGGCGCGGTCGACGGGATGGGCTTGAGGTAGATGTGCACCGCCCAGCCGAAGCAGTACAGCGCCAGCGCCAGTCCGGGGATCAGGACCGGCGGGCGGATCCTGCGCGACAGCACGAGAGTGAACCCGACGAGGAAGATGGCGATGCCCAGCGTCGTGAGGACGGTCTCGTACTGCGACGCCCGGGCGTTCCACGTGATCCGGGTCTCGGTGAGCGCCGCCTGAGTGAGCCCTCGTCGTCGGGCGGTGCGCCGGAGCTCGTGCAGTGCCTTCGGGTTGCGCTGCAGCATCCGTGTGACGGCTTGCTGCGCCTCCGACAGCCGCGCCTGACGATCGACTCCCTCCAGCGCCGGGATCTCGGAGGGGTCGACGGCGTAGGTCGGGCGCACACGCAGGATGTCGGCCTCCAGCTCGCCCTGTTCCAGCAGGCGGAGCACGGTCTGCTCGACGACGGCCGACGCCTGGGCGCTCACCGCGGTCCGCGTCGTCTCACGCGCGGTGTTGGACTCGTTGGTCGCCGCGTTGGTGTGCAGGATCCCGATCCACGCGCCGAGCACGGCCAGCGTCGCCAGCAGGATCCCGACACGGCGCTTGTACGGCGCGTCCTCGTCCTCGTCAGTGCCGCGCGGCGGCGGATCCGATGGCGACTCAGGGCCGTGATTCGCGGGCGGGACCGGCTGGGGCGGATCGTACCCGCCGTCGCCGGTCGGCTGCCGCGGACGTGGGTCGTCGTCGGACATCGCCCGGCCCTCAGTAGACCGTGGCCACGGTGACCGCCGCTGTCACGACCCCTAGGACCACGCCCAGTGCCCCGAACCCGTACCGCGAACGTGGACGGACGGCGACCTGCGCCACCGTCAGCGCGGCGGCGGCGATCACCATAACGAAGACGGCCAGTCGCAGCCCGCGCATGCGGACACGGATGTCCTCGGCCTCCTGTGCCCACCGGTCGGGGTCCAAGGGCCCCGGCGATCTGATGTCGGTCGAGAGCTCGGCGCGGAGCGCGTCCAGGTGCTGCGGAAGATCGAACGGGCGGGGAGCGGGTTGCGGCTCGAGCAGGTCGCCGAACACCGCGGGTACCCCGAACACGCCGCCCCTCGCCGCGCGGATGGTCGCGCCACGCCGCAGGTCATCGGCCTGGGTCTCGCGGACGTCCGCGGGGGCCGCGGCCCCCGCGTCACCGAGACGGTCGGCGTCGTCGTCGAGCGTGGCCGCTTCCGCGTAGTCGGCCAGGTAACGGACGTAGGAGACCGCGTCGACCGCCCCCAGCAGCGCGACCTCGACGTTCTGCTGCTCCTGCTTGATCGTCTGGCCGATCGACTGTCGATCGTCGAACGCGGCGGTGCTGCCGATCTGACCCGCGCGCCATGAGAACAGCCCGGCGCCGATGGTCACGAGTCCCAACAACAGTGCGAGCAGGCGCTTCTGGTTCTCCACCGTCATGACGTCATTGTGCCGGAGCGCATGCGAGCCAGAGGTCATCCCATCCGGATGAATCGACCCCCGACCCCGGCCCGTGTGGGCGCAGCGTCACGCGGTCCCGTGACACCCCCATCAGGTCATCGGACGGGTGCCACGTCCGGGCTGCCCAGCGTCGGCTTCCCCGACCTGGCGGGACTCATACGTGCGCTGGCGGGCGAGCAGCGCCTCGTCACGCTCCATGCGGCGCTCGAGCCGGTCCCGTCGATAGGTCAACCAGTCCAGCAGGCTGCGCATGCCCAGACCGACGAGGCTGTAGACGAACATCGCGAACAGGATCGAGATGTCCAGCGTCGAGCCTCCCGACGTCTCCGCCTGCGGGAAGATGCCGCGGAAGGGTTCCATGGCGTCCGCCAGGTGGCGGTAGATCCACTGCGTGAAGGGCGCATCGGGATTGGCTGCGAACAGCTCCAGCATGAAGCCGAACGCCAGGATCAACAGTGCGGCGATCACGAACGCGTAGGCGATGTAGGAGATCCCCCGCGCGATCGCGATCGTGCCCGAACGCCTGCGTAGCGACGCCAGATCGCTGGCCGCTTCGGCGCTGCCGACCGGCGCCTGTGTGGTCGTACTCACGCGGTCTCCCGTCCACGGTGCCATACGATCGACGGTGGTCACGGACACGACCCTAGGGCCACGGGCATCCGGCCGCGTCACCCACACCGGGTGAGATGTCCCCTGTATCCTTGCGGCCGAGCTCGCCCTACGGGATCGAGACCGTCTTGCCTGAGCTACGGAGGACGCCCGCCGATGCGGGCAGTCTCCGCAACCGCCTCCGCTACCGGTTCGACAACCTCCTGTCGCGCGGGACGTGGGCGGTGCTGCTCTGGCTGGGCGTCGTCACCCTCGCGGCGGTCCTCGTCAGCTCGGGCCTGCTGGCCGTGTTCGGCGTCGACCTCGCCGGCAGCGAGGACAACTCCTGGCTCGAGGACTTCTGGCAGAGCGTTCTGCGCATCCTCGACACCGGGACGATGGCCGCCGACGTCGGATGGGGCCGACGGGTGCTGGCACTGCTGGTCACCGTGTTCGGGGTCCTGATCGCCGGGACCCTCATCGGCATCCTCGCGAACGGCGTCGAGCAGCGGGTGGACGCGATGCGGCGCGGCCGCAGCACGGTGGTCGAGTCGGGCCACGTGGTGATCCTCGGCGCCTCGAGCCGCCTGCCGATCATCATCGAGCAGCTGGCGTTGGCGAACCGCACCAGGCGCTCCAACGCCATCGTCGTGCTGGCGGACCGCGAACCGGTCGACCTGCGCGAGGACGTGCGGGCAACGGTGACGGACCTGCACGGCAGCCGCGTGGTGTTCCGATCGGGTGATCCGGCACGAGCGCAGGATCTCGCAATGGTCGCCCTCCGCGACGCGCGCGCGGCGATCGTGTTGACCGACGACAGCGCGGCCGGCGAGGCGGGCGTGGTCAAGGCCGTGCTCGCCATGGGCGTCGAGCTGGGGGGGTTCGATCGCCTGCCGATCGTCGCGGAGCTGGGTGATCCCGAGACGGCCGTCAGTCTGGTCCACGCCTGCGGAGGCGCCGTGCATCCGGTCGTCGCCGCACAGAGCGTCGCCCGCATCACGGCGTTCGCACTGCGCGAGCCAGGCCTCAACCAGATCGTCGAGGAGCTGCTGGACTTCCGAGGGTGCGACATCTACGTCCGCGACCTCGGAGACCTCGCCGGGCTGTCCTTCGGCGAGACCGTGGTCCATTTCGAGAAGGCACGCGCGATCGGCAGGATGTGTGCCGACGGCAGGGTCGAGCTCAATCCCGAGCCCGGCACACGACTCGGTCGCGACGACCGCCTGATCGTCATCGCCGACGACGACGAGGTGCCCGTACCCGCACAGCGCACGTTCCCGGCAGGCACACCGCCGCCGGCCTCACGTCGGCCGCGATCGCATTCCGACAGCATGCCCGAACACGTGCTGATCGTCGGGTGGAACGCGCTCGGCGCCGAACTGGTGGCTTCGCTGGAGGAGTTCGCCGCGTCCGGCTCCTCGGTCGAGGTCGTGTACGACGAGAGGCTGTTCGATCCCGAGGATCTGCGCCTGCCCGCCCTTGACCGCCTGGACGTCACGCTGACCCCCGACCGCCGCGCGACATGGCAGGTGGGTGACCGGGCGACGTCGCACCTCACCTCGATCGTGCTCCTCGCCTACCGGCACACGGGATCGAGCGACGAGGCCGACAGCCGGACGTTGCTCACGCTGATGATGCTGCGCCGGGACCTGGCGGGCCGCGGCGGCGAACCGCCGCGGATCGTCGTGGAGCTGGTCGATTCGGACAACGTCGAGCTCGCCCGCATGACGGGTGCCGATGACTACGTCGTGAGCGACGCGATCACCAGCCGTCTCATGACCCAGCTCGCCGAGCAGCCGCAACGCCGCCCGATCCTGCTGAGCCTGTACGCCGCAGGCGGCCCGTCGGTCCAGCTCGTGGTCGCCCGGGAGCTCGGCCTGACCGGAGACCTCGGCTACGACGATGTCATCACAACGGCGTACGCGGCCCGCCTTCTGGCCATCGGCGTGCGCCGCGGTCAGGAGGTCGTGCTGAACCCACCCGCGTCGGGGCGCGTGCAGCTGACCGATGACGACCAGATCGTGGCCATCGGCTAGCAGGTCACGCGCCCACCCGTTCGCTGTCCCGCTGGAACCGTCACCCGCCGAGGATCCGGGCCTTCTGCGCCGCGAACTCGTCTTCGGTGAGGACGCCCTGCTCCTTGAGCTTCCCGAGCTGCTCGAGCTGGGCGATCATGTTGTCCGTCGACGACGAGGCAGGCGCGGGGGCCGGTTGCTGGTAGGCCGGCTGCGGGTACGCCTCCTGCTCGTAGGCCTGCTCACGTTGGGCGTAGATGTGAGCGTCCCGTGTGGCGTACCGCTCGGCCTGGCGCCGTTGCACCCGTCCACTGACGGCCGTGGCGGTGCCGGCCACCACCGCCGTGCGTGCGATGCCACGCAGTAGTCCTGGCATGGTCCTCCTCCTCAATCTGTCGCTTCGAGGGCATCCAGGGCGTCCATGACGTCCTGGGCCGGGATGCGCGCACTCGCGACGAGCTGGCCGCCCGCGTCGCGGGCGGCCGCGACGAACGGGATCGCCCACACGTTCTCGTACACGATGAGCGCGGCCACGGTGCCGGGCTTCATCGCTTCGGCGGCCTGGCGCACGTCGTCGTCGCCAAGGAGCCCCGAGCGGGCCCCGGCGAAGGCGGTGAACCCGCCGACGTGGTCCGCCGACAGGTCACTGACGTCGAGGCCGGAGAACGATCCGTCGTCCTCCTTGCGGATCACCAGCAGGTCGAAGACCCGCACGATGCCGCGATCGACGAGATCCATCAACGCGTCGGCGGACGCGCCGGTCAGCCGGTCCCCGGGGAACTCGATGAGCACGAAGTCGATGGGGCCGTGCACGGTGCTGTCAGACATGACATCTCCTCAGGCGCGGACGACCCGGGACCTCACTCCTGCTCGAAGGCGTGGCGGAGCGCGTCCTCGTCCTCCTTGGACAGGTTGGTCGTGATCAGCTCCATGTCGATGCCCTGCAGCGCCTCCGTGACCCGGTCGACGACCGCGTCGCTGGTGAGCAGGAACAGCGCGGACGTGCTGGGCGTGACCTGGCTCCTGACCCGGTCGATGAACTCGTCGTCGATCCCGACGTCGACGAGGCTGCCCGACAGGCCTCCCATGGCGGCGCCCACGGCCATGCCCAGCAGGGGCACGAAGAACAGCAGGCCGAAGAGCATGCCCCAGAAGGCCCCGGACAGGGCGCCGGCGCCCGCCATGCTGTGCAGCTGCTCGGTCTTTGGCTTGCGCTTGTCGGCGGGCCACTGGACGATCGCGGCGTCGTGGATCACGATGAGTTGCTGACGTTGCAGGTCCTCAAGCGTGCTCAGCACCTGGCGGGCGCCGTCAACGGTGTGGAACTTGAGAGCGGTCAATGTGGCCATGGGTCGTTCCTCTCGGATCGGATCAGTCGTGCGTGCATGGGCCGTCGGTGGATCGGGAGCTACCTCCGGCCGCGGGCGTGACGGCGCCGGCGGGTGAGGAGACCGCCGACCGCGGCAACCGCCGTAACCGCCGCGGTGATCTTCATCGCCTTCATTGCTGCACCTTTCGCTTCTCGATACGGGCCACAGGATGCTCCGCAGCAGGGACCCGATGTTGCCGGCGTCCACCCTCCCCGGGCTCCGTGGTCACGGCATCATCCGGTGTGGATGAATGGCTGGCATGCGCAAGACGGTGGGGCACAACTGGCGCGCGCCAACTCGACCGGCGACAAGGACGTGCTGACGGCGCTGTTCGCGTCGGCGTCAGGTCCGCGCGTCGATCCACGTGGTGGCCGCATCGATCGCCCGCTGCATCGATTCACCGACCGATGAGGTCGCGACGAACACGTTGTCGGCACCGAGGGCGTCGATGGCTTCAGTGCCGCGGAGCTGGGCGTCCACCCGGTCGGAGATACCGGCGATCATGAGCCGGGCACCGACCTGGCGCAGCTGGTCGGCGTACCTGGTCACGACGGCGATGAAGGTGCTGCCGACGTCCTCCTTGCCACGCAGCCGGATGATGACCACGGCGCCGTTGGAGCGTTCAGTGACGGCGGGCAGCTGCTCTTCGAACACCGGCGCGGCCGCGAAGAACAGGCTCCCGTAGGGCTGCAGCACGACGATCTCGCCGGGCGGTATCTCGGCGGGCGGGTCCTGTTCGACCGGCCAGCCTGCACCTGGCTCAACCACCCGTCGCCTGATCGTGATGCGGTTCGACGGCTGGACCACGTACAGAACGACTGACAGGCCGACGCCGACCAGCACGGCGTACTGCAGCGGGATGAGCATGGTCAGCACGAAGGTGGTGGCCAGGACCGTTGCCTGCACCAGCCCGGTGCGCCAGACCATCAGCACCCGATCGGGCTTCAGTGTGCGGCTGCCGACGACGATGAGCAGGCCCGCCAATGCCGGCGTCGCGACGTATCCGACCAGGTCGGCGAACAGCAGGATCATGACCACCATGACCACGCCGGCGCCGAGGGTGGCGAGCCTCGTGCGGGCGCCGGCGGTGCGCACCAGCGCGGTGGCCGACAATGATCCGGCGACCGGCAGGCCCTGGAACAGTCCGGAGACGATCGACCCGACGCCCTGCCCACGGAAGTCCCCGGAGACGTCGGGGTACGTGCCGTCGTCGTTGGGGACCGAGCTGCTGATGGCCGCGCCCTGGACCGCACCGACGAATGCGAGCGACAGCGCGGGCACGATCAGCACGCCGATCAGTGAGAGATCCGGCAGCACCGGTGTGGGCAACGCGCTGGGGACAGCGGTGATGTCGCGGAGCGTCTGCACCGCTGCGGGACCGAGGACCTGTGCCAGCGCGGACGCCAGCACGATCGCCACCACGATGCCCAGCGCCCCGAGCCGGGTGCGTTCGAGCACCACGATGAGCACGATCGTCGCGCCGCCCACGGCGAGAGCCGGCCACGACCAGGAGGCGAAGTTGACGATCGCGTCGATTGCCCGGAGCAGTCGGTTGGCGCCCTCGCTGGCGTACCCGGTGAAGTTGTCGAGCTGACCGAGCACGATGTTGAGCGCGATCGCGTTGACGAACCCGGTCATCACGGCATTCGGCACGAACCGCACGAGTGGGCCGACCCTTGCCACGCCGAGCCCGAGCATGATCACGCCCGTCAACAGCGCAACGGTGAACAGCGCCGTGTCGGCCCGCGCCCCGCCGACGTGGACCTGCGGGATGTCCGCCACCACGACTGCCATCGCACCCGTGGCCTGCACGACCATGTAGGTCGAGCTGGTCGCCGTCGCCCCTGCGACGGAGCCGAAGAGGTAGCCGTACAGCCCGAACAGCGGATTGACGCCGGCCAGCACCCCGGCCGCCAGGCCGTCCGGTACGCTCTCGAGTCCGAGCACCAGGCCTGCGCCCAAGTCGTCGCGGACCATGTCGCGTGTGACGTGGCGGGTCACGGCTCGCAGGCGGGACACTCAGTTCACGTCCTCAGCGGACCGGGGAGGCGGCGCGTTCCGCTCGCGGGAGACCCTGACGGCGCCGACGACGACACGTGCCAGCAGCCCCAACACGACCAGGTTGAGCGCCATCTGCGCCGTGACTGTCAGGCGCGCGGCCTCGGTGGTGGGTGCGATGTCACCGAACCCGACGGTCGACAGCACCGACATGGTGAAGTACAGGGCGTCGGTCTTGCTCAACGGCTCGGTGAACGCCCCCGGCCGGTTGGTGGCGAGTTGGAAGTAGGTTGACGCGAACACCAGCACGAAGAGTGGCAGCGCGGCACCCAGCGCCTCCACCGCACGCAGCGCCGGGTGGCGGGCCCACAGGATCGACCGCAGCTGCAGCGTCACGAGGACCAGGAAGGTGATCAGGCCGAGCGCCAGCCAACGCAGCGTCGCCAGGCTGGCCCGCCCGTCGAGCGGCACGAGGTAGTACAGCGCGACGAGAAGGGCGGCATTGCACAGCAGACGCGCGACGGCGCCGAGCACGTCCCTGCGGGTGGCCGGTGACAACGCTGGCGTCTGGGACACGCTCTGCGTCTGCAACGTCATCGTCCTGGCGGAACGGCCATCGATGCGGGACGGTCAGCGCGCCACGGCGTCGCTGAGTCAAGCCGCACCCTCACGCCTGCGTGGCTCTAGTGGGTGTCGGACCTCATGGCGCCACCATGGGCGGCCAGTGCCCAGATCACCAGCACATCCAGCGCGATGATCAGCAGCGACCAGAACGGATAGTACGGAATGAACAGGAAGTTGGCGATCGCGCTCAACACCGCGAGCAGGATCCCGACGGTGCGGGCCCACGTCTGTCCCGAAAGGACACCGAACCCGGCGCCGACAACCACCAGACCGAGCAGCAGGTGGATCCAACCCCAGGTGGTGGCGTCGAACTGGAACAGGTAGTTCTCGGTGACGACGAAGAACTGGTTCTCGAAGATCGCGACCAGGCCGGCGAACGCCTGGAACGCGCCCGTCATGATCATCATGACCGCGGCGAAAGAGATGAACCCGATCGCCCAGCCGCTCGTCGTCTCACGCTCTGCCGCCGCTGAAGGCTGTGTCTGACTTGCCATCATGTTCCCCTTCACTGCCCGCCGGCGTGGCCGTGGTCAGGCCAGCCGGGCACGAGTGGTCGGGGACGATCGTGGCTGCGGCCGTCAGGCGGGGCATCACCCGGTCGGGATGAGGTTGACGGCCGTGCAGACGGTGATGTCCGCACCGATCACCGGATGACGACGAAGGCGCCCAGAACGGGCGATAATCGTGCCGGGCGACGCGGTCCGCATCACCGGCGGTGATGTCGCGTCACATTGCGGCTGGAGCACCGACGCACCCACCAGCTCTTCGGGGGCGAGCGGGTCGTGACCTGACCTCGTCACCGGACTCCCGGCGGCCGGCGCGTCCGCGACTACGGGTCGGGGAAGATCCTCCGCCAGTCCCGTGCCATGCTCACCGACGGTGCAACCGAGCCGGCGGGCGACGTCGGTGATCGGCCCGGCCTCGGCGGCGGTACCCGCTGCGCCGGCGTAGCGGAACTCGCGGTCGCCACCGTCGTGGTCGGCGAGCAGCGCCAGCGACGGCCCGTCCCCGGCGCACGCCCACTCGAGCATCTTCCGGTCACCGGCGGTGTTGCCCGCACATGGGAGCTCGGGCTCCGGCGCCCCGCGTGCTGGTGCGGAAGCGACTCGTAGTCTGCCAGCTGCTTCTCTTGCGTCTGACGACCCGATTCGCATTGCCCAGCTGCTGAAAGTCAGTCCCGTCGGGCTCGGCGACGCTCCTTGCGGCGCTGGTGACGCCGCATCACGCCCAGTCCGAGCCACACCAACGCCCCGAGCAGTGCGGAGGCCAAGGTGAGGAGCCAGAGCGGCCAGGTGAAACTCCAGAAGAGGAAGTCGAGCCGGACACGCTGGGTGTTCTGGAGCATGAAGATGAGCAGCAGCCCTACTCCGCTGAGCGACGCGATCGCTCCACCGCTGAGCCGGCGTCCTTCTGCCGGAGGTCTCGTGGTGTCGCTAGGACTCTCCTGGACCATGACGGTGCTCCTTGTGCGACAACCTGCTCACCGGCTCGTTCAGGTCCTGCTCAGGGTCGCCATCCCCTGATCACCGCTCGTTTCCGCTAACCTGCCGGCTTGGCCGTGAGTGTGGACGGCGGTCGCCGTCGAGGCATCACCTCTACCGGATGAAGTTCAGCCGCGGGACCACCGCTGGTTCCGGCGGCGCTGCGGCGGCATCGCGCCGAGGTGATCCTGCTCGGCTCTACGACCCCGAGGGGTTCTTGTTCTGCACCGCAACGGCACGGCGATCTCGGTGGCGAACCTGCGTAGGGCCTTCCGGCGGCTGCGGCGGTGGCGCAGACCCGTAACGGCGGCAGGTGGTGTCGTACCGGCGGCGGGTACGGAACGCGGCGAGCATGGTCTCCAAGACCATGTCCTCCGCGACATCCGGACCGAGGACGCTCGCGGCGGCCGACGGGCTCCCGCGACGAGGCCGGCGGAGTGGCGTCTCGCACCGCCGAGCGCAACCGGACGCCGACTCTGCCCGGAGCATGCAGTCCACGGGCCTAAACCCGTGTCCGGCGGCGTCGAGGGACAAGGTATGAGTGAAACGGGCATAGGGCCTCGCACGAGCACCGGTTCCTCCTCAGCGAGAGCCATGCCCGTAACCATCGCAATACCGGGGCTCGAGCTGCTCGAGGAGCTCGGACACGGCGCCACCACGACGGTGTATCGCGCCAGCCGTGCGGACATGGCCGGCCCCGATGTCGCTGTGAAGATCCTGCGGGAACACACCGACGACGCCGCGGCGGGGGCGACGTTTCGTCGGGAGGCCGCCCTGCTCGCGCGGGTCACCCATCCGTCGCTCGCGGCGGTCCACGCGGTCGGCGAAGCGGCGGGGCGCCCGTACCTGGTGCTGGAGCTGGTGGACGGCGTCCCCCTGACACGCCTGCTGGCCAACGGCCCCCTCACCGATGACCGGCTGCTCGAGATCGCGA
>Ga0299913_10005077_pt1 | contig 11170 bp, 6 predicted proteins | sample RVTome_9_FD_201360 | JGI IMG/M metagenome (GOLD analysis project Ga0299913, IMG submission 201360) | Soil microbial communities from uranium-contaminated site in the Upper Colorado River Basin, Wyoming, United States - RVT155D38 (version 2) ... | reverse complement strand
TGCACTGCCCCGTCGAGAAAGTACACGTAGTCGAACGCGACCTTCTCGCTGCAAATCGAGAAGACCCTTTCAGCGACTTCCGCGCGAAGGACATCGTGGATGAGAATGCGCTGGTCCCGGCGGAACTCCGCCGCCAGCGCGCTTCTGTCCAGATCGGGGTTCAGCATGAGAGTCGCGAGGAATGAGGCCGCAGATCGCAGGATTATGGCCTTACGCTATCCCGTTCCATACGGCCTCGCAACCGCGAAGGGCGGCTTCAGCCCGACTCGTCGCGGCAGGAGCTTTCCTTCACATCACGGTTTTCAGGTGCTCGAGTACCAGCTCCCGTGCTTCCCGCAGCGAGTCGAGATCACGCGAGTCCGTACTGAGCACCGCATACAGCGAGACCGCAAGCTGCTTGCGGTTCTGGTTGCGGGTCAGATCAGGGACCGAAGGCAATCCGTCGCCGCGAGACAGTGCGAGCGAGGCAAGAAAAGCCCGGAACGCCTGCATGTCCACATCCGGCCGAGACACGATGGATACGACCGCGCGAGCAAGGCGCTCGTCCTCCCCATGCACCAGCACGTGATCCAGCTGTGCCACCTTCGCTGCAATTCCCGAAAGGATCACAGCCTGCTCGCTTCTCTCGAGATGACGGCTGCGTCCGAGGAACTTCAACAAATCGGCCGTATGCGCGACTGAATGCATCCATCCCTTGTCGGCATCGAAACCGCGCGTATCCTGCTCGGCGCGAAGATACGCCATGGCTGCGTTCAACAACGCCTCGTATCCTTTCCGGTCCAGGTAGGCCGCTTCGTTATCCAGCGCCACGGCGACCGCCAGCATCAGGGCCGAAAACGAGCGGCGCAGGATGGAGTCCGTCCGGCGGTCGCCTATTCCCTCCTGCAGATTCATCGTCCACTGCGCCAGCAGTTCGTCGCGCAAGGCAGGGGGCATCAGCCGCTTTACATAGAGCCACTGCGTCAGAACGGAATATGCGATATCGTCACGCAGCTCCGCGTCCGTCGACCCCAGTGCCGCACTCAGTTCCCGCGCCAGCAAAGGCAGGGCCGTGTCGGTCGGCGGCGTGTAGTCGTCGGCAATCACCGCCCGCCAGTAGGCTTTATCGTGTGCGCCTTCGCCGGCAGCACTCGCGCCGCCGACGAAAAGCCAGGCGGCCACGAACATCAGTCGAGCGGGGGTAGCGCGTCGGGATCCGCAGGATTCGTTCATGATATCGGCAACTCCAATCGTGCCACACAGCCTGTGCCTTCGTCTCGATTTTCGAGCGTCAGGGTTCCATCATGCGCTTCGGCGATCTGGCGGCACAGTACGAGCCCGATGCCGGTGCCCCCCGGCTTGGTCGTGAAGAACGGGACAAAGAGATTGTCCGTACCGGAAAGCCCGGGACCGGAATCCAGCACCTCGAGTCTCAGCCTGCCCCCGTGGGCTACCCAACGGACTGCAACCTCGCCTTCCATACCCGCGGCATCGACGGCGTTCTTGACGAGGTTGATGACCAGTTGCTCCAGCTGATCAGGGTCGACGGAGAAAGTGAGGTCTTCTCCCTCCACGGCGACGGACGTCCGCGTCTCCATGCTCGCGGCACGCTCCACGAGGGCTCGCACGTGTACAGTCTTGCGCCGCGGCGCGGGCAACCTTGCGAGCATCGTATATCCGGCCATGAACCGGCCCAACGCCTCGGCGCGCGAGGCTATGACACCGAGACTGGAGGCCAGGTCATCGCGCAGGGAGGCGACTTCCGCACCGGCGGCAAGCCGCGTCTGCAGAGTGGCCGCCATGGACTTTATCGGCGTCAGGGAGTTGTTGAGTTCGTGGCCCATCACACGAACCAGCCGCTGCCAGGCCTTGCGCTCCTCTTCGCGCAGCGCACGGGAAAGATCCGAAATGACGAGCAACCAATGCGGCACCCCCGCCTCGCGAAAACTGCCGGTCCAGACATCCCACCTGCCGCTGCCCCCGGGAAATCGCCGCGTCACGGTTTGGCGGCCTTCCTGAACCAGCAGATCATCGAGGCCCAGCGCCGTCGCGTTTCGGTCGCCCGCCCCGTCGCATTGCACCAGTCGCTCTCCGGCGCGATTCACGAGCACCAGACGCCCTGCACCGTCAAAAGCGAACACCGCAATGTCGATTTCCGCCAGCACCTTGCGCAGCAGTGCTGTCGCTTCGTTTGCCCTGACCCGCTGCTCGCGCAACGTCGAGGACAACGCATTCACTTCGCGAAAGACATCGCCGAACGCTCCGCGGTCGCGAGAGCGCCGGCTGCGCATCGAATAGTCCTCCTCCCGCAGGGCTTCGAGCAGATTCGACAGGGTGTTGAGTTGATAGCGGAGGCGTCCCTTCAGACTGAGGCTGAAACCGAGCCACGCCGCGATGAGAACAGCCATGATCAGAATGCTCAGACCGCGGGGAAGGCCTTCCCGCAGCAGGAACAAACCGGCGAGCACCACCGCCGGTGCTCCACCGGCCAACGCCAGCAGAGCGAGACGCGACTCGAAGCTGATACGTTTCATGGGTGGCACGAAACCCATCAGGTACCGTATTTTTCCATCCGTCGGTAGAGAGCGCTGCGGCTCAGGCCCAGCTGCTCTGCGGCGGCCTGTACGTTCCCGCCGCAGCGATCCAGTGCGCTTCGGATCAGCAGTTCCTCGGCTTCGTCGAGCTTGAGCTGTTCGAGAGGCACTCCTTCGGCAGGCTGCCTCTCGAGCATCAGGTCTCCGGAGCGGACCTCCGGTTCCCCGCCGATCAGGACGGCCCGCTCCACGACGTGCGACAACTCACGCACGTTACCCGGCCAGGCGTAGTTCAGAAGCGACTTCGCGGCGTCGTGAGCGAAGCCCCCGGCATCACGCCCGTACTTTCGCGTGTAGGTTTCCAGGAAGCGATTCGCAAGGAGAAGGATGTCTTCCCGTCGCTCCCGGAGTGGCGGCACCCTGATCTCTACGGTGTTGAGACGAAACAACAGGTCATCCCGGAAAGCATGGTCGGCAATCATCGCACGAAGGTTGCCGTTGGTTGCCGAAATCACGCGCACGTCCGCGTGCCGCGTCCTCGACGAACCGACGGGTTCGTAGTCGCCGGACTCGAGCACTCTCAAAAGCTTGCCCTGAAGACCGAAAGGGAGACAGGCGATCTCGTCCAGAAACAGTGTTCCGCCGTCGGCCAGTTCGAAGCGTCCGATACGGTCACTCTTCGCATCGGTAAATGCTCCGCGAACGTGACCGAACATTTCCGATTCGAAAATGCTGTCGGCAATACCGCCCATGTTCACGCTGATGAAGGCGTGCTCGCTACGATTGGACCGTGCATGAATCAGCCGCGCCAGTTCGCCCTTTCCGGCCCCGGCTTCGCCTGTAATCAGAATGTTCGCGTCCGAGGCCGCGATTCGGCCGACAAGCTGAAGCACCGGCTGCATGACGGCCGACTCCGCGATGAAGTCGCCGTTGTCCGCCTGCCAGAGGTCCTTCTCCGCCTTGAGACGGCGAGCGACGCGTAAGGCCCGGCCGAGCTCCACCTGATTTCTCAACACGGACAGCAGCCTCTGGTTGTCCCAGGGCTTTTCGATGAAGTCGCTGGCGCCTTCGCGCATGGCCGTAACTGCAACGTCGACCGTTCCCCAGGCAGTCATCACGATGACCGGAAGCTCCGGCTCGAGGAGTCGAACCGAGCGCAGCAGTTCAAGCCCTTCCTGGCCGGACGTCGTATCGCGCGTGTAGTTCAAGTCGATGAGCAAGGCATCGAATGCTGCCTTGCCAAGTGCCGCCAGAACGGCGGGGGGCGATGCAGCGGTTGCGACGTCGAACGGCTCGCCTTTCAACAGCAGCTGCAACGCTTCAAGGACATCATGCTGGTCATCGGCGATCAGTATTCGGGAAAGCTGTCGGCGATCGGTCATTCTTCCCGTCCGGGATGAGGGCCAAACCAGATTACCACGCGGCCGCTACTCCGACAGCCATCCGTCGAACAGTTGCAGGGTGCGGCTGCCATAGGCCGCGTTGTCCTCGTTGTGCGTAACCTGCACGATCGTCGTCCCGTCGTCGTTCAGTTCCTTCAGCATTTCCATGATCATTTTTCCCTGGCTGGAATGCAGGGCTCCGGTCGGTTCGTCGGCCAGAATCAGATTGGGGCGCGTGATTACGGCACGGCCGACGGCCACGAGTTGCTGCTGTCCGCCCGAAAGCTGACGCGGATAAAGATCCTTTTTGCCGACGATGTTGAATCGGTCGAGTATGTCGGCAACGCGCGACTGGCGCTCGCCCGTTTTCATGTTGCGGTACGTCAGCGGCAGCTCCAGGTTCTCGTACACCGTCATGTCATCCAGCAGATGATAGTGCTGAAATATGAAACCGACCTGCTCCCTTGCCAGCGCCTGGCGCTTTTTATGCGGCAGGGAATGCACGGCGTTGCCGGCCAGGTGATATTCTCCGTTCCAGTCGGAATCCAGCAGACCGAGAATGGACAGCAATGTGCTTTTGCCAGCACCGGACGGTCCCATGAAAGTCACGAAGTCGCCCGCGGGAATCTCGAGCGAAATCTGGCGTAGCAGATAGAGCCGATTTTCGCCTTGCGGCACGGACTTTTCGATATTTTTCGAGCGGATCAACGTTTCCATACAATTCCTCGGTTCACCTCGTTGTTGCCACGCCCCGAACCCGGGCGTCCTTGATCGACTCCCGCGACACGCCGCGAATGCACTCGACTTCCCGTATGATCATTCCTGCGTGGACGATGATCTGGTCGCCAGCCGATGTTATTCCGTTGAGCCTTTTTCCGTGGCGTGTAAAGAGTTGCAAACCGAGCTCCTCCTCGAGCAGCTTGAGTTGCCTGCAGACGCCGGGCTGCGACGTGTAAAGCTGCTTCGACGCGGCTGTGATGTTCAGGCCGTTGTCGGCAATCGCGAGCAGGTATCTGAGTTGTAGTAACGTCAACGGGCGACCTGTTCGTGACGGAGCGCGTCGGCCGGCGCGATACCTTCGACCGACACTTTCAGCGGTTCACGCATTTGCGCGTCGTCAATCCGCTTGCCATGTAGGGGGCTCCCGTCGGTCCTCATGACTCTCACGCTTCACGCAGCACGCGCATGGGTTCGATGCGCGCCGCGCGCCACGCGGGAACGAAGCTCGCCGCGGTCGCGACCAGCACGAAGAGGAACGCGGTCAAAACGTAGGTCGGCGGGTCTTGCGGCGCCACTCCGACGAGCAGGCCGGACAGAGTTCGGCTCAGTCCGACCGAGGCGACGATGCCGGCGCTCACGCCGAACAGGGCCAATGCCAGGCCGTAGCGAAGGAACAGGCGAAAGATGTCCGCGCCGCGCGCGCCGAACGACATGCGCACACCGACCTCCGCGCGGCGTTGCTGGACCGCGTGGTGAAGCACGGCGTAAAGGCCGATCGCTGCGATCGCGAGCGCCGCCGCACCGAAAGCGGCGATCAATTGCAGGGCGAACCGGGTCCGCGCCATCGCGTCGGCAACGTAATCGCTCATCGGCCTGACTTTCGCGAGCGGCAGGCGGCCGTCCATTGCCGCGAGTTCGCGCTTGACTTGCGGCAGGATGCTCAAAGGTTCGACTTCGGTGCGCACGACCCAGTCGGTGACACCGCCCAACGCAGCCGCGGCGCCATTTGGAAAATAGATGATCTCGCGCGGCGTCTCCATCAGACTGTCCTGCGCCTGGCGCCGCACGACGCCCACAACTTCGAACGACGTCATCTCCTGACCCAGCCGCACCCAGACCTGTCTGCCGATGGCGTCCTCCCCCGGCCAGGCTTTTGTCGCCAGCGTCTCATCGACGACGGCGTATGGCCGGGCGTTGATCTCGTCGTCCCGGTTCAGGTAGCGGCCGGTCAGCAATTCGGTCCGCATGGTCTCGAAATAGCCGGGGAGGAGCAGCCGGTAATGCGCCTGCGCGAACTCGGAATTCTCGTCCGGAGCGGCGTCGCTGGTATAGCGCCCATGGAACGGCTCGCCGGCGAGCGGTAAGGGCGTCACTGCGGAAACCTGTGCTACGCCCGGAAGTCCTGACAACCGTTCCTGGAACTCCAGATACAAGCGGTCTCGCGACTCCGCGTCCGGGTAACGCCCGAACGGCAGGTTGAGCTCGAAGGTCAGCAATCCCTCGGCGTCGAACCCCGGGTCGACGCGGTGCATTTCGATGAAGCTCCGGATCATGAGCCCGGTGCCGATCAGCAACACGAACGACAGCGCGATCTCGCCCATCACGAGCCCATTCCGTAACCGGCGTCCACCCGGCGAACCCGAGGGGCCTGCGCGTTCCCTGAGCTGATCGGCCGCGCGCAGGCGCGAACCCTGCACGGCCGGCACGATGCCGGCCAGCAAAGTGGTTGCCATTGCAACCAGGATCGTGAACAGCAGCACCCGCAGTTCGATGCCGGCGGTATCGAGACGTGCGATGTTCTCGGGCGCCGAATCGAGAATCACGTTCAGTCCCGCGAATGCCAGCAGTGTGCCGGCGATCGCACCGGACAGGGCGAGCACGCCAGCTTCCAGCAACATTTGCCGGATCAGCCGGCCGCGTCCGGCGCCGAGCGCCGAACGGATCGAAAACTGACGCATTCTGCCGGCGGCGCGTACCAGCAACAGGTTTGCCACGTTGGCGCAGGCGATCAGCAGCACGAAGAAAGCGGCGCCCATGAGCAACCAGATCGTGCCGCTCACGTCCGCCGTCAATTCGGCGTCGTACGCCTTCACCCATTTGCGGAATCCGGCCGTGCGCAGCGTTGCGTCGTTCTCGGCAAGACGCCCGGTGATGGCATTGATCTCCTCCTGCCCCTGCGCAATGGTCACGCCCTGGCGCAAGCGGCCCACGACCTGCAAGAACGCGTTGTTGCGCGGCGCGGCAGCCAGGTCGACCCGAACAGGAGTCCATATGTCGACGTCAGAGGCAACGCGAGCCGTCGGCGGCATGTGCAAACGAAAGCTCTGCGGCATCACGCCGACGATTTCGACCGGACTGCCGCCGAGCTCGACGAGCTTGCCGAGCGCGGCCGGATCCCCGCCGAACTCGCGCTGCCAGAACCCGTGGCTGATGATCGCCGTTTTGGGCGGCAGGAACGTGTTGGCGGGAAACGGCGTATCCGGCAGCACCTCGGTGGCGTTGAAGGCACCGTCGCGCCCTTCGAAAGCGCGGCCGAGCAACGGCTCGACCGCGAGCATCGACAGGAAATTCCACGTGACGAGACCGTTCGTCACCTGGCGCGGCTCCGCGCCGTCGCGCACGAACGGCTGTCCGAAGGTGAAGACGCCGCCGATGTCTTCGAATAGTTGCGCCTGCTCCCTGTAGTCGTCCAGGTACGGCGGCGACTCCGGGAAGTGCGTAACGTTACGGGCCGGAAGCTCGCCCCACATCATCACCAACCGCTCCGGTTCGCGATACGGCAACGGATCGAGCAGCACGCGGTTCACCACGCTGAAGATCGCGGTGGTGGCGCCGATGCCGAGCGCAAGCAACAGCACTGCGTTCGCGAACAGGCCCGGGCTCTTGAGAAGTGAACGCAAGGCGTGTTTGAGATCGAGCATCAGGTTCGTCATGCCAAGGACTCCTGGGCTTTCTCCCCCGCATATTTCACAGCGCGACCGGTCCGGGCGAGATTGACGGCGGCACTCCTCACTATTCCTCGCGCAGCACGCGCATCGGCTGCGTGCGAGCGGCGCGCCATGCCGGAACAAAAGTTGCTACCAATGCAACTGCGAGCAGCAGCGACGCAACGCCCACAACTACGATGGGATCCATGGGATGGACGTCGTAGAGCAGCGCACCGAAGCTTCGGCTCAATCCCGCAGCGATCGCGAGTCCCAGCAGGAGCCCCGTCGAGGCCAGCAGGATGCCCTGCCGCAACACGAGCCGCAGTACCGCCCCGCCGCTGGCTCCCAGCGCCATCCGCACGCCGAATTCGCGGCGTCGTTGCGCAGCCGAATACGAAATGGCGCCGTAGACGCCAATGACGGCAATCAGCAGCGCCGCGCCGGCGAATGAACCGATCAGGATCGTCGTCGAGCGCGCGGGTTGCAGCGACGCGTCCACGAGCGCCGCCATCGGTTGCAGGTCATCGAGCGCAACGTTCGGATCCAGCGAAGCCACCGCATCTCGCAGCGGACCGGCAAGCAGGTTCGGATTGCCGCTACCCTGCAAGGCGACGAAAATCCGGCGTTGGGGGAAACGCTGCATCGGCAGGTACGCCGCCGGTGTCTGCCGCCGATCGACGCTGAAGAAACGCACGTCATCGACAACGCCGACGATCGTGAGCCAGGCCCCATCCTCTGCACCGGCGGGCAACACCCGTACGCCCACCGCGTCGGCGCCGTCCAGATACTCCCGCACGAACGCTTCGTTGACGACAATGCCGGCGGCATCGGCTCTTTGCTCCCGGTCCGTGAATACCCGGCCATCCACTCGCCGAATCTGCAGGGCATCGAAATACCCCGGCGTCACGATGCTGTACCAGACGTGCGCGCGTCCGTCCCTGAGATTGGTCGGCCGGCCTTCGATGAGGATATTCGTATCGGTATTCAGATCCGCCAGCGGCAAACTATGGGTGAAACCCGTCGCCCTCACGCCCGGCAGCGCAGCGAGCCGTTCCTCGAGCGAGTTGTAAAATGCGCGCAAGGCATCGGCGTTTTCGTAGGAAGCGCGCGGCAGGCTCAGCGTAGCTGTCAGGACGCCGTCCGTACGGAATCCCGGATCGACGGCCTCCAGACGAATGAGGCTTTTCGCAAACAGGCCGGCGCCGAGCGTGAGGGCCAGCGCCAGCGCGAAATTGGCGACGACCAGCGAGTTGCGAGTCCGCGACGTGACCGGCGTATGCCCGCTCCTGTCGCCGCCCCGAAGGGCGCCGGCAGGATCCGCGCCACCGGCCCGCAAGCCGGGAATCAGCCCGAACATGACACCCGTCACGAGGCCCGCCAGCACGGTCACGAGGAACACACGCAAATCGATTTGCGGCGCTACGAAATTGCTAATGCCGTCGGGCAACCGGCTGTACAGCATGCCCATCGTGAGCTTCGCAAGCACGAAGCCCAGCAACGCGCCGCCCAGCGACAGCAGCACACTTTCCATGACGACGAGCGCCATCAAGCTGCCGCGGCGCGCCCCCAGCGTGCCGCGGATCGCCAGTTCGCGCATCCGGCCGACGGAGCGCACGAGGAGCAGGTTGGCGATATTCACGCACGCGATGAGCAACACGAATCCGACCGCCGCCCACAGCACCAGCAAGCGCAGGCGCACATTGTCGACGACGGCTTCCTTGAGGGGTTGTACGAAGACGCCGGTATCCTTGTTGGTCTCGGGATATTCATCGGCAAGGCTTTCGGCAATCGTCGCCATGTCCGCTGTGGCGCTCTCGACGCTGACGCCCGGCGCGAGTCGGCCGACGACACGCACGTACGCGCCGCCTCGACCGCTGCGCTCCGCCTGCATCGGCATCCAGACGTCCGTGCCCGGAAGGAACGGAAACGAGAACCCTTGCGGCAATACACCGATGATGCCGTACGGCTCTTCATCCAGCGTGAACGTGCGTCGGAGAATGTCGGGGTCGCCGGCGAATTCGCTTTGCCACAGCGCGTGACTGATGACGGCGACGTCCGGTCCGTTCGGCACGTCCTCATCTGCGTCGAAATCGCGCCCGATCTGCATTCGTGCACCAAGGACGTCGAAGAACGAATGCGTGATGGCTCCGCCGAAAAGTTGCCGCGCATCGCCCATCCCCGTGAGCGCCGGACGGGTGCCGCCATACGCGGCCATGTCCTCGATCCCCGTCGACTGATCGCGCCAGTCAGCGAAGTCCGCAGGATTGGTCCAATCGTAGCGGGTCAAGCCGGGGGTGCTGACGTCGGCCCAGATCGCGACCAGTCTGTCGGGCTCCGGGTACGACAGCGGCCGCATCAGCGTCTGATCGACCAGGCTGAACACTGCGGTGTTGGCCCCGATGGCGAGTGCGAGGGTCAACAGTGTGACAATCGTAAACACCGGGGTCCGCCAGAGCCCCCGCAGGAGATGGCGCACGTCCAGCCGAGTGATCGGAAAGATCATCGGCTTTGTTCCTCGAGCGTTCGTTCAGGCACGCGGAAGTCGTTCATGATTTCATTCCTCCAGACTCCTCATTCGTAGCGTAGCGCCGCCATCGGCTGTATCCGCGCCGCGCGCCATGCGGGTGCGGCCGATGCCAGCAGCGCCGCGAACAGCACGCCGACGATGCCAAATACATAAAGCGCCGGGCTTGCCGCGCCGACACCGAACAACTGCGCGGCGAGCAAACGCAATACGGCAACCGCCCCGATTGAACCGGCTAAGCCGGCGAATGCCGCAAGCGCGAGACCCTGTCCGAGCACGCGCCAGGCGACTCCCGCCGGCCGCGCTCCGAGCGCGAGGCGCACACCTGTTTCGGTGGTCTGGCGGCGTTGCAGGAAAGCGATTACCGAATAGGTACCGAAGGTGGCGAGCAGAATTGCCAGCACTGCGAAACCGCTCAGCATGCGCGTGAAGAAAATCACCTGCGAGAGTTCCGCTTCGATCTCGTCCTGCAGGCGATACACCCTCGTCATCGCTTCTTCCGGGTCGACCGCCCAGATCGCTTCCTGCATGCGCTCCAACAGGCCATCGCCTGCATGGGGCGCATGCACGAGGAAGGTCATCCCGACCGAGGGTGATTGCAGAAAGGGAATGAGAATTTCCGGTCCCGGCGGACTCCGCAGACCGGAATTGCGAATGTCCGCAACGATGCCGACGATGCGATACTGCACGCGCGGCCCATTGCCGAGCGGCAGACCGATATCGCGGCCAACGACATCAGTGTTTCCAAAAACGCGACGCGCGAACGTTTCGTTCACTATCGCCACGTTCGGCGCCGCAACACCGTCCGTTGCCAGGAAGCTGCGACCCAGCAGCAATGGCTGCGACAATACATCGAGATACGCCTGCGTCACGCGTCGAAGCCCGACCTGCAAAGGCTCCGGTTGCTCGCGCCCCGGCACCTGCACGTCGACACTGAAGCCGCCGATCAGCGAGAGCGGCGGTGCCGTGGTCACGGCGACTTTTTCAACATCGGGTTCGGATTCCATGACCGTCCGTACAGAATTCGCGAAGCGGCGCCATTCGTCGGGGCCGCCACCGTGAAACATTTGTACGGCGTACACGCCGTCTGTGCGAAATCCCGGA
>Ga0299913_10005076_pt1 | contig 11171 bp, 10 predicted proteins | sample RVTome_9_FD_201360 | JGI IMG/M metagenome (GOLD analysis project Ga0299913, IMG submission 201360) | Soil microbial communities from uranium-contaminated site in the Upper Colorado River Basin, Wyoming, United States - RVT155D38 (version 2) ... | reverse complement strand
CTTGGCGCGTTTCGAGCCTCAACCGGTGAACCTGAAGCTAGAGAAAGTCCTGCACCCGGCGACGATCCGGCAAACTCAAAACACTTTCGCCGTGCGCGCCTTCGACGCGACCTATCGGTCCGACCCGCGGCACTTCCGCTATGAGTGGTCTGTCGAAAAAAGGGGCTGGTTGGGAGCGGAAACAATCTCGTCCACCACGACCCGTAGCCCGTTCTACACCGCGGTGTTCCCCGACGACGGCCCCTACGCCGTAACGGTCAGGGCAATCGACCGGTGCGGATATCGGAGCGAGCCTGCAGTATTCGACGTTACGGTCGAGCTACTGAAGCCAGAGGCGTGGCTGGGTTGGCTCAAGTGGGCAGCCAGCGCGCTGGGCGGCACTTCTCTTGTGTACCTGATCGCGTTGGGACCGCTGCTGCTCCTGTACCCCCGCTCCGGCTGGGCGCGCAGCGCAGTCAACAGCGGTGCGTTCAGCCGCTTCCGATCCTGCACAAGAGCATCCTCAGCTCAGGCTGGGCGCGCCGCCGGCTGTTGAGCCTCTATGCCGATCGGGCCGTGGGATCAGAGGAGCTGGTTCACTATATCACGCAGGCGGTCTGTCCCGCCGGCAGCAGCGAGCCGCTGCCACTGGCGCGGGCGGAGGACCCGCTCGGGGAGCTTCTAGCGCGGGGTCGCTACCTCCTCGTCCTCGGCCGCAGTGGTACCGGCAAGAGCGTGCTGCTGCGGCGGCTTTATCGGCTTGAGGCCGCGCGCTTCCTTGCCGGCCTCACAGCGAGCTTGCCGGTCATGATCACTGCGCCGACCCATCTCGGCGGGAGGGGCGATCTCGCCGACGCGCTCAAGGATGCGCTCCGCCGCGAGGGTAAGGTGGAGTTGCCCGACGATGTCCTCGATTTCCTGATTCGCAAAGGCAGATTCCTGGTTCTCGTCGACAGTCTGAACGAGCTTCCTGCGGCCGCGGATGCGCTCAAGCCCTTCCTCAACCGCGACGCCGCGAACACCGTGCTGATGGCGAGCCAGACGGACCTGCTCCGCCGCCAGGACGTGGCTGTATTCACCATGGTCGAAGTTTCGGAGGAGCAGGCCGCAAAGTACCTCAGCGACACCGTCGGTCCGGGCGCGTGGGACGCACTGCCGTCAGGCCTGCGGGCGCTGACGCGGAACCCGCAGGATCTCACACTCATTTCCGAAGTCGCGAGTCGTCTCGGCACGGGGAACCTTCCGAGCCGGCGCGCCGCCCTCTACGCCGAGAAGGTCCAGGAGGATAGCGCGCTCCGCGAATGGCTCGCGACCGCCGATCCCCGGCTGGATGTGGTCTACGCCCTGGCGTTCCGCATGCTGGCCGAGCGGCGCGTGCTCGACGAGCCGACGCTTGCCGAGTGGATCCGCGAGGCCCTGGCGACGCGCGAGCTCAAACCGGACGAGGTCGGCGCAGTGACGGCTGCCGTCCGGCGCAGCCGTCTGTTCCGCGAGGATATCGCGCATGACCGGCTCGGGCGGACCGAGCCGGTGCTCGCCTTCGATCATGAATTAATCGGCGCCTTCCTCGCCGCCCGCCACGTCCGCGCTGCGCTCACCGGACCCGAGCGGGCCACGATGCTCGACCTTGCCGAACGGTCGACGTGGCAGAACGTGTTTTGCTTTGTCGTCGATGAGCTGTCGGCGGCCATGCTGCCGGGTGCCCTGCTCGACGACCTGCTGGCTCGGGGCGGCGACGCGCCGCTCCGGATCGTTGCGTACGCCGTCGAAACCAAGAAAGATGAGGAACCGCCCCTGCCCGACCGCATCCAGGCCACGTACGCAGCGGCCAAACTGCGCCAGGACATCCAGATGACGCCGGCAGCATGAGGCCATCCCGGACAGTTGAGCTACAGGTGTGAACTCAAACGCGTGCCGGTTCAGTCGGCACCAGCGCCGGGGTAGGCAGAATCCGCAGATCCGAGTTCTCACTCGCTCCTGCCCCGGCCAGGTTCAGTGTACGGGCAGATTGCCTACCAGCGCACTGTGGTTTGACTTGCGGTAGGCTTAGATTTAAGCGCACGTCCCGCTCTTGTGAGGTCGCCATGCTTGAACCTTAGGCAGCCATGGCCATTCTGGCAGTGGGCAGCGGCAGGTGAATGCCGCCATCCTGGTGGTCAGCGCTTCGCCAGCAATTTATCCCCGCGGAGGCAATACGAGTATCTGGTCACCGTTTCCTCCGTTGATGATGAGGGTGACCCGTGGCCAGGGGCATCGAGATCCCTGTGCAATCGAGCCCGGCGCGCTGCCGAGCGGCCACCGCCGATGGTGGTGTAAGCGATAATCACGGCGTTGATCTCGATGCAGAGGTGAGTAGGACCTAGCACCGCTAGTAAAACTGTCAGGAAAACAGGGACGAATGCAATGCTTTTCTCACGTTCTCAGCAAGCTTCGAATGTACAAAGCTATTTGATCGAGATCTTGCAGACAGCGCTGACGCGGCAGGGGTTTCCGGTCGGTCTGATCGATGGGGACTTCGGCGGCAAGACCGAGAGCAGTGTATCGACCTGGCAGAAGGTGCATGGACGGACGGAGACGGGCGCTGTCTCGGAGGATGACTGGGCTGCGATCACTGGGCTCGAACCGCCTTCCATGTTCGATCGTCTGCTCCACGTCACGGCACGGTTCGAAGGCACCGGAATGACCGGCGTGGTTGGCAACTTCGACGGCGCGTTCCTTACGTTCGGCATCATCGGATTCACCCTGAAGCATGATCTGCCAGCCTTGCTGACGGACATCGAGAACGAGATCCCCGATAAGGCCCGTACTGCGTTCGGCCGCGATCGGTGGACCACTCTCTTGCAGGTCGCGCAAGCGGCGCCTGAGGGTCGGGAGGAGTTTGGCAACCAGGTCTCGATTGGACCGCGAAAGGTAGGCGTCCTAAAGCCTTGGAAAGAAGCATTCGAGCGGCTCGGGACCGTGCCAGAAGTGCAACGACTGCAGCTCGAGCACGCATTCTCTAAGTACTACAAGGGAATCGCCCTTAGGGATGGGAACGAGTTCGGCGCTAAATCGATGCGCGATCTCGCGGTCTTCTACGACACCGCAGTCCAGAATGGCGGGATTAACCGCAAGAAACGCGAACTGATCCAGGCCGCATTGGCTGCCAACCCGAGGGCCCGCGGCGAACGTCGCCGTCTGCTCTGGGCCACTGCCATTGCCGAGGGGTCGTCCGTCCGGTTCCGTGATGACGTTTTCAGCCGGAGATCCACGCTGGCCACTGGGGCTGGAACAGTGCATTCAGCGCGCTTCGATCTCGAATGCTGGGGCATCAATGATCGGCCAGTCGACCTCGCCCGACTGGCAAACGACCACGTGACAGTCATGCCAGCGACGTTCCGTGGTCCAGTGATCGCCGAGGCGCCGCGCGCACCCGCGATCATCACAGAGCTCGACTGGCTGGAGGAAGTGCCGGTCCCACAGGATTTCAACGGTGGACTCAGAGCCGTCAACAACTCGCTGATGCTTGCTGCCTTCGGAAACCCGCGCGAAAGCTACGACCAGGAGTGCCGACCTCCGACGGACCCGGCGTTTCGCGCGCGGGTCGCCTTCGATCAGCGGCTCGAGCCCTTCACCTCAAGCATGTGGGGGCTAGCGCGGGCGGTCGATTCGCTCAAAGCGGTGCTTGCGGACATCAAGCGGGAGAAGCCGCAGATCCACTTCATCCTCGACCATGTGGGCATGGGCTGCTGCCGCTTCCAACGGAATAGCACCACCAAAATCTCAAACCACTCCTGGGGGTCGGCAATCGACCTGACGCTCGAAGGCAAGCTGGACGTCCGCGGCAATGGTGTCATGCAACGCGGGATCCTGGAGATCGCGCCGATTTTCCACCGCCATAAATGGTATAGCGGCGCGACCTTTCGGGTCGAGGACGCCATGCACATGGAGATCTCGCGTGACTGGCTGGCGGAGCATTTCCCCGACCTCGACATCGACAGCCATGACGTTTCCGGCTTTCTGACCGTCGGCGACAGCGGGCCGGAAATCATTGAGCTGCAGCGCCTCCTGAACGCCAAAGGCGCCGCGATGAGCGTCGACGGTGATTTCGGGCCGGCAACGCTGGCCGCGGTCAAGGCCTTTCAGGGGCGGATCGGTGAAATGGTTGATGGTGTTGTCGGGCCACGGACTCTGGCGGCTCTGAAGGCTTGAGTTTCGGCTCATCGCCCTGCAGCGCCACCTGGGGCACCCATGATTATCTGGTTCGCCCCCGCTCACTCTTGCTGCTCGCTCAACCTTGGCGCAAGCTTTGGATCGGGAAGCGCTTAGCCAAGTCCTGATGTGGAGACTGCCATGCCTGACAGCATGCTCGACCAAGAGTTCCGCGACGTCTTCACAGCGGCGAAACGAGGCGGCCGACGAACGGTGCAGGTCGATGGCCGAGCTGTCGACCTCCCCTATCCATTCCCGTCGCCAGCGGACTGGCGCGACCAGTGGATCTATTTCTTGATGGTCGACCGCTTCGACAACCCGAATAGATCGCCTGAGGCCGTCTGGGACGAGCCGTTTGGCGGGTATCAGGGGGGCACGCTCGACGGCATCCGCCGCCGACTCGACTACCTCGCAGGGCTTGGCGTGGGCGCGATCTGGTTGACGCCCGTGCTGCAGAACCCGCCCTGGGCCGACGGCAGCTACCACGGTTACGGCATCCAGCATTTCCTTCGGGTCAACCCGCGCTTGGCATCCAACTCGGCGGACGCCGAAGCCGAGTTGCTGGCCCTGATCGACGAGGCGCATGCGCGCGGCCTGTACGTCATTCTCGATATCGTGCTGAACCACGCCGGCGACGTGTTCGCCTATCTCCAGGACGACGGATCGACCACCAGCGAGGCGCCGTGGCGGGACACGCCCTACCGCATCCGCTGGCGCAACGAGCAGGGGACGCCACGGCCCGAGTGGGAGGAGGCGCCGCCGGCCGGTGCACCCGGGCTGACGCCTGGCGCAGCGGTCTGGCCCAGCGAGCTGCGTCGAAACAGCGCCTTCCGACGCCAAGGGCGTGGCGGTGAGGCCGGCGGCGACTTCGCCTCGCTCAAGGAATTGATCACGACTGATGAAGAGATCCTCCGGAACCTGATCCTGATCCATCAGTGGGTCATCGCCCGGTTCGATATCGACGGTTACCGGGTCGACACGCTGAAGTTCATCGAACCGGAGTTCGCCCGCGTATTCGGCAATGCCATGCGCGAGTTCGCCCTCCAGATCGGAAAGAAGAACTTCTTTACCTTCGGGGAGGTCTATGACGATGAGGAGACAATTGCGCGCTTCATCGGCCGGCACGCGCTGGATCGGGGCGATCTGACCGGGATCGACGCAGCGCTCGATTTCCCATTGTTCTACGTGCTGCCTTGGGTCGCCAAGGGTTTCGCTCCGCCCGCCGAGGTGGTGCGCGTCTTCGAGCGGCGTAAGGAGATCCAGGCGGGCATCATCAGCTCCCATAGCGAGGCGAGCCGCTACTTTGTGAGCTTCCTTGACAATCACGACCAGACCCAGCGGTTCCGCTTCGAGGACGCCGCCAACCCCAGACGCTTCGACGATCAGGTCACTTTGGGCGTTGCCTATCTGTTCGCTCTGCAGGGCATCCCCTGCCTTTACTACGGTACTGAACAGGGCCTGTCCGGGCGGGGCAGCGGCGACGCCGCCGTGCGCGAGGCACTCTGGGGCAAGCCTGGTGGATTCGATGCGACCCATCCCTTGTACCAGGCGATTGAGGCGATCGCCGCCGTGCGGGCGTCCCGGCCTGCGATACGCTACGGCCGGCAGTACTTTCGGCCGATTGCCGGCGACCGGCAACACTTCGCCATCTCGTCGTTCGCTCCGGGCGTCCTCGCGATATCGCGCATCCTCAACGACGACGAGGTGGTCGTCATTGGCAATGCCGCTTTTGACAGCACGGCCACCATCTCCATCATCGTCGATGCCGCCCTGCACGTGCCCGGCGACGGCTTCGGGGTGCTGTACTCGAACAAGCTGCAGGCGAACCCGCCCGACCCAGTCGAGGAACTGACGAGTGTGCGCGTCGACGAGGTCGACGGCAGCACCGGGTTCGGGCCGTTGCGCGCGATCCGAGTCAACCTTCAGCCGGGCGAGGTCCAAATCCTCGGACGTTGACACGGCCAGCGACAGGGGAGGCGGTGACTGTACAGGAAAGAGCGCAGCTGTATCCTGAGTACCGTCAAGCTTGTTAGTCTTGGCCGATTGAGGAGTTCGGCGAGATGCCATCGCTAGAGACCGGTTGGCCGCTGCTGGATTTCTACAGTGCTTGGCTACGGTCGACACAGGCAATGCTGCGGAGTGCCCCGTGGAGCGGTAGCGATCCGGGCACGAGCGGGGTGTCAGTTGGGCCCAAGGTGCTGAGCCAACCTATCAACCCCGGCTGGATCTTCGGCAACGTCAGTATTACGAACGATAACTCGGGAGACCCCGAGGCGGAGCGTCGGATCCTGGAGGCGGTCAGCTATGGCCGGCAGCTCGGTCGAATCATGGATGCCGTTGCCGTGGTTGTCGCCCGAACCGACCAATCGGAATTGACGCCTGAGCAACAACAAGCTTTCGATGAGTTCCGGAAGGTCGAGGCCAAAATCAAGACGGCGAAGGCCGAGGCAGCGTCCCGCTGGATTTCTGATGAGAAAATGAGGAAGCTTGCTAACAGACTAAAGATACTAAAGGGAAGCGACCACGAGACCTACGAGCGCCTCACCGGCATCCTTCGTTCGGCTTTGGAAATCTGATGCCGGGAGTGAACCGCGGGTTCCTCACCATTGACAATAAGACGGCTCGTCAGCTCGGCCTCTACAGTTTTGCTGACCCGACGCCAGCCTTTTGAGATCAGGGTTCTCGCCCCGATGCTGGCGCCAAAGGACCCCGCTGCCTGCTCCTCCAAGGCCAGCGGCCCGTTCTTTAGCATTTCTGCCAGCCTCATCCCCTTCGGCCTTCGGCTGCCGCCCGTGGAGCATCGTCTCGACGATGTCAGGAGCCAGGCAGGTAAGGGGCGGGAGCCCGCGAACATAGGCGAGCATGCCGTCCTCGGCCCCGCCGTTCTCCCGGCGCACTGCGACGATCGTCCGCGCGATCAACTCGGGCGACCCGAACAGCGGCCGGACCTGCCCGAGCACAAGCCCCTCGACCGGCTGGCTGCGATGGAGCGCACCGATCTGGATTCACGCTCTGAATGGAGGCAACCCTTACGCCGTCGACAAGGTGATGGCATCTGCCCTATGGTTGAGCTGATCAAAGTTCGAGCCGCCATCGATTTCCGGAGGCAATTGGATGGCTGATCGCGTCGTTTTCCTCGTTCACGGCATGGGCGTGCATGAGGCGGACTGGGCTACCCCCTGGGTTGCCGCGCTGCGCACGCATTTCGATGCCTACCCCGACACGCTGCTGACGCGGCGCAGCTTCGAGCAGAGGTTCGCGTTCGTCCCGGTCACGTTTGATGATGTCTTGGCAGCCCTCCTCCAGCGCTGGCATGACGAGGGCTTCGCCCTCGATCTCGCCATGCAGCAGTTCGGCGGAGAGCCCGACGTGCTGCGTGCGATCGAGAACGTGCTTCAGGCGGCGGGGCAGGACGAGTTCTTCTGGACGCATGCGGCCGACGTTCTGCTGTACCGGGGCAGCTCTCTGGTGCGTGAGGGCATCAAGGCCCATGTGGCGGCTCAGATCGCCGCCAAGCTCCAGGAGCTGGCCGGCGCCGAGGGCATCTTGCCGGACTGGTCGGTGGTCGCCCATTCGCTCGGCACCATCGTCGTCCACGATGCGCTCGATGCCCTTTGGACGGCGCAGATCTCGGGGGTCGGCAACCGCTTCGATCCGCGCAACCCGGGGGCGCAGGCGACCCTCGTCATGATGGTCGCCAATGTCAGCCGGCTGCTCCAGACCCAGCCCCAGGCTTACGTGTCCACGGTCATGCCGGGCGGACCCGGCGCGGCGGTGCCCGGCCAGGCGAACCGGTTCTGCGGCTGCCGGCACTACCTCAGCGTGCGCCACGCGCTCGATCCGTTCACCATCCCGGGCCGCTTTCGTCCCGAGCCGCCCGACTGGCCGGACAGCGCGACGCAGGCGGGCAATCCGAAGCCGTTCTTGGAGATTGCCGTCGACCACATCCACGATCCGAACGTGCATGCCTTCGAGCACTACCTCGCCCATCCGGCCGTGCACATCGCCTTGTTCCGGCGGCTGATCCACCGGATGGCGATCGGTCAGGACAAGGAGCAGGTGGCGCTTGAGGGGTTCCGGGCGACGGACGGCTTGAGCCCGGCCGCGGCCATTGAGATCAAGACGCGGCTGGAACGGATCATCCCGGCGGCCGACGAGCTCTGGCCGATTCTGCGCCTGGTCTCGGACGCTTACCGAGCGCACCTCGCAACGCCGACCTGACGGGAGGTTGTCATGCGGCTCGAACGAGCCTCTGCAGTGTTGGTCGCGGCCGTCGTCGCGCTCGGACTTTCAGCCTCCACGGCCGCCCATGCGCAGCCCGCCGCTGGGGACTGTGACATCGCCGCTTCGGAGCAAGAGGTCCAGGCCGATCCGACGGTCGCGGTCGATGTGTTCGCCGGTCTCTGGGACGATCGTTGCCTCGGCTTTGAGAGGTGCACGCAGGAGCTGTGCGTGCGTACCGAGGCCTGGGCGGAGCGCTGGCGCACGGCCGATCGCGCCGGGCTGCCTGAGGCCCAGGCCGAGGCGTTCGACCTGATCGACGAGATCCGACGGCGGGCCGACGCGCTGCCCGTCAATCAGCCGGGGGTCGCAACGTTTCAGCGCCGGATCGCGGCCTTCGACCTCGACCGCTCGGGCGACCTGATCGGTGAGCTCCGGGCGGACCCTCAGGGGGCAGAGTGGGACGTGCGCAACTACACGCTGTTTGCGGATGCGGATGCGATCGACGCGCTGGCCATCCTGGATGAGGCGTGCGCGGGCGGGGCACCGAGCGCCGACGCCTGCCTCGCCACCTTCCGCACCCAGGTGGCGCTGTTCACCCTCGCCGGGCTGCAGACCCGAATCCTCTCCAACATCCTCAAGGAATCGCTCGAGGCCACGGTCGGCTACGTGGTGGCGCTCGACCAGCGCTGGCAGAACTACTTCCGCAACAGCCGCGCCATCCTGCCCTGGGAGCTGCTGGTCAACGGATGGCTGTTCCGGCCGGAGCGCGGGTTCAACGAGCCGCCGTCGAGCCAGATCATCCTCATGCACCCGACCGCCGCCATGGGCCTCGAGGATGCGCAGCTGAGCGATGCCAGCGCAGCCCTCGTCCTGGAACTTGCCGGTTGGTACGGCTGGCGCTGGGGCGGCGCCGACCAGACCGAGATGAAGGCGCCGCTTCGGCTGCCCGGCTGGCTCGACGACTTTCCCTTGGGCGGCTCCGTGATCCTGGGGTTCGACGGCGATCGCGACCCGGGCTTCGGCGGCGTGCTGCATCTGCCGCGCAACTGGTCGCTCGGGGGGATGGTGGATCGCGGCGGCGACTTCACCCTGCTGGTCAGCGTCGACCTGCTCAAGCTGTTCATCGACCCGCAAAGCCAGAGAAGGGAACTGGTCTCTCTGTTCCGAGGCGACTAGCGGGAACGGCCGAGGCCCCATGCGCGCTGCGGGTCTGGCGCCGCCGCCGACGATTGCCGGCAACCCGCGTCCAGCCGTACACGAAGCAGCCGAGCGCGTCCTGGAACCTTCCACGTGCTGTCCGCGACCGCCTCATCGAACAGCTCGCTCAGGCCGGCGACTGTGACCGGCACCCGCGCGGGGAGATTGTGACATCGGGGCGTTCGAGTTGGTGAGTTGGTGCAGGAGGTGCGCCAGATGGGAAGCGACCCATATACGCCCCGCCAGGCGAAGAGCTGCGGATTTCGCTTTGAGGCAATCGCGGCGCCGCCGACCGGCCCATCCCGCCGAGATGCCGAGGGAAACATGCCGGCCCGACGAGTGGTCAAGCAGGACGGCCAGGGCGGTAGGTGATTCGTATGCCGCTGTTGCGCGATCCTCAGCTCATGAGCCGGGCCATCAAGCTCTGCGGGAGACCCCAGACGCTGCGCTGCGCCTCCCACCCCAGCGGCCCGTTCCCCAGCACCTCCGCAAGCCTGAGCCACCTTGGCTGCCGCCCGTCGAGGATCGCCTCGACGATGTCGGGCGCCAAGCAGGTGAGCGGCAGGAGCCGGCACACGTAGGCGTCTGTGACGCCCTCCTGTTCCGCAAGGTCGGTGATCGACTTCACCTGACCGCTCTCGATCCTGCGCCGCCAGCGGTGCGCGCGCACGAGCGCCTTGACCAGCGCCTTGTCGCGGCTCGGGTTCCGTGCCGGTGCCGCCACGCCCTCCGGCATCATGATCAGCTTGCGGCCGCCCCGGCGCTGCAGCCGCATCGGGATGCGGATGGTCAGAGTCTCGACCTCGAGACCCACGCGCTTGGTCATTACTCTGCGGCCTCCAGCAAGGGTTCGGAGGCGGCCGGAGCAGGAGGCTCTTGGTCGGCCAGCTCCGTCACGAGGCTGCGAATCCCGGCGGCATGAAGCGTCACGGAGATCCCATCGGGCGCGACGTCGATCCGCTCGATCAGCAGTCGCAGGATTCGCGCCTGTTCCGAGGGATAGAGCTCGTTCCAGACCGGCTCGAGCGCGCACAGCGCCTCGATGACCTCGCTCTCCTCGACCGTCGCGTCCTCGGGGGCTGCTCCATTTCGGGCCCGATACGACCGGAAAGCGCTCGGGCGGCTGTTACACCGAAAGGAGGCAAGGCTTGCATCGGGTGCAGCGGGGGAGGGCATCATCGTGCGGCCGGAGCATGGCCGGGCCGCACCAAGGAATCTAAGCGATTCAGTCCGCCGAACGTTCAGCCTCACCGCCCTGCAGCGCGCTTCAGGACGGGAACCGGGACCGCCTATCGCAACATCCCCCGTGGCTCATGCGCGGGCTTGGAGGGTGGCCGACCGCCGCCGGCTGGCGCTTGTGCCCGCTCAGCGGAAGATGTCGGCCGTGATACTGTCGTACCAGGCGTCGGCCTCCTCCCGGTTCTTCATGCGCACATCACGGCTCTCGCCGACCTTGCTGATGAAAGAGTCGGCACTCTCGAACTTCTCCTCGCCCGGCTCGTAGTTCGCGCCGAGCTTCACCGTGTCGTTCGGGGCGAGCGAGCTCCAGCAGGTGTTGCGGTAGCGCGCCGGGAAGGCGC
>Ga0299913_10005075_pt1 | contig 11171 bp, 8 predicted proteins | sample RVTome_9_FD_201360 | JGI IMG/M metagenome (GOLD analysis project Ga0299913, IMG submission 201360) | Soil microbial communities from uranium-contaminated site in the Upper Colorado River Basin, Wyoming, United States - RVT155D38 (version 2) ... | reverse complement strand
GGCTCCGATAGACGATCAACTCTTGGCATTCCCAGCCGAGACCGAATTCCGGAGCGTCCGAGATCAACTCCGAGACGTCCTCGGGAGGCCTGATCCGGCTCAGGGTGAGATGGGGCGAGAAGGGACGCTCCTCACCATCGAGACCCGCGCCGACGGCACACTCCTCGACGACGGCCGAGAGATCGGCCAACGATTCGAGGTCACCACCGATGCCCACCCACAGCACGGTGGCGTTCCCGGGCCGGGGAAAGGCCCCCAGACCCTCCAACACGAGCCGGAAGGGATCGCCGAGATCCGACATGTCGAGGGCCGCCACGAACCTGTCCAGGGTGGGCTCGTCGACGATCCCGAGGAACCTCAAGGTCAGGTGCCAGTTGTCGGGCGGAGCCGCCCGGCCCGGCACCGATAAGGAGGACAACCTGTCCGCCAAGGCGAGACGGACGTCGTCGGGCAGGCGGACCGCGGCGAAGACTCGTTTCAGCCGTTCCACCAGCGTCCGAGTATCGCCAGCCGGGTCAAGTGGAGGGCCGCCGTCGTGGCGAAGACCCGGACCCGCTCCCGATCGCCGGTGTATTTGATCTCGCGCGCCCTGGTGTCCTCGGGTGTCGCCACCGCGATGACGATCGTCCCCGGTGGCTTCTCCAACGGGGTTGGGCCCGCCGAACCGGTGAGGGCGACGGCGATGTCGACCCCGAGGAGCTCGCGGGCGCCATCGGCCATCTGCTTCGCCGCTGTCTCCTCGACGACTCGGGATATGTCTTCCACTCCCAGCAAGTCCTGTTTCAACTGGGAGTCGTAGGCGATGAGCCCGCCCTTGACCACGGCCGAGGAGCCGGGCAGGTCGGTCAAACGGGCCGTGACCATTCCTCCCGTCACCGACTCGGCCGTCCCGATGGTGTACTCCCGCTCGGCGAGGAGATCGAGCAGTACGCGTTCGATGGTCTCGTCGTCGACACCGAACACACTGTCACCGAGCCTGGCCCGGACCTCCAGCTCCACCGGCTCGATCAGCGCCATGGCCTCTTTCACGGTTGCGGCCTTGGCGGTGACCCTGACCTTGATCTCCGACGCCGAGGCGAGGAATGCGATCGATGGGTTGGTCGCCTCGTAGAGGTCGTCCAGGGCCTCGGCGACCCCCGACTCCGATCGGCCCCAGGTACGGATCAGCCTGCTGGCGATGGCCTGGTCGGTACCCGCCAGCCGTGCCAGTCGGGGAAGCACCTCGTTGACCACCAGGAACTCCATCTCGGCGGGGACACCGGGCACGCAGAACAGAGAAGTCCCCTCGTGTTCCAGAGCGATGCCAGGGGCCGAGCCGCGGGGATTGATCATCAGCTCCGAGCCGGCCGGGTGGGTGGCCTGGCGGAGATTGTTCTCCGGCATGGTCGCTCCCCTGCTCGACCACCACTTCCGCAACCGATCCGCATAGTCGTCGTTGAAGACCAGCTCACGGCCGGTGGCCGCGGCCAGGGCTTCCCGTGTGATGTCGTCCTGGGTGGGCCCGATCCCACCGGTGATGATGACCGCGTCAGCGCGGCGGGAAGCGGTGTCGATTGCCTCGACCATGCGCTCCAAGTTGTCGCCCACGGTCTGGTGGAAATGAGCGTCGAAACCCCGCTCGGCGAGCATCGACCCGATGAACCCGGCATTCGTGTTCACGATCTGGCCCAACAGGAGCTCGGTGCCGACGGCGATGACCTCGACGATCACGGGGTGCTGCCGGTGCTGGTCGAATTGATGGGTCCGAGCATCGCGGCGAGATTAGATGTGCCGTTGTCAGGCCGTGCGAGAGCCTTCGACGACGGCGAGCAATTCGTCGTGCGCCACGGCGTCGGCCAGGGTGTTCCATGTCGCCGCCGACACCTGATCGTTGGCCTCGATCTCGGAACTGGCGAGATGGACGACATCGGCCAGCCCGCCCAGCGAGTGGTCCAAGTCGTACGCCTCAGATATCGCTGTGCGAGCCCCCGCGGCGTCGTGCCTGCTCAGGGCTCTGACCGCCTCCTCGGCCGCCAAACGGGCCTTGCTGTCCATCAGATCTCGCGGAAGAGATACCTGCGAAGGATGTCGAGCCGGCTGTCGATCTTCTCCGGCTCCAGGTACCACAACATCGCGGCCACCGTGGAGAGAAGCGGATTGCCGTCCTGGGGGGTGAACGAGAAGCCGACGACTTCATTGCCATTACGCACGGCGAGGGTGTCGAGGGCAACCACGGTCTGGCTCATGATCCGGCCGTAGTAGCCGTGATCGCGGCCGAAGGAGAAGACCTGGTTTGCCGATTTCTTGTGGGTCACGGCGACCCGGGTGTTTGCCATCAAACGCTCCTTGACCTCGTCGACGGTTATGTCGCGGTCGAGGGTCAGGGAGAAGTGGATCGAATGCATGTACTGGGTGTTGAGCTTCACCGCTGACGAGAAGACGTTGAGGTCGTAGCCCATCGTCTTGAACAGCTCGTGGGCGTCACGGGCGTGGTGGGTCCCGAACTGGGGGTCCTTGTGCGCGTCCACCGTCGGGCTGGCCACGAATCCGCCGTCCTGGGAGATGTCGTTGGCGCGCCTGATGCAGAGAAAGCGCCCGTCGAGGAGATGGTTCTCCCCGTCGGGGCCTATCCCCAACTGCTTCACCAAAACGGAGATGTTGTGGGTGTTGCAGGAGACGATGTGGAGGAAACGGTCCTCGCCGGGAACCAGGGCCTCGTCGTTGATGCCGCGGGCATACATCTTGCCAAAGCCGAATTCCGATCCCTGGGCCATGAAGCCGACCGGCCCGGTGGCGTCGAGATAGAACTTCTCCTTCATCTCGTTGCCCACGGGAGTGCAGTCGATCACGACCGTGGCCCGCTCGATGGCCTCGGTCGCCTCGAACTTGGGGGCGTGCCCCAACTCCTCGAAGGCCGAGCGCCTGTCCTCGTCGACCGAGAGGATGGCGCCCCGTCGTTCCAGATCCGAGACCTTGGCCCGTTCGGTGAGCATCGGCGTCCTCTTGTGGAAGGTGACCTCGTCAATGCCGAAATGAGCTTTGTTGTCCGCCAGCAGGCCGATCAGGGGCTCACCGATGGTGCCGGTGCCGACGACGTGGACGACTTTCATTGCGATCTCCGGTGTGGGCGATTGTCCGGTATCCGAGGATAACTGAGCCTACGCTTACGCCAACAGATGACGGCTGAGGCCCTTCCGTTTTGTGGGCGAGATCTCGCGCTATCAGCGGGCTCTCTCGCCTAAGAAAGAAGAAAGGGTCAGCCGACGAACTGGCGAAGATCGGACGACAGCTTCTCCAACGAAGGCCGATGCACGTACATCATGTGCCCCGCCTCGTAGTAGGCCATCTCCACCCGCGACCTGACCTCGGGATCGAGCCCGAGATGGCTGAAGGTGTACTCGGTGGCGAAATGAGGAGTCGCCAGGTCGAAATAGCCGTTGGCCACGAACACCCTGAGCCCGGACCGCGACATCACATCACGCAGATTCTCGGAGGTGTCGACATATCTGCCCTTGAAGTCTTCGTAGTCCCAGGCCTCGTGGGCCTTCATCGAGAGGACCTCGTAAAACTCCTCAGCCTCGAAGCGCAGCTCGGTGCGCAGGTAGGCGTTCAACGAGGAGGTGAAGGTGCCGGTCACCTCGTCGGCGCTGGGGTCGTTCTCCATCCGGTCACCACCGGCGAATCTCTCGATCCCGGTGTATCGCGAGTCGAGACGACCGACGACACGACGCTCCTCCCGCAGTAGCTCCTTGCAGAACCGCATGATCTCGATGCGCAGATTTTGTCTGTCGATGTAATCGCCGGACAGCCCGGTGTACTCGGCCAGCTTGGTCCGGATCCTCGCCCGGGTCTTATCGTCGAGCCGATCGCCGGCCGCCAGGGCGCTCCAATACGCGCCGAGGGCGAACTCCTCCACCTCGTCCAGGAGGTCGCGGAGCGGCTTCTGCTGTTGTTTCTTGGGGAGCCGGCCGTGATACCACGCCGTCGCCGCGTACGTGGGTAGATAGACGGCGTACGGCAAGTCGTTCCCGGGATGGAACACATCGGTCTTCTCCTCGGTGGCGATGGTCTGGAAGTTGAGCACGCTCGAGATGAGGATGAGACCGCTCAACTCCACTCCGTGACGCCCGAACAGGGTGGCCGCTATGGCCGCGCCCCTGGTGGTGCCGTAGCTCTCTCCCGCCACATACTTGGGTGAGGCCCAGCGTCCGTTCTGGTTGAGGTAGTCGACGATGAAATCGGTGAAGGCCTCCATGTCCTTGGTGAAATGGTGATAGTCCTTCGCCTTCTCTTCGGGAGATGCCGATGAGAACCCGGTGCCGATCGCGTCCACCATGACCAGGTCGGAGACGTCGAGCAGCGACTCGGGGTTGTCGACCAGCCGTCCCGGGATGCCGGCCCGTCTCCCCTCCTCGTCGAGATCGACACGCTTCGGCCCGAAGAGCCCGACGTGAAGCCACACCGTCGAAGAGCCGGGCCCGCCGTTGAAGGCGAACAGAATCGGTCTCGACGAAGGATCGACGTCGTCCTCGGTGTACGCGACATAGAAGAAGATCGCCTTCTTGTCGTCGGCTCGTTTCATGACCCGGGTCGCGGCCCGTGCCGTGTAGGCGACGCGACGCCCCCCGAAACTGCCGGTGTACGACTTCTCGGCGCTCTTCTCCTCTATCTCGGGGATCTTCTCCGTCTTGTCGTCGGTGGTCTCGGCTTCGGGTTTGGGATCGCTCATGGGGCGAAGACGTTAGTGAGGGGGCTCAGGACGCAAGAAAGAGCGCGGGCTCTTCGAGATTCTCCATGACCTGGGCCATGAAGCGCCTGCCCTGCCCACCGTCGATCACCCGGTGGTCGTACGAGAGCGACAGTGGCATCACCGGGGCGACCACCAGGTCTCCATCGATGACGATGACCCGGTCCCGGGCCCTTCCCACGGAGAGGATGGCCGTGGTGCCATGGGGGACGATCGGAGTCCCGTGCCCGCCACCAACGGCGCCGATGTTGGAGATCGTGAAGGTCTGACCGGTCAGCTCGGACGGCCCCAGTGCCCTGTCCTTCGCCCCTGCCCCGAGACGGGCCACCTCGTCGGCGAGCTCGAGGACGCTCTTGGATTCGGCATCCCGAATCACGGCAACGAGGAGACCGTCTGGCGTGTCCACCGCGATTCCGATGTCCCGGTTCGGGTGCAGCACCAGGTTGTCGCCGTCCAGCGACGCATTGAACTCGGGGTAGGAGTCCAGGGCGGGCAGCACCGCTCTGACGACCAACGCCTCGATGGGGATCTTCTTCTGGTGACGGCTGCCCAACGCGGTTCTGACTTCGAGCAGCCTGGTGGCGTCCACATCGTCGAAGGTGGTCACGTGGGGAATCTCGCTCCAGCTCCGTGACATGTTGGCCGCGATGGTTCGTCGCAACCGCGACATCGGCTGGCTTTCGGGCTCGGCCGGAGAGGACACCGCCTCCTCTGACTCCTCGGTGGGCGCAGCCTGTGGCGAAGCTGCGGGCTGTTCCGGCTCCCGCTCCACGGCTGCGGCCAGCACGTCTTCGCGCGTGATGCGGCCACCGGGCCCGGACCCGGCGACCAAGGTGAGGTCGATCCCCTTGTCGCGGGCCAGCTTGCGAACGACCGGCAGGGCCTTGACCCCCGACCCGGACCCGGCTGGTCCCGCCGAGGGTGGGCTCAGGATCTCCGCCTCTTCACTGATCGTTCCCACGATCGGCGCCACGGATGCCAGTTCCGAAGGCTCTTGGAAGGCCGACCCCTGGGTCTGGTCCGAATCGCCCGTCTCGACCGTCACCGGCTCGGGAACGCTCTTCGGCTCTTCCTCTTCGTCGCCGATCACCACCAGGACCGCGCCCACCTGGAGCGTCTCGCCTTCGGCGCCACCATGCTTGACCACGGTGCCGGCATATGGGGAGGGGATCTCGACCACTGCCTTGTCGGTCTCGACCTCGACGATCGCCTGGTCGGCATCGACGTGCTCGCCCTCCGGGACCAGCCAGCGGACGATCTCAGCCTCGGTGAGGCCCTCTCCGATGTCAGGGAGCCTGAATTCGCGTGCCACTAATCCTCCAACGTCTGTCTGGCGGCGCTCACAATCCGGTCGACGCTCGGAAGGTAATGAGCCTCAGAGCGCTTCAAGGGAAACACGGTATCCCATCCCGTGACCCTCGTCACCGGTGCCTTCAACGAGTAGAGAGCCCGCTCGGCGATGACCGCGGAGATCTCGCCCCCGTATCCCCCGGTCAACGGAGCCTCGTGGATCACCACTGCCCGGCCAGTCTTCACGACCGAGGAGACGATGCCGGAGCGATCCAGCGGGGACAGGGTCCTGACGTCGAGCACCTCCACCGAGACGCCCTCCCCTCCCAGCAGATCGGCAGCCGCTCTAGCCTCCTTGATCATCGCCCCCCACGAGATGAGGGTCACATCGGTCCCGGCGCGCTCCACCCGCACCGGCCCGATCGGGGTGGGAGGAGGACTTTCGGGCACTTCTTCCTTGACGGCGCGATACAGCCGGATCGGCTCGAGGAACACCACCGGATCGGGGTCCTCGATCGCCGCCAGCAACAGGCCGAAAGCGTCACCCGGGGTCGAGGGGACCACAACCTTGAGCCCGGGAATGTGGGCGTAGATCGCCTCCAGCGACTCGGAGTGATGCTCGGCGGCGCCGATGCCGCCGCCATAGGGGATGCGTATGACGAGAGGGGCGGTGAAACGGTGGTCGGAGCGGTTCCTGATGCGGGCCACGTGATTGATGATCTGGTCATAGGCGGGATAGGAGAACCCCATGAATTGGAGCTCCACGATCGGCCGCAGCCCGGCGATCGCCATACCGAATGCCGCCCCGACGATTCCCGATTCGGCGACGGGGGTGTCGAAGACCCGTTCGGTGCCGAACTTGTCCCGCAGCCCGTCGGTGACCCGAAACACCCCACCGGCCCGGCCGATGTCCTCCCCGAGCAGGATCACCGAGTCGTCGGCGCTCATCGCCGACGAGAGCGCGAGATTGACGGCCTGGGCGATGTTGACGACGCTCACCTGGCCGGCTCTCCGCTTTGCTCGACCAGTGGATCGGTCATGCCGGAGTACATGCGCTCGAACATGGCCTCACGTGTGGGCCGGGGCAGTGACTCCGCCGCCAGCACGGCGGACTCGATTCGGTCCGACGCGGCCGACTCCAGATCGGCCTGCCAATCCTCGGACCACGCGCCCGCCTTCTCGAGGAGACGCTGCACCCGGTGCATGGGGTCCCGCCCCTGCCATTCCTCGGCCTCGTCTTCGTCCCGATAACGGCCCGGATCGTCGGCTGTCGTGTGCGGCCCGATCCGATATGTGACGGCCTCGATCAGGCTGGGGCCCTCCCCGGCGCGGGCCCCCTCGACCGCTTCGCCGACTGCGGCCAGCACGCCCACTACGTCGTTGCCGTCGATCTGCGCACCGGGCATCCCGTAGGCCGCCGCCTTGGCTGCGATCGACTCCGATCTGGTCTGCTCGGCAACCGGATACGAGATGGCGTAGTGGTTGTTCTGGCAGAAGAAGACGGTTGGGGTCTGGAAGACTGCGGCGAAGTTCATCGCCTCGTGAAAGTCTCCCTCGGAAGTCGCCCCGTCGCCGAACGAGGTGAGGGCGATCCGATCACTCCCCTTGAGCATCTCCGCCCACGACAGCCCGACGGCATGGATCATGTGACCGCCGACCGTGATCGAAGGGGGTAGGACGTTCACCCCCGGCGGGGGGCTGCCACCTCTCTCATCACCGGTCCGGCCCGCGATCAACAGCTCCCAGCCGTAACCGGACGCCCACATCAGGGCGGCGTCGCGGTAGGTCCCGACCACCCAGTCGTCGTCACGCAACGCGCCGGCCGCTCCGATCTGGGCGGCCTCCTGGCCCTCGAACGGCGCATAGGTGGCGAGCCGGCCCTGACGTTGCATCGCCATGCATTTCCGGTCATAGGTGCGCGCCTCGACCATATCTGCATAGAGCTGCCGCAATTCCTCGAGGGTCACCGGAAGACGGTCGCGAACAGTCCCGTCGGCATTGATCAGGTTGAACATTTCGCGTTGCGAGCTTAGGTCAGGCGTTGACCCTCTGATCATCGAGGAACTGCTCGAGCTCCTCCACTGTCATCAGGACATCCCTGGCCTTGCTGCCCTGGGAGGGGCCGACGACTCCCCGACCTTCGAGGGCGTCCATGACCCGGCCGGCGCGGGCAAAACCGATCCGGAGCTTGCGCTGCAGCATTGATGTCGAACCCAGCTCGCTACGCACCACCAAATCCATCGCCTGCCGAATCAGCTCGGCGTCCTCGTCGTCTTCCTCCTCCGCCTTCGCGGCGGCCATCTTGGCTGCGGTCTCGAGCACCTCTTTGTCGGCGTAGGCCGCCTCCCGCTGTTTCTTGACCCACTCCACGACGCCCTGCACCTCGGACTCGCGCACCCAAGCGCCCTGGATGCGCTGCGGCCGCGGCTCCTGCGCAGTGACGACCAGCATGTCACCCATGCCGACCAGCTTCTCGGCCCCGGCGCCGTCGATGATGACCCTGCTGTCGGTCTGGCTGGCGACGCTGAAGGCGAGGCGGCTGGGCACGTTGGCCTTGATCACACCTGTGATCACGTCCACCGACGGACGCTGAGTGGCGATCACGAGGTGGATGCCGACGGCGCGCGCCATCTGGGCGATCCGGACGATCGACTCCTCGACCTCCCGCCCTGCCACCATCATCAGGTCATTCAGCTCGTCGATGAGGATCACGATGTAGGGAAAGCGGTCGAAGCCATCCGGATCCAGATTTCCCGCGTCCCACTTCTCCCGATACCCCTCGATGTCCCTCACGTTGGCATCGGCGACCAGGTCATAGCGCCGGTCCATCTCGGCCACGGCCCATTTCAACGCGTCGTTGGCCTTCTTGGGGTTGGTGATGACCCGGGTGAGCAGGTGAGGCACACCGTTGTACTGCCCGAGCTCGACCCGCTTCGGATCGACCATGATCAGACGGACGTCGTCGGGATGAGTTCGCATGAGCAGGGAGGTCACGATCGAATTGATGCAGCTCGACTTCCCGGCCCCGGTCGCCCCGGCGATGAGCATATGAGGCAGCTCGGCCAGGTTGAGCATCTTCGGTGATCCCGAGATGTCCATGCCGAGACCGACCACCAGCGGTGAGGTGGCGGCGCGGGCCTCGGGTGTGTCCAGGATGTCGCCGAGCGCCACGAGCCGGCGCTTGCGGTTGGGCACCTCGACTCCGATGGCCGACTTGCCGGGGATCGGCACGAGCAGCCGAACGTCCGGGGTGGCCAGGGCATAGGCGATGTCATGAGAGAGATTCGACACCCGGTTCACCTTGACCCCGGGGGCGAGCTCGATCTCGTAACGGGTGACGGTGGGCCCGGGCACGATACGGGTGAGGGTGGCATCGACACCGTGCTGGATGAGGGTCTCCTCGAGCTGGCGCGCCGTATCCTCGAGTGCCTTTTTGTTGACCTCCCCTCCGGTGCCTCCCTCCAACAGAGACAGCGGCGGCAGCTGGTAGCCGGCTCCGGTGAGGTCAACACTCACCTCGGCCATGATCGGCTCGGCGGGCTTGGCGGGTGCCTTGCTCTTCGGGGCGGCCTTGGGCCGGGTCTCCCGCGGCTTGAGGTGCTTGCCCCGAGGAGGCGCCGGCTCCACATGCGCCGCCACATGGACCACATCGGGCTCGTCGTCTCGGGCGAACAACTCCTTGAGGAAGGTTCGGACCCGCCTGGCCATGTCGGCCAGCCCATGGGAGAGCTCGCGGACACTGGTGTTCGTCATGATCAGGACACCCATTCCCATGAAGGCCGCGAGCAGGACGAATGCTCCCCAACTCCCCAGGATCCGTCTCAGCGGGAAGGCGATGAGGGCCCCGATGGCGCCACCCCGGTCCTCGATCAACTCGATGTTGGATGACAACGACACCGCCCCGGTGAGCAGGTGGAACAGGGCGAGGGATCCGATGAACGCTCCCAGGCCGCCGAAGATGAGCCGTCGTGCCCCGGATCGGGGCTTGCCGACGATCATGGCGATCCCGACTCCGGCCACGGCCAGGGGAAGTGCGTACATCCACACCCCGAGAAGGAGCCGGCTTCCCGACTCGATCCCCTCGCCGACCGGACCGGCCGCGTTGAAGAAGGCGAGAACGAGGATGATGGCGGCCACCACCAGCACCAGGCCCCAGACGTCGTCGGTTTGTCGACCGAGGGTGGCCCGGACCCAATCTCGAAGCGCCATCAGCGTCTGGCGCGTCGAACCTGGCTTTTTGGTCTTGTTTCTTGGCTTGGACACCCGTCTCCGCCCGGAGACACCCTTACGGGTGGGTGTCTTGGTCGCCATTTCCCGGTAAACCCTAGCGGTGGATTCGATCAGCGAGTCGTGTTTCCATCCTTGTGGCGCGGGTGCGGCCGATTCGTGTCGCCAGCGCATCCAGCGTGTGCAAATAGGCCCCGTTTTCGGGGCCTATTTGCACACGCTCGTCGGGTCAGGCCGCACCCAGCTCATTCTCCAGCCAGTGAGCGAGGACCCGGGCACAGGTCTCGACCTCGTCAAGGGAAACGTGCTCGTCGGCGGCATGGGCCACCCTGACGTCGCCCGGTCCGTACATGACGGTCGGTGTCTCCCCCACCTCCACGAACATCCGCATGTCGGCGCCGTAGGGGACCCCGATGAGCCCCGGCCTGACGCCGGTGATCTCCTCCGCGGATGCCGCCAGCCCCCGTGGCAGCGCATGATCGTCCCCGATGCGAGCAGACCCGAAACGCCCTCCTGACACGACCAACTCGATCGGGTGCTCGCTGAGGAACTCGTTGGCCGCCCAACCGGCGCTGACTGCGGACCGCAACTCCGCCTCGGCCTCCTCGGGGCTCTGTCCCAGCTTGACCCCATAGCGTCCCTCGACCACCAGGCCGTCGAGCACAGTCGACGCCCACTCGCCACCGATCACCTTCCCGATGATGGTCGGATAGGGCAGCCCGATCTCACTCATCAATGGGTCCGTCTCCGACTCGTTTCGCTCCTCTTCGTCTGCTGCCAGGCTGGCCATCACGTCGAAGAGGTTGTCCAAGGCCGAAACCCCTTCCCGTCGGGTGGACGCGTGAGCCGCCTTCCCGGGGATCTCGAGTGTGAAGGTGATGGCGCCGGCGTGAGCCACCACCACCTCCAGCCTGGTAGGTTCCATGAT
>Ga0299913_10005074_pt1 | contig 11172 bp, 7 predicted proteins | sample RVTome_9_FD_201360 | JGI IMG/M metagenome (GOLD analysis project Ga0299913, IMG submission 201360) | Soil microbial communities from uranium-contaminated site in the Upper Colorado River Basin, Wyoming, United States - RVT155D38 (version 2) ... | reverse complement strand
CGCGACCAGGCCGAGCACCGTCCCGGAGTGGCTGAGCTCCCAGGCGAGCCAGCCGACCCCGATCCGCTGCATCCAGGTACCGATCAGCGACACGCTGTTGCCGGCGACGTAGATGCCGAAGTCGCGGTGCGCGAGCGTGCGCGGGATGTTGCCGAGGCCGAGACGCGCTCTCAACATGGACCCGCCGGCTCCGATCGCGACCTTGCGACGTCCCGCCGGCGGACGCCGGGCGCGATGCGGGCCTCGGGCAGGCGGCGAGGGCGGCTGCGGCACGGGGACCAACTCCATGATCGGCCAGGAGGCGCTCACGCCGGGCCTCCGGGCCCGGCGCATCATGGCACCGCGCGCGTGGCCCGTCAGCCGGCTTCGCCGGCGAAGCGAGCAGGAGCGCGGTCATCTAAGGCCATGGCGCCTGCGGAGGGCGCCGCGTCTCAGGCCAAGGCTTCGCGGGGACAGCGGCAGGATGTCGCTCGGTCGACATCCCGGCTGGTCGAGGGCGGCTGTGGCGCTGGTACGGTCCCGAGCAGCAAGAGCGATCGCCGTCCCGATTGAACGCCGGTGTGAAGTCCCTCATAGTCGGCCGCGGATGAGGAGGGGTAATCCTCTCGTCTGACGGTGGGTTCGAGAGAAACCGCGACCATGCCCGAAGCCTTGATCGCCGGCCCGCGCCGCCAGCACTCGGCGATCCTGTTCGCCGACGTGCACGGCTACAGCCGCCTCATGGCCAGGAACGAGGAGCGCACCTATCAGCGGGTAACCCAGGCGATCCGACTGATCAGGTCGCTGATCGGCGACTACGGCGGTCAGGTCCAGCACGTCGCAGGCGACGGCATCCTCGCCCTGTTCGAAAGCGTCGCCCGGGCATTGCAGTTCGCGGTCGCGATCCAGCGCGAGTTCCACAACGAAGCGGTGTGGCACAGCGACGACGATCCGGTCGCCTTTCGCATCGGCATCAACCTCGGCGAGGTGCTGCTCGGCGGCGAGGCCAACGTTCAGGGGCACAGCGTCAATGTCGCCGAGCGCGTTCAGGCTCTCGCCCAGCCGGGCGGGATCTGCATCACCGACGTGGTTCAGCGGGCGGCACCCGACATCGTCGGCAGCCGGGTCCGGCCGCTCGGGCTCAAGTACCTCAAGAACATCGACGAGCCGATCGAGGTCTTCGCGGTTGACGTCAACGGGACCGAGATGACGGCATCTCCGCTCGTCGCGGCCCCCGCTTCGCTTCACCTGTCATGGCCGGTCGTCGCCGTCGAGCCCTTCCTGGCCAAGTCTGGCAGCCAGGACGAAACGTACCTCGCGCTCGCACTGAGCGAGTCGCTGACCCAGGCTCTCTCTAAGTTCAATTGGCTCGTGGTCAAGGAAGACCGCTCGCTAGGACTGGTCACGCCGGTGCCGGGGAGCTCGCCGACTGAGTCCTTCGCCGTCGACGCCGGCGGCTACGTCGTGGCGGGCTGCATCCTTCGGATCCAAGGGCGCCTGCGCTTGGTCACGAGACTGCGCGAAAACCCAGCGGGGCGAATCATCTGGGGTTCCGGATTCGATCTTCGGGTCGGCCGCAAGGTCAAGCGGCTCGACGAGTTGGCCGTCGTCCTGGCCGCGCGGCTGGAGCGCCAGATTTTCATGGCTGAGGTGGCGAAGGTCTGGCGGAGGCCGCCCGAACGCCTGCACGTTCGCGATTACGTGATGCGCGCAATCCCCCTGATGTTCAAGATGTCGAAGGGATCATTGCGAGAGGCGGAACAGCTCTTGCGCGCGGCAGACGAAGCACAGCCGCGATCATCCCGAAACCAGGCGCTGCGCGCCCTCGCAGCGCTGTTCCGCATTGGGCAACAATGGGCGAGTGATTTTGGCACGGCAGTGGAAGAGATCGATTGGCTCACGCGTTCGGCCATCGAGTACTCGCCAACCGACGCACTCGCGCTCTCCCTTCGCGGCCACGTCGAATCCTTCGTTTTCCACCGGTTCGACCGCGCGCTCGATTGCTTCGACCGAGGGCTCCAAAGCAATCCCGCCGAGCCGTTCTGCTGGGGGTTCAGCGCGGTCACTCTCTCGTATCTTGGCCGGACGCGTGAGGCCATGGACCGACTCCATCGGTACCGGGAGCTGTGTCCTCTCGACCCCTACCCCTTCTACTTCAACACCGCCTTCACCTTGACCTATGCGCTCGCCGGCGAGTACCATCGAGCTGTCGAAATGGGGCGGCGTGTGGTGGCCGAGAACCCAAACTACTTCGCGGCTTACCGTCCGTTGATCACGAGCCTGGGGCGCATCGGCCAAATCGACGAGGCACGCGTCCTCCTCGACAAGCTGCTCGCCAACGAGCCGCAATTCTCGATCGGCTGGTTCCGGGACAAGTACCCACCGCTTCTCGGCGATCGGCTGGAGCAGTACCTAAAGGGGTTCCGGGAGGTCGGCGTGCCGGAGGATTGAGCAGTAAAGGTTCCGCGCTCCCCGGAGAGGGAATGGCGCAACGTGTACCACCACCGTCATTTCAGATGTCCTTTGTGAAGGAGAACGAAGATGTCGAAGTCAAAATCAAAGTCAAAGTCGAAGCAGGCAACCTTCCCAGATCAGTACTGGCGGCCTAATTTCGAGATCTACACGCACTTCGGAGGCCTCTTCGAGCATGGTAAGGAGCTCTTGGACGTAACCGTCGAGGCACCTCCGCAGGAGGGGGATGTGGTTGCCGATGAAATCGATGACCTGCTCGCAAAGCAGAAGAAGCTCAGCCAGGACTTCAACGAGCGGGAGCACCGCCGAGAAGAGATCGAATGGGAGAACGATCATCTCTCGCGCTACTATCAGATTACACTCATGACCGGTCCGGATGCATATATGAAGACTTGGCAGCTCATGAGCACCATGAGCGATCTGGCGCTCGTGCCGGTCATGCACTTTAAGAAGAGGTTCGCCCGGGCACGCCCGAATCAGGTCGAACCGAGGATCGAGCCGCTCATCGAGGTCCCCGGGCATCCGGCATACCCGAGCGGCCACGCGACCCAGAACTTTCTCATCGCGCACCTCCTGAGCGAGGTGATCGGCGACGACGCGGAGTTGATCGCCCGGGTGTTCGCGATCGCCCGGCGGGTCGCCGAAAACCGCGAATGGGCAGGCGTGCACTACCACAGCGACACCGAAGCGGGCGAAGAGTTGGCGCGCGAGATCTTCCCAACCATGAAGCGCGTGTTCGAGAAGCCGATCAACGACGCGATCAAGGAGTGGCAGGAGCTCGAGCTGGAGGAGGACCGACCGAGAGCAGGACAAGTGCAGCCCGTGGCCATGTACGGGGTTCAAGAGGCGCCTGGTGCCAAGAATTGGGATGATCCCTTCCCCGACAGCCATTTCCGGCCCCATCAATGGAACCTCGAGAACGTGGGGCAAGCCCATGGCAAGCGTGGCGTCGACATCAACGTACGCGGCGCGTGGGAGAAACTTGACATCTGGCCGAAAGGCTCCGCTCCGAAAGAGCCCGTCCGCGTCGCGCTGATCGATCTCGCGGTCGACTTCGATCATCCCGCATTGGCCGGCAGGCTCGACTACGAGCACGCGCGCAACCTCGACTATCCAAACATGAGCAAGGACCCGCGGGAGAGATATGTTGAGGCCTTCGGGAGCTTCTCGTCCGCGCACGCAATCGCCTGCGCCGGCATTATCGCCGCCGACCAGCGGCAGGTAGATCAGGAAGCGAAGACGGCGAACGGGGGCGCGGAAAAAGAGCCGGGTTGTCTCGGCATCGCTCCGCATTGCCGGATCGTACCCTACCGGGCGATGACGCTCACGGAACCCGAATCCGGCAAGCGTCAGATGCTGGCCAGAGCCGTGCTGGAAGCCGCGACGGGCATTACCTTTAAGAAGGTCGCAAAACGGGATCAGAGTGAGCAGCGGAGCCTGCCTCAGGCCCCGCGCTGGACGGTCGACGATCGCGGATACGGTGCCGACGTTCTGTTCTTACCGCTGCCGCTCGAACCCTTGCCTGGAGACAGCCCGGATCCGCTGGCTCTCGCGTTGACGTTCGCGGCCACAAAGATCCCGGTGATCATCCCGAGTGGGAATAAGGGGATGGGCAGCCTCTCCTACCTCTCGGAGCCGGGTAAGTCCTTCCAGGACCCGACGAACATCGAGGATCTCTCGAAGCTCTTCGACCTCGACCGGAACGCAGTTCGCGCGGTGTTCGGGAAGGAAGGAGAGGAGGAGCAGAGCGACGACGAGATCCTCAAGGATCTGATCTTCAACGTGCGGAACCAGGCCAAGGTTATCTGCGTCGGCGCGTGCAACGACCAGGGCCGACGATCGCGCTATAGCCAGTATGGCGAAGGGTTGACCGTAGTCGCACCAAGTGACGATGTCCTCCCGTCACCACAGGAGGTCGAGAACGGCGCCCGGCGGCCGCAATCAATCGCAACTACCGATCTGAAAGGAATCGGCGGCTACATGCAGGATCAGAGCAACTACACGCTTTCGGATAACGAGTTCGGCTTCGGCGGCACGTCCGCTGCGGCCGCGCAGGTGGCTGGGGTGGTCGCCTTAATGCTGCAGGCGAACCCGGGGCTGCACCCGGGGGACGTCCACCAGATCCTGTCCGAGACAGCGCGCGTCAAGGGCGGGCAGGGGAATGGCCTCCTGGCGGCGGAGGGCGGGAACACGCCCTCGAAGCCTTCGGTGGAGTTCGGCTCTGGCCTCGTCGATGCGGCACGTGCGGTCGACGAGGCGGTGAGGAGGGCCCAGCAGACCGCTGCTTCCTAGTCTGCGGGGACTGAGCCACATGCCGCTTCGCATAGGCTCACGTCGCCGTCGGAAGCCGGGGATGCCCGAGCTGCTACTGGCGGTCGGCTTTGCCGATTGAACCGGGATGTGAAGTCTTTCATAGTCGCCTGTCCATGAGCAGGGGTAATCCTCTGGCCTGACGGTGCGCTCGAGAGAGACCGCAACATGCCCGAAGCGTCGATCGCCGGACCGCGCCGCCAGCTCTCGGCGATCCTGTTCGCCGACGTGCACGGCTACAGCCGGCTCATGGCCAGGAACGAGGAGCGCACCTATCAGCGGGTGACCCAGGCGATCCGGCTGATCAGGTCGCTGATCGGCGACTACGGCGGCCAGGTTCAGCACATCGCCGGCGACGGCATTCTGGCCCTGTTCGTGAGCGCCGCGCAGGCGTTGCAGTTCGCGGTCGCGATCCAGCGCGAGTTCCGCAACGAAGCGGTGTGGAATCCCGACAACGAGCCGCTCGCGTTTCGCATCGGCATCAATGTCGGCGAGGTGCTGGTCGGCGGCGAGGCGAACGTGCAGGGGCACAGCGTCAATGTCGCGGCGCGCATCCAGGCGCTCGCCCGGCCGGGCGGCATCTGCATCACGGAAGCGGTGCAGCGGGCGGTGAGCGATACGGTCGGGATCGCGATGCGCCAGCTCGGACCGCAAGCCCTGAAGAACATGACCGAGCCGGTCGAAGTGTTCGCGATCGAGGTCAACGGGGCACCGGCGCCGGTCTCGGTAGAGCTGCCGCCCACGCCGAGCGAGCTCACCCAGCCCTTCACGGAAGCCTCGGTCGCGGTGCTGCCGCTGGCCAATCTGTCCAACGATCCCCGCAACAGCCATTTGTGCGACGGGTTCACCGGCGACATCATCACCAATTTGTCCCGGTTCCGCGATCTCCTGGTGATCGCACGGCATTCGGCCTTCCTGTTCAAGGACCGCGATCTCGCGTCCGCGCAGATCGCCGGCCAGCTCGGGGTCCGTTACCTCATGACCGGCGGCCTGCAACGGTCGGGCCAGAAGCTCAGGCTGCGGGTCCAGCTCACGGAGGCGGCCACCGATCGTGTAGTCTGGTCGGACCGTTACGACGGTGATCTGGGCGACCTGTTCGCGTTTCAGGACGATGTCACCGCGATGATCGCGGCCCGGCTCGCGGTCCAGATTAGCGCGGCGGAGCAGCGGCGCCTGCTCGCCGAGCAGCCGCCGGACCTGCGGGCCTACGGCCTGATCCTGCGGGGCCAGGATCTGAGCCTGCGCTTCCGCAACGAAAGCAATCGCCACGCCCGCCGTCTCTTCGAGCACGCGGCCGAGATCGATCCCGACTACGGGCGGTGCTATGCCGGCATGTCCCGCACGTTCAATCTCGCCTGGCGCTATCATTGGACGCCGGAGCCGGAGGTGGCCCTCGACAAGGCGGTGGATCTGGCGAACGCGGCGATCGGCTACGACAGCCTCGACGCGCGCGGTTATGGAGAGCTCGGCTTCGCCTGCCTGTACAAGAAGCAGCACGACTCCTCACTGGCCGCCTACGAGCGGGCTCTCGAGCTGAACCCCAACGATGCCGACATCCTGGCCGAGATGGGCGATTCGCTCACCTACTGCGGCGACGCCAATCGGGCGGTCCAGCTCCTGACCCGGGCGATGCGCCTGAACCCCTACTATCCGGACTGGTACCTCTGGTACTTGGGGGAGGCCCATTTTCATATCGGCGACGACGAGGCCACCATCGAGACGCTGAAGAGGATGCGTGATCAGTCAGAGGCGCATCGGCTGTTGGCGTCGAGCTACGCTCATCTGAATCACATGGCCGAGGCGCGCCACCATGCCAAAGAGGTGCTGCGAGCCCACCCGAACTTCTCGATCGCTCACTGGCGCACTGTCCCGCCCGACAAGGACCCGATCCAACTCGAGCGGTTCATCGACGGCTTGCGCAAGGCTGGCCTGAGATGACGCGAACGGGGGCTCGTTCCCGGGCATCGCCTGCGCAGCCAGCCATGCCTAGCTCGGCGGCGCGACCACCGCTCAAGGTCAACCTGCGGCCGGTCACCGACGAGGATTACGCGTTCGCCGAGCGGCTGTATGTCGAGACGATGAGGCCTCTGCTCCAAAGGCTCGAGGCGTGGGACGAGGCTGACGTGCTGGGCCGGTTCCGGACCAGCTTCGACGTCACCCAGGTGCGGATCATCCGGGTCGACGGCAAGGACGCGGGGTTCGTGCAGACATCGGAAACCGACGCCGAGATCAACCTCGATCAGATCCACCTGCTACGGACCTATCGTTCCCGCGGCATCGGAAGGCAGCTGATCGGCGATCTCCAGCGCGCGGCGACCGCGAAGAGCAAGGCCCTGTCCCTCGCCGTCGTCCGCGGCAATCGTGCCCTGGCCCTTTATCAGCGCCTGGGCTTCATCATCGTCAGTGAGGACGCGACCAAGCTCTACATGCGCTACGTCGGCTGAGAGCCCGAGCCACCGACGTCAACATGCTGCCCTAATCACCCGGAGCAGTGACGACGATCCGCTTTGGCCAGTCTCCTGGGGGCATCTGCGACCAATCAATCGCCCCAATTGTCTCGGTTTCTGATTCGGGCTTGGGCGCCGCTGATTCGGGCTTGGGCGCCACTGATCCGAGCCTGGGCCCCGCTGATCCGTGCTTGGGCACCGGCATACGACCCATCCGTACTGGTGATCGTTGCCTCGAGCAGGATTTGCTCAAGTGTCCCGCTCTCGATGTCGAGGCGGATCGATACGGTCGTCTTATCGTAGTCCCACTCGGATAACCCCGTCGAAAACTCCCAGTTCCTTGCAGCCTCGTCGCTCTCCGTGATTGTGGCGGGCGGCCCCGCCGCGACCGGGTTGCCCGACCCGTGCACCAGCATGATGACCGGCCTCGGAAGGTCGTAGTAGTGACCCTCAAAACTGAAGCCGTAGATTCGAGCGAACCCTGCAGTTGGGTCCGCAAGCTGCGTGGCAAGTTGCCCCGCAGGCCCGGGCTGCGTTACGGGCGAAGCGGCGCCCAACGCCAATTGAGGGAAAGGCTCACCGATCAGCTTGACATTGGCTTGGCGCAACATCGTATCAACCCCCCATCTACAATCTCCTGCATTCTAGTCGTATTTTCGGCAAATTGCAACACGAGATCTCGGCGAAGCCGCTTCTCCTGCAACCCTATGGCGGCATCATGCGACATCGACGCGCCACGTTCCAGCGTTCGCGGTAGGACATTCGAGGCAGGCAGCCCTCGTCGCGGGGCGTCACCGTCCGCGCCGAAAATGTGTGGCTCGCCGCGGCGTCTGGTGGCGCGATTCGGGGACCGACCGTCACCATGCCGATCTCGCGCCACTCGAAATTCCTGATGATCTCGGTAAGGTAACGTCCTCCGGTCATCTCCCGGTCGACCTCCAGCATGGCGCCGCCAATATCGTCGTAGTTCAGGTAGTCGGCTGACAGGCGCCGCCAAAGCTCCGCCAGAGCGATCCCTACGTGATCCCGGGCCTCGAGCAACGCCAGCCTTACTGCCTCCGGATCATCGGCGTAGGCCCGATCGAAGAACGACTGGATGACGCCCGCCAGCTCGCTGCGCCGCTCCAGCTCGTCCATCAGCGCTTCGACTTCGGCACTGATCACCCCGCGCTGCACCAGCTTGTCGTGAAAGATGTCCACGAGCACATCGAAGAAGGCCCCGGTCAAAGGCTCGGACAGGTCGTGCTCGTTCGTCCATCCCATGGCGAAGGCCGACATCTTCGTGGAGTTGCCGGCCACCCGGATCTCCTGGCTCGAAGACAACTCAGCAAACCGATTCAATTCGTTGAAAGTATAAAGATTGCCCTTTGTCGTCTCCAGGAGTTGGTCCACCACCGAGTCGAAGTGAAGGGCCGTGATCAGCGCGACGAGGTCAGCGCCGCACTCGTGGAATCCGAAAAATTCGCCTTCGAGGGCGTTCAGGTTCGGCAGTCCGATCTCGGAGTAGAGGATGAGATGCCCCATCTCGTGCGCGATGATGTCGAAATTGAGGCTGAAGAGCTGAAGATCGCCGTCCACGAGGTCGGAGCCGAGCTCCATGAAGCCGTACCCTGCGCTCGCGTTCCTCAGCGCGCGCAGCAGAACGATCTCCAGTCGATCGTGGTCCCCAAGAAAGTGCCACCTGATGGGCCGGCCGAAATAGTCTTCCCAGATGTCCAGGACGAACCGCGCCACCCCGTAGGCATGGGCTGCCTCGAACTCCGGGGTTTCGATAGGAACATGGTCGAAGTGACCGCTCCTGCCCGGCAGCGGCGGCGGATAGACCGGGCCGTTCCAGGGCGGATAATAGAGGAAGCTCGTGCCGTATGGGGTTCGCGCGATGCCATAGGGGTGAGGCTTGCCGATCGGGTCGACGACATACATCCGATCATCGGACGGGCCGGCCCGAAGCGTGCCGGCGGTCGGCAGGAGCCACACGACCTCCGGCTCGTGGGCGCGCTCGGGAAATCGAGGTTGAGGGAACAATCGGAATCTGGTGCCGCACTCCCGGCACCGGCGCGTGAGGTCGATCGACATGGTCCACACATACTCCTGATACTATCGGCTCGGGCCCTGACCGATGAATGCTCAAATACGACCCTCGACGCGATCGAGATACACCCATTCGCGGCGCAGCGCGCGATCGAAATCGGCCCGGTCGGCGAAGCCCAGCTCGCGCGCGGCGGCGTCGATGTCGTCGGGCAACGGCTGGCCCAGCCGCTGCTTGAAATACCAGGCGCGCAACGCCGGCGGCGCCTCCGCTCGCGCATGCTCCAGCCCCTGCGCTTCGAGGAGCTGCTGCTTGTCGCGGGCGCGCTCGGCGAAGCGGGCGAACTCGTTGCGCAGGCGCAGCTCGTCGAGCAACGCATCGGCGAGCGCGGGCGCGGCGAGCGCCCCGATCGTCTCGAGCCGCACCTCGTCCTCGATCATCCGCTCGAGACGCCGGGCATCGAGCGCGTTGGCCTCGAGCCAGCGGTCGAGGTCGGCGCGGGTGAACAGGCCGTGGCGGGCGCGCAGGCGACCGAGCGCGTCGCGCAGGGCGCCCGACTCGGGCTTGTGGCGGCTTCGCCAGGCTTCGCGGCCGGCCAGAAACCGCAGCAGCGCGCGCTCGCGGACGACAGCGTGAGTCACGGCTTCGAGGCGCAGCTCCTCGAGCACGCGATCGTCAGCGATCCAGTCGCCACCCGGTCGGATCGACGCCGCCGAAGCCGCGGACGCGTCGTCCCACGCCTCGGTCCACTCGAGCACGTAGTCGACCCGCATCGGCTCCGGCGCGCTCGCCAGCGTGCTCCGCACCGCCTCGAGCATCGCCAGCGCATCGGTGCGCTTCTGGTCGATCCGTCCTTCCGGCAGCCAGTCGCGCAGCGCTGCGATCTCCCTCGGGGGCAGCGACTGGTCGCCGGCCTGCAGAAGCCGCTCGAAGGTACGGTCGTGATAGAACAGGTCCTTGGCAAGGCCGACCAGGGCATCCCGGGTCGGCGCCCCGATGACCCCGGCACGCGCGGCCGCAGCCAAGGTCTCGCGGATGTTGACCATGGCCTCCGACAGCGCGACATAGCCGGTCTCGCGGGGGCCGTGGATGACCGCGACCTCGTCGTCGTCCTCGAGCTCGCCGTCCCGGTACGCCTCGAAGATCCGGCCGATCCCGCGCATGCCGAACGGATGCAGCTCGGCGGCGCGCAACGCGCCCATGCTGGCGCTGCCGAACACGTGGATGCCCTCGGCCATGGCCCAGAGGATCTCCTTGTGCCAGACCGAGAGCGCACCCTCGAAATAGCCGTCGATGATCCCGATCGCGGCGGGCCGGCCCTGCGCGACCCGGTACACGTCGCCTTGGGCGACGGGGGGCAGGAAGGCGACGTCCGCGGCCGCCGGCAGGTCGTCGGGGCGCAGCGTGGGACCGACGAACACGCAGGCCCTCATGGCCGGCCCTTGCGCAGCTCGCGCACGCGCGCCCCGGGCAGGTAGCGCGCGTGGTCGTCCGGGCCCTCCAGCCCCGGGATCACGATGCGGGCGACGGGCACGCCGAACTCGCCTCGGGTCAGATCGAGCGCGACCACCTCGGCGATGCCGACGGCGCGCAGCCGCTCCAGCATCCAGGCGAGGTCCTCGGCGCAGGTCGCCGACTCGTAGGTCGGCACGTCACGGAAGCTGCGCGCGGCGCCAGCCTGACCCATCAGCGCCCGTGCGCGCCGCAGCTTCTGCTCGATCGCCGGCGGCGTGAACTCCTCGGGCCGCAGATCGTCGCGCGAGCCGGCGATGTAGGTGGTCCGGACCTGGATCGCCTCGGTCAGCGCCCGCAGCAGCGCCACCGCGCGCGAAGGATGCGCCCCGGCGCCGGCGCCGCAGTGCGCGCTCTCATGCCGAAGGTCGACGATCAGGCAGTAGAACGAGGCGATGCCGACGTCGGTGGTGGCGTCCCAGG
>Ga0299913_10005073_pt1 | contig 11173 bp, 9 predicted proteins | sample RVTome_9_FD_201360 | JGI IMG/M metagenome (GOLD analysis project Ga0299913, IMG submission 201360) | Soil microbial communities from uranium-contaminated site in the Upper Colorado River Basin, Wyoming, United States - RVT155D38 (version 2) ... | reverse complement strand
ACGTCCCGGTGGGCAGCCGCGCCTGACCAGGGCGCCGACGTGCGAGAAGGTAATGTCCGGCCGCCGTGACCGGCGGCGCACCAGGGGGGAAATCGACATGTCCGTGAAGAGCGCTCGCGCGCGGTCCCGCCTCATCGCCAGCCTGTTCGTCGTGCTCGCCCTGCTGCTCGCTGCCTGCGGGGGCGACGACGGCGACGGCGGCGACGAGTCGGGCGGCAGCGACACGACCGGCGGGAGCGACGACACGTCCGTGGAATCCGAGGACTTCCCGTCGATCAGCGGTGTGCCCGGGGTGACCGACACCGAGATCCGGTTCGCGGCGTTCGGCACGGACTCCAACAACCCGCTCGGGACGTGCGTGCTGAAGTGCTACACGGACGGGATCAAGGCGTACTTCGAGTACCGCAACAGCGAGGGCGGCGTCTTCGGCCGTGACCTGGTCCTCAGCGAGGAGCTCGACGACCGGCTCAGCGAGAACCAGCAGCGAGCCCTGGAGATCGTGAGCGCCGACGACACATTCGGCGCGTTCAGCGCCACCCAGATCGCCAGCGGGTGGGCTGACGTGGCCGAGGCGGGCATGCCGCTGTACGTCTGGAACATCCACCCCGCCGAGGCGGCCAAGCCGTCGATCTTCGGCAACGCCGGAGTGATCTGCATCGACTGCCTCCAGCGCAGCGCGGCCTACGTCGCCAGCCTGGCCGGGGCAGAGCGGGTCGCGTCCCTCGGCTACGGCATCAGCGAGAACTCGAAGCTGGCATCCCAGACGGCGGCAAGGTCGGTCGAGGCCTTCAGCGACGAGATCGGCGGAACCGAGGTCGTCTACACGAACGACGACCTCGCCTTCGGGCTCCCGAACGGCATCGGGCCCGAGGTCTCGGCCATGAAGGACGCCGATGTCGACTTCATCTTCGCGTCGATCGACCTCAACGGCATGAAGACCCTCGCGCAAGAGCTGGAGCGGCAGGGGATGGGTGACGTCCCGATGTACCACCCGAACACCTACGACCAGTCCTTTGTCGAGGAGGCCGGCGGGCTGTTCGAGGGCGACTACGTGGGCGTCGGGTTCCGACCCTTCGAAGGCGAGGCGGCGGGCAGCGCGCTCGACACGTTCAAGGAGTGGATGGACGAGACCGGTGCCGAGATCCTCGAGATCTCGATGGTCGGATGGATCAACGCCGACCTCGCCTATCAAGGCCTGCTGGCGGCCGGGCCCGAGTTCGACCGGGCCAAGGTGATCGAGGCCACCAACGAGATGACCGAGTACACCGCCGACGGCCTCATCCCTCCGATCGACTGGAGCCGCCAGCACGAGCCGCCCACGCCGGAGGACACCGCCACCCACGGCGGCAAGTTCGACTGCGTGGCGCTGGTCCAGGTCAACGACGGGCAGTTCGAGGTGGTCGGCGACGCGGCCAAGCCGTGGAGCTGCTGGCCGGGCGAGAACCGCGAGTGGTCCGAGCCGACAGCCATGAACTTCGAGTAGCACGGAGCCCAACGGGTGGTGGTCGCAGCCTCGGTCGGCTCCGACCTGTTCCGCGCCCTCCTGCAGGGCCTGCCGGCCGGATCGGTGTACGCGCTCGTCGCCCTCGGGTTCGTGCTCACCTACAAGACGTCGGGTGTCTTCAACCTGGCGTTCGGTGCGCAGGCATACGTGTCGGCGGCCATGTACTTCAAGGCGCGGGTGGTGTGGGAGTGGGGGATCGTTCCCTCGGTCCTCCTCGCCGTCGTCGTCGTAGCACCGCTCATCGGGCTCGTCCTCGAGCGGCTGATCTTCCGGCCGCTGCGGAACGTGGGGGCCGTGCCGAAGCTCGTGGTCGGCATCGGGTTGGCCGTGGCCATCCCGAGCGTGTTCAACCTGCTGGCCGACTACCAGGTCCTCACCGGGGTGACGCCCGAGGGCGTCGTCGCCGACGGCGCCAGCGTCTTCTACGACCCCTTCGGGAGCTACGCGTTCAATCGCAACGAGCTGGTGGCGATGGGGACGGCGGCGGTCGCGACGCTCGCTCTCGCCGCGCTGTTCCGCTTCAGCGCCATCGGCCTGCGGATGCGCGCCGTCGTGGAAAGCGCCCGCATGACCGAACTGAACGGGATCAACGCGGATCGCGTCTCGGCGTTCGCGTGGGCGCTCTCGTCGCTGTTCGCGGGCGTGGCCGGGGTCCTGATCGCCCCCCGGTTCAACACGCTGGCCGCCGCGGACTTCTTCAGCCTCATGGTGGTCGCCATCGCCGCCGCCGCCATCGGGCGTCTGGTGAGCCTCCCGTTGGCACTGGTCGGTGGGGTCGGGCTCGGCGTCTTCATCGCCGAGATGAACACCTTCCTGCCTCGCTGGACCGACACGCTCCCGTGGCTGCGGCCGATCCAGGAGAACATCGCTCCCGCCATCCCGTTCATCGTGCTGTTCGGCGTGCTCGTGCTGGTCCCGAGCATCCGCCGTGCCCGGGAGCACGCCGACCCGCTGTCGGGGGTTGATCCACCCACGTCGTCCGCCGGCGTGGTGACCCTCGACACGAGGAGCGTGCTCGTCCGAGCGGCCATCTGGGCCGGCGTCGCCGTGGTCATCGGCGCGCTGGTGCTGACCCAGGCCGACCAGGTGTGGATGTTCCGCGTCACGCAGGCGGTGGTGCTCGCCATCGTGTTCCTCTCGATCACGGTGATCACGGGCATGGCCGGGCAGATCTCCCTGTGCCAGGGAGCGTTCGCCGCGATGGGCGCCTTTGCGGTGTTCCGTCTCGTCGACAGCTTCGACATGCCGGTGCTGCTGGCGGCGTTGGTCGGTGGGCTCATCGCCGCCGCCGCGGGCGCCGTCCTGTCGCTCCCCATCCGTCGCCTCGGCGGAGTCTGGACGGCGATCGCCACGCTGGCATTCGCCTACTTCTTCGACTCCGTCATCCTGAAGCTGTCGTGGGTCGGCGGGGAGACGTCACTCCTGCAGGGCACCGTGGTGCCCCGTCCCGCCATCGGGCCGATCGACTTCGAGAGCGACAAATCGTTCCTCGTGCTCGCCGTCGTCGTGCTCGTCCTCGTCGCGTTGGCGGTCGTGCAGCTCACCTCCGGCACGTTCGGCAAGACGCTCCTCGCCCTACGCGGCAGCGAGGTGGCGGCCCGCTCGATCGGCATCTCGCCGGCCCGTGCCCGGCTCGTGGCGTTCGCCATCTCGGGCTTCATCGCCGGCATCGGCGGTGCACTGCTGGCCATGCAGCAGCACAACGTGAACTACGGCGCCAACTTCACGCCCTTCGGTTCGATGTTCTGGGTCGTCCTCGTGGTCGTCGTCGGCGCGCAGACCGTGACCGGCGCGATCAACGCGGCTGCCTCCTTCACGCTCTTCGACGCCGTCATCTTGAAGGGTGCCTTGCTCGGCTGGGTCCTGCGCAGCCCCGAACGGGTCCCCGAGCTGTTCCCGATCTCGAGCGAGTGGGTCCTGATCCTCTTCGGACTGGGAGCCATCCAGTTCGCGCGTCACCCCGAGGGGCTGCTGGAGTACGGCGCCCGCCAGCGGGCGGCGCGGGCCGAGGCCCGCCGGGCTCGCCGGGCCGCCAAGTCCGGCCGGCCGCCTGATCCTCCGCCGGCGAGCAGCGACGACCGGACGGTGGAGAGGGTTCCATGAGCGCGCTCCTGCATGCCCGGAACATCAGGAAGCGGTTCGCCGGCATCGTGGCGCTCGACGACGTGACCATCGAGATCGAGCCGGGCGAGCGGGTCGGCCTCATCGGCCCGAACGGCGCCGGCAAGACGACGTTGTTCAACTGCATGCTCGGCGTGCTGCCCATGAACGGCGGGACCGTCGAGCTGGAAGGCCGCGACATCACCCGTCTTCCGCTCCAGCACCGCGCCCGGCTGGGCATCGGGCGCACCTTCCAGCGGATCGAGCTGTTCCCCGGGGCAACGGTCCGGGAACACCTCTTCATCGCCGAACGAGTCCGCCGCGGCGACGGCCGGCTCTGGAAGGACCTGCTCGGGCTCGGTCGCCCGCGGCCAGAGGAGCTGGCGCGCTGCGACGAGGTGCTGGCGCTGCTGGGCCTGGGCGCGCTCGCCGACCAGCCGATCGAGCGGCTCAGCCTCGGCCAGGGGCGCCTGGTCGAGGTCGGCCGGGCGCTGATGACCGAGCCCAAGGTCCTGTTCCTGGACGAGCCCTCCTCGGGGCTCGACCGGGCCGAGACCGCCGCCCTGGCCAAGACCCTGCAGCAGGTGCAGGCCGAGGCGGGGTTCTCGATCCTCCTCGTGGAGCACGACGTCGAGCTGGTCGCCAGCTTCACCTCCCGGTGCTACGTCCTTGACTTCGGACGCCTCATCCTCGGCGGACCCACCCGCGAGGTCCTGGGCAGCCCGGAGCTCCGGACCGCGTACCTCGGCGACCTCGAGGCGTCGCAGTGACGTCGGTGCTCGAGCTCCGCGAGGTGCGGGCCGCCTATGGGGCGTTCCGCGCCCTGTTCGACGTCTCGTTCGCGGTTGAGCCGGGCGAAGCACTGGCGCTGGTCGGGCCGAACGGCGCCGGCAAGACCACCGTGGCTCGGGTGGCCTCCGGACTGCTGGCGCCGACCGCGGGCGCAGTCGTCGTGGACGGCGTCGACATGACCGGCGCCCGGACGTACGCCTTCGCCCGTGCCGGCGTGGCCCATGCGCCCGAGGGCCGGTCGATCTTCGCCACGCTCACGGTCGAGGAGAACCTGACGCTCGCGTTCCGTCGGCTCCGCGGCCGCGGCGGGGTGAGGAGCGGCCTCGACCTGGCGTACGAGATGTTCCCCGTGCTCGGGCAGCGGCGGGGCCAGGTCGCCGGAACCCTGTCGGGCGGGGAGCAGCGCATGCTGTCGATGGCGCGGGTCCTGGTCGAGGTCCCCAAGGTGCTCGTCGCCGACGAGCTGTCGCTCGGGCTCGCCCCGATCATCGTCGAGGAGATCTACGAGACCCTGCGCCGCCTCCGCCAGGAGGGGACGTCGCTCCTCGTCGTCGAGCAGCAGGTGACCCACGCGTTGCGCCTCTGCGATCGCGTCATGGTGCTCGCCCACGGATCCATCTCGTGGACGGGCACCAGCGCCCAGGCATCGGCCATGGAGCACGCCGTCTTCGACCCCGTTCACGGGATGGTATAAGATCGCTCTACCAGAGCGATAACACTGTTCTCAGGGCCCGAGCGGCCCCCTGAGCGGGCAAAAGAGGGCCCCGTGACGCGAAGGCAGATGTCGTTGGTCGGCTTCATGCAGGCAGGAAGCACGACCGTCTACGCGGGGTCGTGGCGACATCCCGCCACCGAGCACGGCTTCCTCACCCAGGGCTACTACCAGAAGCTGGGCCGCACGCTCGAGGACGGCTGCTTCGACCTGATGTTCTTCGACGACCGCCTCGCCATGCCCGGGATCTACGGCGGGTCGGTGGCCGACGCGGTGCGCCTCGGGGCCCGCCCGGTGAAGCTCGACCTGAGCGTCGTGCTCGGTCTCGTCGCCGGGGCCACCCGCTGGATCGGCCTCGGGGCCACGTATTCGACGACGTACTACACGCCGTTCCACGTGGCCCGGACCTTCGCCACCCTCGACCACCTGTCGGGTGGGCGGGCCGCGTGGAACGTCGTCACGTCGGTGAACGACAGCGAGGCGCAGAACTACGGCTTCGACCAGCACCTCGACCACGACGCGCGGTACGACCGGGCCGACGAGTTCCTCGAGGCCACCACCGCGCTGTGGGACTCGTGGGACGACGACGCGCTCGTGCTCGACCGGGAGCGCTGCTACTTCGCCGACCCCGACAAGGTCCACGAGCTGAACCACAACGGCGAGTGGTTCCAGGTGCGCGGGCCGCTCACCGTCCCCCGGTCGCCCCAGGGCCGGCCGGTGCTGCTCCAGGCCGGCTCGTCCGGCCGAGGCCGGGACTTCGCGGCCACGTGGGCCGAGCTGATCTTCACCGGCGACCCCGACGTCGACATCGCCCGGGCCCACTACAAGGATCAGAAGGAGCGCATCGCGCTGCTCGGCCGCGACCCGCAGTCGGTGAAGATGCTGCCGATGGCCTACACGGTGGTGGGGGAGTCACGGCTCCAGGCCGAGGAGCGCGAACAGGTCTTCCTCAACGACCTGGTGGATCCGAAGGCGTCGCTCACGCTGCTCTCGGAGCTCATGAACTACGACTTCTCCGGCCTCGAGCTCGACGCGCCGATCACCGACGAGCTCATCGCGTCAGTCTCGGGGATCCGCGGCCTCGTGCAGAACCTCCGCCAGCACATCGGTGGAGGGACGGTCACCCTGGCCGACCTCGCCGGCCACCGGGCCACGCTCCTGCAGGGCCCGCGGTTCGTGGGCACCGGCGCCGAGGTCGCCGACCAGATGCAAGAGTGGTTCGAGGGCGACGCGTGCGACGGCTTCGTGATCGCTGCCACCCACGTGCCCGGGGCCTACGAGGACGTCGTCCGCATGGTCGTGCCGGAGCTGCAGCGCCGCGGCGTGTTCCGCGACCGCTACACGGGCTCGACCCTGCGCGACCACCTGGGGATCGAGCGTCCTGACGCGGTTCGCCGTGGTTGACGGTGTACGGCCGCTCGACGGCCTTCGGGTCGTGGAGGCGGCGACGCTCGCCGCGGGGCCGATGGTGGCGACCGCGCTGGGCGAGTTCGGCGCCGAGGTCATCAAGGTCGAGCAGCCCGGCGCAGGCGATCCGATGCGGACCTGGGGCGACCGCAAGGACGGCCTCGGGCTGGTGTGGAAGAGCGTCAGCCGGAACAAGCGGTGCGTCACCCTCGACCTCCGTCAGGCCGAGGGCCAGGACCTCTTCCACGAGCTGCTCCACGTGAGCGACGTCCTCGTGGTCGGGAACCGGCCCACGGCGCTCCAGCGATGGGGCATCGACTATGAGTCGGTGCACGCCGCCCATCCTCACATCGTCATGCTCCACATCACCGGCTACGGCCGGGGCGGCCCCGCCAGCGACCGTCCCGGCTACGGCACCCTGGCCGAGGCGATGAGCGGCTTCGCCCACGTGACCGGCCAGCCCGACGGACCGCCCACCCTGCCACCGTTCATGTTGGCCGACGGTGTGGCCGGGCTGGCGTCGACATACGCGGTGATGATGGCTCTCTACCACCGCGACGTGCACGGCGGCACCGGCCAGCTCATCGACGTCAACCTGGTCGAGCCGCTGGCCCGCCTCATCGAGTACGCCACGCTCTCCTACGACCAGCTCGGCGTCGTTCCCGGCCGCGTCGGTAACCGGCTCGACGCCAGCGCGCCCCGCAACGCCTACCGCACGGCCGACGACCGATGGCTGGCGATCTCCAGCGCGTCGCCGAGCATCGCCATGCGACTGTTCCGCGCCGTCGACCGGCCCGACCTGGCCGAGAACCCCGACTACGTCGACCCGGTCCGCCGGCAGGCCCGGGCCGTCGAGGTCGACGAGCTGGTCGCCGACTGGATCCGCCAGCGCACCCTGGACGAGGCGATGAAGGTATTCGAAGCGGCCGAGGTGGCGGCCGCACCGGTCTACGACGCCGAGCAGCTCCTGGCCGACGAGCACCTGCGGGCGCGGGGGACCTTCGTCGAGGTCGACGATCCCGACTTCGGGCCCATGACCGTCCACGGGCCGGTCGCGGTCCTCACCGAGACACCGGGACGGATCGAGCATCTCGGCCGGGCCCTCGGAGCCGACAACGATGCCGTGTACGGCGACCTCCTCGGCTTGGACGCCGAGCGTCTCGACGCCCTGCGAGCGGCGGGCGTCATCTGACCATGCGGGAACCTCGGGCCCGACGTTCGGAGCTGGCCACGCCGGCCAGCAGCGAGCGCATGTGCGAGAAGGCGCCGACGGCGGGCGCCGACCTGGTGTTCCTCGACCTCGAGGACGCCTGCGCGCCATCGGCCAAGGAGGGGGCGAGGCGGATCGCCGTCCGGGCGCTGACCGAGCTCGACTGGGGCAGGACCGTGCGGGCCGTGCGCATCAACGGCATCGACACGCCCTGGTGTCACGAGGACATCATCGAGGTCGTGACCGGTGCCCGCGATGCTCTCGACGTGCTCATCGTGCCCAAGGCGCGGTCGGCCCGCGACGTCTGGTGGGTCGACGTGCTCCTCACCCAGCTGGAGACGAAGCTGGGGCTGAGAAAGCCCGTCGGCCTCGAGGTGCTCATCGAGGAAGCGGAAAGCCTCGCCAACGCGGTCGAGATCGCCCGGTCGAGCCCGCGCCTCGAGGCGATCATCTTCGGGGCCGGCGACCTGTCGGCGTCGCTGCGGGCCCGGGTCGACGGCAACTTCGACCCGCTCGGCAACTACCCCGGCGACTTCTGGCACCACGCCCGCGCCCAGGTCGTCACCGCGGCGCGGGTGGCGGGCATCGACGCCATCGACGCGCCGTATCCCGCCTACCAGGATCCCGACGGGTACCGCCGGTCGGCGACGCACGCCAGCCTGCTCGGATTCGACGGCAAGTGGGCCATCCACCCCGGCCAGGTGCCGATCGCCAACGAGGTGTTCTCCCCGACCGAGCAGGAGGTCGCCGAGGCGCGCGAGGCCATGGAGGTCTATCGCCGGTCGGAGGCGGAGGGGGTCGGCGCCATCGGGCGCGACGGCAAGCTCATGGACGCCGCCCACATGCGTCACGCCGCCAACACGCTGTACAAGGCGTCGCTCGCAGACGGCGGCCCGGGGTCATGAGCGACGAGCTCGGCACCTCGAACCTCCGTCTGGAGCGGAACGGCCCGATCGCTTGGTGCGTGATCGACCGGCCGGCAGCGCGGAACGCGCTCACGCCGGCCATGTACTTCGGGATCAGGCGGGCGGTGCGCCTGGTGAACACCGACCCCGACCTGGCCGCCCTGATCATCACCGGCACGGGCGACGTCTTCGCGCCGGGCGGCGACCTCGGCGGGCGGACCGAGCCGGGCGACGAGCCGGTGCCCGACATCGGCGCCGACATCCTCCCGTTCCTCCCCATCCGCGACAGCCGGGCGCCGGTGATCGCCGCCGTCAACGGCATCTGCCAGGCGGGCGGCCTCCTCATCGCGATGATGGCCGACATCGCGGTGGCCAGCGATCGGGCGACGTTCCGGGTTCCCGAGCTGCTGCGCGGCATCCCCGACGCGACGTACGCGGCGGCGCTGCCCGCTCACGTCGGCATCGCCGTCGCCCGCGACCTGCTGCTGACCGGACGCCGGTTCGACGTCGCGGAGGCACAGCGCATCGGCCTGCTGTCGCGCGTGGTCCCCCACGACGAGCTCAGGGCGGCCGCGACCGAGGCCGCCCATGAGGTGCTGCAGACCGCGCCCGACGCCCGTGTGCACGTCAAGCGCATGCTCAACGAGCGCTACGGCCACATCGACTACCAGACGATGTTCTGGGCCCTCGACCACGCGCCCGAGCCGCGCGAAGGCATGCGGGCGTACATGGAGAAGCGGCCACCGAGCTGGATCCCTGAGAGCGAGCGATAGATGCGCGCACCGTCCTACCGGGTCGTCCAGTGGGCGACCGGCAACATCGGGACCCGGAGCCTGCAAGCGGTCATCGAGCACCTTGCGATGACCCTGGCGGGCGTGTACGTCCACTCGCCCGACAAGGTGGGGCGGGACGCCGGCGACCTGTGCGGGCTCGGCGTCACTGGCGTCCTCGCCACCAACGACATCGAGGAGGTCGTCGCGCTCGGCGCCGACTGCGTCCTCTACATGCCCCGGGCGTGCAACTACGACGAGGTGTGTCGCCTGCTCGAGTCCGGCTCGAACATCGTCACGACCCGCGGCGAGTTCCACCGGCCCGAGACCCTCCCGTCCGATGTGCGGGCCCGGGTGGAGGCCGCGTGCGCGGCGGGCGGCACGTCGATCCACAGCACCGGCAGCAGCCCGGGGTTCATCAGCGAGGCCGTCCCACTGGTGCTCACGTCGCTTCAGCGGCGGCTGGACTGTCTCACCATCGACGAGTTCGCCGATCTCTCGTCGCGGGACTCGCCCGACCTGCTGTTCAACATCATGGGCTACGGCAGGGCTCCCACCGCCTTCGACGAGCGCCGGCTGGAGCACGGGCGCACGAGCTTTGGCCCGTCGCTGCAGCTGGTCGCCGACGCCCTGTCGATGCCGCTCGACTCCGTCGAGGCCGGGGGCGAGTTCGCCACGACCAGTCGGGACGTCGAGATCGCGGCCGGCACCATCGAGGCGGGGACGGTCGGTGCGCAGCGCATCACGGTGTCGGGGATGCGGGACGGCCGGGCGGTGCTCCGCTTCCGCGCGACGTGGTACTGCACCACCGAGATCGACGCCGACTGGGACCTGCGGGCCACCGGCTGGCGCGTCCTGGTCGAAGGTGACACACCGCTCGACGTGCAGATCAGCTTCCCCGTGCCCGCCGAGCGGTGGGCCGAGACCTCGCCCGGGTTGACGGCGCATCGGGCCGTGAACGCGGTCCCGGTCGTGTGCGAGGCCGCGCCCGGGATCCGGACGACGGTCGACCTCCCTCAGGTCATCGCCATGCTCGGCTGAACGCGGATGCGGCCGCTTCCCGAGCTGACGCCGGCCAACGAGTGGTTCTGGACCTCCGGTGCCGACGGGCTCCTCCGCATCCAGCGCTGTCTCGACTGCGCCATCCTGGTGCACCCGCCGGTCCCGATCTGTCCCGCCTGCCGCAGCCGCCGCTGGGAGCCGGCGCCGGTCTCGGGGGTCGCCACCGTCGTCGGCTTGACCGTGAACTCGCACCCGTGGCTGCCGGGGTTCGATCCGCCGTACGCGATCGCGATCGTGGCGCTGGCCGAAGACGTCAGCGTGCGGCTGACGACGAATGTCGTGGGCTGCGATCCCCACGACGTGCACATCGGTCAGGAGGTGCGCGTCCGGTTCGAGCGACACGAGGACGTGTGGCTCCCCCTGTTCGAGCCGACTGGCGGAGCCGACGCGTCCGAGCGGCTTCCCCCACCGCAGCGGCCGGTGCCCCGTGCGCCGCTGAGCGACCAGCGGTTCGAGCACCGCGCCGTCCTGTCGGGCATTGGCCGATCGGCGATCGGGCGGCGGCTGCTCGTCGAGCCGCTGTCGCTCACCGTCGACGCCTGCCTGGCCGCTGTCGCCGACGCAGGTCTGACGCTCGACGACATCGACGGACTGTCGACCTATCCGGGTCCGGTCGGCGCGGGCATGAGCGAGGGTGGCATCAGCGCGGTGGAGGAAGCGCTGCGTCTTCATCCGACCTGGATCAACGGCGGGGGCGACATCCCTGGGCCT
>Ga0299913_10005072_pt1 | contig 11174 bp, 8 predicted proteins | sample RVTome_9_FD_201360 | JGI IMG/M metagenome (GOLD analysis project Ga0299913, IMG submission 201360) | Soil microbial communities from uranium-contaminated site in the Upper Colorado River Basin, Wyoming, United States - RVT155D38 (version 2) ... | reverse complement strand
CAACAGCAACCATCGCGACGGGCTCGGGAACACCGGCGCCCATCCCGCGCATCGCAGCTACATGCAGCGGCAGTACGACGCCTACGTCAGGGACGAGGTCATCCCGTACATCCGGTGGCACTGCCAGGACGAGCGCATCGGCATCTGGACGATGGGCGCCTCGCTCGGCGCCTACCACGCGGTGAACACGCTGCTGAAGTATCCCGACATCGTGAAGCGCTGCTACGCGCTCTCCGGCACCTACGACGTCAAGCGCTTCCTGAACGGCTGGTACGACGACCACGTCTACTTCAACAATCCCGTCGACTACGCCGCGAACCTCACCGACTCCTGGTATCTCGACCACCTGTCCTCGTGCGAGATCCGCCTGGTCACGGGAACCGGTCCGTGGGAGCGCAGCGAGGAATCCTACCGCCTTGCCGGCGTGCTGGCCAGCCGCGGGATTCCGCATTCGCTGGACGACTGGGGACCGCAGGGCGGGCACGACTGGCCGTACTGGATTACGCAGATGCGGGAGTACCTGTCGCGGGTGTGAAAGCGCGGATTCGGGTGGATTACGCAGAGGGGTCGATCCGCAGATTGTGAGTTTACGCGGATGATTGTCGGGATGTGAGAGTCTTGCCACAGGTGGGCTCCGCGATGGGCGTTCATATCCCAGTCCATCATCTGTGTAATCTCGTGAATCTGTGGATCCTCCCCCTCCGCGTAATCAGAGCCCGAGGGCGCCCAGCAGATACCGCCCCCCGGCGATCACCTGCTCGCCGTCGAGCCACACGTCGCACTGCCGCGTGAGCACGTCGACGTGCGTCGACGAGGACCAGCCGGCGCCCGTCTGGCTGCCGTAGGGATCGCCGAAGGCGAGGTGCACCCCCGGCGCCTTCTCGTCCTGCAGCAGGACGCCGATCATCTCGGAGACGCCGATGTTGGTCCCGAAGGCCAGCTCGCCCACGCGGGCGCTGCCGGCATCGGTGTGGCAGTACGTCCGGAACTCCGCCTCGAGGTCGCGCCGCGCGCATTCGACCGCGACCAGCCGGCCGGCGGCGATCTCGAGCCGCAGCGGCGTCTCGCGAAGGTCGCCGTACTTCGCGTTGAAGTAGTCCCCCGCCGTCGCGTCGCAGACGAACACGCCGTCAACGCTGCCCGGCGTCGTGAACACCTCGCCCGCCGGCAGGTTCGACCAGTAGCGCCGGCTGATGAGGCCGCTCGTCTTCACCCACGCCATCGCGGGATCGAAGGTCGCGGTGAACGCCGTGCCGCCGGGCGTGCGCACCCGCAGCGCGCGCCCGGCACGGGCGCGCTCCAGCAGCCGATCGCTCAGCCGATCCACCAGCTGGTAGTCGGCGCGCATGCCCTGCGTCATGATCTGCGGCGTCACGCCGATCATGTGGGCGTAGCGGATGCGGCGCTCCTCGACGAGCCCCACGATCTGCATCCGCGCCCGCAGCTCCCCTTCCTTCGGCTGGATGCAGAGGATGCCGGCGTCCGCGCGTCCGAGCGCCTGCAGCACGCGCGGCGGCGCCTCTTCGACCGGCCGCGCCGCCACGTGCTCGAGCAGCACCGCCTCGCACACCGCGCCGGCGGCGTCCACGGCGGCCGCCAGGCTCGCCGCGACCTCCGCGCTCTCCTCGTCGGCGATGAGCGCCACGCGCTCGCCCGGCCGCACCGTCAGGCACACCTCGACGGCATTCCGCGCGCCGGGCTCGAGCTCCGAATCGACGGGACCGAAGACAGTCGCCAAGCTGCGTTCTACCTTTTCCTTTTTCCTTCTTCCTTTTTCCTTGATACGCCCGCGGCGGCCTCGGCGAGGCCGCCCTACCGGTCCACTACGAAGACCGGCACCTGCCCTCCGCCCGACGTCACGTTGGCGAGGCCCCCCGCGCTGAGCCGCGTCAGGTACCCGGCCAGGCGTCCGCGGAACAGGAACGGCGCGAGATCCACGAGCATATCCCGTTCCGTGACGCCGTCCGGGCCGCACACGGGGAACGGCTCGCGCAGGACGCCGATCCGCTCCTGCACGATCCACGGCTGCTCTGCATCTGCGAGCGCCGCATCGAGCGCGGCGTCCCACGCGGCGGGTGACAGCTCCCACCCGAGATGCACGCCCTTGCCGCCGTACTCGTCGCTCGGCTTCAGGACGAGCCGCTCGCGGTGCGCGCGCGCGTGTTCCAGGAGGTCGACTGCCTGCCCCTGATGGGACGCGGCGCCGTCGCGTACGCGCCGCGTCCACGGCACGTGCGCCCGGATGACGTCGCGCTCGCCGGGCTTCAACAGGCGCTCGAACCGCTCGTCGGTCAGCACGGCGAAGAACGTCTTCTTCTGCGTCAGCTTGCACCGCAGCGAGTTGGCGACGCAGACGGCCTGCTGCTCGCAGGCCTCGACGAGCGCCCGGCACTCGTCCCCGCGCGAGACGATGTCGGCGACGAGCAGGCGCCGGAACACCAGGTCGATCGGCTGCCCGCCGGCCGCGAGCCGGCGGCCGTCGAACGTGAGGTCGCGGGGATCGACCACGCGCGCCGGCACGCCGAGGGCGGCGAACCCGTCGCGCAGCACCTCGAACTCGGTCCAGGTCGGCACCTCGCGCCAGTCGACGATCGCCATCGAAGGCGGCGACGCACGTCCGCCCCACTCGCGGTAGCTCGCCAGCAGCGCCGCCAGCAGCCGCTCAATCGTCGGATGCCGGCGGACCTCGAACGACTCGCGCAGCCGCGCCATGACCGGCGTCTCGTCGAAGACGGCCGCCAGCCGATCGGCGTAGCCCGGGCCTCCCGGCGACTCCGCGTTGTACTCGGCGAACTGCAGCGAGTCCGGCAGCAGGAACGCGTCGGCGCGCGACGAGGTGCTGACGGTGCGGTAGCCGGGATCGATGCGCGCGAGCCGCAGTTCCTCCGGCGAGGGGCCGAGCTCGTCGAGCAGCTCCGGCCAGTCGAGCGCGGCCAGCGCGACCCGCTCTCCGAGCGCCGCCAGCGTCTCCGCCGCCCGGCGGATCCGATCCTCGTCTCCGGCGTCAATGAAGAACGGCCGCAGGGCCGAGCACAGCAGGCGCCCGCCGAACGTCAGGCGCTCCGCCCGCATGCGGCGCCCGAGCGCCTCGCACAGTGCGCCGGCGTCCGTCTCGCCGAGGATCTCCGCCCAGCGCCCGCGCGCGCCGGTGGCGTTCATCGCACGATGGGTCCCGGCGCGCCCGTGAAGCCCGATGCCGCGCCGATGCCGAGCATCTCTTCCCACCGGGGCCACATCTGATCGGGCGTGCCGTTCAGGGCGCGATCGACCACCAGCGCCGACATCCGCTCGAGCACCAGGTCGAAGTAGAACGGCGTGATGCGGTCCCGCTCGAAATCCGGCGCGGGGTTGAGGAAGTCGATCGCGTAGGGCACGTCGTCCGCGATCGCGAACTCGATGGTGTTCATCTCGTAGCCGAGCGCGAGGTTGATCGTCTGCGCGTCGCCGACGACGCGCTCGCCGAGCGAGGGGGAGAGGTAGGCGTGGTCGACGTGATAGCGGCGCTCGTGCGGATCGTACCGGACGGGCACGATGTCGGTCTTCCCGAAGGTGAAGCAGCGGACGTAGCGATCGAAGTCGATGAACTCCTGGAGCGTCATGCAGTACGGCGACGTGCGATCGTAGGCGGCGAGCAGCTCGTCCCGGTTCGACACCTTGTAGACGTGCTTCCAGCCGCCGCCGGAGTACGGCTTGAGAATCGCCGGACGCCCGACGTAATCGAGCAGCGCGTCCCAGTCGATCGGGTACTCCAGGTTGTGCAGCGACGCCGACGTGAGGTCGAACTCGGACGCATACCCCTTCTGGGGCAGCAGCACCGTCTTCGGAATCGCGAGGCCGAGCCGGGCGGCCACGGCGTAGTTGAAGAACTTGTCGTCCGCCGTCCACCAGAAGGGGTTGTTGATCACGTAGGCGCCCTCGAGCGCCGCGTGCTTCAGCATCCCCCGGTAGTACTCGACCTCGTGGGAGATACGGTCGACGATCACGCGGTACCCGGACGGCACACCCATCCGCGTCCCTCCGAGCTTCACCATCTCGGCCGTGATGCCGTGCTTCCGCCCGTCGGCGTTCACGCGGTCGATGAACGCGGGAGGAAAGGCGTACTCGCGCCCGCACAGAAGGCCGACCTTCACCACACGGCTCCTACCCTCCCAGCTCGCGCGCCGTCTCCTCCACGCTGGCGCGCGTCTCGTCCACCAGCCCGCGCACGACCGCGCGCAGGTCGCCGCTCTCCTGGTAGAGCGCAAGCTGCCGCTCGGCGCTGGTGCCCTCCCGCACGATCGTCCGCACGTGCTCGACCGCCTCCCGGCTTCCCAGGCCGTCGACCACATCGTCGACGAACTCGAGCAGCTCGAGCGCGAGGTCGCGCATCGGCACCTCACGGCGCTTGCCCCAGTCGATCAGGCTGCCCTCCAGCCCCCAGCGCGAGGCGCGCCACTTGTTCTCCTCGATGAGCGCGCGGCGGTAGACGCGGAACCCCATGTTGCGGCCGCGCAGGCGATGGAGCTTCGCGAAGATGGCCTGGACGACCGCCGCGATGGCAATCGTGTCCCGCGGACGCGTCGGCACGTCGCAGATGCGGACCTCCAGCGTCCCGAAGTGCGGGTGCGGACGCATGTCCCACCAGATCCGCTTCCCATCGTCGATGCAGTGCGTGTCGACGAGCAGGCGGACGTGGCTCTCGTACTCGCCCCACGACCCGAAGTGATCGGGAATCCCGGTCCGGGGGAAGCGCCGGAACACGGTCGTGCGGAACGACTTCAGGCCGGTGTCGCGCGCCATCCAGAAGGGTGAGCTCGTCGAGAGCGCGAGCAGGTGCGGCAGGAAGTACCGCGCCTCGTTCATCAGCTCGATCGACGTCTCGGCGTCCGGCATGCCCACGTGCACGTGCAGCCCGAAGATGAGCAGCGAGCGCGCGAGCTGCTGCAGTTCCTCGACGATGTGCTCGTAGTGCTCGCCGGGAGAGAGCACCTGCTGCTTCCAGTCGGCGAAGGGGTGCGTGCCCGCCGCCGCGATCCGCAGCCCCACCCGCTCGGCCGAGGCGGCCAGCTCCTGCCGGGTCCGGACGACCTCGCCGGCGAGCTCTTCGACGTCGCCGCAGATGCGCGTCCCCACCTCGACAATGGACTGATGCAGCTCCGGCTTGATGTGCTCGCCGAACGGTGAGGCGCCGGGCGCCAGCAGCTCCGAGACGTGCGACCGCAGATCCCACGACTCGGGATCGACGATCTGGAACTCCTCCTCGACGCCGAGTGTGAAGGGGTGCGACATGGGTCGGTGCCCGGGGAAGGCAGTATACCCGGGGATAGCCGCCGGACCGGCCCGGCCTCCCGCCATTCACGCCGGGCCGATCGAGGGGTAGAATCCCCGTACTGCCGGGGGCATCCCGACGGCGCCCTGCGGCACTCGAGACGACTATGAGCACGGAGCTCGCCCATCGAGGCTGCGGCAGCAGCGAAGGTGGCGTCGCATCCCCTTCCCGTGCGGCCGGGAAAGCACACCGCGGCCGGCTCGACCGCTGGCTGGCCGCCCGGCTGCGGCATGAGCTCTCCCAGGTCGGCGTCGGCCTGCGGCTCTGGAACGACCCGGCGGATGCTGAAGCGCCGTCCGGCAGCGCCGGCGACCTGATCGTCGGCGATCGGCGCGCCCTGCTCGGGCTGATGGTCAACCCCGAGCTGTACTTCGGCGAGGCGTACATGGCGGGGCGGCTCCATGTCCGCGGCGAGCTCGCGCCCATTCTCGAGGCCCTGTGCCGGGTCCGTCCGCCGCAGCCGACCTGGATCGATCGCTGGCGCACAAGGCTCGCGCGCCCCAACTCCCTGCCCAGCTCCCGGCGGAACGTTCACCACCACTACGACCTCGGGAACGACTTCTACCGTCTGTGGCTCGACGACCAGCTCGTCTACACCTGCGCCTACTTCCCCGAGCCGGACGCGACGCTGGAGGAAGCGCAGCGCGCGAAGCTCGACCTGGTGTCGCGCAAGCTGCAGCTCCGTCCCGGCGACCGCGTCATCGAGGCGGGCTGCGGATGGGGCGCTCTGGCGCTCCACATGGCGCGCGAGTACGGCGTCGAGGTGAAGGCCTTCAACATCTCTCGCGAGCAGATCGCCTACGCGCGGGACCGGGCGGCCCGCGAGGGGCTGGCCGGGCGCGTCGAGTTCATCGAGGACGACTATCGCAGCGTCGCGGGGCGCTTCGACGTCTTCGTGTCCGTCGGCATGCTCGAGCACGTGGGGCGCGCGCACTTCCGCTCGCTCGGCGAGGTCATCCGCCGCACGCTCGACCCGCAGCGCGGGCGCGGGCTGCTGCACTTCATCGGCCGCGATGCCGCGCGCCCGCTGAACGCGTGGATCCGCCGCCGCATCTTCCCCGGCGCGTACCCGCCGACGCTCGCCGAGGTCGCGGATCACGTGCTGTCCCCCTTCGCGCAGTCGGTCCTCGACGTCGAGAACCTGCGCCTCCACTACGCGCGCACGCTCGCGCACTGGAGCCGCCGCTTCGCCGCGGCCGGCGGGCCGGTGAGCGCCGCCCACGGCGAGTCGTTCCGCCGCGCGTGGGAGCTGTACCTCGCGGGATCGGAGGCGGCATTCGCCACCGGCTGGCTGCAGCTCTTCCAGGTGACGTTCGCACCCTCCGAGGCCGCGCCCCCATACTGGACGCGCGCGAACCTCTACACGCATGCTCGAGTGTGACGCGCTCGTCGTCGGAGGCGGCCCGGCCGGGTCCGCCTGCGCGCGCGCGCTCCGGCAGGCGGGGTGGGACGTCGCCGTCATGGACCGCGCGCGCTTCCCGCGCGACAAGGTCTGCGCCGGCTGGCTCACGACGCACGTCCTGCAGGCGCTCGAGCTCGATCCAGACGAGTACCGCCGCGAGGGGCTGACGCTCCAGGAGATCACGGGATTCCAGACCCGCGTCTTCGGCCAGCCCGCCGTCGACACGCGCTATCCGGGCGTCGTCAGCTACGCGATCCGCCGCTGCGAGTTCGACCACTTCCTGCTGCGCCGCGCCGGCGTCCGGGTGCTCGAGGGCGCAAGTCTCACGAGCCTCCGCCGCGAGGACGGCGCCTGGACTGCGAACGACCTGGTCCGCGCACCGGTCGTCATCGGCGCCGGCGGACACTTCTGTCCCGTCGCGCGGCACCTTCGCGGGGAGGACACGCCCGTGCCCGTGGTGGCCAAGGAGGCGGAGTTCGTGCCGGACGCGCCCTCCTCCGTCGAGCCTGGCGTGCCGGAGCTGCTCTTCTGCCGCGACCTCGAGGGCTACGCCTGGTGCGTGCGGAAAGGGGAGTACATCAACGTCGGCATCGGCCGGCGGGAGAACCATCGCTTCGCCGCGCACGTAGATGAGTTCGTGGAGCTCCTCGAGCGGACCGGCCGGGCGCCCGGCGCCTCGCGCGCGCGCTGGAAGGGACACGCGTATCTCGCGTCGGGCGTCGGTGCGCGCCGGCTCGTCGACGATGGGCTGGTGCTGATTGGCGATGCGGCGGGACTGGCGTACCCCGAGAGCGGCGAAGGCATCAGGCCGGCGGTCGAGTCGGGGCTCCTGGCGGCCAGGACGCTCGCAACCGCCGGCAGGCGGCCATCCGCCGCCGACCTTCGTCCGTATGAGGTACGACTCCGCGCGCTGTATCCGGCATCGCGTCCCGCCCGCGGACCGTTCGCCGGCGCCGCTGCGACGATCGGGCGGGCGCTGCTGCGCTCGCGGCTCTTCACCCGCCATGTGGTGATCGATCGCTGGTTCCTGAGAAACTGATCCCGTGGCAGCCACCACCGAGCCCGGCCTGATCCGCCGTTCGCAGCCGGCACGCCCCCCTGCGACGGGCAACGGGTATTTCCGGAAGGCGTTCCTGATCCTGCTGGTCGTCGCGACGACCGCGGCATTCGTCTGGGTGCTGCGATCGTTCCTGATGACGATCCTGCTGGCGGCGGTTCTCTCGGGGCTCTTCTATCCGCTCTACGCGGAGCTGGCGCACGCGTTCCGCGGACGGCGGGCGCTGGCGTCCGCCTTCACGATCTGCCTCGTGCTGATCGTCGTGATCGGTCCGCTCGCCGCGATCCTGGGCGTGGTGGTCAACCAGGCGATCCGGGTTACCGAGAGCATCCGGCCTGTCGTGCAGCAGATGATCCAGGAGCCGACGTACCTGGGGCAGCAGCTCGAGCGCATTCCGGGGTTCGAGCGGCTCGAGCCGTATCGCGAGCAGATCCTGACGAGCGCGGGCGAGGCGATCGGGGCCATCGGCACCTTCCTGGTGGGTTCGCTGTCGGACACCACGCGCGGGACGGTCACCTTCGTCTTCCACTTCTTCATCCTGCTCTACTCGATGTTCTTCCTGCTCATGGACGGGCCGAAGATGCTCGGCGGCATCCTCAACCACGTGCCGCTGCGCGGGCCCGAGAAGGAGCAGATGAAGGACCGGTTCCTCTCGATGACGCGCGCCACGATCAAGGGCACCATCGTCATCGGCATCATCCAGGGCAGCCTGTCGGGCCTCGCCTTCTGGCTGGTCGGCATCCCCGACGCGGTGTTCTGGACGGTCGTGATGGCGGTCCTGTCGATCCTGCCGGTCGTGGGCGGCGCGCTCATCTGGGTGCCGGCGGCGATCTTCCTGGTCGTGACCGGCGAGGTGTGGCGGGGCGTGCTGCTGGCGGCGTTCTGCGCGCTGATCGTGGGATCGGTCGACAACGTCCTGCGGCCGCGGCTCATCGGCCGCGACACCAAGATGCACGACCTGATGATCCTCTTCTCGACGCTCGGCGGCATCCTCGCCTTCGGGCCGGTGGGGTTCATCATCGGGCCCATCCTGGCCGGCCTGTTCGTGACGTCCTGGGAGATCTTCGGCGTGGCCTACAGCGAGGCGCTCCGCGACCGTCCGCTCGTCACCACCACGGAAGGGGCGGCCGAAGAGCCGCAGGCGGCCGAGTCCGAGGCCTAGCAGCCCGGGCGTACCTCCCCTTTCTGTATTAGTCCCTGACATCTTTTAGGTCACACCCCGGGAGCCGCAGAGACGGGCGAAACCGGCACGCCTCTCGCTTCGTCGAAACAGATATGGCAGGGACTTCACGCTCTCGCCGCCCCGCTGAGGGGGGTGGCGCTTCGCTCATCGACTGGCGCGAGCCCGAGCGCAATGCGCACGTGCTGGACTGGCGAGCCCGCGCCCACGAGTTCGGCCTGGTTCCGCTCGACGAGACGGAGGCGGCGCCGTCTGTCGTCGAGCCGGCGGACCGCCTGCTCGAGGAGGAAGAGGCCGAGGCGTTCGACGATCAGGACATCGAGTCCGAGGACGAAGAGCTGGAAACGGACGAGGCGCCCGAAGCCGGGGCGTCGCTGACGGCGCCCGACCAGGATCTGGTCCGTACGTATCTGCAGCAGATCGGACGGCGCAAGCTGCTGACGGCGCGCGACGAGCAGGCGATCGGCCTTCGCATCGAGCAGGCGCGGGGCGCCCTGCTGGCGGAGCTCGCCCGCGTCCCCGCCGCGCTGCGAACGCTGATGGCCCTGGCCGGCGAGGTGCGCCGCGGCGCCGCGCCGGCGGCGGAGCTCATCCTGCTGCCCGACGGCGGCGAGCTGAAGCCCGAGCGCATCGAGCCCGTGATGCGCGCGTTCACCCGCATCCGGACGCTGCAGCGGAAGATCGACGAAGCGCAGCGGCGCATCGAGGACCGGCGCTCCACGCCCGCCACGCGCGCGAAGTTCCGCGAGCGGATCGACGCGACCTACACGGAGATCGGGTCGATCCTCCGGGACCTGCCGATCCGTCCGTCGGTCGTGGACGATCTCGTGGCGGAGCTGCGGCAGCTCGAGCAGGACTTCGAGGCCGCCGAGCGGACCGAGGGTCCCGCCTCGGCGCGGGCCGCGGCGCTCCGCGCGCTGGAAGATCGGACGGGCCTGCCGCGGCGCGTGCTCCGGGAGCGTCTCGCCGACGTCCGCGAGAAGGAGGCGGTGATCCTCGACGCGAAGCACCAGCTGCTCGAGGCCAACCTCAGGCTCGTCGTGTCGGTGGCGAAGCGCTACACGGGGCGCGGCCTGTCGCTGCTCGACCTCATCCAGGAAGGCAACATCGGCCTGATGAAGGCCGTCGACCGCTTCCAGTTCCGCCGGGGCTTCAAGTTCTCGACCTACGCGACCTGGTGGATTCGCCAGGGGATCACGCGGTCCATCGCCGACTACGGACGGACGATCCGCCTGCCGGTGCACGTCATCGAGTCGCTCAACCGCCTCTCGCGCGCCCGGCTGGCGCTGGCCGGTGAGCTCGGCCGCGAGCCGCGCCCGCCCGAGCTCGCGCACCGTCTCGGCATCCCGGTGAGCAAGGTGCAGCTGCTGCTCGACGCGGCGCGTCACCCGGCCTCGCTCGAGACGCCGGTCGGATCGGACGAGGAGACGCCGCTCGGCCACCTGGTCCGCGACACCGCCGCGGTGTCGCCGGAGGACGCGGCGATTCAGGGGCAGCTCGCCGACGAGGTCGAGCGCGCGATGTCGCCGCTGACCGACCGCGAGCGCGAGGTGCTCCGCCTGCGCCACGGGCTCGGCATGGACCGCGAGCTCACGCTGGAGGAGATCGGGCGGCGCCTGTCGATCACGCGCGAGCGCGTGCGGCAGATCGAGGCCAAGGCGCTGGCGAAGATCCGCGCGGCGCGCGGGCACGCGGCGTAAGAGCCACCGGCAGCTCCCAGCCGGGCGGCGCATGCGTCGCCCCTACGTGTATCTGTCCCTCGCCCAGTCCTCGAACGTCGTCTGCGGGATCGGGAACCGCCCGAGCACCGGGCGCATGTCGAAGGACGCATCCGCCGTCGCGCTGAGCAGGCCCAGCTTCACCTGCCTGGCGAACACGGGATTCACCAGCGGCAGGACCCGCGTCATGGCGCGCATCACGGCGAGCGGCACGTGCCGGCGCTTCGCGGGGCGTCCGGCAAGCCGCTCGAAGATGGCGACGACCTCCAGCGCGCTGAGGTTGTCGGGGCCGCCGAACTCGATGATCTCGCCGCGCGCGTCGGGCCGTTCGAGCGCGAGCGCCGCCATCGCGGCGACGTCCGACACGGCGACGTAGTTCGCGCGGGCGGTTCCCGGTCCGAAGATGCGCGCGAGGCCGGTCTCGAGGACCGGCTTCCCGAGCAGCTCCCCCCAGATCTCCATGAACGACGCCGGCCGGAGGATCGTCCAGGCGACGCCGCTCCCGCGCA
>Ga0299913_10005071_pt1 | contig 11175 bp, 9 predicted proteins | sample RVTome_9_FD_201360 | JGI IMG/M metagenome (GOLD analysis project Ga0299913, IMG submission 201360) | Soil microbial communities from uranium-contaminated site in the Upper Colorado River Basin, Wyoming, United States - RVT155D38 (version 2) ... | reverse complement strand
GAAGCGGACGAGCTCCTCGACCTTCTGCTCGGTCTCGGTGCGCGCGCCCGCCGCATGGAAGATCTCCTCGCGCACGACCGTCCCCTGCACGTCGTTCGCGCCGAAGTGGAGCGCGACGGCCGCCAGCGGCATCCCCATCATGATCCAGTACGCCTTGATGTTCGGCACGTTGTCGAGCAGGAGGCGCGAGACTGCGAGCATCTTCAGGTCGTCGGCCCCGGTCGTGTGCCGCCAGCCGCGCCGCTCGAAGACGGTGTTCTCGGGGTGGAACGCGAGCGGGATGAAGGCGAGGAAGCCGCCCGTCTTGTCCTGATGCTTGCGCAATCGCAGGAAGTGGTCGACCCGCTCCTCGTAGGTCTCGACGTGCCCGTACAGCATCGTGCAATGAGTCGGGATCCCGAGCTTGTGCGCGGTGTCGTGCACGTGGAACCAGATCTCCGGGCTCTCCTTCCCGGGTGCGACGAGCCGGCGCACGCGGTCGGCGAAGACCTCGGCGCCGCCGCCCGGAAGCGAGCCGAGCCCCGCATCCTTGAGCTCGCGCAGCACCTCCTCGTGCGTGAGCCCCGAGAGCGTGGTCATGTGGTGGATCTCGGAGGCGGTATAGAGCTTGAGGTGCACGTCAGGGAGAGCCTCGCGCAGCGCCGCGGTCGTGTCGCGATAGAAGGCGAAGTCCACGTGCGGGCTCTCCCCGTTGACCATGTGGATCTCCGTGAACCCCGTGAGCTCGCGCTGGCGCAAGACGTCCTCGACGAGCTCCTCGGCGGTGAGCGTGTAGGCGTGCGGCTGCTTCTGCGTCGCCGCGAACGCGCAGAACTTGCACTTCACGCGACAGACGTTCGTCTGGTTGAGGTACAGGTTCTGGACGAAGTAGACGTCGTCGGTCCCACCGCGCAGGCGCCGCGCCGTGTCGGCGAGCTCACCGAGCGCGAGCAGGTCGTCCGACTCGAGGAGCGCGAGCCCGTCCTCGTAACCGAGCCGCTCCCCCGCCTCGACCTTCTCGCGGATCGTGTCCAGCGTCGTTAGCTCGGCGACGGCCATTTACCGCTCCCGGTCGATGACGATGTGGGTGAGCGCCTCCAGATCCGGCTCGTCCCGCAGGAACTCCCTGGCTCGCCTAGCGTAGTCGAGGGCTGTCGCCCTGGATCGGTCGAGCGCGCCCGTCGCGGCGACCCGTACGAGTGCCTCCTCACGCGACCCGCCCGCGAGTGCCTCGCGCACCACCGGGTCTTCGCGCGCGGCGAGAACGAGCGGCAGCGTTGGCACGCCCTCGCGCAGGTCGGCACCCGGGATCTTTCCCGTATCGATCGTGTCGCCGACGCAGTCGAGGATGTCGTCGGCGATTTGGAACGCGACGCCGAGGGCGAGCCCGAACTCGCCGAGGCGCGGGTCGCGGGAGCCGAGCAGGCAGGCGGCCTCGAAGAGCTTCCCGGTCTTGAGGGAGATGCGCTCGAGATAGGCGTCGATCGGCGTGTCGGGATCGTGCAGCTGTCGCTGCTGCATGGCCTCGCCGCGCGCGATGGCGAGACAGGCGCGGGCGAGGATGTCGACGCCTTCGAGGTCGCCGGCGTCCGCGAGCTCGGCCATCGCGCGCGCGAAGAGGTAGTCGCCGCCGGCCCGGGCGGCGCGCGCGCCGTGCTCGTGCCACGCGGAGGAGCGCCCGCGGCGGAGCTCGGCGCCGTCGATCAGGTCGTCGTGGACGAGCGTCGCGACGTGGGCCAGCTCGATCGCGACTCCGGCCCGGAGCGCGCCCTCGCGGTCGGTCGACGTCAGGTGGACGAGAAGCGGGCGAAGTCGCTTGCCGCCCGCGGCGACGGCATTCCGGCCGACCGCCGCGACCAGCCCCGGGCAGTGCTCGACGGCGTTCGAGAGACGTTGCTCGAGCTCGTCGAGGTACGGGGCAGCTTCCTGGAGGACGGCCTGCGCGCTCATCGTGCGCCGCCGAGATCGCTTTGTGGCTCTGAGCCACTTGCTGCCGTTCGCGCCACGTGGAGGGCGACGCTGCCGCCGCCGAGGAGCCGGTAGCGAACTCCCTCGAAGCCCGCGCTCGTAAAGAGCGCGGCCAGGTCCTCCGGGCCGGGGAAGCGGCGCACGCTTGCCGGCAGGTACGTGTACGCCTTCCCGCCCGGGAGCACCTTGCCCGCGAGCGGGACGAGCACGTCGAACCAGAGCCGGAAGAACGGGCGCAGGAGACCGCGCGGACGCGTGATCTCGAGGACGGCGATCTTGCCGCCCGGCCGGAGCACGCGAGCCGCCTCGCGGAGCCCGCCCTCGAGGTCGGCCAGGTTCCGCACGCCGAACCCGCACGTGACCACGTCGAACTCGCCGTCGCCGAACGGCAGCGCGAGTGCGTCGCCCTGCACCCACTCGATCGTCCCGGACTTGCGGCGCGCACGCTCCAGCATGCGCTCGGAGAAGTCGAGCCCGACCACTCGTCCTCCGCGCCGCTCGGCCTCGACCGCGAGATCGCCCGTGCCGCAGCAGCTGTCGAGAACCCGGTCGCCCGGCCAGACGACCTCCCGGACGGCGAGCCGCCGCCAGCGCCGGTCGAGGCCCGCGGTCATCAAGCGGTTCATCGCGTCGTAGACCGGCGCGATGCGGTCGAACATGCCGCGAACCTCGTCGGCGGGAAGGCGTCCGGCGTCGTAGGTCATTCGCCCCACCGCTGCGCGAGCGTGTTGTCGAGCCCCAGCTGGTCGAGGCAGCGGGCGACGACGAAGTCGACGAGGTCGTCGATCGACTCGGGCCGATGGTAGAAGCCGGGCGCCGCGAAGAGGATCACGGCACCCGCCTCGTTCAGCGTGGCGAGGCCGCGCAGGTGAATCGAGGAGAGCGGCGTCTCGCGAGGCACGAGCACGAGCTTGCGCCGCTCCTTGATCGCCACCGAGGCGGCCCGGTGGATGAGGTTCTGCATCGCGCCCGAGGCGAGCGTGCCGACCGTTGCCATCGAGCAGGGGCAGACGACATATGCGTCGACCTTCGCGGAACCGCTCGCGAAGGGGCTCCGGAAGTCCGAGTCCTCGTAGACGGTGACCTGCGAGGAGGCATCGCCGACGAAGCGGTTCAGCACCTCCTCGCGGGGCAGCGAGGGGTCGCCGTACAGCTCGGTCGCGATCACCTCTACCCCGGAGCGCGATGCGGTGAGCCCGATCTCGCAGTCCGCGGCGGCGAGAGCGTGGAGCAAGCGCTCGGCGTACGGAGCGCCGGAAGCGCCGGTCACGCCGAGAAAGACGCGCACGCCGCCAAGCGTATCCGGGTGCCGATTCCGGAGGCCGTAGGAGCGGGCGGGCTACGTCGCCGGCGCTCGCGGAAAGCGCGGGTCGTCCCGGAGAGATGCCAGGTCCTCGTCGTCCGGCGCATACGCGGCGAACCGGTCCTCGAGCTCGATCGCGCGCAGGAGATGGTCGAGCGCCGCGTCCTCCTCGCCTAGCCGCGCTTCCGCGCACGCGAGGTTGTAGAGGTGCACGCCCTCCGCCGGGAACTCGGCGACGGCCTCCTCGAGGAGCCGCCTGGCCTCCTCGTACGCGCCGCGATCGAGGAGCGGGAAGATCTCCGACGTCACCTCCCACGGAGAGACGCGAAAAGCCTCGCCGGGCTTCGCTCCCATGCTCAGGATCGTCGTGCCGCCGGTCGCGGCCACGGCACGACGCTTGACTGCGGGATCGCGGGCGAGCACGAGTGTTCCTGCCGCGGCATCGACGGTTTCGCCGCCGACCGTGAAGGTCGCCTGCCCGTCCAGCACGAGGTAGAGCTCCTCGTGCCCGGTTGGGACCTCGTCGTGCTCCGGTATGAGCTCAGCGCCCTCCTCGCCCGACCAGGCGTTGACCCCGAACGCCGCGATCCCGAGGGAGCGGCGGATCGGGATCCATTCGCCGCGGTTCCCCGAACGTTCGATCTCGTTCAGCCGCGCGATCTCGAAAGAACGATCGGCCACAGGCTCGAGGCTACCCGTCGCCGCCCTCGCCGCCGTCCGAGGCAGCGAGGAACGCGCCGAGCGCCGCGAGGTTCTCCTCGCCGAGGTAGGCGTAGGACCCCATGACCGTGTTCCCGAACTGCGCCGGGTTCGAGAGGTACTGGACGAAGTACTCCGGCTCGTTCGTCTGCCCGACCTCGGTCAGATCCGGCGCGCCGAGATTCCCCGCTCCAGAGCCCATGTACGTGTGGCACTGGAGGCAGCCGGTCTCGGCGAAGAGGCGCGCGCCCGCCTCGGCCTGCGCGTCGCCGGCGAAACCTTGCTCCTGCGCCCATTCCCGGGGGACGCCGTCGGCGATCAGCTGAGAGCCGAGCGACTCCTCCGCGGTCGCGCCCTTGTACGTGAGCACCGCCATCGAGATGACCGTGAGCACCGCCGCCACCATCGCGACCGGCCGGCGTGAGGGGCGGCGCTCCGTGCGCCTGTCGTAGAAGGGCAGCCCGAGCAGGAGGATGATCGCGATGGTCGGGATCCCGACCGTGGCGATGAAGACGGTCTCCGGCCACTCGAAGACCCGCAGGAGATAGAAGAGGAAGTAGAAGTACCAGTCGGGGCGCGGGACGAAGTCGGTCGTCCCGGGCTCCGCCGGATCCTCGTACCAGGGGCCGAGGATGCCCGCCTCGGTGCCGTCCGCGTCGTAGTACCAGATGACCGCGAGGCCGATGATCACGCCCACGACGACGAGCGCCATGACCGTGTCGTGCAGCATCGCCCGCGGGAAGAAGGCCTTGCCCTCCTTCTTGACGTCGTCCTTGTAGCGGGCGAAGCCCTCGCGGTTCCGCTCGCCGAGATCGCGGGCCATCAGTCGGAGCCCCCGGAGCCTGAACCGGCGCGCGTCAGCCCCGTTCGCGCCGCCGCCGACGGGGCGCGCGCGGGCCGCTCGCGCCCGGCGGCCTCCTTCGACCACGGAGGCGAGACGACACCGAGGCGGGCGACGAGGTAGAGGTGGACGACGATCAGCGCGATGAGCGCCCCGGGGATGAGCAGCATGTGCAGCGCGTACCACTTGGCGAGCGCGTCCGACCCGATCTCCGGCCCGCCGGCGAGCCACTGCGCGAGCCACGGCCCGGCGAAGGGCGCCGTGCCGTTCAGGTTGATGCCGACGACGGTGGCCCAGTACGCCGTCTGGTCCCAGGGCAGCAGGTAGCCGGTGAAGCCCATGAGCATGCCGAGCAGGAGGATCAGCACCCCGATGATCCAGTTCAGCTCGCGCGGGTACTTGTAGGCGCCGAACAGGAAGACGCGGCCCATGTGCAGGAAGAGCAGGATGATGAACACGCTCGATCCCCAGCGGTGCATGCCGCGCACGAGCCAGCCGAGCGTGACGTCGTTCGTGATGTGCTCGATGGACGTGTACGCGACCGGCTTCCCGGTGAGCGGGTCGGTCCCGGACGACGGCTTGTAGTACATCGCCAGGATTACTCCGGTGAGGACCTGCGACGTGAACGCGATGAGGGTCGCGAAGCCGAGGGTCTGCGCCCAGCTGATGTCTCTCGGTACGTTGCGGAACAGGAACCATTTCGTGCCCCGCACGAAGGCGGTGCGCTCGTCGACCCAGTCGAGCGGCTTCAGGACCGTCAGCTCGACGACCTGCGCGCGCTTGGTCTTCTTCCTGGCCATGCGAGCCTAACCGGTCACCTGACTCGGGACGATCGGGTAGAGCCACGCCGAGATGCCGTCCACGTGCGTGCCCGGAACCGACCACGGGTACCTCTGGATCGTCGCGTTCGCGCCGGTCCCGGTGACGTTCCCGACCGCGTACAGCTCCTCGAGGATCAGGTTGTTGTTGCGAATCGAGAACGTGTATCGATCCATCGAGCGAACGGGCGGCCCGGCCGTGCGGTTGCCCTCCGCGTTGTACTGGCCGCCGTGGCACGGGCATCCGAACGACTGCGCGAGCACCGGCCGGAGCTCGACATCGCCGACTGTCGTCATGCCTTCCTCGTCGATGGGGCCGTTCGGCTGCACCGGGCAACCGAGGTGGACGCAGCGGCTGTACAGGATCGTGAAGCTCGGTAGCCCGCTCTCCGCAAACCCGTTGTTGCGGACGAAGACGGTCCGGCGCGAGACCTCTCCCTGCGCCGGGTTCGAGAGGTACGTCGCTATGACGTACTCGCCCTCGGGGAAGTTCTCGAGCGGGCCGAGGTCGACCTCGTCCTCCTCGACGTCGGTGAACGACGGAAGGACCATGAACCCGAGCACCGGCAGAGTGAGCACGCCGCCGAGCACGGCCGAGAGCCCGATGAGAGACGCCTCGAGGAACCCGGAGCGCGTATAGGCGGGAAGCGGCTCCTCGGGGCCCTCGAGCGCCGCGGCGGCCACACGTCGCTCGGGCGCGATCTCGGGAATCTCGCCTCGCACCTCGCGGGTCACGTCTCGCGCCCAGAGGAGGCCGAAGACCACCGCGAGGATGGCGCCGATCAACGCGATCCACCAGCTGATTACGAGCCCGAGCAGAAGGAACGCGACCCCGATCGCGAACCCGATCGGCCACAAGCTCGGCCCGGGGTTGTGCGGGGTGTCAGGACCGTTCGTGCTCAACGCCAGAGATTCTTACCGGTTGGGAGCCGAGTGCGTCAGACCAACCCACAGTTCGGCCCCGCGTCCGCGAAGTGGACGCCTTTAGGGGGTTCGCGCGCAAGATCAGGGAAGGGGGATTCCGTACTCGGCCCACCGCTGTGAGACCCTCTCGCGCACGTCGTCGGACATGACGATCTCCTCCGGCCACGGGCGCGCGTCCTCCTCCGGAAGCTTGTGCGTCGCGTCGATGCCGAGCTTCCCGCCGTAGAACTGGCGTCCCGGCGCGTGGTCGAGATGGTCGAGCGGGCCCTCGCTGATCAGCACGTCGCGCTTCGGGTCGACGTTGGCGGTCACGCGGAAGAAGACGTCCGCGTAGTCGTGGACGTCCACGTGCTCGTCCACGACCACGATCGACTTCGAGAGCGAGAGCATCCCGAGGCCCCAGAGCGCGTGCATGACCTTCTGCGCGTGACCGGGGAACGCCTTCCGGATAGAGACGATCACGCAGTTGTGGAACGCGCCGGCGACCGGCAGGTCGTAGTCGACGATCTCGGGGAGCGTCATGCGTACGGCCGGGAGGAAGATGCGCTCCGTCGCCTTTCCGAGCCAGGCGTCCTCGGCGGGCGGCTTGCCGACGACGATCGACGCGTAGATCGCGTCGCGCCGCATCGTCATCGCCGAGATGCGGAAGATCGGGAACTCCTCCGCGTGCGAGTAGTACCCCGTGTGGTCGCCGAAGGGGCCCTCGATGCCCACGTCGTCCTTCGACACGTGCCCTTCGAGCACGATCTCGGCGTTCGCCGGCACCTCGAGGTCGACGGTCTTGCAACGCACGAGCTCGACCGGCTCGCCGCGCAGGAACCCGGCGAGCATGAGCTCGTCGAGGTGCTTGGGGAGCGGCGCGCTCGCCGAGTACGCGGTGACGGGGTCGAGCCCGATCGCCACGGCGACCGGGATCCGCCCGTCCTCCGCCGCGAGGAGGTCGGCTCGGCCGTCCTTGTGCATCTGCCAGTGCATGAACGTCGAGCGCTCGTCGATGACCTGCATCCGGTACATGCCGACGTTGCGGACCTCGCCTGACGGGTCCTTCGTGATCACGGCGGGCAGCGTGATGAAGGGCGCGGGGTCTCCCGGCCAGCAGCGCTGGATCGGGAGCAGCCCGAGGTCGACGTCGTCACCGTGCAGCACGACCTCCTGGCACGCCCCCTTGGAGACCGTCTTGGGCAGCGAGTCCGCGACCGACTTGAGCTTCAGGAGGCCCTTGACCTTCTCGACGACGCCTTTCGGCGGCTGCATGTCGAGCACGTCGCCGAGCTTCGCCGCGGCGTCGTCGAGCCTCTCGACCCCGAGCGCGAGGCACATGCGCCGCTCGGTGCCGAACTGGTTGATGAGGAGCGGGTGCGTCGACCCCTTCGGGTTCTCGAAGTAGAGCGCCGGCCCCCCTGCCTTCACGACTCGATCGGTGATCTCGGTGATCTCGAGGTCGGGGTCGACCTCCGCCGAGACTCGCCGGAGCTCGTCCTCGCGCTCGAGGAGCGCGATCCACGCGCGCAGGTCTCGTGGAGGCGCCGCCACGGCCGGATCAGTCTACGGAGGAGAGCGCGAACTCCACAGCGCCCTCGAGCGTGAGCGCGTGGCCCCGCGCGAGGGCAGGCTCGGGCGCCTCCGAGAAAGGCACGTCCGCGCGAACGGGACTCCGGTGCCCGGTCTCGCGAAGCTCCAGAGCGGCTCCGCGGAGGACTCCAGCGCGCTCGTCGTCGCCCGAGTCCGCGGCGACACGCGACAGGCCGTCGAGGCAGTCGGCCGCTCCGCCCCTGTCCCCGATAGCCGCGAAAGCGCTCAGGCCGCCGGCGAAGCGCTCCCGCGCGAGCTCCGCGTCGCCCGCGCGCCGGGCCGTCTCGCCGAGGATCTCGAGGCCGCACGCGTGGTTGAACGCGCCCTCGTCCAGCTCCGCGAGCGCGGCGAGACCTCTCGCTTCGGCCTCAGCGAGGTCGCCGAGACGTAGCGCCAGCTCGGCGAAGCACAGGTTCGTGCGCGGGCCTGCGCCGGCGGCGGCGCTCTCCTCCGCGTAGCGGCGCGCGCGCGCGAAGTCCCCCTGGTCGAGCGCGATCTCGCTGAGATCGGCCAGCGTCGCGACCTTCCAGTTCGGACGCCGCAGCTCGCCCTCCATCGAGGCGACCTCCTCCTTGAGCTCGATCGCGCGGTCGAGGTCGCCCGTGAACCGCGCGATCTCGCCGCCCCCGACGAGTGCCTCTGCGAGCGCCCGTGGCGAGAGCCGATCGCGAAGGGCGAGCGTCCCGTCCACCCACTCGCGCACCTCCGCGAGATGACCGTGCGAGATGAGGAACGGGTAGAGGGCGCCCAGGATGCGCCCGGCGTCGTCCGGCTCGCCCGCGTCGAGCGCGTACGACACCGCGGCGCGCACGTTCGCGTACTCGGGTGCGAGCCGAGCCGAGATGGCGCTCTCCTCCGCCGTGTACAGCGCGGGCGCGCTCGCCTCCGCAAGCTCGACCACGAACGCGCGGTGCCGGAGCCGGACGGCAGCGGTCTCGGACGCATCGAGCTGCACGGCCGCGAACTCCCGGATCGTCTCCAGCACCGAGTACCGCTCGTTCGCGAACCGCACTAGGCTCTTCTCGACGAGGGACTGCAGCGTGTCGAGCCCGGCGCCGCAGACCGCCTCGGCCGCCTCGAGCGTCCACCCGCCGGCGAACACCGACAACCCGCGAAAGAGCTGCCTCTCCCCGTCCGAGAGCAGGTCGTACGACCACCGGACCGTGGCTCTCAGTGTCTGCTGCCGAGGCTCCGCGTCGCGCCCGCCCTCGAGTAGGTCGAGATGCCGAGAGAGGCGCGCGAGGATCTGGCCAGGCGTGAGCGCCCGCGCCCGCGCCGCGGCAAGCTCGACCGCGAGCGGGAGGTTGTCGAGTCGAGCACAGAGCTCCGCGATCTCGCGCGACGGATCCGCCTGGGCGCGCTCGCAGAAGAGCGACACGGCCTCACGCTCGACGAGGGGCGGAACCGGATACTCGATCTCGCCGGAGACCCGGAGCAGCTCGCGGCTCGTGACGAGCAGGGTCAGGTTGGGGCACGCGCCGAGAAGCGCCGAGAGCTCGGGTGCCGACTCGATGACGTGCTCGAGGTTGTCGAGCAGGAGCAGGAGCTCGCGGTCGCCGACGTGCTCGGCGAGACCGTTCCTCGCGCCGACGGCTCCGGAGATGCTCTCGGCGACGAGGTCGGGATCACGAAGAGACGCGAGCCCGACCCAGAAGACGCCGGCCTTGTACTCCGGTACGAGCGAGGACGCGGCCTCGATCGCGAGCCGCGTCTTACCGGAGCCGCCCGGCCCCGTGAGCGTCACGAGGCGCGCGCCGTCCTGGATGCGCGCGACCACCTCCTCGAGCTCGCGCTCCCTGCCGACGAACGAGCTCGCGGGCCGCGGCAGGTTCGTGTTCGAGATGGTCTTGAGCGGGGGGAACGAGCCGTCGCCGAGCTGGAAGAGCAAGACGGGCTCGGCGATGTCCTCAAGCCGATGCTCCCCGAGGTTGGTCAGAGACAACGCTTGTGGCTCTGAGCCACTTGGCTCGGTAAGCGCGGCGGTGGAGGACGAGACGAGGACTTGGCCACCATGCCCTGCGGCCGCGATCCGGGCCGCGCGGTTGACGACGTCGCCGACGTAGCCCTCGTCCGTCAAGAACGGCATTCCGGTGTGGACGCCGGCACGCACGCGGATCGAACCGGACGAGAGCGCGTCGGTCAGCACCGCCGCGGCCGCGAGCGCGCCGGGAGCGGTCGGGAAGGCGAAGAAGAACGCGTCGCCTTGCGTGTCCACCTCGACCCCGCCCTCGGAGGCGCAGGCCTCACGGATCAGCCGCCGGTGCTCGGCTAGCGCCTCCGCGTACGCCTCCGGCCCGAGCTCGTGCAGGAGCTTGGTCGAGCCCTCGACGTCGGTGAAGAGAAAGGTGACCGTGCCGCTCGGGAGGTCTCTACGCATGCGCGTCCAGCTCCTCCAGCGCGAGCGTCACCGCCTCGTCGTAGGACAGCGCACTGCCCTGCCGCCAGGCCTCGGCGATCGCGTCGGCCGCCAGCTGGCCGCGGACACGTGCGAGCGTCGCGTCGTTCATCCTCGCGATCCACCGGTCCAGATGGACACCGGTCTCCTCGAACAGCGTCTCGAAGGAGGAGAGGAGCTGCGCGGCAATCCTCGCTCTCCCCTCGAGCGAAAGGGCCATGGCGAACCGGGCAACGAGAAGGGCGCCCGAGTAGCGATCGGGGATTCTGTGCTGCACCGTGCGCTGGACGCGGTGGGCGTCGACGAGAAAGGGCACGGCCTCGTCGACCTTCCCCGCGTCGAGCGCGTACTGGCCGAGGACGGCGAGGGCCCTCGACTCGAGAGCCGCGTCGCCGCTCGCTCGTGCCCGGCGAAGGACGTCCTCCTGAATCGCACGTGCCGTATCGAGGTCGCCAAGCCGCTCATGGGTCCACGCCAGGCGCCTCGACACCTGAAGCGACCAGTGCTCGTCGCCGAGCTCTTCGAACAGCCGAACGCTCTCCCCGAACATCCGATGCGCGCCCGCGAAGTCGTCCTTGACCGCATGAGAGATTCCGAGGCCGAGAAGCGCATAGGCGACGCCCCACTTGTCTCCGAGCTCACGGAACAGCGCGAGTGCTTCCTCCAGCCGTGCGAT
>Ga0299913_10005070_pt1 | contig 11175 bp, 12 predicted proteins | sample RVTome_9_FD_201360 | JGI IMG/M metagenome (GOLD analysis project Ga0299913, IMG submission 201360) | Soil microbial communities from uranium-contaminated site in the Upper Colorado River Basin, Wyoming, United States - RVT155D38 (version 2) ... | reverse complement strand
GTGATCCACCACGACCACCAGGTCACCATCGACGGGCGACGCGTCCGGGTGGACCAGATCCCCGCGGCCACACTGGACGCGGCGGTCGGACGTCGGGTCCGGCTCCTCGAGGTGCTCGACCTGCTGCAGGCGCACGACAAGAAGGCGCACCTGGACCTGAAGTTCACCTCCCCCGCCGCCGCCTACGCCATCCCAGCGGCCACTTTCGAGGTCGAGGCCGCGGAGATCGTGGCCGAAGCGCTGCCTCGCGGCGCGTACGTATTCACCACCGTGGAGGACAAGTCGGTGCGGGTCCTGCGTGACTGGGCAGACCACGCGGGTGTGGACGTGCTGTGCGGGCTCACCGTCGGCCGTCGACTGCACGGTCTCGGCGTGTGGTCCTCGGTCACCACGCGGTTTGGCGAGATGTTCCCAGGCCACCGGGTCCGCCGGTCTCGGGCCAACCTGGTGGTTGCCCAACGGCACCTGGCCCGGTTCCGGTTGCTGTCCTGGGCGCACAAGCGCGGCCTGCCGGTGCTGGTCTGGACGGTCGACAACCAGAAGGAGATGCGGCGGCTGCTCGCAGACGAGCGGGTCTGGCTGGTCACCTCGAACCGGCCGATGGACGCGGTCGCCCTCCGCTGGGCCCGTCTCGGCCGCCCGCACCGTCCGGCAGCCGCTGCCGCGGCGCTCCCCAGCCCCAGCGCCCCCCTGCTCCGGCGCACGCCGCAGGCTGTGTGAAGCAGGAAGTCGTAGCCCACAGGCGCCAGAGGATCTCAGTGGCCAGCCGCGGTACGCGCAACACCACGCTCCAGCTGTAGGCGGGCGGTCACCGCACTCTCGCCGCGTTCCGCGCGGTCCTCAGCTGCCTATGCCCTGGTCGCCGGCGCGGGTCTAGGCTCGCACATGTGCGCATCGAGAACGCCGACGAGCGTGACAGCGGATGGGAGGATTCCCGACCGCGATACCGCGTGTACTTCTTCCGCGGCGGCGGCGATCGGCCGGGGCGCTCCTGGGATGTGCTCGTCAAGGACGTGCTGGACGCCGAGGTCCTGGGGGTTGTTGCTTGGGCTGAAGGTGAGATCGCCGATGAGGGGCTGTTCGCTGTCGCCCTCGTCAACCAGTCCGCCTCTGGCGAGCGGGGCCTGACATGGCTGGTCGGCATGGATGCCAACGACGATCCCGCCAACGAGGTCGAAAGGTCGCTCCGATCGGCGATGGAATCCCGGCGCGGGCGCCGGACCGTCAGACCAGTTTCCTAGGGACGAGCCCGAGCACGCCGGTCGCGCGAAGCCGAGCTGTGCTGCGGCTCCAGCGGCGCATCGCGCGCACATGGCCGTGATTGGCGCGCAGGCGACCCGGTGAAGTCAGTGGCTGTGCATTGAGGGGGCCAGCAGTCAGTGGAGTCCCTTGCCGGTGCTGATGATGATCGCCACGACGATCGCCAACCCGATGAAGTAGGCGAGGACGGGGCCGACGACGACCAGCAGGCCGAGACCCGCTGCCTGGCACCTGCCACGCCACAACCACGCGAAGTAGGCGCCGATCCCGGTGGTGAGGGCGAGCAAGAGAATCCTTTGGGTGCTTCGTAGTTCCCAAAGAGCCAGTGCGTGGCGTAGAGGGTCCACGCGCCAACTCCTGCTCCTAGGACGAAGCACAGGAGCCAGGGAGCATCCGGACGTGACGCGAGTCTGATGGCCATCGACGCGGGCCCTCTCTGTTCCCTCGAAGTGGGGCCTGATCGTCCCACCAGACACAAGGCCTGTGTCCCGAAACGCCACGCAAGTGCCCTGAGCTGCCGCGTTCCGCGCTGACGTGCCGACGTGCGCGGCATCACCGGCCAAAGGCGTCAGCCGAGAATGTCCTGCTCGTCCGCAGGACCGTCTCCCTACCAGGGCGCTCCAGGAACATCCCGCAGTCTGGGGACTGGTGCGGGGACATGCTGCGTTTCGCGGCTCCTGCCGATGTGCGGTTTCCTGGCCCGACGGTCGACTGGCGTCTCCGCCATGACGCGGGACGAGCGTGGGTCGAGTGAGGGTGGCGCCCAACTCACCGATCGCCATGAAGACCTGGTTCGGTGGGCAGCCTGGAGCAGTCTCCTGGTTGCCGCAGTTGGCCTCGTCGACGGTCTGACCATGGCACTGAAGCGGAAGGAAGCCGACTGCCCGGACGGGAAGGTCTTTCCGGAAGGCACCACCGACTTCAGTTGCTACGTGCACCCGCAAGCGGGGATCGGTATCGCGATCGCAGCGATGTCCGTGTTGCTGGGAATCCTGGTCGTGCTTGCCAGCATCGCCGCAAGAGCAGCCCTGAAGACGCATCTGCTCCTGAACGCCCGCCACTCCACTGACCGGACGCCCTGAGCTGCGATCCGTCGCAGCCACCAGCGCGGGCCCCGGCAACCCGGGTACGTCGTCATCCCATCCGTGACCACATGGCTCAAGTCGATCAGGCGCATGTCCCAGATGGGCTCTCAGGAGTCGTACTGCGCGACGGGATCCACCTTCACCGGCGGCTCTCGGAGAGCGAGCTCCTGCGCGATCGCCGGGATCCCGGGATCGGCGAGGAAACGCTCGTAGTCCTCGATGTCCCAGTCGAAGAACACCCACACCCGGTGGGGATCATCAGGATCCCGGAACACGTGGGAGCCCCTGCAGCCGTGCTCCCGCCTCTTCTCCACGCCCGTGGTCGAGAAGGTCCTCAGGAACTGGTCGAAGTCGGTGACCTCGGCGATGGTGACGATCATGCCTTCGTCTACCGGGCGTCGCGGTCCTGTGCGGCCAGGGCCCGGACGACATCGGCGCGACCCTCGGCGACGTAGCGACGCGCAGCGGGGTCGGCCTCGGTCGACGCCAGCCACGCGTCGACCCGCTCGAGCAGGGCCTCGCTGGCCAGCGGCCGCGGGAACATGAGGCGCAGCACCGTCGAGGCGCGCTGGGTGCCCTTGTCCTCCCAGATGTGGTCCGCGACCTCCAGGAAGCGCGCGACGTACGGCTCGAGCACCTCCTCCTGCCCGTGCTGGAAGAACGCCAGCGCCGCCGAGCGCTGGGTCTCGTTGGGCACGTCGTCGCGGAGTACGGCGACCTCCCAGGCCTCCTCCTTCGCCAGGGCCGTCGGGCGAGCCGACATGGCCGCGGCCGCCTTCTCCCGGCCCGCGATGGTGTTGTCGCGCTCCAGCTCGGCACCGATCCGGTCCTGCTCGGCGCGACCGCGCGCGGCGAGCGCCGTGAGCAGGGTCCAGCGCAGGTCCTGGTCGACGGTCAGGCCCTCGGGCACCCCCGAGCCGTCGAGCAGGCCCGCGAGGTCGGCCAGGGCCGCGTCGCTGCGGGCGGCCGAGGCGTAGGTGCGGGCGAAGGTCAGCTGGTGGTCGCTGCCCGGCTCGGCGGTGTCGAGCAGCCGCTTGATGCCCTGCTCCCAGCGCAGCTGTACGGTCTCGCGGTTGGCCGGCGCCGTGTAGAGGTTGACCGCCTGCCCGGCCAGGGCCGGGATCCGGCTCACGGCCCAGGCGTCGGTCTCCTGGCCGAGGTTGGCCAGCACCAGGTCGACGTAGTCGGAGGCGCGCATCTCCGCGTCGCGGGTCATGTCCCACGCCGCGCCCCAGCACAGGGCCCGGGCCAGCGAGTCGTCCAGGCGCGAGAGGCCGTTGACCACGGTCGCCAGCGATCGCCCGTCGAGGCGGATCTTGGCGTAGGCCAGGTCGCGGTCGTTGAGCAGCAGCAGGTCCGGCTGGCGCTCGCCGACGATCTCCTGGATCTCGGTGCGCTCGCCCCGCACGTCGACCTCGAGCGACCGGCGCAGCACGAGGCGGCCGTCCACGTCGTCGTACAGGCCGATGCCCAGCCGGTGGCGACGCAGCGTCGGCCACCCCTCGGGCGCGGTCTGCTCGACCGCGAACGACGTGTAGGTGCCGTCCTCGCCGATCCCGAAGACAGGGGAGAGCGTGTTGACGCCCGCCGTCTGCAGCCACTCCTGCGCCCAGCCGTCGAGCTCGCGGCCCGACGCCTTCTCGAGGGCGGCGAGCAGGTCGCCGAACTCGGCGTTGCCGAACTCGTGGTCGCGGAAGTACTCCCGCAGGCCGGCCAGGAACGGCTCGATGCCGACCCACGCGACCAGCTGCTTGAGCACCGAGGCGCCCTTGGCGTAGGTGATCATGTCGAAGTTGACCTCGACCGCGCTCAGGTCGAAGTTGTCGGCCGCGATCGGGTGCGTCGACGGCATCTGGTCCTGGTGGTAGCCGGTCAGCTTGCGTGCGTTGGCGAATCCGGTCCACGCGGCGGTGAACTCGGTGGCCCCCACCAGCGCGTGGTGCGCGGCCCACTCGGCGAACGACTCGTTGAGCCAGAGGTCGTCCCACCACCGCATCGTCACGAGGTCGCCGAACCACATGTGCGCCATCTCGTGCAGCACGGTGTTGGCGCGCCCCTCGTAGAAGGCCCGGGTCTGCCGCGAGCGGGGGAGGTACTCGTCGCGGAAGGTCACGCACCCGGCGTTCTCCATCGCGCCCATGTTGTACTCCGGCACGTAGAGCTGGTCGTACTTGCCGAACGGGTAGGGGTAGTCGAACTGCTCCTCGAAGAACGCGAAGCCCTGCCGGGTGATCTCGAGCAGAGCGTCGACGTCGAGGTGGTCCTTCAGGCTCTGGCGGCAGAAGTGGCCGAGCTCGATGTCGCCGTTCTTGCCGGCGTACGTGTCGTGGACCGCGTGGTACTCGCCCGCCACCAGCGCGGTGATGTACGTCGACATCCGCCGCGTCGGCGCGAACCGCCACACCGAGCGGCCCTCGGCGAGCGGCTCGGGCTCAGGGGTGGGGGAGTTGGAGACGACCTGCCAGTGGTCGGGCGCGGTCACGTGGAAGGTGAACGTCGCCTTCAGGTCTGGCTGCTCGAAGGTGGTGTAGACGCGACGGGCGTCCGGCACCTCGAACTGCGTGTAGAGGTAGACCCGGTCGTCCGCGGGGTCCACGAACCGGTGCAGGCCCTCGCCGGTGCGGCTGTAGGCGCAGTCGGCGCGCACGACCAGCTCGTTGTCGGCCGCCAGGCCGGTGAGCGTGATCCGGCTGTCGGCGTACGCCGTGGCGGGGTCGACGCTGTGTCCGTTGAGGGTGATCTCGTGGACCTCGGCGTCGACGAGGTCGGCAAAGGTCTCCGCCCCCGGCTCGGAGCAGGTGAACCGGATCGTCGTGGTCGAGGTGAAGGTGGTCTCCGACGTGGTCAGGTCCAGCTCGACGGCGTAGGACTCGACGTCGAGGAGCGCGGCGCGGGCCTGCGCCTCCTCGCGGGTCAGGTTGGTTCCGGGCATGCGCCGATCATGTCACCCGGGGTTGGCGCAGGCGCGGCCCCAGGTGGTCGTCACTGGTGGATAGGGTGTGTTCCGCGACCGGCCAGAAACGGGGAAACCATGACTGACTTGATCGTCGACGTCGAGATCCTGACGGCGTCCGAACGCACCCTGAGCACGCTCAAGAGCGACTTCGACGACATCGAGGAGCGCCAGGACGACACTGCGAACATCTGGTGCAGCGAGGAGCTGCGCTCCGCGATGGAGGAGTTCGCGACGAACATGCATCACCACCGCAAGGAGCTCTCCCAGAAGATCGCGGACTGCGGCACGAAGGTGTCGGCCACGCTCGACGCCTGGGAAGAGGCCGACCGCAAGCTCGAGGAGGAGCTGCGGAAGAACACCTCCGAGAGCCCGGAGCCGACCCGATGAGCCGGCCGACCGACTGGTCCCCACTCGACCGGGACGGCGACCCGGTCCCGGCGAACGAGGTCGAGTTCAAGGCCGAGGCCCAGTACTACTCCACCGTGGCGACACGGATCACCGAGCAGGTTGCCCGGCTGCGGAGGATCGGCGCGGCGGACGGCACGCTGAAGGGCGAGTTCTCCCACGCGTTGAAGGACTCCTGTGGTGAGCTCGCCGACGACCTGACGAAGGCGGAAGGCCGGTTCAGCACGACCGCCCGTGAGCTCGAGGGCCTCGAGGACGACCTGGCCGACGCCCTGCGCAAGACCAGCACCGCCCACGACGACGCGGTCGACGCGCGTGAACGCATGCAACAGGCCGTCACCGCCGGCTACGAGCCGGGGCTGCCGACGCCGCGACCCGATCACCGTCCGGACGGAGGCTCCGAGACCGGCGCAGGAGAGGGGACCGACCTCGAAGCGGCGAAGCGGAAGTACGAGACCGCCGAGGGGGACCTGGCCCGGGCGAAGAAGGACTGCGACGACGCCGTCACCGCCTGGAACGAGGCTGCAGAGCCCGCAGCCCGACGGATCCGCGATGCGAGCGATGACGACCTCAAGGACGGTCGCTTCGAGGGTTTCAAGGCGTGGGTGCGGGCGAACGCCGACCTGCTCCGGGAGATCTCGAAGTGGTTGGGCCGCATCGTGCTGGTCCTGGCCGTGGCCATCGTGCTGCTGAGCAACCCGGCTGGCTGGCTGGTCGCGGCGGCGTTGTTGGCCTCGGTCGCCCTGCTGGCCGTTGACTCGATGCTGGCGGTCGCCGGTGAAGGTTCCTGGACCGACGTGGCGTTCAGCGCACTCGGCGTACTCACACTCGGTGCGGGCAGTCTCCTGGGCAAGGTCGCCAGGTTCGGGCGCTCGCTCACGCTGTTCAAGGCAGGGAACCAGCAGGGCCTCCGAGCCGGCATGCAGGCCCTGCGGAACTCGTTCAACAACCCCGGGCTGCGCGGTGGGCTGACGAACCTGGGCAACGTGTTCCGGCCGAGCACCTACGCCACAGCGATCGGCGAAGGATTCCGTGTCGCCAGGTCCATCCGGATGCGTCCGCTGCCGACGGCCGGGTTCGCTCCGCAGAGCCTGCTCTTCGGCCGTTCGAACGTTGCTCTCGCCGATGACCTCGCCCGCATTCGCGGCGAGTTCGGGGACGACGTCGTCAACGGGCTCTACTCCGGGTCGATGCCCTGGCTGAAGGGTCTCGCCGGCACCGGCGGCGTCGCCACAGGGGTCGACGCACTGATGGACGAAGGCCAGCTGGGGCTGGGCTGCCCCAACCAGTGGCTGGACCACACGACCACGCTCGAGTGGGGCTCCCTGTGAGCTCCGTGCCCGGCGCCCCCGGGCTCCGCCTGGACGCTGATCTCACCGACCTTCCCCTGGTGATCGGACCCACGGAGCACCGGCCGCTCGACCGGTGGCTCGGTGACGCTGTGGAGCTCATGATGCAGACCTTCGAGGTCGAGCCGGCCGATCTGCAGGTGCGCAACTACCTGACCCGGATGCTGGAGCGGATCGGGCGACCGGACGACGGGCTCCTCCCGTACCGGCTCATCCGGTGGCTGGACTTCCGGGACCTGCCCCTCGTCGCGTCGTTCGGCATGGTCGACCGTGCCGGGGCCGAGGAGCTCGAGGCCTACCTCGAGTTCGCCGACTCCGCGCCGGTGGAGAAGCCGATCGTAGAAGTCGTCGACGGCCGTTCGCAGAATGTCGTACGGCGCGCCCTCGGGTACGGCCAGCATGCCGAGGCCCTCGGGGTCGAGGTGCGTTACCTCATCGACACCGGCCACCCCGGCGCGGTGGTGCTGCTCGAGGCCGGCACGCGGGAACCGGGCGCCCTGGTGGCAGCCACCGAGGACCTGGACGCCTTCGCCGACCGGGTGACGGTGGAAGGCGCGGCTGGATGATCAGGCTACCGCCTGATCCTCCCTGCACCATGGGTCTGCATCAACCTCGAGGACAGTCTTGCCGAGGACGTCGCCAAGGCGGTGGACCGCGCCGCCGAGCGAGCTCCGAAGAGCATCCCGCCTGACCAGCTCGCCGCCGTACGCCGGCGAATGCGACGGGAGCTGACGGACCAGCTTCGCGCGAGCCGGGAGTACGGTGCCGTCGACTTCTACTTCCCGGCGCACGACCTGGACGGGGTGACCCTGAACGCCTCGTTCGTGGTCAGCGCGGTGACTCCCGATGCCCGCATGGGTGCCGAGGACACGCCTGCGGTCCTGGCCGACCTGGTACGCGAGGGCGCCGTGCCCGTGGCCATCGGCGACACCGAGTGGGCACGCCGCGAGTCGATCGTGGAGAGCGAGGGAAGCCAGCTGGTGGAGTCGGGCCTCCGGGCCCGGAAGGTCGCGTACACCACGGCCATCCCTGGCGACGAGAGGCGGTGGGCCATGGTCGTGGCGACGGTGATCGGGGACGGCAACCCGGACAGCGACCACACCCACCTGGTGGTCGAGCTGTTCGACGCCGTGATGACCACGTGGAGGTGGCATGGCCTCGACGACTCCTAGCTCGACGCACCTGCGCTCCGCGGCGCTCGCGCCGGTCGTGGGGCTCCTGGTCGCGGTGGCCCAGTTCGTCAACGAGTTCGCCATGCCCAGGGGCGGACCTGAGCGGGCGGCGTACCTGAGGGAGCATCCGGTCTGGGAGCTGCACCTGGCCGGCGCGGCGATGCTGTCGCTGGCGACACTGCTGCTGGTTCGGGGGCTCTGGCTGGACCGCGTCCCGTTGCGGGCGCGCGACGACAGGTTGACCTCGAGCTACCTGGGGGCGAGCCTGCTCACCCTGCTGTTCTCGGCGATGACCGGCGCGGTCCTCGGCGTTCTCGTCGCCGGTGGGACCGTCGCCGGCCTGGCCGTGCTGAGACGCGGCGCACCGGACGTGCGCGGGGTCCCCGGAGCGCGCCTCCGGGCCGCCGCGATGGCGTCCATCGCCGCGAGCGGCATCTACCTGGGCGTGTCCGAGTCGTATGCGACGTTCGCGCAGTGGAGGCTCGGCTACTCGATCACCGACGGCCAGGTCGCGTCGTACGCCGCGACGCGCGGAGCCGACATCGTGGTGCCGCTCGTGTTCGGCCTCGCCGTGGTGGGCGGGCTGGTCGTGCCGGTGACGATCTGGCGCCACCGGCGGCGGCTGTCCGAGGCGGCGGGGGTCGGGTACGGCGCGTCGCTCGCCCTGCTCGTCGGCGCGCTCGCCGGCGCCCGGCCCGCGGGCATCGACCTCGCCGTCCTGGCCGCCGTCTTCCCGGCCCTGGCGGTGCTGTCCGCTGCGCTGGTGCTCGTGCTCAGCAGGTCGGCCGCCGACTCCCACGCCACAGGTTCCTGAGCCGGCCACGGCTTGGTGTGGCTGGCAGGCTGGAGACATGAGCTCCGACATGTCTCGGGCGGACTTCTGGTTCGACCCCCTGTGCCCCTACGCCTGGATCTCGTCCCGCTGGATGCTCGAGGTGGAGCAGGTCCGTGACGTCGAGGTCTCCTGGCACGTGATGAGCCTGGCCTACCTCAACCAGGACAAGGACGTCCCGCAGGACTACCGCGACATGCTCGCGCCGGCCTGGGGCCCGGTGCGCGTGTGCGTCGCCGCGGAGCAGAAGTACGGCCAGGAGGTGCTTCTGCCGCTCTACACGGCGCTCGGCGAGCGCATCCACCTCGAGGGCCGGAAGCTGCACGAGGAGGACGACGCAGGTCGTGACCTCATCGTCGAGGCGCTCGAGAAGTCCGCCCTGGAGCCGGCGCTGGCCGACGTCATGGACGACACGTCGTACGACGAGGCGGTCAAGGCGTCCCACCACCGGGGCATGGACCAGGTGGGCGACGACGTCGGCACCCCGACGATCTCCATCGACGGCACGGCGTTCTTCGGCCCGGTGCTCGGCCGGATCCCGCGTGGCGAGAAGGCTGGCCGGCTCTGGGACGGCGCGCTCGCGCTGGCGTCGTACCCCGACTTCTTCGAGCTGAAGCGGACCCGCACGGGAGACCTCGACTTCTCCTGACCGTCGGCCGTGAGCGACCCGACACTCCGGGGGTTGCGCTTGTGGGGTCCTTGTGACGCATGATGTCAGTGATGTACCTGACACGGCGCCGCACCTTCATCACACTCGGCGCGCTGGGCGGAACCGCCGCAGCGGTCCGGCTCGGCGCCTCGCCCGGGCAGGACGGCGGCGCGCTCCTTCCGTCCACCGCGACCCCGGTCCGCGCGGTCGAGGTGCCCCTGGAGGAGCACCTGCGGCACGGCGTGTCCGCGAGGTCCGCAGGGGCGGCCGGCGCAGGACGGGTCACCGGCGTCCTCGACGTGGGCCGCTTCCGCCAGGTGGCACTCACCTGGGCGGGGGAGCTGCGCGGCGGCCTGATGGTGCGCACGGGCTCCGACCTCGGCTGGACCGACTGGCAGGAGCTGGCCCTCACCGAGCACCGCGACGCCAACGAGGGCAACGGCCGCCTCGGCACCGACCTGCTGTGGGTCGACGACGCAGACCGGGTGCAGGTCCGGGTCCGCGGCTCCGCGCCGCAGGCGCTCCAGCTGGTCGCGATCGACCCGGGCTGGCAGCCGTCGGACGAGCCGGACGACATCGAGCTGATGAGGCTCTCCCGCGCCCCGCGGCCCCCGCTCTTCACACGGCGCGACTGGAGCGCCGACGAGTCGTGGCGCAACGGCAGCCCGACGTACGACAACAACATCAAGCAGGTCCACGTCCACCACACCGCGTCGTCCAACCGGTACCGCTACCACGACGTGCCGGCGATGATCCGCGGCTTCTACCGCTACCACACGGGCTCCCTCGGCTGGTCCGACATCGGCTACAACTTCCTCGTCGACAAGTGGGGCCGCGCCTGGATCGGGCGGTACGGCGGCGCCCGGCGCGCGGTGCGCGGTGCGCACACGCTCGGCTTCAACACGGACTCCTGCGGCATCGCCGCGATCGGCAACTTCAACGCCCGGTACCCGACCGTGGGCATGGTCACCAAGATCGTCCGGCTCTCGGCCTGGAAGCTCGACATGTACGGCCACGACCCCAAGGAATGGATCCGGGTCACGTCCGGCGGCAGCGACCGCTACCCCAAGGGCATGCGGGTGATCCTCCCGCGCATCGACGGCCACCGGCACACCAACCACACCTCGTGCCCCGGCGACTACCTCTTCGGCAGGCTTCCGGCGATCCGCAAGCGTGCCAGCCGCAGGGCGAGGTACTACTCCTGAGCCGCGGTCCCGCGGCGGCCGACGCCGCCGTCGGCAGGCCCCGGCGCGATCACTAGGATCGAGCCCATGAGCAAGGTCCTCTCCGCCGTCGCCTGGCCGTACGCCAACGGCCCCCGCCACATCGGCCACGTCGCCGGCTTCGGCGTGCCCTCCGACATCTTCAGCCGCTACATGCGGATGGCGGGCCACGACGTGCTCATGGTGTCGGGCACCGACGAGCACGGCACGCCGATCCTGATCGCCGCCGACGAGGCGGGCGTGA
>Ga0299913_10005069_pt1 | contig 11176 bp, 8 predicted proteins | sample RVTome_9_FD_201360 | JGI IMG/M metagenome (GOLD analysis project Ga0299913, IMG submission 201360) | Soil microbial communities from uranium-contaminated site in the Upper Colorado River Basin, Wyoming, United States - RVT155D38 (version 2) ... | reverse complement strand
CCTCGCGGTGATCGCGCTCGTGGTCGTGCTGGTGCGCGTCATCCAGGGGCGTCGACCCATCTAACCCGGCCGCGGACGGCCCGCCCTCGCGGGGTCCGTGCCGTGATCGAGTCGAGGCGCATCGGCGGCCGCCGCGCGGGCCCCCTCGGGAGCCCGTGCGGCCCGCTGCGCCGCTATCTGGGACCTACTCCCGGTACGGAGCCGGGCTCGTCGTCCCACCACCAGAGCGCCGGCAGGCTGCGCTCCCTCGGGTACACCTCGTCCAGCGTGTCGGCGTCGTAGAGCCGGCCGTTCTTCATCACCGAGCGGATGCGCGCAGTCGCACGGATGTCCTCGAGCGGGTCGGCCCCCAGGACGACCAGGTCGGCCAGCTTCCCGGGTTCGATCGAGCCGAGGTCGCCATCCAGGCCGATGGCCTCCGCCCCGAAGAGCGTGGCGACGCGCAACGCGTCGTGCTCGTCCAGTCCGCCCGACGCCATCGCCCAGAGCTCCCAATGGTAGCCCAGCCCCTGTAGCTGTCCGTGGCTGCCGACCCCGGCCTTGCCCCCCGCCTCGACGAGGTCCCGGACGAACCGCGCGTGGCGCTCGAAGACGTGCTGGTCCTCTCGGAACCACTGGCCCCGCCGCAGCGTGCGGGCGTCGATCTCGTCGTGCGGCGTGAACCGGCGCAGCTTGGCGTCGTCGTGCGGGTTTTCCCTGCTGTAGAAGTAGTTCTCCGCCCACGGTCCGCCGTAGGACACCAGGAGCGTCGGCGTGTACACGCGCCCGGTCTCCGCGAAGAGCTGGACGAGGTCGTCCTGGACCGGGAAGATCGGAAGCGAGTGCTCCAGGCCCGGGTAGCCGTCGATCGTCTCGGTGATGTTCTGGCGGATGTTGAGCGACCCCTCCGTGGTGGGCATGAGGCGGAGGTCGCGCGCGGCCATGATGATCCACTGCCGCACCTTGCGCGCGCCCGCGACGTACATCTTGATCGTGTGCGTGTCGAAGTAGTCCGAGTAGCGCGAGAGCACGTCGCGCGCGTCCTCCTCGCTGTCGATCACATCCTGCCAGAATACGCCCGGGCCCGTCGAGTAGATGCGCGGGCCGATCACCGCCCCCGCGCTCACCTGGTCGGCGTACGACAGCACCTCGGTGTTGCCGGTCTGGGGGTCCCTCGTGGTCGTGACGCCGTACGCCAGGTTGGCGAGATACGGCCACACGTCGGTCCGATGGAGCCCGTCCCGGGCGCGCAGGTGCGCGTGCACGTCGACGTAGCCGGGCACGATCGTCGCGCCGGCCACGTCGATCTCCTCGGCCCCGGCCGGCACCTCCACGGAGCCGCCCGGGCCCACCGCCGCGATGCGGTTGCCCCGGATGAGGATGTCGGCGTCCTCGATCACCTCGTCGCCGCGCATCGTGATCACGCGCGCGCCGCGCAGGACGGCGTCGCCCTCCGGCATGTCGCGCGCCGCCTGGATGGACACGCGGAACTCGCGCGGCCGGTAGCCCTCGTCCTCCGCTTCCTCACGCCCGCCGTCCTCTTCCGCGGCGGCCGCGTCCGCGGCATCGCCGTCGTCGCCGCCCTCCGCCGCCTCCGCGTCCCGCTCGGCCGCCTCCACGCTGTCGGCGTACGCGCGCGCGGCGTCCAGGTCGTAGGCGAAGTGGGCGTTGCCGAGCGACCAGTGGACGGTGCGCCCGTCGGCGCTCCACGCGGGAAACTCCGCGCCGATGTCGCTCAGGCGGCGGGCCGGGAAGGACGCGCCGTCCGGGTCGCCGACGTTGATCGTCGGCGCCACCCCGAGCTGCGGCACCGTAACGGTGTAGAGCTGCCGCTGGATGAGCGCGAGCGCTTGGTCGCCGCGCGGCGCCATGCGGATCGTGTTCGGCTCGAGCGCGTCCTCGAAGTTCTCGGGGGTCGGGCCGCGGATCTCGACGTGCTCCTTCTCGTCCGTGCCGTCCCAGCGGATGGACACGAGCGCGTCGGGCTCGCGGAAGAGGTAGATGCGGTCCGCCCCCTCCACGAAGTGGGGGTCGCGCAGGTCTCCCGCCGGAAGGATCGGCGTCGCGGGCGACGGCCCTCCGCCGGCCGGGACCCAGACGAGCTCGGCGGCGGTCTCGCCGGCGGCGCCGATGGTCTGGAACGACTGCGCGAACCCGCGCAGCGCGACGAGCCGGTCCCCGGGACCCCACGCGGGCGTGAAGTAGACGCCGGAGTCGCGCGTCAGCCGCTCCGGCGAGCCGCCGCCGTCGGCGCGCGCGCGGTACATGTGCCCTTCCTCGCCGTCCCACGTCGCGTACGCGAGCCAGCGGCCGTCGGGGGACCAGGCCGGGAAGTGCTCGGACACCTCGTCGTCGGTCACCCGGCGCGGATCGGTGCCGTCGGCGTCGGCCACCCACAGGCGGTCCAGCGCCGTGAACGCGAGCCTCGACCCGTCCGGCGACGGGACCGCGTCGCGGATCTGGCGCACGGTGAAGGTCGGCGCGTCCTCGATCGGGTAGTCGAAGTCCACGCGCGGCCCCACCTGGAGTCCGAAACGGACCCGGAACGGGACCTCGATCGCGTCGCCGCCGGCGACCGGGACGCGCCAGATGCGACCGTCCCAGGACGCGACCAGCTCCCGCGAGTCCGGGGTGAAGGACATGCCGGGCAGGACATCCAGCGTGGCGCGCGACTCCTGGTCGTCGTGCTGGACGGGATAGGCCAGCCACCGCTCGGTGCCGTCGTGCAGGTCGCGCAGCACGAGGCCCGTGTGATCTTCGTGGCGGGTGCCGTAGACGAGCCAGCGGCCGTCCGGCGAGAGGGTCGGACGGAAGCCCGAGCCGTAGCGCTGCGTGCGCGTGTACCGGTTGCCGGTGTCCCGGTCGTAGACCTCGAGCTGGTACTGCGGCATCTGGGCGTTGTAGTTCCAGTCGCCGGTCCGGCGGGCGTACCAGACGTAGCGGCCGTCGGCGGTCACGGCCGCGCCGAGCATCTTGAGGCCCTCCGGCTCGGATACGAGCTGCACGCCGCGGCCCCCGTCGACGTGGAACAGCCGGAGCTTCGGCAGTCCCTCGCCGCGGAAGGCGCCCATCGACGCGACGATGTAGTCGCCGTCGGGCGTCCACTCCGGGGACTCGGCCCGGTTGGCGCCGCCCTTCGACACCTGGACGGTGTCCGTGCCGTCCAGCGAAAGGATCCAGATGTTCTGCCCGCCGTCCGCGTCGGACGTGTAGACGACGCGCGCACCGTCGGGCGAGAACCGCGGCTGCGCGTCGAAGGCCATGCCCGACGTGAGCTGCCTCGCCTCCCCGCCCTCGAACGGGATGGTGAACAGGTTCCCGAGGTAGTCGAAGACGATCGTCTCTCCGTCCGGACTCACGTCGAGGGACATCCAGGTCCCCGCGGTGCGGTCGATGGGGATCGTGCGCGCGGCCTCGAGCGGCAGCGGGCCGCCCTCGCGTTCCTCCTCCGGCTCCTCGGCGGCGGAGGTGTCCGGCGGCTCCTGCGCGGCGGCGGCCCGTGGCGCGATCGCGAACCCGATCGGGGCGGACCCCAGCGCGCCCAGGAGTAGCGTGAGGGGGAGATCGCGCCGCTTCCTCGTGCGGAGCCTCGGCTGCATCGGGCGCCTCCGGGCGTCGGGTCGATGGTTCGGGTGGCAGGCCGTCAAACGGGCCCCTGCCGGGCGCCTTGTCAACAAGCCGTGCGGCAGCGTCCCGCTACGACGGACACCGCGGCCGCCGCGATCGTTCGGACGGGCGCCGGGCGCGACGCCACGGGGCGACGCACGGCGTTCCCTCGCGCAGCCGACCCGCGTCTGCGACCGGGCCCCCGGTCCCGTTGCCGTACGGCCTCCTCGTCGCGCACCTTGCGCCATGCCACGGGATCTCCGCATCGACCCCGACATCGCGCGCGCGCGCACGCTGCCGTCGGCGCAGTACCACGACCCGGCGGCCTACGCGCTCCAGCGGGAGCGGGTGTTCGCGCGCGCCTGGCACTGCCTGCCCGGCGCGGAGGACGTGCGCGCCCCGGGGCACGTGCGGCCCTTCACCCTGCTTCCCGGCTGCCTGGACGAGCCGCTGGTCCTGAGCCGCTCCGACGACGGCGCGCTGCACTGCATGTCCAACGTGTGCACGCACCGTGGGGCGCTGGTGGTCGAGGGAGAGGGGCACGTGCGCGGCCTGCGCTGCCGCTACCACGGGCGGAAGTTCGGGCTGGACGGGTGCTTCCAGTCCATGCCGGAGTTCGACGGCGTCGCGGACTTCCCCTCGCCCGCCGACGACCTGCCGCGGCTGCGCGTCGAGCGGTGGGGGCCGCTCACGTTCGCGGCGCTGGACCCCGCGTTCGCCTTCGAGGAGTGGATCGCGCCGGTGCGCGAGCGCGTCGACTGGATGGCCCCGGAGGCCTGGCGCTTCGACGCGGTGGCGTCCCGCGACTACGTGATCGACGCGCACTGGGCGCTCTACGCCGACAACTACCTCGAGGAGTTCCACATCCCCTACGTCCACGGCGCGAGCCTCGCAGGCGCGATGGACTACAAGGGCTACCACACCGTGCGCTTCGAGCTCGGCAACCTGCAGGTGGGGGCGGCCTCCGCCGGAGAGCCCATGCTGGAGCTTCCCGCGGGCCACCCCGAGGAAGGGCAGCCCGTCGGAGCCCTCTACTTCTGGCTCTTCCCCAACCTCATGCTGAACGTCTACCCGTGGGGCATGTCGGCGAACGTCGTCGAGCCGCTCGGCCCCGCGCGCACCCGGGTGCGCTTCCTCACGTACGTTGCGGACCCTGCACGGCGCGCCGCGGGGCTCGGTGCGGACCTGCACCGGGTCGAGATGGAGGACGAGGAGATCGTGGAGTCGGTGCAGGCGGGCGTGCGCTCGCGGCTCTACGACCGCGGCCGCTACTCTCCGCGCCGGGAGGTCGGGACCCACCATTTCCACACGCTGCTGCAACGGTTCCTCGGGCAGGGCTGACACACGGCCGGATGGTCATGCCATGAAACGCCTCGACAGCAACACGCTCGCCGCCGTCGCCGCCACGGTCACCGCCGTCGCGGCGCTGGTCGTCGCGGTCTGGGACAACGTCCAATCGCGCGACTACAACCGGATCTCGGTCCGGCCCTACCTCGTCGTGGAGGCGCAGCGGGAAACCGACTCGACGCGCGACCACGGCGAGTACGTCGTGTCCAACCAGGGCGTCGGCCCCGCCGTGATCCGCGACATCCGCCTCGGCCTCGCGGGCGCCGGCGCGGCGGCCGAAACGGCGGAGGACTGGGCGGAGCTGGCCGACGAGATCCGCGCGCTGGGCTACACCATCACCGGCTGGACCGACCTCGCCGCGGGCCGACCCGTGGGGGTGGACCACACGATCCCGCTGTTCTCCTTCTACATCGAGCGCGCCGGGGGGGACACGGAGGGAGGCGGGGCGCCCCTCGGGCCCGGGCGCGACGTCCAGGACCTGTTCGATGCGCTGCGGGTCGAGATCGATTACGCCTCCGTGTACGGAGACGAGTTCACGACGGGCACGATCAACTCCCGCTGATCGGGCGGCCTCGACGAGGCGCGAGGCGAGGCACGCGGCACGGCTCCACCGCGACCTGGCGGCGGGCCCGCTTGCCGCCCCTGCGGCCCCCGACCAGTTTCGGAGCCCGCCAGGCGCGTCGCGGACGGACGCGCCCACGTTCCTCGAGCACACCTGGATCCATGCGCGATCGAGTACGTCGAACGATGGCGTTCGCGGCCCTCTCCGCCCTCCCGGCGTGCGCCGGAGGCGGGACGCAGGGCCCCACTCCACCGGCCCCCGGCGATGGGACGCCCCCCGCAGAGCAGCGCACCGCCTTCGCCTCCACCTACTCGCCCCTGTCCTCCCGCCCGACGGTGATCCGCGGGGCCACGGTGATGACGGCGGCCGGACCGACGATGCCGAACGCCGACGTGCTGATGGTGGACGGGCGCATCGAGGCGGTCGGCGTGTCGCTCGACGCGCCGGCGGGCGCGGTGGAGGTCGACGGCGCCGGCAAGTGGGTCACGCCGGGCATCATCGACACCCACTCGCACATGGGCGTCTACGCGGCGCCGGGCGACAACTCGCTGTCGGACGGCAACGAGTCCACCGCCCCGAACACCGCGGAGGTCTGGGCGGAGCACTCGGTGTGGACGCAGGACCCGCAGTTCGCGCTCGCGCTGGCCGGCGGCGTGACGACGTTCCACGTGCTGCCCGGCTCGGCGAACCTGTTCGGCGGGCGCGGGGTCACGCTGCGCAACGTCGCCTCGCGCACGATGCAGGGCATGAAGTTCCCCGGCGCCCCGTACACGCTGAAGATGGCCTGCGGCGAGAACCCGAAACGGGTGTACGGCAACCGCGGGCGCTCGCCCGCCACCCGCATGGGCAACGTCGCGGGCTACCGCTCCGCCTGGATCGCCGCGGCGGACTACAAGCGCCGTCGCGACCAATGGATCGCCGACGGCGCCGATCCGGCGGACGAGCCGCGCCGCGACCTCCAGAACGAGACGCTCGCGGGCGTCCTGGCGGGCGACATCCGCATCCAGAACCACTGCTACCGCGGCGACGAGATGGCGGTGATGCTCGACATCGCCGAGGAGTTCGGCTACGGGATCGCGAGCTTCCACCACGCGGTCGAGGCCTACAAGGTGCGCGACCGCCTGGCCGAGACCGGCACCTGCGCCAGCATGTGGGCGGACTGGTGGGGCTTCAAGCTCGAGTCCTACGACGGCATCCGCGCCAACATCGCGCTGGTGGAGGAGGCCGGCGCGTGCGCGATCCTGCACACCGACGACTCCGGCCGCATCCAGCGCATGAACGTGGACGCCGCGGTGGCGCTCGCGGCGGGGATCGAGGCCGGCATCGACCTCGACCGGGACGACGCCATCCGCTGGATCACGATCAACCCGGCGCGCGCGCTGGGGATCGAGGACGAGGTCGGGTCGCTGGAGGAGGGCAAGCGGGCGGACGTCGTCGTCTGGTCGGGCGACCCGTTCAGCATCTACAGCGAGGCCGAGCGGGTCTTCCTCGATGGAGCGCTCGTCTACGACCGCGCCGACCCGTCGGTGCAGCCGCTCTCGGACTTCATGCTCGGGGTCCTGCCGGAGGGGGTGACGCCATGACGCGGTCGATGAGCGGCGCGGCCCGCACCCTGTCGCGGTCGATGACCGGCGTCGAACCCGCCGGGGCCGCCCATCCGGTAAAGGCGCTGGCCGCCCCGCGCGCGGCGTTCGCCCTGGTGCTCGCGACGCTCGCCGGGGTCGCCGCGCCCTCGCACGCGGATGCGCAGACGGTGGCCATCACGAACGCCCGCATCCACACCGTGTCCGGTGGCGTCATCGAGAACGGCACGCTCGTCATCGAGGGCGGCCGCATCGCGGCCGTGGGCGCGGACGTGTCGGCGCCCGCGGGCGCGCGGGTGATCGACGGTACCGGGAAGATCGTCACGCCCGGGCTGATCGAGTCCGCGTCGCAGCTCGGCGTCGTGGAGATCGGCGCGGTGGACGAGACCGTCGACGCCTCGAGCTCCGACGACCGCGTCACGGCGGCGTTCCGCGTCAGCGACGGCCTGAACCCGTTCTCGACGCTCATTCCCATCGCGGCCACCGGCGGCGTCACCCGCGCGGTCGTGGTCCCCGGCGGCCAGGCGCTCATCGTGGGCCAGGCGGCGCTGATCGACCTCGACGGCGCGCGCCCCGCCGACCTCGTCCGGCGCGACCCGCTGGCAATGGTGTCGGCCTTCGACGAGGGCACGGCGGCCCGCTTCGGCGGCTCGCACGGCGCGGCGCTGATGCGGCTGCGCGAGGCGCTCCAGGACGCGCGGGACTACGACGCGAACCGCGCCGCGTTCGACGCGGGGAACCGCCGCGAGTACTCCCTGAGCCGGCTCGACCTGGACGCGCTGGCGGCCGTCGTGAACGGCGAGCTGCCGATGATCATGGAGGCGAACCGGACCACCGAGATCCTCGCCGCGCTGGCGCTGGCGCGGGAGTTCGGGTTCCGGCTGATCCTGTTCGGCGCGGCGGAGGGCTGGGTCGTCGCGGACGCCATCGCGGCCGCCGGCGTGCCGGTGGTGACCAACCCGATCGAGAACCTGCCGAGCTACGACCGGCTGGCGATCACCGAGGAGGGCGCCTCCCGTCTCGCGTCGGCGGGGGTGCCGCTGGCGTTCACCACCGGCGTGCTGTCCGGCTCGCCGGCGCTCGGCACGCACAACGTGCGCAATCTCCGCCTCCTCGCCGGGGGCGCGGTGCGGAACGGGATGGCGCACGCGGACGCGCTTCGGGCAATCACGCTGGCGCCCGCGGAGATCTGGGGCGTCGCCGACGACGTGGGCTCCCTCGAGGCCGGCAAGGAGGCCGACGTGGTGGTATGGAGCGGCGACCCGTTCGAGCCGCTGTCGCGGGCCGAGCACGTGTTCGTGAACGGCGTCGAGCAGGATGCGGCGACCCGACAGGACCGGCTGCTCGAGCGCTACCGGGAGATCAACGAAGCGATGCCGGAAGCGTACCAGAGGTAGGCACCGCCGCAAGGTCCCGGCGCGTCGGGGCGCGGTCGCCGGTAATCGGCACCCGTCGCGCACCGCCAACGGGGCGTGACCCTCTGCGGACGCGCGGAAACTGGCGAGGCCCCGGCGACGCCTGGTCGCGGTCGCCGGGGCCGTTGTGTAGGGCGCTTACTCGAAGTAGAGGTAGACCCCGTACGCCCCGATCCCGGCTCCGATGACCGCGACCAGCGTGCCGGCGTCGTCCCCGATGATCAGCCCGGTCACGAGGAGCGCGGCGCCCGCGAGCATGAGCGCCTTGGAGGCGCGCGTCGGCGGTAGCACCGCCACCGCGTCGTCCGCGGTCGCGAACCGGTTCTCGACTTCGGGGGCGAGCTCGTACTCCGCGAAACGCGCCGCGGGGGCCAGCGGCCCACCCCGTTCCACGAGCGATGTCGCGCCGTGCGCTTCCGAGTCCGCTTCCCCGCCCCTGTCCTGTCGCTCGACCTGCGCCAGCTCGTCCTCGCTCGATGGGCCGGCGGCCTGCGCGTACGCCGCGGCTGGAATCGAAAGAAGCGCCACGAAAAGCGCGGCTCCCATGCGTGCCTTCATCATCCCGACTCCCTGTCTCCGGCGGGGGAAGCGCCGCGGCGGCGAGGCCGCGGCGGTGGATGCGCTATGATCGGGGCAACTGCCATGCCACGGGGTGGCATGGTGGACGTTTCAGACCCGCAGCCGCGCCTTCGCCTCGCGGTTGTCGATCAGACGCTCCATGAATTGAACGCGCTCTTCGACGTGCTCGAAGCGGTCGCTCATGCGCTCCAGCAGGTTGGTGATGCGCTCGAGTTGTGCGTCGCTCAGACCGCCGTCGCTCAGGCCGCTGGTGCCGCGCGCGGCCGCCTTGCGCTCCTCGGCCATCGCCTCGATCAGAAGCCCCAGCTTCTTGCTGATCGGGCGCAGGATCGCCACCGCCCCGATCATGAGGAACAGGAAAATCGGGATCAGCTCTTCCATCGGTCGACTCCGGGTTCCGGGTGAGGACCCCTACGTGGGCCGGAAATCGCCGGTTTCACCGGTCGAGCGGATCCTCCCCCTCCCCCGTGTAGTCGGGAGGTCCCACCACCGAGCCCCCCCGTTCCGCCCGCCGGAGGGAAGCCCAGCCCTTCTGGCCGATGCGCCACAGCAGCAGCCCCAGGTAGCCCAGCGCGAAGTAGCCGAGGAGCTGGAGCCACACGACCCGGGGGCCGAACAGCGCTCCCGACAGGACGGCCACGCCGACCGAGTAGATGCCAACGAGGCTGAGGACGATTCCTCCGACGACCAGCGATCCGTACAGCAAGCGCTTCACGGCATCTCCCTTTCGCGGACCATCGTCTCGGCCGCGAGCTTCGATGGCCGGCGACGATCGCGCAAGACCGGCATCCGCCGCCCTGGACCCCAGGCGCCTCCCCGCGCATAGTATGGGACGCGACCCCCTCCCCTCCCCGGAGCGTTCGCACACGCACACGCGGCGCGCGCGCGCCGAAGACGTCGATCCGGAACGGAGAGCACCCGCCTTGCGAAACGAGTCGCGCCTCGCGCTCCCGCTGCTTGCCGCCTTCACCCTGTCCTGCGCGGCCGATGGAGGGGATCCGCCCTCGGTGGCGACGGTCGTGGTGTCGCCCAACCCCGCCACCGTCGAGGTCGGCGACTCGCGGCAGTTCACGGCCGTCGCGCGCGACGCCGACGGCGACGTCCTCGGCGGGCGCACGTTCAGTTGGACCAGCACCGCCACGGGCACGGCGACGGTCTCCACGTCCGGGCTCGCGGTCGGTGTGGCAGCGGGCATGACGACGATCCGCGCGGAGACCGGCGGCGTCACCGGAAGCGCCCAGCTCACCGTCACCGCGCCGGGGCCGGCGAGCGTCACGATCGACACGGATTCGACCGACGTAGCCGTGGGTCAGAACGTGCAGTTGGCTGCCACGGTCCGGGATGGGGACGGGATGATCATCTCCGCCTCCGTAACCTGGTCCAGCGCCAACGACGCCATCGCGACGGTGGACGGCAGCGGCCTGGTCATGGGGGTGTCGGAGGGGACCACGCAGGTCACCGCCTCGGCCGGCGGCGTGGACAGCGATCCGACGATCATCGTCGTGATCCCCCCGGGCAACGTCACCGTGAGCTCGATCACGCCCAGCCCGATGGTGGAGGGGCAGTCCGCGACCCTCCGGGGCGAGGGGTTCAGCGCAACCGCGGCCCAGAACAACGTCACCATCAACGGGTTCTCCGCTCCGGTGACCTCGGCGTCCGACACGCTGCTGGTGATCGACGTGCCGGAGGAGTGCTTCCCGGCGGGCGACGTGACGGTGGCGATCTCGACGCCTACGGGGTCCAGCGGCGCCGTTGCACACCCGATGCAGCCCGCGAAGGCGTCGCTGTCGATGGCGGTCGGCGAGTTCATGCTGATCCAGGACCCGGCGGACTTCTGCCTGCAGTTCGGCGAACAGCTACTGAACGAGGAGTACGTGTTCGGCGTGCAGTCGGTGCTGGAGAACGCGAACAACCTGACGGACGTGCGCGTGCGCGCGCAGCTGCCGACCGGGTCGGTCGGATCCGTGGCCACGGCATATTTCGCCCCGCAGTCCCCGCTGGCGACGGCGGTTCCTGTTACCCCCACTCGGTTCGAGGAAGCGCTTCGTCGGCACCGTATCGCCGAAGCGGGACTGCGTCACCGCGAACGCGAGATGGCGCTGAGG
>Ga0299913_10005068_pt1 | contig 11176 bp, 9 predicted proteins | sample RVTome_9_FD_201360 | JGI IMG/M metagenome (GOLD analysis project Ga0299913, IMG submission 201360) | Soil microbial communities from uranium-contaminated site in the Upper Colorado River Basin, Wyoming, United States - RVT155D38 (version 2) ... | reverse complement strand
CCGTTCAACCAGCCATGCTGCGGGAGCGTGTTCAAGAACCCGCACGGCCCCAGCTGGAAGCAGGAGGGCGGCCCCCGCACCGCGGGGCAGCTCATCGAAGCCGCGGGCCTCAAGGGTTTCCGGGTCGGCGGTGCCGAGGTGTCGCCGATGCACGCCAACTACTTCGTGAACACCGGGAGTGCCACCGCGGCCGACGTCCGCGGGCTCATCGAGGAGGTGCGGCGCCGGGTGGAGCAGGCCTTCGGGGCGAGACTGGAGCCGGAGGTGAAGCTGATCGGCGCCCGCGGCGAGTACACCGACCTGGACCGGCGGGCCGAGGGATAGCGGACCATGGCCCCCTACTTCACCCACGAGTCCTCCTACATCGACGAGGGCGCCGTCATCGGCGACGGGACCAAGATCTGGCATTTCTGCCACGTGCTGCCCGGCGCGGTCATCGGGGAGCGGTGCAACCTGGGTCAGAACGTGGTGGTGATGGGCGGGACCCGCATCGGGAACAACGTGAAGATCCAGAACAACGTCTCGATCTACGAGGGCGTGGTCCTGGAGGACGACGTCTTCTGCGGGCCGAGCTGCGTCTTCACCAACGTCAACAACCCCCGGAGCCACGTTCCCCGGAAATCGGAGTACCGGCAGACACTGGTGCGCCGGGGCAGCTCGATCGGGGCCAACGCGACCATCGTGTGCGGGGTAACGCTGGGAGAGTACTGCTTCATCGGGGCAGGTGCGGTGGTCCGCAGCGACGTGCCGGCCTATGCCCTGATGGTGGGAGTGCCCGCCCGCCGGGTGGGGTGGATGTGCCAGTGCGGCAACCGGCTGCAGCTCCAGGACGGGCGCGCCTCTTGCGCAGCGTGCGGCGCGACTTACCGGGAGCGGGAGGGTGTCCTGGCGCGGATTGACCACCCCGGCGACGCCAGCTAAGTTACACGCCTGCCGACGGTTCCGCTGTTTGACGCGCCCGTGGCCCGCCCGGCTTCAGCCGGTGCCCGGGCGCGTTCCACTTGATGCTCCGGTCCCACACCGGGGCCGAGGAGTAGGATTCGGTGAACGTACCGCTGCTCGACCTGGTGGCTCAGTACCGCGGCATCAAGGACGAGGTGCTCCGGGCGATGATGACCGTCGTGGAGCGCCAGGGCTTCATCATGGGACCGGAGGTCGCGCAGCTCGAGACCGAGGTGGCGCGCCTGTCGAACGCCAGGCATGCCATCGGCTGCGCCAGCGGCACGGACGCGCTGCTGCTGCCGCTCCGGGCCCTGGACCTCCAGGCGGGCGACGAGGTCATCACGACGCCGTTCACCTTCTTCGCCACCGCGGGTGCCATCCACAACGCCGGGGGGACCCCCGTGTTCGTGGACATCGATCCCGCGACCTTCAACATCTCGCCCGAGGCCATCGAGGAGGCGATCACGCCGCGAACCCGCGGGATCGTGGCGGTGCACCTGTTCGGGCAGATGGCGGCCGTGGAGGCGATGGTGCCGCTGGCCCGGCGACACGGGCTCGCCCTCATCGAGGACGCCGCCCAGGCGATCGGCGCGCGCCGCAAGGTCGGGGGCGAGTGGCGCCGGGCCGGGGAGCTGGGCACCGTCGGGACGTTCTCCTTCTTCCCGAGCAAGAACCTCGGCGGATTCGGCGACGGCGGGATGATGGTGACGCAGGACGACGCGCTGGCCGAGCGGCTGCGCAGGCTCCGGCTGCACGGCGGCGCCCGGCAGTACCATCACGAGGAGGTCGGCTACAACAGCCGGCTCGACACCCTGCAGGCGGCCGTGCTGCTGGCCAAGCTCCCGCACCTCGAGCAGTGGAGCCGGGCCCGGGCGGAGCGGGCCCGCCGCTACAGCGAGGCCTTCGCCGGGCATCCCGACGTGTGTCCCCCGACGGTGGACCCGGCCAACGAGCACATATTCCACCAGTACACGATCCGGGTGCCGCGCCGCGACGACCTCCAGGCGCACCTCAAGGCCCGGGGGATCGGCAACGCGATCTACTACCCGCTCGCGCTGCATCTCCAGCCCTGCTTCGCCCACCTGGGCTACCGGCGGGGGCGGCTCCCGGTCACCGAGGCGGCCATGGACTCGGTGATCTCGCTGCCGATCTACCCCGAGCTGACCGGGGCGCAGCAGGATGCCGTGATCGACGCGGTGCTGGGGTTCCATGGCTGATCGAGCCGAGGAGCGGATGGACGTCGCGCAGGAGCTGATCCGGAAGGCGGAGCGCCGGGAGGCGCTCTTCGGCGTCGTGGGCCTCGGGTACGTCGGCCTCCCGCTGGCCGTCGAGCTGGCCAAGGCGGGCTACCGGGTGCTCGGCTTCGACATCAGCCAGCGGGTAGTGGACGGCCTCAACGCCGGCCGGTCGCACGTGAAGGACATCTCGGACGAGCAGCTCCGGGAGGCGGCCGCCGCCGGGCGCTTCGAGGCGACCACCGACATGGCGCGCCTGGCGGAGCCGGACGCCATCTCCATCTGCGTGCCGACGCCGCTCTCCAAGTTCAAGGACCCCGACGTCAGCTACATCGTCGCCGCCACCGATGCGGTGAAGCGCACCCTGCGGCGTGGCCAGGCGATCATCCTCGAGTCCACCACGTACCCCGGCACCACCAGGGAAATTCTCCAGCCCGCCCTGTCGAGCACCGGGCTCAGGGTCGGCACCGACTTCTTCCTGGCGTTCAGCCCCGAGCGGGTGGATCCCGGCAATCCCGTCTGGCAGACCCACAACACGCCCAAGGTGGTGGGCGGCATCACGGAGAACTGCACCCAGGTGGCGTGCGCCCTCTACCAGCCCGCGATCGAGACGCTGGTGCCGGTCTCCACCACCGAGGCCGCCGAGCTGGTGAAGCTGCTGGAGAACACGTTCCGCAGCGTGAACATCGGCCTGGTCAACGAGATGGCGATCGTGTGCGACAAGCTGGGCGTGAACGTCTGGGAGGTGATCGACGCGGCCGCGACCAAGCCGTTCGGGTTCATGAAGTTCCTGCCCGGCCCCGGGCTCGGCGGGCACTGCATCCCGATCGATCCCCACTATCTCGCCTGGAAAATGCGCGGGCTCAACTACAAGACCCGGTTCATCGATCTCGCGGGCGAGCTGAACACGGAGATGCCCCTCTTCTGGGTCCGCAAGGTCGCCGAGGCCCTCAACGATCAGGGCAAGGCGGTGAACGGCGCGGCGGTGCTGGTCCTGGGCGTGGCCTACAAGCGGGACATCGACGACATCCGGGAGAGCCCCGCGCTCGACATCATCCGGCTGCTGGAAGGGCAGGGGGCGCGGGTCGCCTATTCCGATCCCCACGTCCCCTGCTTCTCGGAGGACGGACACGACTACCGGTCGGTGGCGCTCACGCCGGAGTCGGTCGCGTCGGCCGACTGCGTCCTGGTGGTGACCGACCACTCGGACGTGGACTACCGGATGATCGCCCGGAACGCGCGGCTGGTGGTCGACACTCGAAACGCGATGCCGAAAGAGGCCTGAGATGCACGTGGCGGTGATCGGAAGCGGATACGTGGGTCTGGTGGCGGGAGCCTGCCTCGCGGAGACGGGCAACGACGTCGTCTGCGTGGACAAGGACGCGGAGAAGATCGCGCGGCTCCAGCGCAACGAGATTCCGATCTACGAGCCGGGCCTCGAGCCGATGGTGCAGCGCAACCAGGCGGAAGGCCGGCTCACCTTCACGACCGACCTCGGCGCCGCGGTCCGGGGGGCGAGGGTCATCTTCATCGCGGTCGGGACGCCTCCGGGCGAGGACGGCTCCGCGGACCTCCAGCACGTGCTCGGCGTGGCGCGGGAGATCGGCCGCCACATGAACGAGCCCAAGGTCGTGGTCACCAAGTCCACCGTCCCGGTCGGCACCGCGGAGAAGGTGCGGGCGGCCGTCAAGTCGCAGACCGACGTCCCCTTCGCGGTGTGCTCCAACCCGGAGTTCCTCAAGGAGGGCGCCGCGATCGAGGACTTCATGAAGCCCGACCGGGTCGTGATCGGGGTGGACGACGACGAGGCCCGCGAGGTGATGGGCGAGCTGTACGCGCCGTTCACCCGCCAGGGCGGCAACCGGATCCTCTTCATGGACATCGCCTCGGCGGAGGTGACCAAGTACGCCGCCAACGCGATGCTCGCCACCCGCATCTCGTTCATGAACCAGATGGCGCTGTTCTGCGAGCTGGTGGGCGCCGACGTGAACAACGTGCGCCTCGGCATCGGGTCCGACCAGCGCATCGGCCGGGCATTCCTCTATCCCGGGCCGGGCTATGGCGGGTCGTGCTTCCCCAAGGACGTGAAGGCGATCATCAAGACGGCCGACGACCTCGGCCTCTCGCTCGAGGTCCTGAAATCGGTGGAAGCGGTAAACGAGTGCCAGAAGCTGGTGGTGCTGCACAAGGTGCAGCGGTACCTCGGCGCGGACCTCTCGGGGAAGACGGTGGGCCTCTGGGGTCTGGCCTTCAAGGCCGAGACCGACGACATGCGGGAGAGCCCGACCATCCCGCTCATCGAGGGGCTCCTCGCGGCCGGCGCCCGGGTGCAGGCCCACGACCCCAAGGCGACCGACTCGGCGCGGCACATCTTCGAGGACCGGGTGATGTGGGCGGCCGATCCCTACAGCGCCGCCCACGGCGCCGACGCGCTGTGCGTCATGACCGAGTGGCTCCTCTATCGCAATCCCGACTTCGAGCGGGTGCGCAAGCTGCTCCGCCGCCCGCTGCTGGTGGACGGCCGGAACCTCTACGAGCCCGAGCGGATGAAGACCCTCGGCTTCGAGTATCACGGGATCGGCCGGGGCGGCCGGTGACCCGAGTCCTCGTCACCGGTGCGGCCGGCTTCATCGGCTCGCACCTGGTCGAGGCGCTGGCCCGTCGGGGTGACGAGGTGGTCGGGATCGACAACTTCGATCCCTTCTATCCCCGGGCCATGAAGGAACGCAACTTGAGCGAGGCCGGTTCGCTCCCCGGCTTCACCTTCCACGAGCTGGACCTCCTCGACACCGCGGCGCTGCAGACCCACCTCACCGGTGACACGGTCCTGATCCACCTCGCGGCCAAGGCGGGGGTCCGGCCGTCGCTGGCGGACCCGGTGGGTTACGCGCGGGTCAACGTCACCGGCACCGCGTCGGTCGCCGAGGCGGCGCGCCGGGCCGGCGTGTCGCGCATCCTGTTCGGGTCGTCGTCGTCGGTGTACGGCGACAGCACGCCGACGCCGTTCCGCGAGGACGCGGTGGCGATCCAGCCGGTGTCGCCCTACGCGGCCACCAAGCGGGCGGGAGAGCTGCTCCTCCGGTCGGTCGCCCCCGTCTACGGGTTCCGGGTCGCCTCGCTCCGCTTCTTCACCGTGTACGGGCCCCGGCAGCGGCCGGACCTGGCGATCCACGCCTTCACCCGCAAGATGGTGGCGGGGGAGACCCTCACCCTCTTCGGCGACGGGACCCAGGCGCGGGACTACACCTATTGCGACGACATCGTCGCGGGGGTGCTCGCCGCGCTCCGCTGGACGGCGGACGCGCCGGTGGGCGTGGAGGACTTCAACCTGGGGGGAAACCGCTCGGTGCCCACGGGCGCGATGGTGGACGAGATCGCCGGGGCGCTGGGGATCACGCCCCGGCTCGAGTGGGCGCCGATGCAGCCGGGCGACGTGCAGCAGACGGCCGCGGACCTCACGAAATCGGGCGCGGTGCTCGGCTACGCGCCCCGCATACCCTTTCCCGAGGGAATCCGGCGATTCGTCGCCTGGTTCCGGGAGCGCTATGGCCGCCCAGACTGAGCGCGCGCTGGCCCGGGCCCGCGAGCGGTTCGCGGTCCAGGACTACTACGGCACGGTGCACCTGCTCGAGGAGATCGTCGCCGCGGGCCGGGCGTTCGCCGACGTGCACCACCTGCTCGGCGTCTCGCTCTCGCTGCTGGGGCAGCGGGAGCGCGCCCTGACCGAGCTGACCCGCGCGCTGGAGCTGAATCCGCGGTACCTCGAGGCGCTGATCCACCTCGGTCTGGTGCTGTCGGAGCTGGGACGCGAGGCCGAGGCGGAGGACGCCTTCCGGCGCGCCGCGTCGAGCGTGGCCCCGCCCTCCGACGGCCTGCCCGCACCGGTCGCCTCCCGGCTCGCGAACCAGCACGCCGAGCTGGCCGAGGCTTACGCCGAGGCGGGCGCGCTCGACCGCGCGGTCGAGCAGTACCAGCGCGCCCTGGAGCTGGGCCCCGGCTTCGTGGACCTGCGCTACCGGATGGCCAGGCTCCTGCTCGAGGCGGGCCGCTCCCTGGAGGCGCGGGAGTCGCTGGAGGAGGTCCTGCGACTCCGCCCCAACTTCGTGGACGCCTCGGCCGCGCTGGGGCTGGCCCACTTCCTCTCGGGCGACGCGCTGGGGGCGCGGGACATCTGGAAGGCGTGTCTCTCCCGCCGACCCGAGAACGCCCGGGTGGAGGCCTACCTCGCGATGCTCGGGCGCGCCGGCTCGTGATCCGCTGGGCCACCGCGGCGGCCCTGGCCTGCGCCGCCTGTGGCGGCGCGGCCGACGCCGAGCGCCTCGCCGACGAGGCCTACGGCAGGGGTCGGTACGCGGAGGCGCTGAAGGAGTACCGCTCGCTGGCCGACGGCGAAGCGCCGCCGCGGCTCTGGGCCAAGATCGGCGCGGCCGCGCTGCACAGCGGCGACCTGGCCGAGGCGGTGGACGCCTACCTGCACCTCGCCGGCGAGGACCCCGGACGGGCACCGGAGGCCGCCGAAGGCCTGGAGGAGGTGGCCCGGGCCGCCGAGCGGGCCGACCAGCCCGAGGCGCTCCAGCGGGCCGTGATGGGGCTCCAGACGGTGGCTCCCGACCGGGTGCCCGGCCGCTACGCCCTCCGCCTGGCGCAGCAGGAGGGCGCCGAGGCGGACGAGCTGGTCACCCTGCTCCCCCGCGCCCTGGCCGCCGCGCCCGACCAGGCGACGGTGGACTCCCTGCTGGCGCTCCACGCGCGGCTGCTGCGGCAGACCTCCGGATGCGGGCAGGCGATGTTCCAGTACCGGGCCGTGCTCCGCCGGACCCAGGACAGCACCACGCGGGCGCTGGCGCGGAGGGGCGCCGCCGACTGCGCCTATGCGCTGGGCCGGCGCTCGCTCACCAGCGGCCGCGACGACGACGCCGTGCTCTGGTTCGCCGAGGCGGCCCGGATGGATTCCACCTCCGCCACCGGACGCCAGGCGCTCTACGCCTACGGCGAGACCCGGCTGGCGCAGGGGGACACCCTCGCCGCGGCCCTGGCGTTCCAGGCGATCGCGGCGGAGGGGGCCGCCTCCGACTCGTTCACAGGCAAGGCGCGGGCGAGGCTGGAGACGCTGGGACTCACACCCGTGACGGGCCCCGATCCCGGGGCCGGGACACCATGACGCGCATCCGATCGCTCGTGCTCACCGCAGCCTTGCTCACGCTCGCCGGCTGTGGCGGGGGCCGCTCCCCCGAGGCGGGGACATCGGGCGCGACGCCGGCACAGGCCGAGAGTGCGAGCCCCCGGGAGATCGACTCGCTCTACCGCCTGGCGGAGAGCCAGGTGCGGCGGGGCAAGTGGGGCGACGCGGTGACCGAGCTGGAGCGCGTGCTGCTGGAGTTCGCCCCCGGGGACTCGCGCATCCCCCAGGCCCGGTACTTCCTCGGCGAAGCGAAGTTCGCCCTCGGCAATCACCTGGAGGCGGCCCGGGAGTTCCGCCGGGTCTCGGACGAGAGTCCCAACCAGCAGCTGGCGCCCGAGGCGCTGCTCCGGGTGGGCGACGTGTACGCCGACCTGTGGCGGCGGCCCGAGCTGGACCCCTCCTACGGGCAGACCGCGCTGGCGACCTACCAGGAGCTGGTCAACCGCTACCCCAGCAGCTCCGCGGCCCCCCGGGCCCAGGCCCGCATCACCGAGCTGCAGGAGCGCTTCGCCTACAAGGAGTACCGGGCGGGGCTCTTCTACTTCAAGCTCAAGGCCTACGACTCCGCGATCCTGTACCTGAAGGACGTGGTCGCGACCTATCCCAGGTCGTCGGTCGCCCCGGACGCCCTGCTCAAGCTGGTGGAGGCCTACCAGCGCCTCGGGTACCAGGAGGACGTGCGGGAAACCTGCGGCTACCTGCGGCGGTTCCATCCCAACGCGGTGCGGGGCAAGTCCAACTGCGCCGCAGAGCCCGCCGGGACCTTCTAGCCGCATGGTCGGCCTCTTCGGCGGATCCTTCGATCCCGTCCATCACGGCCACCTGATCGTGGGCCGGGTCGCGGCCGAGACCCTGGGACTCGACGTGCTGCGCTTCGTGCCCGCCCGGGAGCAGCCCTTCAAGCGCGGGCAGCACGGCGCCACCCCCGAGCAGCGGGCGGCCATGCTCGACCTCGCGGTCGCGGGGTCCTCGGGCTTCGCGGTCGAGCGCATGGAGCTGGAGCGCCCCGCGCCTTCGTATACGGTGGAGACGCTGCGCGCGCTCCGCGCGGGGGAGCCCGGGGTCCGACTGACCCTGCTGCTTGGCGCGGATGCGGCCGCCGAGCTCGCCGCCTGGCGCGAGGCCGAAGAGATCCCGAGGCTGGCCACGGTCGTGGTGTTCGCCCGGTCCGGGGTGCCGGTGCCCGCCTCCCCCCTGATCGCGCGGACCATCCGGGTGCCGGCGGTCGAGATCTCCGCCACCGAGGTCCGGCGCCGGGTCCGGGAGGGCCGCTCCATCCGGTACTGGGTGCCCGATCCGGTCGCGGAGTACGTCAGCAGGCATCGGTTATATTTGGACCCAGCATGATCAAATCATTGATGACCGCGGTTCTCGGGACCCGGTTCGATCGCGAGCGCAAGCGGCTCCAGCCGGTCGTAGACCGGATCCACGCGGAGGAGGAGCGGCTCAACGCGCTCAGCGAGGCGGAGCTCAAGGACCAGACCCGGAAGTTCCGGGAGCGGCTGGCCGAGCGGACCGGGGCGGTGAAGACCGAGCTGGAGGAGGTCCGGGCCGCCAAGCACGGCTGCGCCGACCCGGCGGAGCGCGACCGGCTGGAGGGACGATTCCACGAGCTGGAGCTCCAGTACAAGCGGGAGCTGAAGGCGGGCCTCGACGAGCTGCTCCCGGAGGCCTACGCCACCGTGCGCGAGGCGTGCCGGCGGCTGGTGGGCACCCAGGTCTCCGTCACCGGCCACGAGCTGACCTGGGACATGGTGCCCTACGACGTGCAGCTCATCGGCGGGGTGGTGCTGCACCAGGGGCGGATCGCCGAGATGGCCACGGGCGAGGGCAAGACGCTCGTGGCCACGCTGCCGCTGTACCTGAACGCGCTCGCCGGCCGGGGCGCGCATCTGGTCACGGTGAACAACTACCTGGCCCGGCGGGACTCCCAGTGGATGGGGCACGTCTTCACCTACCTCGGCCTCACGGTCGCCTGCCTCGACGACACCGAGCCCTCCTCGCCCACGCGCCGGGCCGCCTACCAGGCGGACATCACCTACGGCACCAACAACGAGTTCGGTTTCGACTACCTGCGTGACAACATGGTGTTCTCGCTGGACCAGCGGGTGCAGCGGGAGCACGCGTACGCGATCATCGACGAGGTGGACTCGATCCTCATCGACGAGGCGCGGACGCCGCTCATCATCTCGGGCCCGGTGGGCAACGAGGCGGACGACAAGTACGCCCAGTTCAACCGCCAGGTGGCGGAGCTGGTGCGGAAGCAGACCGGCGTGGTCAACGGCCTGGTCGCCGAGGTGGAGAAGCTGCTGGAGGACGACAAGACCCGGCAGGACGCCGCGCTGAAGCTGTACCAGGCCCATCTCGGCATGCCGAAGAACAAGCGGCTGCTCAAGCTGATGAACGAGACGGGCATCAAGCAGCTGGTCCAGCGGATGGAGCTGGACGCGATCGCCGACCGGAAGCTGCCCATGCGGCAGCAGCGCATGCGCGGCACCGAGGACGTGCTCTACTTCGTGCTGGACGAGAAGGGCCATTCGGTCCATCTCACCGACCGCGGCGCGGAGGCGATGTCGCCCAACGACCCGGGCCTCTTCCTGGTGCCGGACATCTCGGAGGAGATCCACCGGATCGACAAGGACCCCGAGCTCTCCCCCCACGACCGGATCGAGCGGCGGCGGACGGTCGAGGCCGAGTACGCGCTCAAGAGCGAGAAGCTCCACATCATCCACAAGCTGCTCCAGGCCCACGTCCTCTACGAGAAGGAAGTGGACTACCTGGTGCAGGACGGCCAGGTGATGATCGTGGACGAGTTCACCGGCCGGGTGATGACGGGGCGGCGCTGGTCGGACGGGCTGCACCAGGCGGTGGAGGCCAAGGAAGGGGTGCAGGTGAAGGGCGAGACCCAGACCTTCGCCACCATCACCATCCAGAACTACTTCCGGATGTACGACAAGCTGGCGGGCATGACCGGCACCGCCGAGACCGAGGAGACCGAGTTCTTCCAGATCTACGGCCTCGAGGTCAGCGTCATTCCCACCCACCGGCCGGTGCGCCGGATCGATCAGGTGGACCGGATCTACAAGACCCGCCGGGAGAAGTACAACGCCGTCCTCGACGAGGTCGAGCGACTGCACGGGCTGGGCTGGCCCATCCTCATCGGCACGGTGACGGTGGAGGTGTCGGAGACGCTGTCGCGCCAGCTCAAGCGGCGCGGGCTCAAGCACGAGGTGCTGAACGCGAAGTACCACCAGCGGGAGGCGGAGATCGTAGCGGGGGCCGGGCAGAAGAGCTCCATCACGATCGCGACCAACATGGCGGGCCGCGGCACCGACATCAAGCTGGGCAAGGACCTCGACCTGAGCCAGCCGGAGGCGGGGCTCCAGATCATCGGCACCGAGCGGCACGAGTCGCGCCGGATCGACCGGCAGCTCCGCGGCCGGTCGGGGCGCCAGGGCGATCCCGGGCAGTCGATCTTCTTCCTCTCGCTGGAAGACGACCTGATGCGGCTGTTCGGGTCGGACCGCATCGCCCGCTGGATGGACAAGAGCGGGGCCGAGGAGGGCGAGGTCATCACCGGCGGCCTGGTCACCCGGGCCATCGAGCAGGCGCAGAAGCGGGTCGAGCTGCAGAACTTCCAGCAGCGGAAGCGGCTGCTCGAGTACGACGACGTGATGAACCAGCAGCGGGAGGTGATCTACTCGCTGCGGCTGTTCGCGCTGGAGCGGGGCGAGGAGCTCAAGGCCGAGGCGCGCCGGATGATCGAGGCCGCGCTGGAGCGGGCCACGACCCAGTTCCTGGCGGAGGCAGAGCGGCC
>Ga0299913_10005067_pt1 | contig 11176 bp, 15 predicted proteins | sample RVTome_9_FD_201360 | JGI IMG/M metagenome (GOLD analysis project Ga0299913, IMG submission 201360) | Soil microbial communities from uranium-contaminated site in the Upper Colorado River Basin, Wyoming, United States - RVT155D38 (version 2) ... | reverse complement strand
CTCCAGGTCTGGGATCACGAACGACCCGACCGCGTCGAAGCTGCCGAGGCTGCCCCGCACCGTGTCATCCCAGTCCTGCTCGCGGGCCGGGACCACCTCCAACCGATGCCCTTCCTCCAGCTCCATGCTGAGTCCAAAGGTGGACCATTTCCTTCCCTGTGAGCTGCCCCGCAGGTAGAAGGAGACCTCGTCGCCGCGGGCGCCGACCAGCTCCAGCGTGTCGTCGTCGAAGGCGGGAACAACCGGTCGCCCACGATCTCGAGCGGATTCCCACGCCGCTCCGGCTCCGAGCCCGGACATGACGGTGAGGGAACCGAATGCCAGAGCGGCCGTGATCATGGCCTCGTACCACTTCTGCTTGGACGATTTCCGATCTGTCACGAGGCCCGATGTCAGCCGCAGCTAGTCATTTGGGCAAGCGCGAGTCGAACCCTGGGTGACGGCGATCGCCGTTGTGTTGTCCTCACGAGCCTCCCTAGAAGCCGAGGCATCCCTCGACCTCACCGATGCTCGCCACGCTCGCCGATAGTCCGGGGGCGTATGCGATCGAGCCAGCGGTCACAGGATCACCAGTATTGGCCTGATCTTTTTGAACGAGGCTGTTGAGAGCCTCCCTCGCGGCGCCCGCATCGTCCTCTGATTCGAAGAACCACACCGCGAACTGATCCGTGCCTCTCTCGGCCCAGAATTCGTCCGGCATCGATAACGGCTTCCCTGCGGCGAAGAGGCTGATGACGCCGGTCGAACGAGATGTGTCGTATCCGGCGTCCTCGAGGCATCCCTTGGCTTCGGCGACCGTCGGACTCGTCGCCCCTTGGGATTGCGTGAGGATGATCGCAGCGACCGCGAGGAGTGCGGCGGCGACGCCGATGACCACAAGAAGAGGCCACTTGCGCTTCGGCGCCCCAGGGGCGGGATCCTCAAGGGGGTGACCTGCATCGGTGGAGGTGGGATCGAACTGAGGTGAAGGCTCGGGAATCTCGGCCATCGCTCGACTCTTTCCTGCCATTGTGCCGCTGCCCAAAGCGGCTCCCTGCTTCATCGTCGCGCCGTGTAGATGGCGTTACATACGTAGTTCTACGTAGGCCGTGCTTACTGTCGAGGGCGTCTGCTCAACACGCCGCGAACCAAGTAGTCGCCTGTGCGGATACGACAATTTGTGCTCTGACCTGAGCTTTGGTGGACCAGGGGAGATTCGAACTCCTGACCTCACCCGTGCGAGCTGTGCACAGCCGATCTACAGGGTGACACCGTCGCACGGGCGAGGATCACCGCGTTTCATTATCCGCTTGGCTACTCGCGCATCTAGTTAGAGGACCCCGGGGCAACGAAGCCGCTTTCGTAGGCGAGGACGACGGCCTGCACCCGGTCGCGCAAGCCGAGTTTGGCCAGGACATGGTTGACGTGCGTCTTCACCGTCGACTCTCCCACCACTAGGTCGCGCGCAATCTCGAGATTCGAGAGCCCGCGCGCCATGAGTCTCAGAACCTCCTTCTCTCGTTCGGTCAACGGCGCAAGGATGTCGGCGCCGTCTCGGCTCGCAGGAGCCTTGCGCACGAATTCCTCGATAAGGCGCCGGGTGATCGGCGCCGAAAGCAACACGTCCCCCGACATAACTGCCCGGACGGCCGCGGCCAGTTCCGTGGCCGGCGCGCTCTTGAGCAGAAAACCGCTTGCGCCTACTCGCATGGCTTCGTACACGTACTCGTCAAGATCGAATGTCGTGAGGATGAGCACGCGGGCGCCTTTTTGGGAGCCGACCAATCGTCGAGTTGCTTCGAGCCCATCGATGCCCGGCATGCGAATGTCCATGAGCACAACGTCCGGCTCGTGCTCAAGAGCAAGCTCAATGGCGCTCTGCCCATCGGAGGCCTCCGCGACCACCTCGATGTCGTCCTGGGCTTCGAGGATCATCTTGAACCCGCCCCGTACGAGCGCCTCGTCATCGGCGATCAGGACCTTGATCATGCGCCATGCTCGTCTACGGGCAGGACCGCCTTCAACCTAAAGCCGCCTTCGGGACGGGTTCCGCTCTCGACGCTTCCTCCGAACATTGCGACGCGCTCGCGGATGCCAAGCAACCCGTGACCTGCATCACCATTAGACGACGCACCTGCGCCGTCGTCGAGAACCTCCAACTCGACTGCGTCGGGCCGGAAGCTAACCCGAACCTTGGCGGTGGCCGCGCCCGAGTGCTTGAGCGCGTTTGTCAGGCCCTCTTGCACGATCCGGTAAGCCGAGACATCCAGGCTCGCCGGTAGTTTCGCAGCGTCGCCAAAGATTTCGAGTTCGACCGGCAATCCGGCTGCCCGGACGGTTTCCATCAATGAAACGATCTCGGACAGAGTCGGTTGCGGTGCCGTCAGGACCTCGCGGTCGTCAGCACGCAGGATGCCCAGCAACCTCCTCAGCTCCGTGATCGTCTGTCGGCCGGTGGTCTGGATGGTTCGCAAAGGCTGTCCGGCTCGTTCCGGCTGCCGCGTCAACACCTCCTCGGCGGCCGCTGCCTGAACCACCATGACGCTAACGTTATGTGCGATTACATCGTGTAGTTCGCGCGCGAGTCGCGCGCGCTCTTCTGCGATGGCTCGGCGCGTGCGTGCTTCTTGTTGCCCTGCAAGCTCGTCAACCTCCTGACGGCGGAGATGCAGCACGCGTCCTGCGATCCAGGATCCTGCGACGAAGAAGAGTCTCTGGAGCCAGAAATCGGGATCGGCGCTCAGACCATGGACAACGAGATCCATGTTTATCGCCACCGCAACCACAAGACCCGCGATCGCGGCGTGCACGAACGAGCGCTCGTACGCGGCGATCGAATACAGCCCAGTCAGATAAGCGACTATCAGAAAGGCGACGGACTCGTCATTGCTTGCGGGCGCGTAGTCGAAGACGCTCAGGGCGGCGATCATCGCTGCCATCACCAACGGCGCTGTGCGACGGAGGGCCAAGGACAGGCCCACGAAAACCGCGGGCACGGCATGTAAGGGCTCGGCGAGGCTCTCGGTGAGTATCAGGAGACCCAGCACCACTCCGAGGATGGCGTCGTTGCGCTGGTAGAGACGCCGTGCCCGCGGTTGCGATCCGCCCTGTGCCATATCCCCAAACTAGTTAGAGAGGCTGGCGGTGTCATCCACCTTCTGGTGGGTCGCCCGTCGTTCTCAAGATCGATGCCGGCCTGGACGCGATTCGTCCGCTGGGTTGACGACTTGGGCGGTTTACACCTCTACCTTGGCGACGTCGGGTTGTCGGCCTAAGGAGGAAGACACATGGCAGCAAGTGCAGCGATGAGCGTGGGGGCAGAATCGAAGAGTTCGCGGGGCATCGCGTGGAGCGGCGTCGCCGGCGCTGTCTTGCTCATCGCGGCCGCATTCATCTCGTTCTGGTTCCCGCCCCAGATCTCGGGCTCCGACGCGGCGCAAGAGATCGAAAGCTTCTATGCCGACTCGACCCAACGTTCCCTGTTCCTGACACTTGAGCCCCTCGGCATCCTGGGAGGCGCCTTCCTCTTGTGGTTCGCGGGCCACCTGCGCGCGCGGCTCGGAAGCAAAGACGACCGCTACGCCGCGGTGGCGTTCGGCGGCGTGACCGCCTTCTCAGTTCTGGCGATCGCCTCTTTCATGGCCCAGTCAACAATCGCCGGTACCGTAGCGTTCACCGACGCCTTTGTGCTCGATCCACACGTCGCAATGGTCTTTAGCCATCTGGCCTACGTGCTGCTGATGGGCGCGGCAGCAGCGGCAGGCGTGACGTTGTTCGCCGCGGCACGGGCGGCCGAGGGCCGAAGCCGTACGGCCCGCTATGTGCTCGCATCTCTTTGCATCGTTGGCGTGGCCTTCGTCTATCTGCCGGTTATCGCCTTCCTCGTGTGGTCCGCGACGGTTTCGTGGGGTCGCGCTACTCAGATCTGAGGGCGACCGGTGGATTCGTGGCACACCGACCATGGGTGTTCACATCCGTTTACCCAGCTTCCCGCCGGTGATGTTGGGACCAGTTGGGGAAGGATCAAACCTCGGATGGCTCCGTTCCACCGTGAAATGGAACGGGTTCAGCAACCGATCCCGTATGCCACCGCCGAGCAAACGTTCCTCATGGTCGCGTCGCCAACCTCTCCCACCTGGGTCGTCAGAGACCTTTGCGGGACCGTGTGAAGTCCGTCGCAGTTGACGGCCGAAGGTTGGTCGAGCCCGACCTCGCTGTGATCCAGGCGAACTTCGGCTCCGAGACCCCGGATCGACGAACTGATCTCCGCCACGGTGACCAACTCGCGCACGTCGAGCACCTCCGTGCGGGTCAGTACCAGAACGGGCCTCTTCTTACGACCCACTTGCGCCAACCAGACCTCCCCTCGCGTCACTCCTCGCTCCAGGCTTCAGCCTCGGTCCAGAAGGGGTCTGGTCGTTCGGGGTGTCGTCGGTAAGCTTCCCGGTCGGATCGGACCAAAGCAGCCCGAACTGCGGCTGCGACGCCCTCCCGAGCAGCGGCAGAGATGTTGATCCCCAGCTCATGAGCTCGGGCTACTAACCGATCGTCAAGCGTGAATGTGGTACGCACTGAAGCCATACCTAAATGCTAGCAATATGTGATGCATGAATCAACGTCCAACATTGAGGATCTGTTGGGCGTCGACGCCTCGGATAGATCGCACGATGGATGCACTCTGAGCTGCACCTTTGTGGACCAGAGGAGATTCGAACTCCTGACCTCACCCGTGCGAGGGGTGCGCTCTACCAACTGAGCTACTGGCCCGTGGAGGGCAAGTAATCCTAGTCGGGGAGGGGGAACTCCCCGAAGCCCCGGTCGGGAGCGAAGTCGTCGGCCGTGGCCGATCCGGCCTCGCCTTTGGCCCCGTCCAGCTTGGTAGTGAGCTTCCACGTGAAGTCACTCGGGAATCCATCGATCTCGGTCGTGTCCAGCGCGAGCCGCAAAGTCGCGCCCTCGATCGTTATCTCGCCCGGGAGTCTGTCGTCGATGGTCGAGTAAGAGGTGCCCGAGCTGGGGCTGAAGACCGTCGCGTTCTCGCCCACGTCGAGGTTCGCGGAAACGATCCACGTCGTGGCCCCTCCCTCGTACAGCTCCCACTTCCAGTCCAGGCCGAGGCTTCCGAGGTCGTCCGGGATCTCGGTCGCAACGGTCGCCTCGAAGACGATCTGGCCTCCCTCATCGGTCACGCTCGCGTCGACGATGTCGGCGAGGCTGGGATCCTCCGGTGGGTTGTCTCCCTCCGAGATCACGACGTCGTCGCGCGCGTCCTCGGTGGAGTTCTCCGGGGTACTTCCGCCCGTGGCGAGCAGGACGATGATCACCGCGAGAACGATGGCAACGATGACGAACACGATCAGCAACTGCTTTCGATTCATTGTCTGGGCAACCTCGCTTTGTGGTCCTCGAGAGCCTCACGAAGTCCGTTCTGGATCATCGAAGTCGTGAAATCACCGCGCGTTCGCTCGATGATCGAACGCGCGACGTCCGTCAGCCTACGGAGACCGTGAGTTATCCCGTCGGGGTAATCCATGGACGTGAGAACGTAATACATGTCGTCCATCGCACCGAGAAGGTCCTCGCATCGCTTGAGCTCGCCCTGCCGCATCAGATCCAGGATGTGCCGCCGGATCTCGCCGATCGACTCGGCCATGCCCTTCGCGAAAGCAGAGGGAGGAACCTGAAGCTCCTCGGGTGATGGGATGGCGGCCTCCGTGACGAGTGCGTAGGTGATCTGCGCCTCGGCGTACTCCTTCTCGGCGTCGTGGACGAAGCCCGCATGCAGGACGGCCGGATGCGGCTCAAGGGCGGAGCGCGCTTCGTCGAGCGACACCCGCGCCGTCCCCAGCAACTCGCGAGCCGCGTCGTACTCGTGGCGATGCAACGCCCGGATCGCGTTGGCGCACGAGCGGATGGCCTTGCGGCCCTCGGAGAGGCCGACCTCGCGCGCCTGCGTAGCCGCGTCGAAACGCTCGCGCAGGGACTCGGCGAGATCGTCTAGATGCACGCTCGGACCCTAACCAAGGGCCGCGGAGCTACGTGCTGCGCTCCCCCACGGCCCGAAGGGCCGGCGAGCTCACTTCCTGGTAACTCGGCAGGTGGCGGACCTTTGCCTCGCGTTCCGCCGCCCGGCGCCTGAGCTCGATCAGGAGCGCCACGTACGCAAGGACCACCCCGTCCAGGAAGAGATGCCCCTCTATCCAGGCTCCGCCGGCCAGCAGGGCCGGGACCGCGCTCGCGAGCGCGACCGAGCCGAGCACCATTAGGAGCCGTCGCCGGAGCCTGAGCGAGCGCTCGCGCCGGCGCCGGGCGAGCGTCTCCTGGGTCGGGGGCGTCACGATCCAGCGACCCTTCCTCGGAGAGCGGCGTGGGGCTCCTCTCGGCGGCGCGATCGTGCGCATCGCTCGCTTGAAGCTCCTGGAGGAAGGGAGAGGGGTCCGGCTTCTCGCCCGCCTCGCGCCGGGCATCACCACCGTTATCCACACCAGGGCCAAGAAGGCCAGGAACCAGATAGTCAAAGAGCCCTTCCCCAAGCTCTTTTCCGGACGCGCTCCACGCTAGCCCTCGGAGATGGCTACCTCAAGCATCTGGCACAGAAAGATGACGCCGACGCTGTATATAGGGCACGTGTCGATCCGAGTCACGCCTTCCTCCACCGACGTCACCGACGTTGCGTGCGATGCCATCGTCGTCGGAGCGCGTTCGGCCTCCGACACCTTCGAGCTCGACGACGCGGCGCGCAAGCTAGACGAGGCGTTGGACGGCGCGCTCAGCGACCATCTGACGGCCATCGGGTTCAAAGCCGCCCAAGGCTCGATCACGCTGCTGCCGACGATGCAACGTTTACCGGCGACCACCGTCGTCGTGAGCGGACTGGGAACGACGGCCGACTCCGGTGCCGTTCGGCGAGCGGCGGGGGCCGCCTCTCGCCGCTTGACCGACCGGCGGTCCATCGCGATCGCTCTGGGTGATCGAGAAGCCTCGGCCGCGATAGAAGGCGTCCTGCTCTCCACCTATCGCTTCGCGGGATACAAGGCCGAACCGCAGGTCGGAAAGGTCGATCACGTCTTGGTGCTCGGAGCGACGGACGCCGCGGTGCAGCGCGGCACGGCGCGCGGCGAGGCGACGATCCTGGCGCGGGATCTGATCAACGAGCCCGCCAACGTGATGACGCCCGACGCCCTCGCGCGTCGCGCGCAGGAGGTCGCCGAGGCGTCTGGACTCGAGATCACCATCTGGGACGAGGACGAGCTCGTCGCGAACGAGATGAACGGGGTCCTCGATGTCGCTCGGGGTTCCGAGGTGCCACCTCGTTTCATCCATCTCCGTCACGAAGGCACGGGATCGGACGGCGCCATCGCCCTCGTCGGCAAGGGCGTGACGTTCGACTCCGGCGGCCTCTCGCTGAAGGACCCCAAGAACATGGAAGAGATGAAGACCGACATGTCGGGAGCCGCGGCCGTTATCGCGGCGATGGGGGCCGTGCCTCGCCTGGCCCCATCTCTCCGCGTCGATGCCTACATCCCCGCGGTCGAGAACATGCCGGGCAACGGGGCGATCCGGCCCGGAGACGTGATCCATCATCGGGGCGGGACGACCGTCGAGGTCTTGAACACCGACGCGGAGGGCAGGTTGATCCTCGGTGACGCCCTCGCGCTGGCCTCCGAGAAGCGGCCCGACGTGATCGTGGACGTCGCAACCCTGACCGGGTCGATCCTCGTCGCCCTCGGCCGCAGGATCGCGGGCCTGTTCTGCAACGACGACGCTCTCGCGGCCGAGCTCCTGGCGGCGGCGGACGAGGCCGGCGAACCTCTCTGGAGGATGCCGCTGTTCGACGGCTACAAGCGCGAGCTCGAATCCGAGGTCGCCGACATGCGCAACGTTGGGTCGCGCTTCGGCGGGTCGATCACCGCTGCCCTGTTCCTTAAGCGTTTCGTTGCCGACGGCATCCCGTGGGCGCACCTCGATATCGCAGGAACCGCTCGGTCCGAATCCGAAGACGACCTCGGTCCGAAGGGTGGCGGGGGCGTGGCAACGAGGACGCTGTTGTCCTGGCTCGAGGGCCGCGCGCGATGACGGAGCTGAGATCCGTCCCCCCGCCCGAAGCGCCGACGCCGCCCGGTCGGATCCACGGTTTGGCGATCACCGGGATGGCCGCCTCGGCGTTGGTCGGGATCGCGTCGCTGTTCATGTTCGCGACGGTGAACTGGCCAGGCAATATCGGCCGCGTGATACTCGTGATCTTCTTCTTCTCTGCCGTCGGATTCCTCGCGAGCGCGTCCGCAGCCGTGTTCTCCGCAGCCCGAGACACCTATGTCGATCGCGAGGCCTCCAACTAGACTCGCCCGATCATGGAGATAGACGGACACCCCACGCAGGATCTAGTCGAAGAGCTCGAGGAGCGCGGCGCGATCAGGGTGGAGGGCTCGAGCAGCGGGCCGCGGATCGATGCGCTGCATACCCTCTCGGAAAAACTCGGAACGGAACGTTCCGGCTTCTGGATGTTCCTTCCGGCCGGCACGTTCCTGACCGGGTTCGACGACCCGCTCAACTAACGAGCGACGAGAACGTCGCCGACGCTTAGCTCGCGCGCCGCGCCGGATCCGAGTTCCAGCACGTAGTGAGCATCAGAGATGAAGCGCGTCACCCGCCACGGGCGCAGACCGGAGACGACGTGGATCACACGCCACTCCCGATTGCAGAAGACCACGTCGATCGGGAAGCTCATCGCGAACGTGTGCACCTGACGCGCTCTCTCGAACAGCATGGCCTCGCCCGGCCCGAGTCGGGCGCGGCCGACCAGTCCCCGAAGCCGCTCCCGGAACGAGCGCGCCTGATGGATGTTCGTGGCAAGGACACGGTGGGTAGAGGCGACCTCCAGGCGGGCAACCATGTGCAGTAGGTTCGCCGCGTCGCGGGACATCACGCAACCGAGAGTGAGAGGTGAGTCGTGCAGAAGTGGGAGTACGCCACGGTGCCCCTGATCTCGCACGCCCTGCAGGAGATCCTGAATCAGTGGGGAGAAGAGGGCTGGGAGCTCGTACAGGTGATCGAGAGCCAGGCGACGGGAACGGTCGCGTACCTCAAACGACCCAAGGAGGCCGCGCGGAGCTAGGCGGTCCAGTCCCCGGACCGCCCCCCGCTCTTCGCCACCAAGCGCACGTCTTCGATCGTCACACCGCGTTCGATCCCCTTCACCATGTCGTAGACGGTGAGGGCGGCGACCGTAACGGCGGTCAGCGCCTCCATCTCGACGCCGGTGCGGTCGGTCGTGCGAACGGTGGCTACGACATCGACGGACGCATCGGATGGCGTGAGGGCGACCTCGACCCCCGTGACCTGGATCGGATGACACAGAGGGATCAGGTCCGGCGTCCGCTTTGTGGCCATGATGCCGGCGAGCCTGGCCACCTCCAGAACGTCGCCCTTGTCGACGAGCCCATCCGAGATCACCTGCAGCGTGTCTGCGGACATCCGGATGCTGCACGCGGCGGTCGCTTCCCGCGCGGTGACCTCCTTCGACGTGACGTCGACCATCTTGGCCTGCGACTCTGGGTGCCGCTCGTTCATCACAGCCGAGCTGCCCTCTCCCGGAGCCACTCCCGGAACGCGTCGGACAGATCGGGCCGTCGCAGAGCCAACTCTATCGACGCCTTGAGGTAATCGAGTTTCTTCCCGACGTCGAGGATCGGGCCGCGGTGGACGTAGGCGAAGACCGGCTCGCGTTGTGCGAGCAGATTTATCGCGTCGGTCAGCTGGATCTCTCCGCCGACGCCTTCGGATGTCTCCTCGATCGCTTCGAATATCGAGGGATTGAAGAGGTATCTGCCCCGCGCGGCGAGATCGGAGGGAGCGTCGGCCACCGCCGGCTTCTCGACCATCCCTTCGATGCGCACGGCCTCCCGCTCGACCGAGCCGGCCGGCGTGACGATGCCGTACGACGGGATCGCGGAACGCTCGACCTGCTGCACTGCCAGGACGTTCGCGCCCTCGCGCTCGTGGATCTCGACCATGCGCTCGATCAACGGATCCTCGTCACCTTGGGGCTCGGGCACTATCTCGTCCCCGACCATCACAACGAAGGGATCGCTGCCGGCGAAGGAGCGGCCCAGCAGGACCGCGTCGCCGAAGCCCCGCGGCTCCTTCTGTCTGACCGCGGCCACGTTGGCGAGAGCGGCGATCGATCGAACCTCTTGCAGCTCCGCGGTCTTGCCGGTGCGCTCGAGGTGGTACTCGAGCTCGAGCGAACGATCGAAATGATCCTCCATGGCCGACTTGCCACGGCTCGTCACCAGGAGGATGTCGGAGGCTCCGCCGCGCACCGCCTCCTCGACGACGTACTGGATGCCCGGCTTGTCGACGACGGGGATCATCTCCTTGGCTTGCGACTTGGTCGCAGGCAAGAAGCGCGTGCCGAGACCGGCAGCGGGTATCACCGCCTTGTGAACTGGCATCGCGGCAGTGTAGGCGCGGGAAGGCTAGGCGGACTTCAGGTGGGGCTTGGCGAGACACACCTGGTCGCGGCCGCGCTGCTTCGCTTGGTACAGCGCGCGGTCGGCCGCTTCGACGAGCGACTTGTAGGAGTCGCCGTGCTCCGGATAGGCCGCCACCCCCACCGACACCGTGACGTTCAGCAGTTCGTCGTCCATGCTTCCGAACGGTTCGCCCCTAATCGCATCGTGGATCTTCTCTGCCGTGGTCATGGCTCCCTCGACATCCGTTTCCGACAGCAGACAGATGAACTCCTCACCGCCGTAACGAGCGAACGTATCGACCTCGCGCAGGAGCTTCGTGACGCGCTGGGAGAACTCGATCAGCACCGAGTCTCCTCGCTGGTGACCGTGGCGGTCGTTCACCTCCTTGAAGTGATCGAGGTCCATCATCAGGAGGCTGAAAGGACGGCGGAAGCGCTGCGCCGTCGCGATCATCTGGCGGAACTGCATCTGGAAGTAGCGCTTGTTCCACACGCCCGTGAGACCGTCCGTGATGGCGAGACGCTGAGCCTCTTCGTGCAACCGAACGTTCTCGATCGCGACCCCACCCTGCTCGACGAGGAAGGTCACGGTGTCGAGATCGTCGCCGGTGAACGGCTCCGAGATCCGCCGGCGGTAGGCCGAAACGACGCCCATCATCCGGTTCTGCGAGTACAGCGGGATCGCCATCGCCACGGGGAACGGAGGCTCGGCTTGCGCCGGGG
>Ga0299913_10005066_pt1 | contig 11176 bp, 8 predicted proteins | sample RVTome_9_FD_201360 | JGI IMG/M metagenome (GOLD analysis project Ga0299913, IMG submission 201360) | Soil microbial communities from uranium-contaminated site in the Upper Colorado River Basin, Wyoming, United States - RVT155D38 (version 2) ... | reverse complement strand
GGGCCGCGGCGGGCGGCCGATGCTCGGGAGAACAGTGCCATGTCAGTGCCTTTCGTGGTCGGTGGATTCGAGCTCGGTGACCGAGATCAGGGGCAGGCCCAGGTCGCGGACGCGCTGGAGAACGCCGTGGAGCGCGGCCTGGTCCGCGAGCAACCCGCTGATGACGGTGATTCCGTCGTCCCCGTGGGTGACGGTCAGCCCGTCGAACCAGGTGGCCCAGCGCTCGTGCAGGAGCCCGGAAAGGCGGATCTCGTAGCGCCCGGCTCCGGATCGGTCGTCGCTGAATCTGGGGGTGTCGTTCATTCCGCTCCTCGTGCGTGTTACGCCTGGATCTCCGGCCGGAAGGTCCGACCGCGAACACGGTGGAAGCGGATGTGGTGAGCGCGCATCACCAGACGTGGTGATCGAGGTGGTGATCTTTTCGAGGGCGGACGGCGGCCGCCGGATCGACTGGGGCTCGCCGACTAGGTCGTGCGGCCGTGATCCCCGGAGCGCGACAGCAGCTCGAGCTCCGCGGCACGTCGAACCGCGGCGCGCCGGCTGTTGACGCCGAGCTTGGCGTAGATGTTCTTCGTGTGGGTGCGAACGGTGTTCAGTGACACGACCAGTTCGCGCGCGATCTCCGGACCGCCAAGGTCGCCCTGCAGCAGGCGCAGGACCTCGAGCTCGCGTTCGCTGAGCGGCTCGATCAGCGGTTGCGCCGCGCCCGAGCGTTCTTCCGTTCCGGTCGCCATGGCGGCGAGGAGCCTGGGCACCGCGTGTGGGGCGATCCGGTTCCGCGCCGCCGCCTCGAGCAGCCGCGTCATCGGGAGACCCTCGTCGACGAACGCGCGAACGAAGCCCCCCGGGTCCGCCATCACGATGGCTTGGTCGAGCAGGGCCAACGCATTCGCTTCCTGGGCCGCGGCGTGATGGGCAAGCGCCTCCACCACCAGGACGTCGATGGTCCGCTCGACCCGGCCGCCAGCTTCGGCCCCGTCACGCAGGCGCCCAAGGAGCCCGATGGCTTCCGCGATGTGGTCCTCCGAGCCGGCGAGTCTCCCCTGCGCCAGCAAGAGTCGTCCGAGAGTGGCGTGCTCGAACTCGCGCAGGTAGGTGAGCTCGTCGCGGCTCGACAGTCCCCGGTCGCGCGCCCAACTCCATGCCTCGGCAAGACGGCCCTGCTCGATCCAGAGCCGAGCCCTCCTGGCAGCGATCGGACGCACGTTGGGGAAGAAGTCGCCCACAAATACGCGTTCCGCCGCGGCGAGCAGCTCCAGCGCCTCGTCGAGATCCCCTTCCGCCTGACGAATGCGAGCATGCGCAGCCCGCGAGCGATAGGGATTCTGTGGAAGGGCTTGCTCCTCGCCCAGGTCGTCGCTGATCTGGAGGTGGCGCCGGGCGCCCGCGAGGTCGTTGCGCTCGTGGAGGATGGTGCTGATGCCGACGTGCATGTCCGGCGTGCCCCGCAGCGGTGCGCCGGCATCCTCCGCCAGTGCGAGAGCGCGTTCGTGGATGCGCATGGCCTCGTCGAGCCGGCCCTGCTCGATCCGGATGTCGGCGAGCCCGATGGCGCATCCGAGGACGTCCGAGAGGTGTCCGGCCCGCTCGAGGCTCGCCATGGCCTCGGCGCTGGACCGATAGGCGCCTTCGAGATCCGCGTCGGCCCAATACGCGAGACCGAGCAGAGCGGCCGCCGCGCCTCGGCCGATGAGGTCGTCGTCGCTCACGAGGTCGAGCGCCGTGAGAGCGTGGGTGATGGTCCCTTCGACGTCGCCCAGGAGGCGAGCAAGCCCGGCTCGGTGGACGGCGATCCCCGCCGGCAGGTTGCGAAACGCCGCTTCGTCGGCCACCACCATTCGGCCGTTGCCCGTCGGCTGGTCCAGCCAGCGCTGCGCATCCACGAGGCGCACCTCGACGCCCTCGGTCTCACCGCGCACGAGGAGCGATCCGGCGTATCCATTGCTCAGCACCGGCCGCGCGCGGATCAGCTCGTCCGGCAGCGCCTCCAGCCAACCGCGCAGCGTCTTCTCCTGGCGCGCCCGGAGCACGATTGGCATCTCCAGCTCGACGAGATCCGCTGCGCGCTCGAGGTCCTCGCCCGCGATGGCGTGGCGGATCGCCTCGGCGCGCTCGCCGCTTCGCTCATACCAATCGCTCGCCCGTCGGTGCAGCTCGGGCACGCGCGCGGGATGCTCGTCCAGCAGGCGCGCTCGCAGGACGTCGCCGAAGAGGTGGTGGTACCGATACCATCGTCGCCGGTCGTCCAGCGGGACGAGGAACAGGTTCCCCCGATCGAGCGCCTCCAGCGTAACGCGGCCGGCCTCGCGTTCGGTCACCGCGTCGCACAGTGAAGCGCTCATGCGGGCAAGGACCGACGTGTCGAGCAGGAAGGCCCGCACGTCATCGCTTTGACGCTGGAGCACCTCCTCCACCAGGTAGTCGACGATGTAGCGGTCGTCGCCGGCGAATCCCTCGATGAAGCCGGCGATATCGGTCCGGCCCTGCATCGACAGCGCGGCCAGCTGGAGCGCTGCCACCCAGCCCTCGGTTCGAGCCTCCAGCGCGGTGACGTCGGCGGCCGCCAGGTCGAGGCCCATCACCTCGTTGAAGTAGGCGGCCGCTTCCTCGGGCGTGAACCGCAGATCCGCCACGCGGACTTCGACCAGCTCGCCGCGACCCCGCATTCGGGCCAGCGGAAGTGGTGGGTCGGCACGCGTGGCGATGACGACATGGACATGCGGCGGGAGATGTTCGAGCAGATAGGCCATGCCCTCGTGGATCTCGCGTCCCTCGATGGCGTGATAGTCATCGAGCACCAGCACGAGGTCGCCCGGCAACGCCGCCAGATCGTTGAGGAGTGACGTGAGCATCGGCTCGACAGCGGCGGACTCGCCGGGTGTCTCCGCGCTGGCGCCGATCGCGGGCACGACGGTCCGCAGGGAAGCGATCACATTGGCCCAGAACACGGCCGGGTCGCTGTCGCTCTTGTCGAGCGCGAGCCACGCCGTGGAGCCACCGTGTGCCGGAGCTGCTTCCCGCCACTCCGCAAGGAGCGTCGACTTACCGAAGCCGGCGGGCGCGGAGATCAACGTCAGCGTCGCCTCGGCCCCGCGGTTCATGCGCTCGATGAGGCGCGCACGGCTCACGAGGCCACGCCGACGGCGTGGGGCGAAGAGCTTCGTGTCGAGCAGTTGGCTGGCCACGCGTCACTCTACCCCGCGTCACCCGCTCTCCTTCAGGGGTGGTAGCTGCGTCCCGACTCGCGCAGCTCCGCCGCCACCGCCTGCACCGCCCGCCCCGCGGCTCGAGGATCGGTGTCCCCGCGGACCAGTCCCTGGACCTGGCTGTCGAGCTCGGCCGTGATCTCCGGCTCCCAGATCCAGTCGAGCGGCGTGATGGCATCGTCGAACATCGGCAGGAACTCCTGCGCAACCTCGTCCTCGATCCCGACGTTCGACTCGCGCATCGGTGAATAGACCTGCAGGCCGCGCACGATCTCGGCGTCGACCTCGGGACGGCTCGCGTACTCGAGGAAGGCGTACACGCTGTCCCGGCTCGGACCGGGCTCGGCCGGGAGCGCGACGCCGGTCCACGCCAGGATCGGGCGTGGCCGCGAGGCTCCCTCGATCAGGGGCGGTGGTGCCACGTGGAGGTCGAAGTCGCCGGAAGGCGATCCCGCATGCAGCTGGGGCAGGAGCCACGTTCCTTGGTATGTCATTGCGACCTGGCCCTGCAGCAGCAGCTGTTGCATGGTGGCGTAGTCGGTGGCCCCCGAACCCTCCATGAGGACGCCGGACGCTCGGAGGTCGGCGATGGCCTGCAGCGCCTCGATCCACTCGGGGCTGTCGTAGCCGATGTCGCCTCGCACCGTCCGCTCCGCGAACTCGATCGGGTCGACCGTGCGCTCCGCGAGCATCGGCAGGATCCAGGTGATCAGCATCTGGTTGAAGAAGACGTCCCCGGAGCAGTGGACCAGCGGAGCCACATCGATTGCCGCGAGTGGTGCGACCGACGCCCGCAGGTCGTCGAAGGTTCGCGGCACCTCGAGCTCAGCGCGATCCAGCAGCGCGCGGTTGTAGTACAGGCCGGTGGTGTCGACACCCCGTGTTAGCGCGAGCGGAAAGGCGCGCACCGCATCCTCGTCAAGGCCGCCCAGGTGGTACTGGACAGGGACGCGCGCGAGGATGGTCGCCATCGCAGGGTCCGCGCTGAGGTCGGCGAGGAGCCCGTCTCGGATCCATCCTCTCACTTGCTGCCCGTTGATGAACACGAGGTCGACGGGCTCACCGGAGGCGATCGACGCTCGTGCCAGCCGATCCCATTCCGGCCCGCCCCCGGTCAGTGCACGGATGTCCCACTCGACGTCAGGGTGCAGTGCCCTAAAGTCGTCGTACACCCTCTTCAGCACCGGCTCCGCGGCCGGATCGCCGCCGGCCACCACCGCCGTGATGCGTTGGGATCTGCCCTCGCTGGCCCGGGGCGTGGCGCACGCCGCCAGCAAGGGCAGGAGCGCACCACCGGCGGCCAGGCCGGCGCCGAGCTTCAGAACCTCGCGGCGGGTCCGCGGGCGCGCGAAGTGATCCACGCCGGGCAGCTGAGCTGGCTCCATTGATCCCCCTGACGGACGGAGACGCGACCATACGCGGCGGCCGGGACGCCGGTCAATCGGCGATGCTTCCATTGACCCGCCGATCGGCCACACCTATGGTCGGCAGGAATAACACTCGCCCGGGGGATCCTGCTTGGCGTCGCTTCGACGCTCTCGCCGCGACGGCGCCATCGACCTGGTCTTCCTCGCACCGACACTGGCGCTCCTTGTCGGCCTCCTCGCCTATCCCGTGGCATCCGGGATCGCCCTGAGCCTGCACTCGGCGCGCGGGTTCGAGCTCACGGACTACGTCGGGCTCGACAACTACGCGCGCGCGATCCTCGGGGACGCGGTCTTCCACCGCAGCCTGGTCAACACCGTGGTCTTCACCGCGGCGGCGGTGACGCTGCAGATCGGGATCGGCCTGGTGCTCGCCACCCTGGTCGCGGGCGTCCGCCGAGGCGGGACGCTCCTGCTGCTGGCCTTCAGTACGCCGTTCGTGCTCGCGACGGTCGCGGTGGGCGCGGTCTGGAAGTTCCTGTACGCGCCGTACTTCGGGCTCGCACCGACCATCGGGTCCGCGCTCGGGCTGGACCTCTCGACGGTCGCGCCGCTGGCGGACACAGAGACGGCACTGTGGGCAATCCTGGCCGCCTTCGTGTGGCGGTTCGCGGGCTTCACGATGGTCGTGTACCTCGCCGGGATCCAGGGTCTGTCGCGGGACTACTACGACTATGCCGTCGTCGAGGGCGGGGGCTGGTGGCAGGGGCTCCGCCACATCACCTGGCCACTGCTCTGGCCCCAGACGTTCGCGCTCGTGATGCTCGGGACGATCGGCGCGCTCCGCGTCTTCGACATGATGTGGATCATGACGGCGGGTGGCCCGTCGCACGCCACCGAGACCGTGGCCACGTACGTGTACTCGACGGCCTTCCGGTTCCTCGACGTCGGCTACGCCCAGGCGATGGCGATGCTCCTGCTGCTGGTGATCCTGCTGCTCACCGCCATTGAGTACCGGATCATGAGCCGGCGTGCAGAGGTGGTCAGCTCGTGACGAGGCTCCGCTGGCCTCGATGGTCGACGCTGCTGGTCGGGCTCCTTGCCGCGGTCTGGATGTATCCGGTGGCCTGGACCCTGACGAACGCCGTCCGATCCACCGCGGACATCTATCGGGCGCCGTGGGACGTCACGTGGCCACCGGCCATCGGAAATATCGGCGAGGCGTGGAGCCGCGGCCAGCTGGGGACCGCGCTGATGAACTCGACGCTGGTCACCGCGATGACGGTCGCGCTGGTCCTCGTGCTGTCGGTGACCGCGGCGTACGCCCTCACGCGATTGCGACCGCCCGGCCGCGCGGTGCTCTTCATGCTCGTCCTGGCGCCGCTGATCATCCCGACCGAGGTGCTGATCGTCCCGCTCTTCTCGATGTACCGGACGCTCGGCCTCATCAACAGCCTGCCGGGGCTGGCACTGGTGAACGCTGTCGCCAACGTCTCGTTCGCGACGGTGATCCTCGCGGCGTCGTTCCGGACCATCCCCCAGGATCTCATCGACGCCGCTCGCGTGGACGGCGCCGGTCGCATCGGGATCCTGCTTCGCATCGTGGTTCCGCTGGCCAGGCCGGGAGTCGTGGCGGTGGCGGTGCTTGTCGCTGTCTTCACCTGGAACGACTTCGGCGGCGCGCTGGTGCTGATCCAGGACCCCGACGCCTTCACCGTCCAGCTGGCGCTGACCCGGTTCGCGACGTTCTACGCCACCGACCAGGGACTCACTTTCGCGGGCTTGGCAATCGTGATCCTGCCGCCGCTGCTGTTGTTCGTCGCGCTCCAGCGCAGCTTCATCCGCGGTCTGACGGCAGGGGTGGTTCGGCGCTAGCTTGGATGCCGTAGGCGCGGCGAGCCTCCCTCAGTCCGGCCGTGGCATCGCCAATGCAGGACGAATGACCATGGCAATCCCACGGGGTCGCGTGGTCGTCCGAGACGCCGACACCATCTGGCACGAGCAGGGCGGCTGGTTCGACGCCCGCTGGCATTTCAGCTTCGACCGCTATCGCGACCCTGAGAACGACGGCGTCGGCGCGCTGCGCGTCTTCAACGACGACCGGATCGTGGCCGGCGCGGAGTGGCCGCTGCATCCGCACCAGGACATCGAGTCGAACACGTACGTCGTCTCGGGCCACTTCCTCCACGCGGACTCGCTGGGCAACAACGGGCGCCTCAAGGCGGGCGCCGCCCAGGTCATGACCTTCTCGCACGATGGTGACCTGCACTCCGAGAAGAACGGCTCACGGGATGAGTCGATGCGCTTCATCCAGTTCTGGATCCTGCCCAGCACCCGTGGCCTGCAGACCACCGTCCAGCAGCGGCAACACACGCTGGAGGAACGGACGGATCGCTGGCTGCAGATCATGGGGCCGGCCGGGACCGATGGACTCGACCTCGCGCAGGATGCCCGCGCACTGGTCTCGCACCTGACCGATGCCGGCCGTCTCGAGCATACCTTCGGGTCCGGACGCGGAGGGTACCTGTACGTCATCGAGGGACGGCTGTCCCTCAACGGCGATCAGCTGCGGACCGGCGATGCCGCCAAGGTGACCGGCGAGGCAGAGCTCGAGATGTCGACGGACGTGGCAGCGGAGCTGATCCTCATCGATGTTCCGCTGGCGTTCGAGCCGGTGGGCGTCTGGGCCGGCGAGCGATGATGGCGCGCCCGGAGGGATTCGAACCCCCGACCTGCTGATCCGAAGTCCGATGCCCGCGGAGGCCGCCTCGCTCCCCTATTTCGTGCTCAACCGAGCCATCCGGACGGCCCGGATTGGGGTGAAATCCCGGTGAGTATAGAGCTCGCCATTCCGATCAGTCTGATGCCCTCGCCGGATGCCGAGAGAGTCTGATGCCCCACGGCCGCCGAAGGATCTGGAGCTCACCCTCGGGCGTGCCCCAGGTGTCCGGATCAAACTCGTGACACGCGAAGTGTTGTTCTCCCAGGGCGGGATGGCACGCATCTCGCGGGGTTGGGCAGCACCCACAACGCAGCAGGAGAACCCGATGAGCCGAACTGCTCACGCTACCTGCGGCGATCGTGACGCTGTTTCTACTGGCAGTACCGGTTTCCGCCACCACGTACTCACCGCACAGGCCGGGGTGCTTGCCTCGCTCGCGATGTCCGGCGTCGCCTTCATTGGGGCGATCACCAAGCTGGCCTCCGCCCGCCGGAGCCACACCTATGCCATCGCCGCGACCCTGATCCTGGCGGTGTCCGCTTGCAGCTCGCCGAGCGTGGAAGAAGACCCCACGACTGCACCGACGACACCGTCGCCCACTGCGGACGTCACTTCGCCCCCGACGCCATCACCCGAGGCAGAGACGACGCCCACGCCCCTGCCGGCTACCGCGACGCCGGCGGAGACCGATCCGTTTGCCGAGACGGACACCTGCTCCAACGCGGACGAGGGATGGACCATCGAGTTCCCCGAGTCGTGGTGGACCAACACGGCGTTCACTCACTCGTCCGGCGAAGAGGTCCCCGCGTGCTGGATGTTCTCGGCCGATGAGTTCGATCCCACCGACGGCCGTAACTCCAACAACCCAGCCGCCGGCGCCGAGGTCTATCTACGGCTGGTCCCACCGCCGGGCATGGTGGGCGTCTCCGGCGAGATTGCTAGCGAGGACGATGTCACCGTCGATGGCTTCGAGGCGCGCCGCGTCGAGTGGCGTGGGACCGAGTCGGACGCGACGATGGATGAGGACGATCGACTCCTCCAGTACGTGGTCGAGCTTCCCAACGGCGTCGAGTTCATGGCTTTCGCGGACAGCACCCGCACGAGCGACTACGACCACGCGGTCGAGGTCCTCGACGGCATGATGGAGCGGATCGACCTGGGCGATCGATGACGGTGGGCTGACGCTCGTCTGGTGAACGGAGCGGGCGTTTGATGAGAGCACACCTGCCCTGGGCATGTACCTTGCGATCCGGCCACCCATGGACCGCATCAGCGCCCTCACGTCGCGCCACCCGCGGTGACCCTCTCCCTGTTACGGCGCGGCCTGCTTGCCCTGGCAACACTGGTCACGCTCGGCGGCGCTCCCCTCGAAGCGCTTGCCCAGGAGCATCGGGTCACCGTACGTCTTGATGGCAGGGCGGTTATCCGCGTCGGTCCCGCGGCCGACGTTGATGCCGACACTCGCGCGCAGCGGATCGAGAGCCGGCTGGAGCTGCTGCTGGAGAACCCCGCGTCCATCGCGCCGGCGCGCATGGAAGCGGCCGGACCGGACGGCGAGGATCGGGCGATCAGCGTTGCCGGCGTCACGATCGTCACCGTGGGCGAAGCCGATGCCGAGGAGAACCTGCTCGAGGTGGACGAGCTGGCGAGGCAGTGGGCGTCGGCGATCGACCAGGCATTGGGCGCGGCGCGAGACGCGCGGACGACGCCCTGGGCGCGCTTCGGCAGCGAGGTCGCGGGCACTCTGCGCGCCACTGTCGCGCGCCTCGGCGAGTCGACGATCGTCGTCATCCCGCGCGTGCTGGCCGCGTTGCTGCTCATCGGGCTGTTCTGGGCGGTGGCCAGCGGGGTGCGCCTGGTGCTGCGGTTCATCTTCGCCCGCCTGATCAGCGACCTGACGATCGAGAACCTCATCAAGCAGGTGGCCTACTACACCGTCTGGCTGCTCGGCATCTTCCTGGCGGCCGATGCGCTGGGCTTCGAGCCCGCAACCGTGGCGGCAGGGTTGGGCCTGGGAAGCCTGGTGCTGGGCTTCGCCCTCAAGGACGTGCTCAGTAACTTCGTGAGCGGGCTGCTCATCCTCTTCACGAGACCGTTCCGCATCGGCGACCAGATCGTCATCGACGAGACCGAGGGAACCGTCGAGCGAATCCTGCTGCGGGCGACGCAGATCCGGACCTACGACGGTCGTCACGTGCTGGTCCCGAACGCCGAAGTGTTCACCTCGCGCATCACCAACAACACCGCCGCCCCGGTTCGGCGAGCGACGGTCACCATCCACCTCCCCTACGACGTCGATCTCGAGCGCGCGGCAGCTGCCTGCGTCGCGGCAGCCACGGCTGCCGATGGCGTGCTGTCGGATCCACCGCCCTCGATCCTGCTCGCCGATCTCGGCCCCGAGGACATGAGCGCCGAGGTGCGGTTCTGGGCCGACTCGCGCCGGTCCGACTTCGTCGCCACGCGTGCCCGCGTTAGGGCCGGTGTCATCGACGCGCTCCGCCGGGAGGGCGTCGATCTGCCCGATCCGGACGGGCGTCGCATCCGCGTGGAGCTCAGCCAACCCGCATCGGACTCGTGATGGGTCTGATGCCACGCCGGATGCCGGAAGAATCTGAGGACCTACGGCCTACGAAGGACCAGCACCTAGTCTCTCGGCGGAACCGCTACTCATCAAGATCGGAAACTTTCATGACTTAAAGAGTCTGTAAGAAGCGGTGACTGTCGCAGTCCGCGCTCCGCTTCGTCGGAACCCTCGTCGAGCGTGAGAAGCGTCCCGCGGGCTTCTGATCATCTCCGTCCCGAGCTTCTGACTCGCGACACTTGCCCGATGGGCAACTGATCCTGCGGGGCGGCCCGCATAGGACATCAGACCAGACGAATCAGATGCACGCGACTGCACTACATCTTGTGGTGGTCGCAAGGATGCGCGAGATGCGGGAATGGGCGTCAGAAGGCTGGCGCGCCCGGAGGGATTCGAACCCCCGACCTGCTGATCCGAAGTCAGGCAACCCCTGAGGCCGCTGGCTCCCCTATTCGACGTTCAGTCACGCTCGGGATCGACCGGTGACTGCCGCAAGTTCACGGAGTTCACGGACTCCATGTTGAGCAGCGTATCCCTGCAGTCAACCCTCGCTGCGGAGCAGGCCAAGCTCAAATGCCGTTGCGACTGCCGCAGTGCGATCGCCTCGCCAAGTGTGGTCTTCCAGTGGCGCAATGGACACTGCGACTCGGTTGTCGGTCCGCGTGACAGCCGCTAGCGCGCTTGTCTACTCCGCTGGCGTCGAAGGCGTTGATCAGGTCGTGCTGCTCCTGGCGGCCTCGCCGGCCGCAACGGGCGAACGGAAGCTCGCGTTCAGTTCCCTGAAGGTGTGCCTGTGCTCGTTCTCGAGGGACGCCGCCGACGGGGCAACTAGGGGCAGCGACTTCATCTTCTCCTGCGCCCGGGCCGTCACCACGCCGTTCTCGTCGCTGAAGACCGTAAACCGGAAGCGAGCATCGACGATGCCGCCCAGGGCCCTCCCCACCGCGTCGAACACCATTTCCGCGCCTGATCCAGTACAGCTGCCGGGAGACGACGACTCAAGCACTCGGCAGCGGATCTTCATGAACCGTCCGACGTGCACGACGTACTCGTCGCCCGCCTTGAGGGGTTCGACGGCGGGAGCGACGACCGTTGTCGTCACGTCAGTGCCCCTCATCTTGCTCGGCGACCTCCACTCGCCCCACTTGGTTTGGGTCGCGATTCTTTCCCAGGCTGCTTCGACGCTCGGGCAGTCCGGAAGGGTTTCGGTGACTGTGGCCGTCCAGTTCGCTCCGATGGGCGCTGGTGTCACACTATCTCGGCTCGAAAGCTGTTCGTCCACTGCGGTCTCCACTGGCGTTTC
>Ga0299913_10005065_pt1 | contig 11176 bp, 10 predicted proteins | sample RVTome_9_FD_201360 | JGI IMG/M metagenome (GOLD analysis project Ga0299913, IMG submission 201360) | Soil microbial communities from uranium-contaminated site in the Upper Colorado River Basin, Wyoming, United States - RVT155D38 (version 2) ... | reverse complement strand
GTGCTGTGGGAGGTCGAGGGCAGCCAGCCGAACTGGGGTTCCTGAGCCTTGCTCAGCGTCGACCGAGGAGCTCAGTCGACGCCAACCACAGCGGTACGAATACGATCAACAGGTAGCCAGCGGCCTCAGCCGCGTCGACATCGGCCAACACCCGTCTTTGCCGTGACCCGCGGCCGGCTCGGCTTCGAGGCAGCCGGTGGTCGGCGATCTGCCCCGAATGACGTAGGGACTTGGGCGGTTCGCCCGATGACGCGAACTGGGGGGTCCTGCAATCCTGCAAGCCGACGGACTCATCCGTCGCCCGCTTGATTCGTAAAACAGGTGGCCCGACATGGGTTCCAACATCGCGGCCGCGGTCCTCGTGATCGTCGGCACGCTCATGGTCATTCTCGGCACATTCGGTGGTCCGGAGTACGTCGTCATGGGCATGGGCCTCGTCGCGCTCGTCGCGGCTGGCGTCCTGAGCCTGCTGCAGGCGCGAGTGCTCAGCCGATAGGGCAGCCGCGCCTGCCACGCGGAGCGCTCGCAGGTATCGGACTTCGGATCAGCAGGTCGGGGGTTCGAATCTTTCCGGGCGCGCCAGCCTCCTCCATGGCAAGGCGGTACGCCTTCGCGTTGCCTCGCACAAGGGATATTGTGCCAACATTGGAGAAGGAGCCGGCTGGGGCTGGCCCGCATCGCTAGACGGGCGGTCGCACGTTCGGACGCGATGTCAAGGGACATGCAGAACTGCCCGGTCGCGGACAGATGAGCTGCCCGCAGACGGACACCGAAGGTGCCCACTCACTAATTGCGCCGAAGGTCGAGATCGAGCCGGGTGGCCGCCTCATCATCGGCCTGCGCGAGGCGGTAATTGGCGGCGCAGTCGCCGGCGTGGTCGGCGTCATCCTCGCAGCGTTGATCGGACGAATGCGCCGATGAACCGAGTCGGGAAGCTCGGGGCCGGCACACGCTCCGAGCGAAGGGGAGCAGCGATGAAGATCCTGGTGACAGCCGCCTCCCGCCCCGTGAGCACCAACGAGATCGCCTAGGCGATCGGGATGGGCATTGGAGGTCAGCCTGGTCCATGCCGAGCCGCTTCCGATCAGCACCCTACCGTCGGCAAGGGTGACCGCGGCCGCCGCCGGGAGTTGACCGAGCGGCGTAGGCTGGATGGTAGCTGCCCGCGGTGAAGCGATGACGCGCGGGTCAGTCCACGCCCTGGCCGCCCGGCCCGCGCACCAAGCCACTGGCGGCCCCGACCCGCGGGCGAGGAGGGTCATTGCCATGCATCCGAGCGCGAATGCGACCTACCGAGACAGGGGCAGCGTCCGACGCCCTTCATCGTTGAGCCCGCCAGCCGGCGTGGAGTCAACCGGGCGTCGCAGGCGACCCCTCGTGAGAGTGCTTGCCATCATGGCCGCGCTCGCCGTTGCACTGAGCATGGGCACCGCGCCCGCGGCTGCCAACGTCCGCATCGACGGCATCGCCGTGCCGTTCTACGCCCGCATCGTGGGACCGCAGACCACCGGTGCGGGGTTCGAGGTCTTCCACACCGACGACTGGGCGGCGATCCCGTTCTATCGGCCACCGGAGTGCGTCCCGGCCGAGTTCAACCTGCTCGACTTCTTCGACGTCCCGGGCGCCCTCGGCTGCAACCCGATGACGATCGAGCAGGCCACGATCTGGAAGAACGGCCCGGAGACCGATCCCGGCCCGATCCACGCCCGCAGCTTCGGACTGGGGGCGGTGCCAGTCTGGTTCGTCGCCTGGCCGGAACTGGAAGCGGCGATCGCTGACGGCGAGCTGACCATCGCTGACCTCGGCGCGCTGCCATCGCTGATCGTTGGGTCGGCGACATTCTACAGCGAGACGATCAATCCCTCGCCTGTCGCCCAGAACCCGCGAACCGTCATCGTTGCGCACGGCTCACTGGAGGACGGCCGGACCTTCCAGATGCAGGGCGTCGCAAGCCTGGACGTCCTCGTCCACGTCCGGATCACCTTCCGCTGACAGCGAGAGCCGCGCCAAGGCTGGCAAAAGGGCGCCAGTCTCGATCAGCAACCGCGTCCAAGCGCCCGGCATCGAAGCCGCCGCGACGCCCGGCCATTACCCGCTGTATCCACGAGCTCAGGAGGACCGACCGATGCAGGAACATCCCAATGCGACGCTGGTTCGCAAGGCCATCGAGGGCATGAGCACCGGGGACTTCAGCGGACAGCTGGAGCTCCTGGCCCACGACGTGGTCTGGCACGAGATCGGTAGCGACGAGCCGGTCCGCGGCAAGGAAGCGCTCATGGCCCGGTTCGCTGCCATGCCCATACCGGAGGGCAGCGGCTTCGCGGTTGATGTTCACGATGTCGTCGCGAATGACGAACACACGATCGCCCTGGCGACCGCGACCGCGACCATGGGCGATCAGTCATTCACCTACCGCACGGCCGAGATCATGCACGTTCGCGACGGCAAGATCACCGAGCGATGGGCCTTCTCGGACGATACCGACCGCATCTCCCGCTTCTTCGCGCAGGCGCGGGGCTGACGCCATGAGCTCCTTCGCACTGAGGTCAGCCACGCGCATCCCATGAGCGTCGCTCTCTGGACCGTGCAGGCGTTGCTGGCGCTGTTCTTCCTGATGCATGCGTTGCTCAAGTTCGTCCTGCCGGACGGTCTGCCGGACACACTGACCTGGCTGTACGACCTCCCGCGGCTTCCGAGCATCGTCATCGGCATGCTGGAGCTGATGGCCGCCATCGGTCTCGTTCTGCCGGGAGTCACCCGCATCAGGCCGCGGCTTGTCCCGCTCGCCGCCGTGGGCCTCATGCTGACGATGATCGGTGCGGCAATCTTTCACCTCACACGCGGTGAGCTCGTCCTGATTCCGGTGAATGTAATGGTCTTCCTCCTGGCGGGGTTCGTGGCCTACGGGCGCATCCGGCTGCGCCCAATCGCTGAACGAACGTAGCCCCACGCCGGGAGCAGGCGGGCCGCCCGCACCCGCGAGGCGACATCGAGCTTCGCGAAGACGTGGGCCAGGCGCGTCTGGACGGTGCGGACCACCAATGGAAGCGCAGGCACCGCCTTCGCTCCATCGGTTCGATTGTCCATCTGGCCGGAACTCGTCGGCCCCAAACGGGCGCGCCTCCGCACGCATCGCGACTACAGCCGTAATAGCCGGAGCGTTGCTGGTCGATGCCGCCCTCTGTAAACCGGCCGCTCGCGCACCGGGAAGCGGCTACAAGCGGCTTACCTAACCGGCGAACCGCAGCGGCAACCCGAGTTACGTCACGTCCAAGCGTTACTTCATGGCAGGGACGGCAGGTGGATGTGGCAGCGCTATCCGCAGTTCGTCGGGTCCAGGTAGCGGAGGCACTCGTCGTTAGTGAGGCCACGGGTTACGCGGCTCTCGGCGAGTTCGATGAGTTCGTCGGTGTCCAGGGGGAACCGGCGCACCACCAGTCCACCAAGATCCGAATCGTCGACGTAGTACAGATAGTCGCCTTCGGTGCTGAACCTTGCCTGTGGTGGGCCATCGCTTTCGATCGGGATCTCGACGACCAGCTCGCCCGAGTGGATATCCCAGAGACGCAGCGAACCGAAGGTGCTCGTGGCTAGCACACCGTTGGCGTCGAGGGCCAACGAGATCATCTGGCCGGTGTCCACCGCCTGGTCAAACACCACCCCTTCCCGCACCGGTATGTCTCCCACAAGCTGCTCCACGTCGATGACGATGGCATCCCCATCGCCGCCTACCGCAGCGAGGTAGCGTCCGGTAGGATCGAACACGGCACTGATTGGGCCAAAGCCGAGCTCATCGAGCGGAATGATCACCGGCTTGTCGCCGGCGAGGTCGTAGATCCTGAACCCGTTCATCCTGTCGGCCAGGAAGCGGTCCTCCTCGAAAACGCCAGCGGGGTTGAAGGCCGCCCCGGGCCATCCCGCACCCACAGGCACGGCTCCAAGATCGTAGAGTTCATCACCGGTAGCTACCTCGATCACCCGGCTCCGCATCTCGGCCCCTGCAGGTGCATCGATGTCACACGGTGTCTCGGTTTCCAAGACCGTTACCCCGTCGAGGACGAGAGCGGAACCGTCATTGGTGAAGACTCTCGGGATGGTGCATGGGGGAAGCCTGGTGACGATGGCAGCGGTGGCCACGTCACGGATCGTGGCCTCCCCCGCCGAGTTGACATGTGCCATGAAGCGCCAATCGGGACTCACCGGTGCCAGCGTGAACTGGGTGAGATGGCCTTCGAATGATCCGAGGAGCTCTCCGGTCGCGATATCGAAACGTTCCAGTGCTCCGATGAGGGTGATCGCTGCCTCGTCGCCGTCGGGAGACAGCTGCAGGCCGGTGGCACCGGTCGAGGTCCCGGCCTCCGTGGCAAACACCCCGACGGGTCCGGAGGGAGTAAGGTCCCAAACGCGGGTCTCGCCATCGCCGGCGACTGATACCAGCCGCTCCCCGCCCGGATAGAAGGCAAGATCTCGCAGATCTGCGGTGTGACCAGAGAGTGTGGCCATCACCGACCCGGTGTCGGGATCATGAAGATTCACCGTCCCCTCGATGCCTCCCGATGCCATCAACCCTGTCTGCTCGTCGATCGCCACCTGTGCGGAAGCGGGAAGGACAGGCGACCACAGCAACGATCGGGTCTCGAGATCCCACAGCTCCACCAGGTCGGCTCCGAACAGACTGACCATGACCTGATTCCGCTCCGGATCGACACTCAACTCGTATGGCCACCCAACGTCCCCAGTATCGAGGTGACCCGTCGCCTCACCGGTGACGGAGTCGTACAGGACCACGCGCCTCCCGGCCTTGTCGGTGACCAAGAGGGTCCCATTGTCGGCAAAGGCGACTCCCCGGCCCCGTTCGTCGACGGAGAATCGCTCGTCGCCGGTGTCCACCTCCCACAAGGTCACCGAGAACAGCTCGCCGAGGTCCGAGTTGCCTTCCGGGTTGGTTGCCGTCGCCAACAACCTCCCATCGGGGCTCCAGGTCACCCTAAGTGCACTGTGAGCAAGACGGTCCACCTCGGTCCAGGTCACCGTATCCCAGAAACCGACGTATCCAGCAACCGGCTCCTCGCCCTGGTCGTGAGGCCAATGGGCCACCGCCAGCACACCGCCATCCGGGCTGAAGGCCACGTCCTCCCATGACTCATCGTTCCCGCTTGTCAGGTTCCTCAGGCGCTCCCCGGTGACGGCATCCCAGATCACCACCTCCGTCGCAGTGGTCGTGGCCAACAACGCGCCGTCGGGGCTGATCGTCACCCTGTCGAACGCACCGTGGAGCCGGAACTCGAGACGCGAGGTCTGGGTCGACTGCTGCAAGGCTGCGATCGTCTGCGGCAGCAATGGCTCACCGGCAGCAAGGGAGAGGTTGGCAGACTCCAATGCGAGGAGGATGGCCAGCTCCGGGTCCTCAGACAGGGCGAGCGCTGCAGCCCCAGCCAGGCGCCGAGCATCGGTGATCCGCGCCTCTCTCTCGGCACGCTGCGCCTGCACCGCGGCGATCGCTCCGAGGGTGGTGGCTACGACAGCAGCAGCAGCGAGAACGCCCGTGAGGGTACGACGGCGACGCCGATGTGCCGTCCGTTGGGCTTGGTCCCGTTTCAGGGAGGCCTGGTAGTACGTGGTCTCGTCTTGTGTGAGTCTGGCGGTCTCCACCCACCCGGTGAACGGGGCGAGACGATTGCCGGTCAACAGATAGTCACTATGGCGTTGGTTGGTCTCCCATTCGCTGAGGGCGCCCCGGAATCGTCGCCCCAGGATGAGAGCGTCACGCTGATCGTCGATCCACTCCCGGAGCCGAGACCACTCCCGAAGGATGGCCTCGTGGGCCACCTCGACGGTGGGTCCCCGGGTCAGCGGATCGCGGTCGGCGAGGAGAAGCCTTTGGGTCGTGAAACTCCCTAGGACGGCCTCGAGATCGGCTAGGGGAATATCGAGCGACTCGAGTTCACTGCGGCGGACCCTCCGCCGGGTGTCGTCGCCGCCCTCGTCGACGGTGACGAGACGCGCCATGATCTGGCGGGCGGCTCGCCGCTGGGCGGGAGTGAGTTGGCCGAAGGTGGACTCGGCCCGGGTGGCCAGGGCACCGGAGACACCGCCTATACGGGCGTAATCGTCGCCGGTGAGCAGATCGCCCGTCCGCCGCTCGACGAGCTCGGTGAGGGCATATTGAAGAAGGGGGAGTCCGCCCGGCTGGTTGCCGACATCCTGGGTGATGCGGTGGGGGAGGCCCGGCTCCCACCGCAGACCGACCGCCTGAGAGGGTGCGGTGATCATCTCCACCAGTTCCTCACGGGCGGGAGGGAGCACGGTAACCTGACCATCACGGACGAGCCGCCCCAGCCTCTCGTCTTCCAAGGGCCTGTCGTAGAAGTCGGCGCGGAGGGTGGCCACCACCCGGACCCGACTTCTCTCGTCCTCCACGGCGGAAACCAACAGCTCGACGAAGCGCTCCCGCTCGGCAGGACCATCGACCAGGGTGAAGAGCTCCTCGAGCTGGTCGACCACCACCACCACCTCGGTTTCCTCATCACCTCGCAGCAGGTCTAAGACCAGCGGCCTATGGTCGAGGTCGGCGGGATCGACGTGGTGGTCTGACACCTGCTCGAGTGCTTGGGCGAGGGCGTCTAATGGGTGTGGTCCGGGAGTGAGGACCGTGACGTACCAGGCGTCGGACCCCTTGATGGCTCCATCGGTGAGCGCCGGCAATAGTCCGGCCTGGACTGCGGACGACTTGCCCGATCCGGAAGGTCCGACCACGGTGACGAACCGGTGTTCTGCCACCGCGGCGAGCAATGCTGCCGTCAGCTCGGTCCGTCCGTAGTAGTCAACTGCATCACCCTTGTCGAACGCCCGTAACCCCTTGTAGGGGTTGCGGGAGACCACCGGCTGAACGCTTACGGTGGGCTCGACACCCAGGATCTCATCGACGGCGTAGAGGAGCTCGGCTGCGGACTGATATCGATCGTCAGGCTTCGGGGCGGTGGCCCGGGCGAGGACAGCCTCCAACTCCGGTGCTTCCTCCAGCAGCACGCCCGCCAGCGCTCCCAACGCGTAGAGGTCCGATGCCGGGCTTGGTCCGGTCAGCGGCTCTTCAGGTGCCCGGAACTCAGGAGCCGATGACGCCGAGGCCACCATCTGAGCGTCCAACAACCTCGCGGCTATCCCGAAGTCAGACAGATAGGCGTTGCCAGCACCGTCGAGAAGCACATTCGCCGGTTTCACATCACCGTGAGACACGCCCTGTGCATGAGCATGATGGAGCGCCGAGCCCACCTGGCCCAGCACCCGCCGGGCCGCGGATTGGTCGAGCGCCCCGGCCCCCATCGCGGTCAGCAGGGAACCGCCCGACATCAATCCCAGGACCAGATAGGCACTGTCCGGATCACGCCAAAAGTCGATTAATGGGACGATGTGAGGATGAGCCAGCCGGGCGATGGTCCGAGCCTCTGCCTCGAAACGACGCACAAACGCCGGATCAGAGGAGAACTCGGGACGGATCACCTTCACCGCCACTTCCCGGCCCACCGAGGGCTGATACGCCCGCCACACCACGCCGAACGCGCCTTGACCGATGCGCCCCCTCACCTCATAGCCCGGCAACGACACCATCGTCGACCGCTCGTCCAACGCGGTGTCCGCATCGACCCGCAGGTCGGGGAAGTCGGCGGGCAGACCGACGAATACCAGTTGCGACACTCGCTCCGGGGTTGCCACGCCCCGCAATCGATACTCACCCAACTGACGGACCTGCAGGCCTGCCGGCCCCGAAATAGCCAAGTCGGTCTGAGCGGCGGACGAGGTCAACACCTGGCCACCATGGGCCAAGCCACACAACCGCGCTGCCCTGTTCACCGGGGGACCGTAGAAATCCACGCCACGCGCCTCGGCCTCGCCCAGGTCGATTCCCACACGCACCTGCAGCTCACCCACGTCACCCCAGTCCGCACGGGCGATACCACGCAGCGCCGCCTCCGCCGCGGTTGCCGCCGCTACCGCGTCCGGAAGGGCGGCCAGCACCCCGTCCCCTGTGTGCTTGAAGACCCGGCCACCCGCGGTCTCAATCGCCTCCCGCCACACCCGGTCCTGTGCCGCCAACGCGACCGCCATGCCATGGGGGAATCGGTCCCAGAGCCGCGTCGAGCCCTCGATCTCCGTGGCGAGGAATGCCAGGCGTTGCGTGACTGCGCGTCCCATGCCCTCCAGCAGTGACTCCTCGTGGGAGAGAATGGACTGCTCAAGGTCCTGCAACTCCCGGGACGGGTCGACACCCAACTCCTCAGCCAGCAAGGACTCGGTCCTCCGGAATGCACGCAGCGCCTCGGCCTGACGCCCCGACCGGTAAAGTGCCAGCATGTGCTGAGCCCGGAAACGCTCCCGGGTGGGATGCTCCTCGGCCAGGGCCTCCAACTCCGCCACCAGCACCTTGTGACGTCCCGCCGCCAGCTCGGCGTCGATACGTAACTCAACCGCCTCCAGCCGCAGCTCCTCGAGCCACCGCACCTCCTCCTCCAAACCGGGCACGTCCACCAGGTCGGCGTAGGCCCGTCCCCTCCACAAACCGAGCGCTTGCCTCAAGCGGGCCGCTGTCTCGATCTCATTCGTGACTACCCGGGCCCGGCACTGCTCCAGCACCGACACGAATCGGACGGAGTCGATGGCATCGGTCTTAACCGTGAGCCGGTAACCGCCCTTCTCATACAACAGGACATCGCCGAGACTGTGACGCAGGTTCGAGACGTACGTCTGCAATGTCGACCTTGCCCCAGCCGAAGGCTCCTCCCCCCAGATCCCCTCGATCAGCACCTCGACAGAAACCACACGAGGCGCCGCCGTCACCAGAAGACCAAGCAGCGCACGTTGTCGTGGCCCACCCAGAGCCACTGGCTCCCCATCAATGAAAACCTCCAGCGGACCCAGGACCCGGACATCCACGACCTGACCATACGCCTCGTCACCAGCCGGCGTAGATCCCGTCCGGTCGCTTGCGGTTGACCACGTTTGCGACACGCTACCTACCCGTCGAAGGCACCCGAGGTGGCGGGCGCCTCGGGTGCGTACGGCCTCTCACCTTGCTCCGCTACCTGCAGCCGGGCAGGACCGGCCAGCCGCCTTCCGATCGACCGGTCGATCCTGCTGATGGCGCCCTTCAACCTGAAACGAGCCGCGGCTATGGCTGCAGCTGCATCGGGTGGGCGGTGAGCACGACTCGGCGTGGCTCACAGGAGTCGTGAACCGGGGTGACGGTCAGCTCGCTGCCGTCGAAGGTCCACTCGTACACGGCTGTGACGTTGCTCTGGAAATTTGAGCAAGCGAACGGGCCTGACTCGCGCGTGATCACCAGACGGGCCGGATTCGAGATATACCGTGCCTCGACCAGCACTCCTTCGAAAGACTCATGGGTAACGATGAGACGCCCATCCGCTGTGAACTCGTTTGTGAAAGTTCCGGGTGCCTTACCCTCCTCGGGAAAGCCAGGCGGATAGTCGGCATCGGTCATCGTGATGGTGTAGGTGCCCGGCGGAAATCCGGACGGACTCGCCCCGGCTGGGGCTGGTGCGAGTGCAGCCGCCAATAGTGCCATCATGGGTAGCAGTGCGATCGAAATTCGCAGTCTCATGGTGATGATTCGTCCTTTCCTGTCTGCGCGATGCCAGTTACTAGGGTCCTCACGACACGGTGGTTTGTACCCACGCTTTCGCCTCACCTCCTCTTTTGGCGTCAACTTTTGTTCACCTCCTACTCGCAACCGACATGTCGAACTACGCAAGTGACCCGGTCCGGCTCGGTCGAGGTGCCACTGCTGGCAGCGTTCGGGTCATAGAGACCCAATGTGGCGGGCCCCGCTCCAAAAACGCTCCAAGCAGAAGCCCATGCAGCGGCTCAACCCGGCCGAGGGCGAGCCCGCACGCGATTGCGCACTAGCGGCTGCTGGTCGCCAAGCACGTCGGCACGAAGCTGCGGCGGTGGTCGCGACCAGCTGCCCTTCGCAGCGAAGCTGGACCTCGGTGGGCGGCGACAGCCGGATCGCCACCCGGCGGGCGACGAAGGCCGGCGGGACCGAGCAGTCGGCGCCCGCGACCCGCACGAGCGCATCGCGGGCAGACCCGCGCCTCGAGGTGCAGATCAGTGTCGGACAGCGGATCACTCAGCGGGTGCAGGAACCGCGGTCGACTGCCCAGGCACTGGCGACGTGGCGCTCAGCCGGCGCAGGTGGCGAGGCGCGGCGACCTACACCTCCCACGCGTCGGCTCGGGCCTGCAGGTCGGCCAGGTCGCGAAGGTCCGGAGCGGCAGGAAGCTCGTCTGGGGGTCGCCGATCGCCCGCTCGACCCCCTTGGCCTACGTCCGGCGGGGACGGCCGTCAACGCCCGTGCCTCTTGGTCCCTTATCTGGGACCGTGCACTCCTGCCGAAACGTGGTCTTCGTCACGGACGCGACGATGGGCGCCTGATCGCTCATGCCGGGCCGCCCCGCGCATCCGGTATGCGGTACCAAGTCTCATCTAGCCCCGGTTCTGAGCGTGAATCGGGGCTGTTTCCTGTCCGCGGAATCAAGCGCCCATTGAGCACGCCATCGAGCCGGCGAACGTCCTCGGCGTGCATGGTCGCGACGACGCGCATAGCGGACGAGTGTGTCGCCTCGCTGGCGTGCCCAGCATACGGTCACATCGCTGAGCGCCGCAGTGTGGCCGTAGGTCTCGATGGATACAGTTCGGGGCGTGTTCGATGAGCAGAAGATCCAGCGATTCTGCGGGGCCGATGACTTCACGGGCGAACTGGCGTTGATCGTGACGTGCACCTACCCGTTCGGATTCGATGATCGTCCAGCGCCGCATGGCTGGCGTTCGTGACCCGACCGGGGCCGCGCGGCTCTCGACATCGCAGCTCCATGCGTGGCCTTGCCCTGGCCGCGCTCGCGAGCGTCCTCGTTCTCGCCTCAGCATGCGTCACCGATCCGCCTCAGCTAACCCCTGAGTCGGGCGCATCGACTGACCCAACTCCATCTGCGACGCGGCGCCCAACCGTGACGAGGCCACCGCTGCAGCGTGATATCGCCGAGCGGCCGCAGCTCTGGTTCGCCCCGCTCGACCCCTCGCCGCCCGATGCGAGCCGACCGTTCAGCGGCCGCCTCGACTTCATGTCCCTCTTCGAGCCAGAAGCGCCATGGGAGGACGCCGC
>Ga0299913_10005064_pt1 | contig 11178 bp, 10 predicted proteins | sample RVTome_9_FD_201360 | JGI IMG/M metagenome (GOLD analysis project Ga0299913, IMG submission 201360) | Soil microbial communities from uranium-contaminated site in the Upper Colorado River Basin, Wyoming, United States - RVT155D38 (version 2) ... | reverse complement strand
CGCAAGGCCGCCGACATCCTGGAGGACCGGCTGTTCATCCTCTCGGCGCTCATGGCGTTCGAGGTCGGCAAGAACCGGCTCGAGGCGCTCGGCGACGTCCAGGAGACCGCTGAGCTGATGCGCTGGTACGCCGACGAGGTCGAGAAGCACGAGGGCTTCGTCGTGCCGATGAGCGGTCTCGGCGCAGCCGGCGACTATTACGACGTGCTGCGCCCCTACGGCGTGTGGGCGGTGATCAGCCCGTTCAACTTCCCGATGGCGCTTTCGGGCGGACCCTCCTCCGGCGCGCTCGTGACCGGCAACGCCGTCGTGCTGAAGCCCTCGAACCAGGGCGCGCTGCTCGGCTACGAGCTCCACAAGGCGTACCGCGACGCGGGGATCCCGGCGGGCGCGTTCCAGTTCGTGCCCGGCCGGGGCGCCGTCGCGGGCGAGGCGATCTGGCGACACCCCGACGTCGGCGGCATCACCTTCACCGGCTCGTACCCCGTCGGCATGTCGATCTACAAGGAGTTCGCGACGGAGTTCCCGAAGCCCGTGATCTGCGAGATGGGCGGCAAGAACCCGACGATCGTCACGAAGAACGCCGACATCGACAAGGCGACCGACGGCGTGCTCCGGTCGGCGTTCGGGTTCGCCGGACAGAAGTGCTCCGCCTGCTCGCGCGTCTACGTCGAGCGCGAGGTGTACGACGACTTCCTCAGCACGCTGAAGGAGAAGACCGAGCGCATCACGCCGAAGAACCCGATCGAGCGCGACGCGTACCTGTCGCCGGTGATCAACGACGACTCGCTCGAGACGTTCGAGCGAGCGGCCGCCGAGGCGAAGAAGAACGGCACGGTCGTGACGGGCGGTGAGCGCATCACCGACGGCGAGCTCGGCAAGGGGAACTTCGTCCAGCCGACCGTCGTCGAGGTGCCCGAGGACAGCTGGATCTGGAAGGAAGAGCTGTTCGTGCCGTTCGTCGCGGTGGCGCCGTTCGACGAGCTCGACGAGGCGATCGAGAAGGCCAACGACGTCGAATACGGACTCACCGCCGGGTTCTTCAGCGAGGACGAGAACGAGGTCCAGGAGTGGCTCGACCGGATCCAGGCCGGCGTCGTCTACGTCAACCGGCGTGCCGGCTCGACGACCGGTGCCTGGCCCGGCGTCCAGCCGTTCGGTGGCTGGAAGGGCTCCGGCACCACCGGCAAGGCGGGCGGCGGCCCCTACTACGTCCTGCAGTACCTGCGGGAGCAATCCCGGACGGTGATCGCGGAGTGAGCGTCGGCGCGCGCACGGGGGCCGACGAGCTGATCGAGTACGAAGGTCTCGCGGCGCACACCCGGCCGAAGCTGATCACGGAGGTTCCGGGGCCGGAGGCGATGGCCCGCGTGGAACGCGACCGAAAGGTCACTTCGCCGTCGCTGCCTCGCGCGTACCCGTTCGTGCCGCGGCGTGGCGCCGGCTCGGTCGTCGAGGACGTCGACGGCAACATCTTCATCGACCTGAACGCCGGTATCGCGGTGACGTCGACGGGACATTGCCACCCGACGGTCGTCGAGGCGATCCAGCGTCAGGCGACGCAGCTGCTGCACTACAGCGCGTCGGACTTCTACCTGCCGATCTATTCCGACGTCGCGGAGCGGCTCGACGCGATGGCGCCCTTCGATGGGGGACGCGCGCGCAGCTTCCTCACGAACAGCGGGACCGAGGCCGTCGAGGCAGCGATCAAGCTCGCGCGGTACGCGACCGGTCGTCAGTACCTGATCGGCTTCTACCAGTCGTTCCACGGCCGGTCGATGGGGTCGGTCACGCTGACGGCGTCGAAGGCGAAGTACCGCACGCATTTCGGGCCGATGCTGCCGAGCGTGTACCACTCGTTCTACGGCGACTTCGAGTACCTCGAAGAGGTCCTGTTCAAGCGGATCGTCTCGCCGCACGAGGTCGCGGCGATCGTGGTCGAGTCCTGGCTCGGCGAAGGCGGCTACGTGCTGCCGCCCGAGGGATGGTTCACGTACCTGCGCGAGCTGTGCGACCGGCACGGCATCCTGCTGATCTGCGACGAGGTGCAGTCGGGCATGGGACGCAGCGGCACGATGTGGGCGATCGAACAGGAGGGCATCTCGCCGGACGTCGTCACGGCCGGCAAGGGGATCGCGAGCGGGCTCCCACTCGGGGCGATGATCGCGCGCGACGACCTGATGAAGTGGGAGCTCGGCGCGCACGGGTCGACCTACGGCGGCAGCCCGATCTCGTGCGCCGCGGCGATGGCGACGTTCGATGTGATCGAGCAGGAACACCTGTTGGACAACGCGAAGGCCGTCGGCGAGGTGTTCCTCGAGGGGTGTCGAGCGATCGCGGAGCGCCATCCGATCGTGACCGAGGTGCGCGGTCGCGCGCTCTGGATCGGGCTGGGGTTCGACTCGCACGAGCGAGCGTCGATCGTCGAGCAGGAGGCGTTCCGACGCGGGCTGCTGATCCTCGGCTGCGGCGACGATGCGATCCGCATCTCGCCGCCGCTGGTGTTCCGCGAGGACCAGGCGCGAGCCTCCCTCGAGATCCTCGAGGAGACGATCGCGGCGGTCGAGGCCGGCGCGGGCTGAGCCGGGGCGAACCGAGCGGCGTGGAGGGGGGCACGTCATGACCGGCAAGGTCGCGACGATGCACGACGCCGTCGCCGAGCTGGTCCGCGACGGCGACACCGTCGCGATCGAGGGGTTCACGCACCTGATCTGCTTCGCGGCCGGTCACGAGATCATCCGACAGCGCCGGCGCGACCTCACGCTCGCCCGTATGACGCCCGACGTGGTCTACGACCAGATGATCGGCGCCGGGGTCGCGAAGAAGCTGATCTTCTCGTGGCTCGGGAACCCCGGCGTCGGGTCGCTGCACGCGGTGCGCCGGCGGATCGAGGACGCCGACCCCGCGCCGCTCGAGATCGAGGAGTACTCGCACTTCGGCATGGTGTGCCGGTACATGGCGGCCGCGTCGAACCTGCCGTTCTTCCCGATCCGGAGCTACTACGAGTCCGACATCCCGAAGGTGAACCCGAACATCGTGCCGATGCGCTCCCCGTACGGCGACGACGAGGTCTACGTCGTGCCGCCGTTGCGGCCCGACGTGTCGATCGTGCACGCGCAGCGCGCCGATCGAGACGGCAACGCGCAGATCTGGGGGTTGCTCGGCTGCCAGAAGGAAGCGGCGTTCGCCGCCGAGCGCGTGATCGTCGTCGTCGAGGAGCTCGTCGACGCCGCCACGATCCGCAAGGACCCCAACCGCACCGTGATCCCCGGCGTGATCGTGGACGCCGTCGTCGAGGAGCCCTACGCCTGTCACCCGAGCTTCGCGCAGGGCTACTACGACCGCGACAACGCGTTCTACGTGGGATGGGACGAGATCGCGCGCGACACGGATCGGTTCGAGGCCTGGTTGGGCGAATGGGTCTACGGGCTCGAGAACCACACCGAGTACGTCCAGAAGTGGGGCGACGCGCACTGGGACCGCCTCCGTCCGGAGCAGGCGCTCTCCGGCGAGGTCGACTACGGGCGGTACGCGTGAGCGTTCCGGGACGTGTTCGGGTGGCCGCAGCCCCGCGGAAGGAGCGGTACGCGTGAGCGAGCCTTCCTTCTCGAAGTCGGAGATGATGATCGCGGCGAGTGCGCGCCTGCTCGGCGGCGTGCGGAACTGCTTCGTCGGGGTCGGCCTTCCGAACATCGTGTGCAACCTCGCGCAGCGGACGGTCGCGCCCGAGCTCCAGCTCGTCTACGAGTCGGGCGTCTTCGGCGCACGTCCGGAACGGCTGCCGCTGTCGATCGGCGATCCCACGCTCGCGACCGGCGCCACCGCGATCACGTCGATGTACGAGCTGTTCGCCTTCTACCTCCAGGCAGGGTTGATCGACGTGGCCTTCCTCGGCGGCGCCCAGATCGATCGCTTCGGGAACCTCAACACCACGGTGATCGGCGACTACGCGAAGCCGAAGGTCCGCTTGCCCGGATCTGGCGGCGCCTGCGAGATCGCGATCCACGCGAGGCGGATCTTGGTGATCATGCGACAGGCGCAGCGGTCGTTCGTCGAGCAGCTGCACTTCCGCACGTCGCCCGGCCACAGCGGGGATCCGGCCCACGACGCCTCGCGGGGCTGGACCGGGAGCGGGCCGACCGACGTCGTCACCGACCTCGGCACCTACACGTTCGACGTCGAGACCGGCGAGATGATGCTCGGAACGCTTCACCCCGGGGTCACGCTCGACGATGTGAAGGCGAACATGGGATGGGAACCGCGGGTGTCGGAGGACCTCGGCTCGACGGAGCCACCGAGCGACGAGGAGCTCCGCCTGATCCGCGAAGAGCTCGACCCGGGTGGCGTGTACACCAAGTGAGGAGCGATCCACGATGAGCGACACCACCGACGGCGTGCCGCCGTACCTGGACCAGCCGGTCTGGTACGAGCCGCTGCGGTCGCCCTCGTGGTTGCTCCCGAAGGCCGAGCCCGACGCGCCGCTGATCGTGTTCGCGACGCCGGCGCCCCCCGCCCACGAGGCCCCGGAGGACCGAGAGCTGCGGGAGGGGCTTCCGATGTACCTCGCGGAGGCGGTGCGCTACTCGACGGCAGCTCGCACGGCGGTCGCGTTCGGGGGGTCCACGGCGGCGGGGGCGATCCATGCCGACGTGCTCGTGGCCGAAGCGCCAGAGGGGCGCTCGCTCGAGGTGCGTCTCCGCGGCGCGAGCGGCGACGACCTCGGGACCGTCATCCAGCCTGCGGACGACGATGCGGCGCTCGGTCGGGGGATCGGCGCGCTCCCGGGCGCCGTGGCGGCGGCGCTCCGTCCGGCCGGCGTGCGGTCGGTGTGGTCGACCGTGTTCCAGATCCCGATCGAGACGCATGCCACCGATTACGTGCGCGGCTACGCCGTCTGTCGCGCGCTCCGCGATCCCGCGATCCACCGTGACGTGGCCGACGACAGCGAGGAGACGGCGAGACGCCGCGCGTCGGTCGACGCGGCGTTCCGGCGGCTCGCCGACCTCTCCGGGCGTGTGACGACGCCGTTCGCGTCGATGCTCTTCTTCGCGGGCCTCGCCGCGGCGCACCATCACGGCAACCCCGCGTACCTCGGCTACAGGCTCTCCGCGAACGGACGGTGTACCACGGCGACCGATCCGCTGGACCCCGTGTTCCGGGTCTCGGTCCTCGTGTTCCGGATGCTCGGGGATCCCGTGATCGCGGGGCAACGGACGCGCGTCCTCGCGACGGCGGGCGACGACGATCTGGCGCGGTGGCTGTCACGGATCGACGACGTGACCGCCCTGGTGTGACAGCGTGAGGCGCCGAGGGACGGATCGACGTGAGCCGCATCCGGACGGGACGCCGGCGTCGTCGCAGGACCAGGGCAACGACGCCGACCTCGAGACGATCCGCACCGAGCCGGAGCCCGAGTGGGCCGATGCGATCCGACGGGGTCGCCGCACCCGTACCGAACGGCTGCGGAGCGTCTTCGCCACCTTCGACGAGGACGATGCCGGCCCCGCGCCGCGAGCCACGGGTGAGGGGGGATCGGAGCCGTGACGAGCGTCTTCCCACGGGTCTTCGACCGGCGTCTCCCGACCGCGGTCGGTGCCGAGGGCGTCTGGATCGAGGCGGAAGACGGGACCCGCTACCTCGACGCGTCGGGCGGTGCGATCGTGGTGAACGTCGGACACGGCGATCCGGCGCTGCTCGCGGCCGCCGAGGCACAGCTGCACCGAACGCAGTACGTGCATGGGACGATGTTCACGACCGACGCCGTCGAGCGGTACGCCGACGCGGTGGCGGCGTTGCTGCCGATCGACGCGCCGCGGATCTATCCGGTCTCGGGAGGTTCCGAAGCGGTCGAGACCGCGCTCAAGATGGTCCGCGCGTACCACATAGCGGTCGGCCAACCCGGCCGCACGACGGTCATCGCGCGCCGGAGCAGCTACCACGGCAACACGATCGGGGCGCTCGACGCGAGCGGCAAGGAGCCGCTCCGCAAGCCGTACACGCCGTGGCTCGGCCGGTTCCTCCATGCGCCCCGCGCCTACGAGTACCGATGCGACAACCCGGCGCATCCGTCCGGTTGCGGCGCCTGGCACGCCGCCGAGCTCGAGAAGATGATCCGCGGGTACGGTCCCGAGACGATCGCGGCCTTCATGGCCGAGCCCGTCGGCGGTGCCACGCTCGGGGCCGCCGTGCCGACGGACGACTACTGGCCGGCCGTCGTCGAGGTCTGCCGCTCGCACGGGATCCTCGTGATCGCCGACGAGGTGATGTCGGGGTTCGGGCGCACCGGCCGTTGGTTCGGGATCGAGCACTGGGACGTGCGACCCGACGTCGTCACCGCGGGCAAGGGCACGACGAGCGGCTACGTGCCGTTCGGGTTCGCCGCGGCCAGCGGGCAGGTCTACGAGGCGATCGCGGCGAAGGGGTTCGTGCATGGCTTCACGTGGTCGCACAATGCGCTCGGCGCAGCCGTCGGCCTCGCGGTGATCGAACGCCTCGGCACCGACGGACTCCTGGAGCGAGCGGCGACGCTCGGGCCGCGGCTGCTCCAAGGGCTCCGCGACGCGCTCGAAGACGTGCCGATCGTCGGCGACGTGCGCGGGCTCGGGATGATGGTCGGGATCGAGCTCGTCCGCGACCGGGAGACGGCCGAGCCGTTCCCGCGTGCACGCAAGGTCACCGAGGCCGTGCTCGCCGCCGGCCGGGACCTCGGGATCCTCCTGTACCCCTCGACGGGGCACGTCGACGGCGCCGACGGCGACCTCGTCATGATCGGGCCACCCTTCGTGCTCGGCGACGACGACGCAGAGGTCCTCGTCGAGCGCACAGCCGCTGCGATACGTTCGGTCGCGTGACGGAGCGGGTCGGCCTCGTCCTGTGCCGCGAGGCGCGGATCTACGACCACGGGCCGCAGCACCCGCTGCGTCCGCAGCGGGTGCTGCTCACCTGGGACCTGATCGCGGCGTACGGTCTCGACCGGGCGCCGCACGTCGACGGCCTCGCCTGCGCCCCTGCCACCGACGACGAGATCGCCCTCGTCCACACGCCCGCGTTCATCGACGCGACGCGCCGCGCGGGCGGCGGCGAGGAGAACGACTGGGCGCGCTTCGGGTACGGGCCCGGCGACAACCCGATCTTCGACCGGATGCACGACGCGGGCGCCCTCGTGGTCGGCGCCTCCCTCGCGGCCGCGCGTGCCGTGTGGGAGGGTCCGTACGATCACGCCTTCAACGCCGCCGGCGGGCTTCACCACGCGATGCCCGCCCGGGCGTCGGGGTTCTGCGTCTACGACGACCCGGCGGTCGCGATCGCCTGGCTCCTCGCACACGGCGCCGAGCGCGTCGCCTATGTGGACGTGGACGTGCACCACGGCGACGGCCCCCAGTTCATCTTCTACGACGACCCGCGGGTGCTCACCGTCTCGATCCACGAGTTCGCGCCGTGGTTCTTCCCGGGCACCGGCGACATGAGCGAGCGCGGTGGCCCGGGCGCCGAGGGGAGCGCGGTGAACGTGCCGCTGCCGCCGCACACCGGCGATGAAGGCTGGCTCGAAGCGTTCCGCGCGGTCGTGCCCCCGGTCGTCGAGGCGTTCGCGCCGGACGTCCTCGTGACGCAGCTCGGGTGCGATACCCACCACACCGATCCGCTCGCACACCTGCGCCTCACGACGGCCGCGTACCGGGAGACCGCCCTCGTGCTGCACGACCTCGCCCACGAGACGGCCCAAGGCCGTTGGATCGCGACCGGCGGTGGCGGGTACCAGTGGGCCCGTGTCGCGCCGCGCGCATGGACGATCGCGTTCGCCGAGATGGCCGGCGTCGAGCTGCCCGACGAGCTGCCCGAGGGGTGGATCGAGGGGGCGGAGTTCGCGTTGCGGGGCGAGATCCCGACGAGGCTGTCGGAACCCCCACTGGGTGGGGCACCCGGGGACGAGGGCGCGAGGGAGGTGACCGCGGCCGTGTGCGCCACGGTCGGGGTCCGATGATCCCGAAGGGCTCGACCAAGCTCGTCTGCACGCTCGGCCCCGCGAGCGCGACCCCGAAGATGGTGCAGGGGCTCGCGCGCGCGGGCGCGTCGGTGTTCCGGCTGAACATGTCCCACGGCATCCCCGAGGAGCACGCGCGGATCGTCGCGTTGGTCCGCGAGGCCGAAGGGCCGTCCGGCCGGGCGCTCGCGCTCCTCGCCGACCTCCCAGGTCCGAAGGTGCGTCTGGGGCAGCTCGATCCCGATCCGTTCCTCTTCAAGCCCGGGATGACGTTCCGCCTGCGGCGGGAAGGGCCCGGCGATCGCCGGGGCGCGTCGACCACCTATCCCGGTCTCGCGGACGATCTGCAGCCCGGCGACCGTGTGCTGCTCGCCGACGGGGCGGTCGAGCTCACCGTGAAGGCCATCGATGACGGCGAGGTCGTGACCGAGTGCGTCCGTGGCGGCTCCGCGTCGTCACGCCAGGGCGTGAACCTCCCCGCGGAACGCCTCGGCCTTCCGGCGGTCACGGACCGGGACCGTGAGTCCCTCGCGCGCGCGCTGGACCTCGGCGTCGATTTCGTCGCGCAGTCGTTCGTCCGATCGCCGGGCGACGTGGACGAGCTGCGATCGCTGATGGGCGACCGGGCCGTGCCGATCGTCGCGAAGATCGAGACGGGCCCCGCCGTCCGCGAGATCGACGGCATCCTCGACGCCGCCGACGCGGTGATGATCGCGCGCGGCGATCTCGGGGTGGAGCTCCCGATCGAGGAGATCCCGCTGATCCAGAAGGACCTCGTGCGTCGCGCCCGCGAGACCGGCCGGCCGGCGATCGTCGCCACGCAGATGCTCGAGTCGATGATCCACGCCCCCCGGCCGACGCGCGCGGAGGCCACCGACGTGGCGAACGCCGTGCTCGACGGCGCCGACGCGGTCATGCTCTCGGGCGAGACGGCGATCGGGGAGTTCCCGTTCGAAGCCGCTGCCACCGCGGCGACGATCGCCGAGCGCGCGGAACGCGAGGGAGGGCCCTTCCGCGCCTACTCGCAGCTCCGGCGACCGACGAGCGAAGGGGCCGCGATCGCGCGCGCCGCCGCGCTCTCGGCGGCGGCGGACCTCGGCGTGATGGCGATCACCTGTTACACAGAGACCGGCCGCACCGCGCGGCTGCTCTCCGCGGAACGCCCCTACGTGCCGATCTACGCGTTTGTGCCGCCGGACGACGTCCGGCGGTCGACATGCCTGCTCTGGGGCGTGCACGCCTTGGCATCGGCCGTGCCGTCCGACACCGACGAGATGATCGCGTTGATGGACGCCGGGCTCGTGGAGCACGGCCTCGCGCGGACGGGCGACTGCGTCGTGATGGCCGCGGCCTCGCCGGCGGGCCGCACCACGACGAACATGCTGAAGATCCACGTGATCGGCTCGCCCTCGGGGTGAGCGAGCTCAGGGTCGGTCCGTCGGATCGCCGAGCGCGTGCACGATCGTCTCGAGCAACGCGCTCAGGTACGCGTAGGTCCGGTACGACCCGACGCGCTCGGGGTCGCCGTCGACGTCGGTGAACGACGTCTCCTCGGTGACGTCGAGGCGGACCCCGAGCACGATCCGCGCGTCGTTGATCGCGCGCATCCAGTCGAGCATCTGCTCCTCGGTCAGCCAGCGGGCCTTCGCCGTGCGCGCGAGGACGTCGAAGCGCTCGAGGCGGTCGCGTTGGAGGTCGTCCGCCGCGACGTGCTCGAACTCGATCGACCGCATCGGATCGTCGGGGTACGCCTGCGGGAACAGCCTGGCCACGGCGGGATCGTCGTCGGCGGTCGTTCCGGTGAGGACCTCCCGCATCTGGGCGGCCACCGAGGCGAGGAGGTCGCGCGCCGCCCGCGGGAGCGCGACCGCGAACCCGTCGTCGTCGCGTCGGAACGGCTCGGACCGGCGCATCCGGCTCAGGTGTCGTGCTGCAGGGTGGCCCACAGCCCGTGCGCGTGGAGCCGTGCGACGTCGGCCTCGCACGTCTCGCGCGGGCCGCTCGAGACCACGGCCCGCCCCTTCGTGTGGACGTCCATCATCAGCTTCTCGGCCTTCGCCCGCGGATAGCCGAACAGCTTCTGGAACACCCAGGTCACGTAGGACATCAGGTTGATCGGGTCGTTCCACACGATCACGATCCACGGCCGGTCGGGCGTGACCGACGTGTCGCCGGTCGGACGCTCCACCTCGACCGGCGCCGTCGCTGTTCGCGCGAGCGCCCCGCCCTTCACCGTGCGCGCCGCCGCGAGATCCCCGTGATCGTGCGCATCCCCCAACGGTACAGGGGCGGCGTGAGCACGCGGAACGCCTCGAACGGCGCGACCCATCGCGGCACCGAGCACTCGGGCGCCACCCCGTCGCGCACCACCTGCACGATCGCGTCGGCCACGCGCTCGACGTCGAGCACGAACCACGCCGGCACGCCCTTCGCGCGGAACCTCTCGGTCCTGACGAAGCCGGGCTTGACGGCGGTCACCGCCACGCCCTCGTGCGCCACGGACAGGTGCAGCGACTCGCTGAAGGCGACGACGGCGTGCTTCGTCGCCGCGTAGACCTCGGCCCCCGGCGGCGCGAACCGGCCGGCGAGCGAGGCGACGTTCACGATGTGGCCACGGCCACGACGCCGCATGCCCGGCAGGAAGGCGTGCGCCCCATGGAGCACGCCGAGGAGGTTGACCCGGACGATCTCGTCGATGTCGTCCGGCGAGAGGGTCGCGAACGGCCCGCCGGGGATGCCGGCGTTGCTCACGAGCACGTCGGCGCCGCCGAAGGCCTCGTCGACGACGGCTGCCAGCGACGCGAGCTGCGTCGTCTCGCTCACGTCGCATCGCACCGCCAGCGCCGTCGCGCCTGCGCGCTCGAGCCGGTCGGCCAACGCGTCGATCCGGTCCCGGCGGCGCGCCGCGAGGACGAGCGTGGCGCCCCTCCTGGCGAACGCGATCGCGGTCGCCTCGCCGATCCCGGCCGAAGCGCCCGTCACCACCACGACCGCTCCCCGCAGCTCCATCGCCACTCCGTTCGTTAGCCTCGGAACCGATGGACGTTATCGAACGCCACGTGCGGCGCCTCCCGGCCCTCGACGATCGGTGGGCGCCGCGGCCGTGCACGCGGGACGAGCTCGAGCGCGGCCTGCTCAGCGGGATGGTGGCCGGCTGGGCGTCCCATCCGATCGACAACGTGCGCGGCAACGCGCTG
>Ga0299913_10005062_pt1 | contig 11178 bp, 11 predicted proteins | sample RVTome_9_FD_201360 | JGI IMG/M metagenome (GOLD analysis project Ga0299913, IMG submission 201360) | Soil microbial communities from uranium-contaminated site in the Upper Colorado River Basin, Wyoming, United States - RVT155D38 (version 2) ... | reverse complement strand
ATTTCGAAGGCGGGCTTGAGGTGACCAGTGTGAGACTGACCATCGCATGCGGTGACTATGACCGGACCCGCCTGCTGATCACCCGCCAGGTCGTGCCGGATCGGATCGAGCTGTCCTGGACCTCGCCTCCGATCGAGGTGACAATCGCCCGGATGCTGCGCGAGGAGGCGTTTGACGTCGCAGAGATGTCGCTATCTGCCGCGGCGATCGCAGTAGATCGGGGCGAGCCGTCATTTGTCGCCCTCCCCGTTTTCCCGTCCCGGTTCTTTCGGCACTCGTCGGTGTTCGTTCACAGTGAATCGGGCATCACGTCTTTCCAGCAACTGGGCGGGCGCAAGGTGGGAATGTTCAACTATCACCGGATGACCGCGGCGGTCTGGTTCAAGGGCTTCCTGTTGAGCGACTACGGCATAGATCCGCGTGAGATCGATTGGTATGTCACCGATTCTCCTCCTTACGGCGAGCGTGACCGGATCCGGGTCGATCCCCCGCCAGATGTCCGAATCACCACGATTCGGCCCGACACGACCCTCGACGACATGTTGGATGCCGGCAGCCTCGATGCCTTGCTCGCGATCAGGCTCCCCGAGCCGTACCGGCGCGGCTCTCCGAAGGTGCGCCGGTTGCTCGATGACCCGATGCAGACCGAGATCGACTATCACCGGCGGACCGGGATCTTTCCGATCATGCACGCCCTTGTTGTCAGGCGGGAGGTGTTCGAAGCGAATCCGTGGCTGGGGGAATCGTTGTGCGAGGCGTTCGAGACCGCACGCGTGACCGCCGAGCGTGCCAGCGACGATCTTGGTGAGGCGAGGCACTCGCTGGCTTGGTGGCTGCTCTATCGCGAGAGAGAGCGGGAGCTGTTGGGGGACGCATGGGCTCACGGACTGGGCCCGAATCATCGAACCCTGTCCGTCTTCCTCGACCACTGCTTCGAGCAGGGTCTGACCAGCCACCGGATGAGCCCCGAGGAGCTATTTGCCTTGTGCCCGTGGAGCCCGACCAGTTAGACCATCCGGGTATCGTCACCGCCGAGGATCACCGTTGGGGTCGCACCGCTATGGCGGTGATTTCGACAAGCATCTCTCGCAGGGCCAGTCCGGAGACCTCAACCATCGTCGAGCTGGGTAATGGGGGCCTGAAGTACCGGCGTCTCACTTCATGGACCGCGTCGAAGTCGCCCATGTTCCTCACATAGACCGTCACTGCGACCACGTCGTCGATGCCCGCGTCTGCCTCGGCGAGGAGGACGATCAGGTTGTCCAGGCACCGCTCGGTCTGAGCCGTGATATCGCCAGCGCCGAAGACCGAACCGTCTTTGTTCCTCGAAGTCAGGCCGGAGAGGAACAAGAGTGAGCCGACCATCGGGACTTCGATCGCCTGTGAGAACACTCCGGCCGGCTCGCTGAGCCGCTCTGACCTCAGTTCGCGCTTCATCAACGATTCCTCAGCTCCTCGGCCCTTACGGGATGTCTCTGCATTAAGATACCCCGACGTCAGCGATCGAAGCGAGGTGGCAAGTTGGTCGACTTGAAGAACGTGTTCGACGCTCAGGATGTCGATGCCATGGTCGGACTCGCCACCGATGTGGTCAACATACCTTCGGAGACGGGGTTCGAAGGCCCGATCGGTGACTACGTGGCCGGTAGGTTCATCGAGCTGGGCTGTGATGTGACCCTCCAGGAAGTCGAGGAGGGGCGCAACAATGTCATCGCCAGGTGGGGTGGCAAGAAGCCGGGCCCCACACTCATGTTCCTCTCCCACTTTGACACCACCACCAATCCGGGCGAAGACCTGCCAAGGGGGTATCAGCCCCACGCCACGATCGAGGATGGCTGGATAGTCGGTCTCGGCATCTCCAATATGAAGTGTGCCTTCGCCGGGTTCTGGTCCGCGCTGCAGATGCTCAACGACTCCGGCGCCGACTTGGCAGGCGAGATCCTCATGTGCGGGGTGGTAGGAGAGATCGAAAAGGCCCCGGTCGACATCTGGCAGGGGAAGCGCTACCGGGGTGGAGGTGCCGGCGCCCGTTCAATGATGAACCACGGAGTAACTGCCGACTTCTGCGTCAACGGGGAGCCGACCGCGTTGCGACTTCAGACCGGGAATGCCGGCTATCTCTTCATTCGGATCGGGATCAAGGGCTCGCCACAGCACACGTATGCCAAGAATCGCTCGGTGGATCCCTTTCCAAAGGCATTTCGGGTACACGGGGCGCTCATGGAATGGGAGTCGACCTACCAGGAACTCCACCCTCACCCGCTGATGAAGCCTCTGATCAGCGTGGGCGGCATCTACGGTGGCTATCCCTTCAAACCATCGATCACGCCGCCGTTCTGCAATCTCTACGTGCATGTGAACACGATTCCAGGGCAGTCGATCCTTGGCACCAAGCGCCAGATCGAGGAATTGCTCCGGTCACTTCGCGAGGAAGACCCCGAGTTGGAGACATCGGTCGACATCTACCTGGCCTCCAACGGCTACGAGATCGAGGACGCTCATCCCGTGGCCTCCGCAGTGGCGCTTGCCCATCAAGAGGTGTTCGGGGAGGACGTGCCCAGACCGAACCCCGAGCGGTACTCGGTGTCGTCGGACAACTCCCCCCTGTTCGAGTTCGGGATACCCGGTGTCACCTACGGGGCTGGGGGGATAAACATGACGGGGGAGTATTCGATGTACGAGCCCGGGATCGGCGAGGTGGTCAAGATCGACAATCTGGCAGCCTGTTCCCGGGTCTATGCGGCGTCCGGCGTCCGGCTCCTCTCCGGAAGCGGTGGCTGAGATCGGGTCGGCTCCAGAGTCGAGGGTCTCGGCGGAGGATCTTCCCGGTAGGAGTCTTGGGCACTTCGTTGAGGAACTCGATCCGCTTGGGGGCGTTGAACGGGGCGATCTGGCCCCGGGCGTAGGCAACCAGCTCCTCGGCAGGAGGTGGCAGCCGGCGGCACCGCTGTTATCTGGGTCCTGGAGCAGAACCCGGAGATTGTCCTTTCCATCTCGGAGCGGACCTACCTGATGGACGGAGGCCCGATTCGAGAGGAGATGCAGAGTTTGGAGTTGCTCGAACCGGGCCGCCTCGAGGAAGTCCTTCTCGAGGATCGTCCCACGGCCTAGGGCGGGCGAAGCCGGATCAGCCCGTGGTGAGAAGTTGGGGAAAAGCGTGGAATGCTATCGTCAGCCAAGGGGCGAAGCTCTCCGGCTCCGATGCCATCCGCCTGGCAAGCTCGTCGGGCTCGACCCACTCCCAAGCCTCCACCTCACCAGTATCCGGGTGGGGGTCGGTGTCGTGCACCCCAGCGTATATCTCGTCCCGCTCGTGCTCGACGAGTCCGCTGACCGAATCGATCGCTCGATAGGTGAAGGTGCCCACGTGAGACAGGTAGACCGCGATCCCCATCTCCTGCTCCAATCGCAACCGGGCGGCCACGGGCGACGTGACTCCTGGCGCAGGATGCCCGCAGCATGCGTTCGCCCACATCCCGGCGAAATGGTACTTGCCCGGAGCGCGTCTTTGCACAAGATGCCTGCCCTCGCTGTCCCGGATGAAGACGGAGAATGCACTGTGGAGCAGACCTGGAGGCTCGTGGGCAGCCAGTTTGGCGGCGGCACCCACCGGTCGGCCGCTGGAGTCGAGCAAGACGACCTCAGCGACGGCAGGCTCGGGCTTGCGAAATTCCGAGATGCCCCTCGAGGGCTCTCGCCGGGTCAGGGTCGAGGCTCCTTCGCCAGACTGTCCAGTATTCGCAATGCAGTCTCTGCTTCCTTGCTCCCGATGTGGCGATGGAACACCATACGGATATCGGATGGTGGTGAGCTGAGAACGATCAACCCCTTCTCCATGAGTCGAGCTGCCACGTTGTCCGATCCGCCGAGCTTCGATACCCCGGCGAACACGATGTTGGTCTCGGGGGACTCGGCGTCGATGTCGTAGCCGTCGATCTCGGACATGCGCTCGGCGAGCCATCGGGCGTGGATGTGGTCCTCCTCGAGACGATGGATCGTGGTTTTGAGGGCGACCAAGCCGGCGGCCGCGATCACGCCTGCCTGTCTCATCCCTCCGCCGAGAGCCCGTCGTCTGCTGCGAGCTTCCTCGACGAATGACCGCCGGCCGGCCACAAGCGCCCCCATCGGACAGCTGAGGCCTTTGGTCAGGTCGATGTACACGCTGTCGTAACCCTCAGCGACCTGGTCGACCGGAAGGCCCAGCGAGATTGCGGCATTGAAGACCCGGGCCCCGTCGAGGTGCGTGGCCAGTCCGGCTTCGCTGGCGATCGCGAGCAGAGATCGCTGGTGATCGACTCCCATGACGGTCCCTCCGGCGCGATTGTGAGCGTTCTCCATCCACAGCAGGCGGGGACGGGGACGATGTATGTCGGGGCCGTGGAGCATGGCTCTCAGCGACTCGGGCAAAGGGTGCCCACGCCGGCCCTCCACGAAGGCGGGCACCGCACCGGCGATGCCGGCATATCCACCCGCCTCGCTTCGGATGACATGGGCTCGGGCCTCGACGAAGAACTCATCGCCCGGCCTGCAATGAACCATCAGGGAGACGAGATTGGCCATCGTGCCACTGAGCACCAGAAGAGCGGCCTCCCTATCCAACATCTCGGCGATCTCCTCCTCAAGGCGGATGACGGTGGGATCCTCCCGATAAGTGTCATCGCCCAGCTCGGCCTCGCTCATTGCGCGCAACATCGCCTCGGTGGGGAGAGTCTGCGTGTCGCTGCGCAGGTTGACTGGCCTATTCATTCTCGTGGGCGAGGTCAGGTGTGCTCAAAGCAATGCCGCTGGAGTCATCACCGCTGATTGCGCTCTCTATCCCTCGGCCTCGGCCATCGGCACGAAAGCAATCGCTGACATCTCGATCAGACCCTGGAACAGGAGGCCCGCCACCTTCACCGCGGCGCTGGCGGGGGCGTGCTGCGGGAATCGCTCGGCGCGGACACGATCGAACTCCGGGTAGTGCTCGAGCTCGGTCAGGTAGACCGTGATGCCCACGATGTCGTTCAGCTGTCCGCCCGCAGTCTGGAGCAAAGCCTCGATGCGATCGAGGCAGCGGTGCGCCTGGGTGGTCACGTCGGAGCCTACGATCCGACGATCTTCGTCGAAGGCCAGTTGGCCGGCGATGTGAACCCAAATCCCCGGTCCGCTAACCGTGACCATGTCGCTGTAGCTGGTCTCGCCCGTGCGGAATCGGTCAACGGGCACGATCACCCTTCCGTTCCGACCGATTTCTCTGCACCATGGCCAGGCGCGTCGGGTGACTCGGACGGGCTCAAGAGGCCGGAGAGTCTCTCCACCGCCTTGTTGCGATGGATGTCCATGATCTCCACGGCCAGGGCAAAGTCGCGGCGACGGCACGCCTCGATCAGGTCACGGTGCTCAACGAGCATGCGGAGCCGAGCCTCGGGATCGTTGAATACGGATGTCCGGTATACGTCGGCACTCTTCCACAACGCCTCGATGTGCTGGCGAAGGCGGGGTAGGGCGGCGTGGTCGAAGAGCGCGAAATGCAAATCGTGGTTCAGGGCCACGAACTTCGACACGTCATCGACGGCGGTAGCTCCGGCCATCTCGTTGTTGATCGCCTCCATGCGTTCAACCAGTTCGTCGGTCATCCTGGTCAGGGCTTGCCGGATGGCCTCCGTTTCGAGAAGAGCACGGATCAGGTTTATCTCCTGGACAGCATCCAGTGACAGCTCACTCACCCAGTAGCCCCGGTGTGGCGAGTACTCGAGCTGGCCGTCGGCCCTGAGGACATTGAGCGCCTCCCGTACCGGAACCCGACTCACCCCCATCTGCTCGGCGAGCGCATCTTGGTAGAGACGCTCTCCCGGCCGCAGCTCCCCGGTGGCGATTGAGTGGCGTAGGGCCACCAGCACCGCCTCCTGCGTCGTCGGGGGTCGACTGAGCCGGGTTCCCTTACCCGCGCTATCTGATTCGGTTAGCTTCGCCATGATCGCTCTTGATCGGACAATTGTCCCACGGTAAGGGCGGGACGCCGTGTTGCGGCAAAAGTGAACAAACTATACTGTATACAGACGTCATGAAATCAGCGTCGAACCCGTCTCGAGTGACGGTTCTCGGAGCCGGGACGATGGGACCGGGCATCGCTGCCTCGTTTGTCGCCTCTGGTTTCGACACCTCATTGTGGGCTCGTCGGCGTGAGGCCGTTGAGTTGGCTGCCGATGAAGCCCAGCAACGAGTCCGAGTCCTGGTCGACAACGATTTGGCCACACCGAACGGGCTGCAGCTAGCGGCAACCGACGATCTGGCGGAGGCGCTGGAGGGGTCGGGATTCGTCATCGAGGCCATCTCCGAGGATGTCGATGCCAAACGTTCGCTGTTCGCCGATGTGGAGAGGCAGGTCGATCCGGGCTCGCTCGTCGCATCGACAACGTCCGGGCTCGACATGGATGCGATGGCGAGCGACGCGGGCCAGCCCGGTCGTTTCGTTGTGATGCACTTCTGGAATCCGGCCCACTTGATGCCCCTGGTCGAGGTGCTCGGCGGTGCGGCCACTCTTCCCGAGACCGTCGACCAGGCGTGTTCCCTGGTGCGTCGGCTCGGCAAGCACCCGGTGAGGCTCAACCGGTTCGTCCCCGGTTTCTTGGGGGTGCGTCTACAACAGGCCGTGGTGAGAGAGTCGATTGCGCTGTTGGAGTCCGGCGTTGCCTCGGCAGAGGACATCGACGCAGCAACCAGGCTCAGCTTCGGGTCGAGGTTCCCGATCATCGGGCCCCTGGAGACCTCGGATCTGGGAGGTCTCGATGTCATCCTCTCGATCCACGACTACCTCCTCGCCGATCTCGACTGCTCCCAGGCTCCACAGGCATTGCTGAGGGAGCTGAATCGGGAGGGGCACCTCGGAGTGAAGACTGGACGTGGCTTCTACGACTGGTCTATCCGCGACGCTGCCGAACTCGCCGGCAGGCGCGACGAAGAGCTGATCTCTCGTATCAAGTCGCTTCGAGCGCGAGGAGAGCTGTCCGGTGTCTGAGAATGAGGAAATGTCCGACGCGGCGGTCGAGCTGCCCGGAGAGGAGCATCGGTGCAACTTCAGCACGAATTCTCAGTCCCGGTAGACCTGGAAACCACGTTTGACATCTTGAGCGACGTCCTGCGTGTTGCTCGCTGCATGCCCGGAGCCACCGTCGATCGCGTGCAGGAAGGCGGCATATTTGCCGGGGAAGTCGAGGTCAGGTTGGGCCCGATGCAGGTCACATATCGCGGCGAGGGTCGGTTCGTCGTGCTGGATCGGATGCAGGGCAGAGCCGTCCTCGAGGCCAGCGGTCGGGAAGTACGGGGAAACGGCGCCGCCCGAACCTCAGTGACAGTGCAGCTGTTGGAGAGTGGCACCGACCAGACTCGGGTCCAAGTCGAGACAGACCTGCACATCACCGGGAGGCCTGCCCAATTCGGGCGAGGGGTGGTCGGGGATGTCAGCGATCGGTTGCTCTCCGCGTTCGTGGAGTGCCTCCGGGAGGAGATCTCCCGGGGAACGGCCGAAGACACTCAGGAGGATAGTTGACACTCCCAGATTTCGAGCTCCTCCGTCCGGAGACCCTGTTGGAGGCGACGGAATTGCTCTCCGAGCACGAGGGGGAAGCCGTGTTCTATATGGGCGGCACAGAGCTGCTGCTCGCCATGAAGTACGGGCTTGCCCACGCCTCGATACTGATCGACGGGAAGAAGCTGGGCGAGCTCAAGAAGATCGAGGCGAACGACGACTCCCTGACTCTCGGTGCCGGGCTGACCCACCTCGCTCTCGAGTCGAGCCCGATCGTTCAGGAGCTGCTGCCGGAGCTTGCCCGCGTGGAGAGAACCGTGGCCAACTTGCGGGTGCGGGCGGTTGGGACCCTCGGTGGCAACCTGTGCTTCGCGGAGCCGCACTCGGACCCGGCGACGCTGTTGATCGCGCTCGGCGCCCAGGTCGGGCTTCTGTCGAAGGCGGGGACGAGATGGTTGCCACTCGAGGAGTTCGTCCTTGGGCCGCTTCATACCGCACTCGTTCCGGGTGAGATCATGACCGCGATCACCGTTCCCCTACCCCCGACCGAGGCCCGCATCGCCTTCGAGCGGATTCGCCTCAGGGAGCGCCCGGCGGCCAACGTCGCTGTGATGCTGACAGAAGGGGAGGTTCGAGTCGTGGTGGGGGCGGTCGGGCCTCGCCCGCTCCGACTGATCGATGCGGAGGTTCTTCTCCTCGAAACGCCCGAGGCGATCGAGGACGCGTGTGCTCTGGTGGAATCCGGAGTGGAGCCGTATGCCGACGGTGAAGGAAGCATTGAGTACAAGCGGCATCTCGCCGCGGTGCTGACCCGCCGCGCCCTGAGGAGAGCGGCGGCATGACCGGGAAGGACAGTCTCAGCGGGTCGGGGCCAGTCGGTGCCCGCATCCCACGCCTCGACTCATACGACAAGGTGACCGGCCGTGCCGGCTTCGCCGGGGACATCCACCTTCCGGGGATGTGGCATGCGGCAATAGTGAAGAGCCCGGTGCCGAAGGGCCGTATCCGAGGCATCGACGCGAGCGAGGCGTTGGGCACCCCCGGCGTCAAGGCGGTGATCACCGCAGACGACCTGAGGTCTGCACCGATCGACTGTGCCGACATCAGATACGGCGTGGTGGTGAGGGACCGTCCCATCCTCGCCGAAGGCAGAGTCACCTTTCAGGGGGAACCTGTGGCGGCCGTGGTCGCCGTCGATCGTGCCACCGCCCGGTCCGCGGCCGTGAGCGTCGTCGTCGACGTCCAGGAGGAGCCTGCGGCCACGGATCTCGACTCGGCCATGGGACCAGAGTCTCCCCTGGTGCACGAAGAGCCGTTCGAGATAGAAGATGCCGTGTACAAGTCGCCGCTTCCCCTCGAGTTCGGTGAGTCCAATGTCACCCTCACCTATGTGACCCAGGACGGTGATGTCGAGGCGGCGTTGGAGAGCAGCACCAGGAGGTATGAGGCGTCGTATAGATTCCCCGCGATCTACCAATACGCAATGGAGCCTTTCTGCTCCGTGGCGCAGGTCGACAGGGTGGGCATCTCAGTCTGGTCCTCGGCTCAACACCCATCCCAAGTGACGAGGGATCTCGCCCGCATATTTGACGTTCCGTTGGCCAAAGTGAGAGTCGTCGTCCCCTATGTCGGAGGAGGCTTTGGCAGCAAGTCATTCACCCACATAGAGCCGTTGACGGTGGCTCTGGCCAAAGCGGTGGGTAGACCGGTCCGTCTCGAGCTCGACATCGCGGAGTCGATGACGATGAGTCGTCGTCACAACGCCCTCGCCCGGGTTCGTTCGGGTGTCGACGAGCACGGTCAAATCATTGCATTCGACATCGACCTCGCCTATGACGGCGGTGCCTACACATTGCTCGGCCCCTATGTCGTGGCCAAGGGCGCATTTCGGGGTCTGGGCGGCTATGAGTTCCCGAACTACAGGGCCACGTCGAAGCTGGTCTTCACCAACACCTCCCCGGCCGGGTCGATGCGATCTGTCGGCGGCCCCCAGGCGGCATTCGCCCTCGAATCCCATCTGGACGAGATCGCCCACGATCTTGGTGTCGACCCGTTGGACTTCCGTCGAAACCACCTGGCGGCACGAGGCTCCGAGTTCCGTCGTGGCCGGACACCGATGGACGCCGATCTCCACGACGACCTCAAGATGCTGGAAGCGATCCCGTGGGAGGGTGACCGGCGAGACGCTGACGAGGGCGGACTGCATGGGACCGGGGTCGCCATGGGCATAGCCGACCCCGGCGCATCACCGGTTTCAAGCGCCGTGGTCCGCCTCAACGCCGACGGCTCGCTGACGGTGAGCGTCGGCAGCACCGAGATCGGGCAGGGAGTAAGAACCGTGGTAGCACAGATAGCCGCCGAGACCCTTGGTGTTCCGTTCGAGCAGGTCGCGGTTACCTACACCGACACGGGTTATGGCCCCTACGACGCCTCCACCGGGGCGAGCCGTTCGACCACGATGTCCGGCTTGGCCGTGCAGCGGGCGACGAGCGAAATCCGTGATCGAGTGGTGGGGATGGCATCCCAAGTCTGGGGATGCAATGAGGAGGCCGTGGAGATCTCCGAAGGCGTTGTCCGCGGTCCTGGCTCGTCCGAGCCGCTCGGTTTCTTCGTTGGCGAGCACTTTGGGCAGAGGGGTGGGAACTTCATCGGTGTCGGCGAGGTGACCGCACACGAGTTCCCGACCACCCCGGCGTTCTGGGAGGTGGCCGCAGGAGTCGCCGACGTCACCGTGGACACCGAGACTGGCGAAGTCCGGGTCGATGCCTACCGTTCGATCGCCGACGTCGGCCGGGCGGTGAATCCGCTGCTCATGGAAGGCCAGGAGGAGGGAGCGGTGGCGCAGGGCATCGGGCACACACTGTTTGAAGCCCTCGAGTGGGAGGACGGCATGCTCATGAACGACTCCATGCTCGAGTATCGGGTCCCCCGCATCAGCGACATGCCGACCTACATGCATGGTGAGCTGGCCGAAGCCGAGGATGGACCGGGACCGTTCGGCCTCAAAGGTGCGGGCGAAGGCGGGCTGATCCCGGTGGGAGGGGCGGTGGCCAACGCAGTGTTCGACGCGACCGGGGTCAGGATTCGTGAGTTGCCCCTCACGCCGGAGAGGGTCTGGAGAGCAATTCGTGGGATGGCAGGGGGCGGGGAGGAGGGCTCATGAAGGCGGTTGCCATCGAGTTCACGCTCAATGGCCGCCCGGAAGCGATCGAGGTGCAGCCCAACTCCCTCATGCTCGACGTGATCCGCGATCAGTTCGGGTTGACCGGTGCAAAGCGCTCCTGTGACGCTCAGGTCTGCGGCGCCTGTACCATTCTCATGGATCGGCTCCCGGTCAGTGCCTGCACGACTCTGGCGGCTGAGATGGATGGCGCCGACATATTGACTATCGAGGGTCTGGCCGCCCCCGACGGCCAGCTTCACCCGCTGCAACGTAGCTTCGTAGAGATGGGTGGGCTGCAATGTGGATTCTGCACCCCTGGGTTCATTCTCACCGCGCACGCGCTCATCGAAGATGGCGTCACCGATGAGACGGCGTTGATCGAAGGACTGGAAGGCAATATTTGTCGCTGCACCGGCTACCGGAAGATCATTGAGGGTGTGACGGCGGCCGCCGGGGAGATCGCCCGTCGTGACTGAAAGGACATCATTGTGAAGGAGGGCCTTCCCGA
>Ga0299913_10005061_pt1 | contig 11179 bp, 7 predicted proteins | sample RVTome_9_FD_201360 | JGI IMG/M metagenome (GOLD analysis project Ga0299913, IMG submission 201360) | Soil microbial communities from uranium-contaminated site in the Upper Colorado River Basin, Wyoming, United States - RVT155D38 (version 2) ... | reverse complement strand
GCGCCGATCCCGCTGAGCTCGAGCACGCCGCCGAACATGCCGCCCGCGCCGGTGATCAGGATGATGGCGCAGATCGGTCCGAGCGCCCGGTCGAGGATGGTGGAGACCCTGGCCATCGACGCGTGTGGACGGCCGAGCACCAGGATCGCGACCAGGACCGTGATCAGCAGCGCGACCGGGGTCTGGCCGAGCAGGCCCATGAAGTCCGCCCAGCCCTGCCCCTCCTCCATGACCCCGGCGACCACCAGGGTGTCGAGGACGGTGTCGAAGGAGATCAGGACGAGCGGGATCAGCAGCAGCCCGAGGACGGTGCCGAAGCCCGGGGGTCGCTGCCCCAGCTTGTCGTCCTCCTCGCCGTCGTGGTCCTCGTCGACCCGGCCGAAGACCACGTCGGTCACCGACACGTCGATCCGGGCGCCCAGGAAGCGGGAGACGAGGTAGACGCCGACGTACCAGGCCAGCACCGCGATCGGGATGCCCATCAGCAGCGTGAGGCCGATGTCGGCGTCGATCTGCTCGGCCGCTGCCACCGGGCCGGGGTGCGGCGGCACGATCGCGTGCATGGCGGCGAAGGCGCCCGCGGCGGGCAGCGCGTAGAACAGCAGCGAGCCCCCGAAGCGGCGCGCCACGGTCAGGATGATCGGCAGGAAGACGACCAGGCCCGCGTCGAAGAAGATCGGGAAGCCGAAGAGCAGCGCTGCCACGCCCAGGGCGAACGGTGCCCGCTTCTCCCCGAACCTGCCGATCAGGGTGTCGGCCAGCACCTGCGCACCGCCGGTCACCTCCAGCAGTCTCCCGAGCATCACCCCGAAGGCGACCAGCAGGGCCACCGAGCCGATGGTGTCGGCGAAGCCGTAGAGCAGCACGTCGGGGATCTCGGCCAGGTCGAAGCCGACGGCGACCGCCGTCACGACGCTCACGAGCACCAGCGAGACGAAGGCGTGCAGCTTGACGACCATGATCAGGACGAGCAGCAGGGCCACCGCTCCCGCGGCGATCAGCAGCAGCGTGGCGGTCCCGTAGACCGGGTCGATCGGTTCCATGACGTTCCCTCCCGAGGCGGTGGGAGCCACTCTGCCTCCGGGGATCGACACCCGCAACCGGGTCAGGCGTCGGCGGCGGCCTTCTCCGCACCCCGGCGCCAGCGAATGCCGGCCTCGAGGAAGTCGTCCAGCTCACCGTCGAAGACCGCCTGCGGGTTGCCCGACTCGTGACCGGTCCGCAGGTCCTTGACGATCTGGTAGGGGTTGAGGACGTAGTTGCGCATCTGGTCGCCCCAGGACGCCTGCACGTCACCCTTCAGCTCGTCGAGCTGTGCCTTCTCCTCGGCCTTCTTCAGCGCCAGCAGCTTGGCCTTGAGCACCACCATGGCGCTGGCCTTGTTCTGCAGCTGCGACTTCTCGTTCTGGCAGGAGACGACGACCCCGGTGGGGATGTGGGTCAGCCGCACCGCGGAGTCGGTGGTGTTGACCGACTGGCCGCCGGGGCCGCCGGAGCGGTAGACGTCGGTGCGGATCTCCTCGTCGGGGATGTCGATCTCGTCGGTCTGCTCCAGCACCGGGACCACCTCGACGGCGGCGAAGCTGGTCTGGCGCCGGCCCTGGTTGTCGAAGGGGCTGATCCGGACCAGCCGGTGGGTGCCGGCCTCGACCGACAGGGTCCCGTAGGCGTAGGGCGCGTGGATGGCAAAGGTGGCCGACTTGAGGCCGGCCTCCTCGGCGTAGGAGGTGTCGAAGACCTCGACGGAGTACTTGTGCTGCTCGGCCCAGCGCGTGTACATCCGCATCAGCATCTCGGCGAAGTCGGCGGCGTCGACCCCGCCGGCGCCGGAGCGGATGGTGACCAGGGCCTCGCGGGCGTCGTACTCCCCGGAGAGCAGGGTGCGGATCTCCAGGCTCTCGACGGACTTGTGGATCCGGCCCAGCTCTCGCTCGGCGTCACTCAAGGTCTCGGCGTCGTCCTCCTCGCGACCGAGCTCGACCATGAGCTCGAGGTCGTCGATGCGGGACTGCAGCTCGGTGAAGCGGTCGAGCTCGCCCTGGAGCAGCGAGAGACGGCCGGTGACCCGGGTGGCGTTCGCCTGGTCGTCCCAGAGGTCCGGGGCGGCGACCTGGTCGCCGAGGTCCACGATCTCGGCGCGCATGGCGTCGAGGTCGAGCACCTGGCCGACGGTCTTCATCGTCGCCTGGAGCTGCTTGATCTCGGTCTCGAAGTCGGGTCCTGCCACGAGAGGCAACGTTACCGCCGCGGCGGGTGCGGGTAACCATCGGCGGAGCCCGGGACCGGCCCGGACCACCTGCGGGGTTCGGTTCCGCGGGGACCCGCCGTGGTGGAGAATGATCGCCCGAGGGTGTGGTCGCGAACGTGATGAGGATGAGCCCGGTGGCGCGTGGTCTGGTGGTGTCGGTGGTCGCTGGCGTGCTGGCGTCCTCGATCGGCCTGTCCCCCGTCGTGGCCGACGACGGCACGGACACCGTCCCGCCACCCCAGAAGGTCGTCCCGGGCCTGGTGCTGGAGAGGGCCCCCGAGCCGGAGCCGCAGCCGCGGGCGCCGCTGAGGGCGCTGACCCGGCTGCGCGACAAGGTGGAGCTGCCGACCTCGCTGGACCTGACGATGGTGCAGGCCAACATCACCAGCCAGCAGAGCACCGCCGCGTTCGCCGCCGACCTCACCCGGGTCCTGGCCGGCCGGCCCGACGTCGTCACCCTCAACGAGGCGGTCCGCCCCGACGCGATGCTGGCGCGCGAGGGCTACGCGTTCCACCGCGGCTACGACAGCCGCTGGACGATGGAGACCACCGTCATGTGGCGCGAGGACCGGTGGGACGTGGTGTCCACCGGCACCCGCTACCTCCACCGGCGAGGCGGTACGTGGGGCACCCGCGCGGTCAACTGGGTCGTGCTCGAGGACGACCTCACCGGCCGCCGGATCTCGGTCATCTCCGCCCACCCCTCACCGGAAGGGCCGAGCAGCCGCGGGCTGCTGCCCGTCTTCATGGGCGCGCTGGCCTCCCTGGTCCACGAGCTGGCGGTGGAGGGTCCCGTCTTCGTCGGCGGCGACCTCAACGCCCACTACACCTCGGGGCGCTTCCCGCGGCCGGCGCTGGTGGCCTCCGGGCTGGCCCCGACCTACGACGTGTTCGGGATGCCAGCCGGTGGCACCGGCGACCACGGCGGAGCGACGATCGACTACCTGCTCTTCCAGCCCGGCCAGGGCGTGACCGCGACCAGCCAGGTCAAGCTCGAGCTCGCCTCCGACCACGACGCCGTGGTCGGGACCTTCACCTGGAGCTGGTGAGCGGGCCGGCCCCGGCGGGGCCGGCGCCTCACTTCTTGCCGAAGACCTGCGCGGCGTACGGCGTGCCGTCGTCGGCCCGCCGCACGGCCAGCCCCAGGATCCGGTAGCTCGGCTCCAGCAGGTTGGCACGGTGGCCGGTCGACCCCATCCAGGCGTTGACGGCGTCGCGACCGGTGGCGTAGCCCATGGCGACGTTCTCGGCCACGCCGGTGAGGTTGCACCGGCGCAGCACAACGCCGAGGTCCTGGTGGAACATCTCGTCGCGGTTGGCCATCTTGCGGGCCTGGCGCCGGGCGAACTTCTGGACGCAGGCACCACGCGAGAGCTTCTTGAGGTCGTGGTTGTCACGCTTGTTGTTGGTGACGGTGCGGGCCTGGTTCTGGTACTTGCTCTGCGTCTGGGCCTGGGCGGGCCCGGGGAGGAGGGTCACCAGAAGGGCGAGGAGGACGGCCGCGAGGGCCGTCCGTGAGCGGGGGGCGGTCACGGGTCGGGCTCCTTTTCGGGGGGAAAAAGGGGTGCTCGGACCATACCCCCGTCGCCGGCCCGGCGGGAGGTGTATGCCGGACTTTCCTAGGCAGGGGCGGTCTCTCCCGCAGGCGCCTCGTCGTGCATTCCGGGTCCGGCCCCGGGCACCCGCGACGGGAGCAGCAGCGCCAGGCCGACGACCGTGACCGCGATCAGCCCGGCGGCACCGAAGGCCCACTGCAGCCCCCCGAGGAAGGCCTCGTCGGGGGTGGACCCGCCCCCGGCCAGCGCGGTGGTCCGCGAGGAGAGGACGGTCACCGCGACGGCGGTACCGATCGCGGCGGAGACCTGCTGGCTGGTGCCGAGGAGCGAGGAGCCGTGGGAGTAGAGGTGGCCGGGCAGGGCGCCCAGGCTCAGCGTGAAGACGGGGGTGAACAGCGCGGCCAGGCTCACCATGAGCAGCACGTGGGCGCCGAGGACGAAGACGTACGACGTGGTCGCGCCCACCTGGCTGAGCAGCAGCAGCCCGGCCACGACGCCGACCGAGCCCGGCACCACCAGCACCCGGGCGCCGAGCCGGTCGAAGACCTTGCCGACGCGCGGGCCGAGCAGGCCCATGGCGATGCCGCCGGGGGCGACCAGCAGCCCGGTCTGCAGCGGGCTGAGGCCGCGGAGGTCCTGCAGGTAGAGCGGCAGCAGGATCATCGCGCCCATCATCGCCAGGAAGGAGACCGACTGCACGGTCACGCCCACGGCGTAGGTCCGGTGGGCGAGCACCCGCAGGTCGAGCAGCGGCGACTCCCGGCGCTGCAGCGAGAGCTGGCGCCACACGAAGAGCCCGACCACCGCGAGCCCGACACCGACCACCGCCGGGGCGGGGAGCGAGGAGGCGGCCTCGGCGCCGATCCGGCTCAGCCCGTAGACGAGCGTGCCGAAGCCGAGCGCGGCCAGCAGCACGCTGGGCACGTCGAGACGGGCCTCGCGGGTCTCCCCCACGTCGGTGAGGTGACGCAGCGCGAGCACGGTGACGGCGAGCGCCACCGGGAGCACGAGCACGAACAACCAGCGCCACGACGCGAACTGCAGGATCACGCCCGACACGGCGGGACCGAGCGCGGGCGCGACCGAGATCGCCAGCGTGACGTTGCCCATCACCCGGCCGCGATCGTGCTCCGGGACGATCGTCATCAGGGTGGTCATCAGCAGCGGCAGCATCACGGCGGTGCCGGCGGCCTGCACCACGCGGCCGACGATCAGCACCCAGAACACCGGCGCGAGGGCCGCCAGCGCGGTGCCGACGAGGAAGACCACCATCGCAGTGGTGAAGGCCTGGCGGGTGGTGACGCGCTGGAGGAACCACCCGGTCACCGGGATGACGACTGCCATGGTCAGCATGAACGCGGTGGACAACCACTGCGCGCTGCGCGCGGTGACGTCGAGCTCGACCATGAGCCGCGGGATGGCGTTGACCATGATCGTCTCGTTGAGGATGACCACGAAGGTCGCGAGGACCAGCCAGCGCAGCACGGCGTACGGCGACTCCACGCGCTCGGTCGGCTCCGTCGCGGGGACGGTGGCGGGCTCGGGCACGGAGGCTCCCTCGGGGTGGTCGCAGCTGGTGGTCATGCCCGAGGAGACCGGGCACGGGGTGAGAACTCATCGCATCACGTGGACATTCCTGCGCTCCACCCATTTTGCCGGTCCGGCAACGATGTTTGCGTCGCGGACCGCACCGGAGCCAGTCTCGACCCATGCAGGACGTCGAGGAGTTCTGGGAGGACCTCTACCTCTCGCGCGCCGGTGGCGCGAACATCTGGTCGGGCAGGGTCAACGACCAGCTCGCCGCCGAGGTGGACGGGCTGCAGCCGGGTCGCGCGCTCGACCTCGGCTGCGGCGAGGGTGGCGACGCGATCCACCTCGCCCGGCTCGGCTGGCAGGTGACGGCGGTCGACGTCTCCCCCACCGCCCTGGCGCGGGTCGCGGCCGCCGCGACGGCCGCCGGCGTCAGCTCGCGGGTGACCACCGAGCGCCACGACCTCGCGCAGTCGTTCCCCGCCGGTCGCTTCGACCTGGTGGCGGCGATGTTCTTCCAGTCGCCGCTGGACCTGCCGCGCCAGCAGGTGCTGCGACGGGCGGCGACCTCGCTGGAGGTGGGCGGCCGGCTGGTGCTCGTCGAGCACGGGTCCTTCCCAGAGGGGTCCGAGCACCAGCACGACGTCGAGCTCCCGACCCCGGACGAGCTGTTCGCCTCGCTGGACCTGCCTGCCTCGGACTTCTCACCGGTGACGGTCGAGAGCCGCAGCCGCGAGGTCGCCGGCCACCAGGGCCACAGCGGGACGCTGCAGGACTCCGTGGTCGTCGTCCGGCGGGACCGGCCCCCCAGCCGGACAGGTCAGCGCACGCCGTAGAGGTGCTCCAGGGCGAGCTGGTCGAGACGCTCGAAGGCGCCGCCGCGGGCGGCGAGGGCATCGACGTCGGGCCGGAAGTCGCGCACGTCGCGCCAGCCCTCACCGTCGGCGAGGGTGGCCGTGGCGAGCTCGCCCACCCGAGCAGCAGCCATCGCCTCGGCGACCTCGGGGTCGGCCCGGAAGGCGCGGACCTTCTCCCGCAGGATCAGCCAGTTCCGCATGCACGCGGCCGCGGAGGTCCACACTCCTTCGTCGTCCTCGGTCCGCGGCGGCTTGAAGTCGAAGTGGATGGGCCCGTCGTAGTCGCTGTGCTCGATGAGGTCGGTGACCCAGAACGCGCCACGCACGTTGCCCGCGCCGAACCGCAGGTCCTGGTCGAACCGGGGGCCGTGCTGACCGTTGAGGTCGATGTGGAAGAGCTTGCCGTGCCACAGCGCCTGGGCAAGGCCGTGGGTGTAGTTCAGCCCGGCCATCTCCTCGTGGCCCACCTCCGGGTTCACCCCCACCAGCTCGGGGTGCTCGAGCTCCTCGATGAACGCCAGCGCGTGGCCGACAGTGGGCAGGAGGATGTCACCGCGCGGCTCGTTGGGCTTCGGCTCGATGGCGAACCGCAGGGAGTAGCCCTGGTCGAGGACGTACTGCCCGAGGACGTCGAAGGCCTCCTTGTAACGGTCGAAGGCGGCCCGCAGGTCCTTGGCGGCACCGGTCTCCGCGCCCTCCCGGCCTCCCCAGGCGACGTACACCGATGCGCCGAGCTCCGCCGCGAGGTCCAGGTTGTCCATCACCTTGCGCAGCGCGAACCGGCGAACGTCGCGGTCGTTGGACGTGAATGCCCCGTCCTTGAACATCGGGTGGGAGAAGAGGTTGGTGGTGGCGGTGGTGACCACCAGGCCGGTCTCGTCGAGGGCCCGACGCATGTCCGCGACCAGCTGGTCCCGCTCGGAGGCCGAGGCGTCGAAGGGGAAGACGTCGTTGTCGTGGAAGTTGATCCCGTGGGCGCCGATCCTGGCCAGCTCGCGGACGGCGCGGTCCGCCGGCATCGGAGCCCGGGTCCCCGGGCCGAACACGTCGGCCCCCTGCCACCCGACGGTCCAGATCCCGAAGGAGAACCGGTCCTCCGGGCGGGGGGTGTAGCGGTCGTCTGTCATGGTGCTTCCTTCCTGACGGGCCGGTCGGTCATGGCTGCGTCCGCCAGTCGGCGGTGCGGTCTCGCAGCGTCGCGTAGCGCTCGCGCACCTGCGGGGTGGGTGGGGCGTCGTACTCCTCCACGGGTGGACCCGGCCAGGCGGGGGGCCTTTCGCCGAGGACCCAGGCGGCCTGGCGTGCGGCGCCCAGCGCGACGTACTCGTCGGGGGCCGGCACGAGCACCGGCGCCCCCAGGACAGCGGGGGCGATCCGGCGTACCGCCTCCGACCGCGCGCCGCCGCCGATCAACCGGACCGAGGACACCTGCACGCCCTGCGCCCGAAGGGATTCGACGGCGTCGGCCAGCCCAGCGAGCATCCCCTCCACCGCGGCACGGGCCAGGTTGGCCGGCGTCGCGTTGCGCGTGGTGAGCCCGTGGACCACGCCGGTCGCGTCGGGCCGGTCGGGGGTCCGTTCCCCGTCCAGGTACGGCAGCAGCACGAGGCCGTCCGCCCCGGGCGGGGCCTCGAGCGCCAGGTCCGACAACCGCTCCAGCGACACCCCGAGGAGAGTCGCGGCCGAGCTGAGCACCCGGGCCGCGTTGAGGGTGCACACCAACGGCAGGAACCGCCCGGTGGCGTCGGCGAACCCCGCGACCGCACCCGACGGATCCGCGCTCGGCCGGTCCGCCACCGCGAAGGCGGTGCCCGAGGTGCCGAGCGAGACCACCACCTCGCCCGGCGCCAGCCCGAGGCCGAGGGCGGCACCCATGTTGTCCCCGGTGCCCGGCGCCACCAGGGCCCCGTGCCGGGTCTGGCCCACGGCCTCGCCTGGATCCGCCACCCTCGGCACCACGGGGACGCGGCCGAGCGCGGCGACGAGCACCTGCGGCAGGTACTCCCCGGTGGCCGGCGACCAGTAGCCGGTGCCCGAGGCGTCGCCCCGGTCGGTCGACGGCCCCGCGGCCCGGCCCGGCGACTCGTGCGCCGTGGCCAGCCGCCAGGTCAGCCAGTCGTGCGGGAGCAGCACCGAGGCGGTCCGCTCCGCATGATCCGGCTCGTGCTCGGACAGCCACCGCAGCTTGGTCACCGTGAACGACGCCACCGGCACCGAGCCGGTCTGATCGGCCCACCAGCCCGGGCCGCCCAGCTCCTTGGTCAGCTGGGCGGCCTGCGGCGCGGACCGGGTGTCGTTCCACAGCAGGGCCGGCCGGACCACCTCACCCTGGTCGTCGAGGGCCACCAGCCCGTGCTGCTGGGCGGCCACCGAGACCGCCGCGGCCCGCCGGAGCAGCGGCGCCGCGCCGGCCAGTGCCTCCTCCCAGTGCCGCGGGTGACACTCGGTGCCGTCCGGGTGCGGCGCGGAGTACCGCTCGACGACCGTGCCGTCGTCGGCGCGGCACAGGACGACCTTGACCGACTGGGTGGACGAGTCCACGCCGGCCACCAGCGTCCCACCCGTGGTCCGCCGCCCACCAGTTCCGAGGTCGATCATCGGGCTCCTTCCGGCTCCAGGTCATCTGATCGCGAAGCGGCTCAGCCGCAGGTCGCCGGCAGGCACCAGGTAGACGTCGCGGCGGCCGGGAGCACCGGCGATCGCGGCGTCGACGGTGGTGTAGGAGTACACCCCGCCGGTGCTGGGCACCTGCACGGTCCCGAGCAGCGGCCCGGTCACCGGGTCGTCGACGCGGATCTGCAGCGTCGTGCCTCCGGCAGCCGCCCGCGACACGTCGGCGGTGAACGTCTTCTTGCCGCCTCCGACGATCGCGTCGCGGTAGAGCAGCCAGTCACCGGCGTCCAGGCCGACCGCGTCGCCGCCGGACTTGGCCTCGTCGACCAGCCGGACACCGGAGTAGTCGTCGAAGTCGACCGCCCGCACCATCTCGCGCAGGTCACGTGGGGGGATCATCTCGCCCTCCACCCGGAGAATGGCGCGAGCCCGGATGTCGTCGGACGCGGCACCCACCATCAGGTCCTCGGGGCTGGTCTCGACGACCCACTGACCGCGGGTCACGTCCCAGTGCGCCAGGTCGGCAGGTTGCAGGACGAACGACACGGTCCGGGTCTCGCCCGGCTCGAGCGTGATCCGCTCGAAGCCGCGCAGGGACTTGAGCGCCTGCTGGTCGCGCGACCTGCGCTGGTGCGTGTAGAGCTGCACCACCTCGTCGCCGGCCCGGTCACCGGTGTTGGTGACGTCGACCGAGACCGTCACCGGTCCGCCGTTCATGGTCGTCGAGGACAGCCGGATCCCGGAGTACTCGAACGCCGAGTACGACAGCCCGTGCCCGAAGGCGTACAGCGGGTCACCGTCGTAGTACTGGTAGGTGGTCCCGTTGCGGAGGAGGTCGTAGTCGGTGATGTCGGGCAGGTCCTGGTCGGAGGTGTACCAGGTCTGGGTGAGCCGCCCGGCCGGGTTGCGGTCGCCGAAGAGGACGTCCGCCAGTGCGTTTCCGGTCTCCTGCCCGGCGTGCGAGGTCCACAGCACGGCGGGCACCGTGTCGCGTGCCCATCCGATGGTGGTCGGGTAGCTGTTCTCCAGCACCATCACCGTCCGCGGGTTGGTGTCGGCGACGCCCTCGACGAGGCGGCGCTGAGCCTGGGCCAGGTCGAGGCTGTTCCGGTCGTGGTCCTCGCGGCCGTTGATGAACGGCATGCTGCCCACGACGACCACCACCGCGTCGGCGCCCTCGGCGACCCGCTGCGCGTCGGCGAGGCCGTCGCGGACCACCTCCTTCTCGAAGTGCGCCGCCTCGGCCGGCGTGGTCGCGCCGAGCGCGATCGTGCCGTCCTCTGCGACGGTGAGGTACTTCCTCGGCCCGAACCAGTCGTACGCCGTCTCGTAGCCGGCGTAGCGGACCACGTAGGTGCCGTCGGCCTGCTCCTCGAGCTTGAACTGCTGCTGCACGAACCAGCCGTTGGGCTGGGCCTGGTCGTTGCGGAACGGGCCCCAGTGGTAGCCGACGTACTTGTCGTTGGCGGCGCTCCGCAGGGCGACGATGCCCTCGCCCCACTCGAACACGTCGAACTGGGCCTCCTCGCCGGCAGCGTCGCCGTTGACGGCGAGGGCGGCACCCTCGGGGCCGGTCCCGCCGGTGACGTACATGCCGCTGCCGACCTCGCGCAGCGCGATCCGGTCCACGCCCTCGCTGACCCGGACGGTGGCGTTGTCGCCGAGGTGCTCGCGCACGCCGTCGGCCGGGGTCACCTCGTAGGGCAGCCCGCCGGAGTACCAGTCGGTGTAGAGCGTGTCGGCGAGCGGGCCGACCACGGCGACGGTGCGGTCGGTGTCGGAGTCCAGCGGCAGGGCGCCGTCGTTCTCCAGCAGCACCATCGCGTCACCAGCGGTCTCGCGGGCCAGCGCTCGGTGCTCGGGGGTGCCGACCGCGTCGGCACCGATGCCGCCGTAGGGGCCGCCGTCGGGGTCGAACTCGCCGAGGCGGACCCGGATGGTCAGCGCGTGCCGGACGGCCCGGTCGACGTCGGCCTCGGTGATGAGTCCCTGCTCGAGCGCGCTGCGCACGGCCCCCACGGTGGGTCCACCGTCGGTGTTGTCGGTGGTGAAGCTGTCCACCCCGGCCTTCAGGCTCGCCGCGTCGGCCTCGGCGAGCGTGCGGTAGTAGCGCTGCGAACCCGCCACGTTGTTGGGGCCGAACGCGTCGGTGACGTTGAACAGGGTCTCGTCGGTCCACGTGCGGACCCGCTCGTTGAGGGCGGGGTCGACGGTGGCCGGCCGGCCGTTGACCAGGTTGTACGACGTCATCACACCTGTCGCGGTCTCGGCCTGGATCGGCATCTTGAACGGCACGTCGTAGTACTCGTGCAGCAGCCGTGGACGCAGGTCGGCGGAGGTCGTGTCGCGGCGGATCTCGTTGTTGTAGCCGACGT
>Ga0299913_10005060_pt1 | contig 11180 bp, 14 predicted proteins | sample RVTome_9_FD_201360 | JGI IMG/M metagenome (GOLD analysis project Ga0299913, IMG submission 201360) | Soil microbial communities from uranium-contaminated site in the Upper Colorado River Basin, Wyoming, United States - RVT155D38 (version 2) ... | reverse complement strand
GGGCTCTACTTCAACTGCGTCTTTGCGCTGGCGACCTTCGGGGTGTGGCTGCTGACCGGGTGGGATGCACTGTTGCTGGTGGTGCCGCTGCAGCTGATGCAGATGGTCCACCAGCTGCTGCCGTTCGTGCGCCTCGACGGCTATCACATCCTCGCCGACCTCACCGGCGTTCCCGACTTGTTCGCCCGCATCAAGCCCACCGTGGCCAGCGCCGTCCCGGGCCGCGACACCGACCAGCGGGCGCAGGCGCTGAAGCCGTGGGTCCGGGTGGTGGTGACGTTGTGGGTGCTGGCGGTCGTCCCGCTCCTGCTGGGCGCACTGCTGCTCGCCGCCATCACCCTGCCCCGCGTCCTGGCGACGGTGTGGGACAGCCTCGGCCTCCAGTGGGATGCCGCGGGGCGGGCGTGGTCCGACAGCGACATGATGGCGGTGCTGGCCGGGGGCCTGGCCATGGTCGCGATCGCGCTGCCCGCGGTCAGCACCTTCTACCTCATCGGCCGGGTGGCGGGCCGCTCGGCGCGCTTCGTGTGGCGCCGGGCGTCGACGCCGGTGGCCCGCGGGGTGGTGGTGACGATCGCCGTCGCCGCCGCCGGCGGGGCGGCGTGGCTGTGGTGGCCCAACGGCGAGTACCGCCCCATCCAGCCGGGGGAGCGGGGCCGGCTCCAGGACGCGGCCCAGATCGTCGACGACCTGCCCACCGGCCGTCCCGCCCTCACCCCCGAGCGGGAGGTCGAGCTCGACGGGGCCCCGTTCCGGCGTGATGCGGCGGCGCCGGCCACCACCACAACCACGACCGAGCCGGAGGCGGAAGCCACCACCACGACCGCCACGACGCTGGCCGACGAGGAGCCCGCCGCCTCGTCGTCGACATCGACCAGCACATCGAAGTCGACATCGACGTCGTCATCGTCATCCACGACCACCACCATCGAGGAGACAGGGACCACCGAGCCATGATCCGCCGCTTGTTCACGCTGATCGCCGCAGGGCTGCTCCTCGTCGGGGCGTGGCCCGCCGCGGCGCCGGCCGGTGCCCAGGAGCGCACCGGCGACGAGAACATCGCCGTCGCGGTGAACACCGAGGACGGGGCGTCGGTCTTCCGCCTCGCCTTCTCGGTGCGCAAGGTGGCCGACGGCATCGTCGACCAGACCAACACCGCGGTGGCCCTGGCGTCGTGCACCGCGTGCCAGACGGTGGCCCTGGCGTTCCAGGTGGTGCTCGTCTCGGGCGACGCCGACGTCGTGGTCCCGGAGAACGAGGCGCTGGCGGTGAACGTGGCGTGCGCCGAGTGCCTGACCTACGCCTCGGCGACCCAGGTGGTGCTGGGCTTCGACGGCCCGGTCCGGCTGACAGCCGAGGGCCGACAACGGCTGAACACGCTGCGCCGATCGCTGCGCCAGCTCGAGGACGACGTGGCCGCCATGGATGCCGCCATGTTGCACACCGAGGTGCAGCGGGCCAAGGCGGAGCTGATCGCCATCTTCACCGAGGAGGTCGTCGAGCCCGGGGACGAGGCGCCGGTCGAGCCGTCGGCCTCCAGCACGACCACGACCACCACCGACGCCGGCGATGCGCCGACGACCACGACGTCCGGCGACGGCACGACGACGTCGACGACCGAGGATGCAACGACGACGACGACGGAGGCGACGACCACCACGTCCTCGTCGGCGCCGACGACCACGGCGGCCCCGTAGGGTGCGGATGTGGGTGGCGGCCACCGTTCTCGCGACCACGGTCGCGGCGTGCGGAGGGGGCGACGGCGACGCTGACGTGCTGGCCGGCGCGGAGGATCGACTGGCCGAGCTGCGGTCGGGGCGCATGACGTTGGTCATGACCGCCTCGACCGGCGAGGGCGAGGACGGGGCCGGCCCGGTCGGGTTCCGGGTGGAGGGCTCGTTCTCGTTCGAGTCCGACGGCGACCTCCCGGTGCTCGACCTCACCTACACCCGGATCCTCGACGAGGAGCAGGAGCTGACCGTCGGCTCCGACGGCGAGCAGGCGTGGGTGGTGAGCGAGGGCGACGTGACCGATGTGCCGCCCGAACAGCTCGAGACTCTTCGCCTGGGCGACGGCGACCGCGGGGGCATCCCCGAGCTCGACCTGGCGGCCTGGGTCGACGAGCCGGTGGTCGAGGAGCGGAACGGGGAGACGATCGTCACCGGCGAGCTCGACGCGGCCGAGATGCTCGAGGACCTCCAGCGCATCACCGCCGAGGTCGCGGGCGAGACGACCGACGAGATCGACGACGAGGAGGCCGAGCGGCTGCGGGGGCTGGTGCGCGACAGCAGCGTGGAGGTCGTCACCGTCGGCGAGGATCACGAGCTGCGCTCGCTCAGCGGGTCGGTCGACTTCGGCGCCGACGTGCCCGGCGACCTGCGCGACGCCTTCGGCGCCTACGCCGGCGCCCGCCTCGAGCTGACCCTCACCATCGAGGAGCTCGACGGCGAGCTCAAGGTCGAGCACCCGTAGCCGACGCGGCGGTGGTAGACCCGACGCCGTGGCGTGGAGAGGCGCTCGGTTCCTGGACCACCCCGGTCCCCGGCACTCGCCCGACTGGTACGACCAGAGCGGCGAGACGACCGTGCTGGAGGCCGGCGATCGGATCTTCGTCACCTGCGAGGGCGGCCCCTCTTGGAGCCGGCTCGAGATGTTCCCGCCCCGGCTCGAGATCGAGGAGCGCGACGGGACCTACGTGCTGGTCGACGACGGCCCGCGGGACCAGTGGCGGTACGTCTTCGTGCCCCGGCCGGCCTGAGGTCCGCCCGAGACGTAGCGGAGCAGGAGGAACGACGGCTCGCCGACGCCAGCAGCAGCGCGACGCACACCGGCCCGCCCCGGCCCCGCATCGGGGCCAGGGTGGGCGGCGGGCTGCGCTCCTAGACGGCGCGGCCGGCGAAGGCCAGGAGGCGATCCTCGACCGGGGCGTCCTCAGCCACGGTCTGCTCGGGCCCGAAGACGCCGGGCTGGCGCAGCTCGGGGCCGATCATCTGGCGGCCCATCTGCAGGGCGGCGTCGAGCATCTCCCGGTCGCCGACCGACTGGCCGGTGGCGCGGGCCAGATCAGCGGCGTGGGTGGCCACGTCGAAGATGGCGATGTTCAGCGCGATCCCGGCCGGCATCTCGCCGAAGGGCAGCTTGACGATCTTCTCCATGACGCCCGGCTGCTCGAAGGCGGCCATGGCCCGGGCGCTGGCGGTGGCCCACGAGCTCTGGACGCCGGCGGCCAGGTTGTCGCCGCCCATCAGCTGCCCCACTTGGTCGTCGGGAACCGAGCCCTGCTCGGCCGAGAGGGCGAACATCGTCGCCCCGCCGGTGATGTGGTTGATGAGGTCGCGCACGGTCCACTCGGTGCACGGCGTGGGGTTGGCGAGCTGGTCCGGTGTCACCTGGTTCACGAGCTTGGTCGTCTCGTCGACGACTCGTTGCAGAAGCGCGACGCTGTCCATGGGTTCCCCTCCTGGGCCAAGGGCGGGCCGTCCGCACCGCCGTTCAGCAGTCTGTTCGACGGCGGAGGCCTCTGCGTATCACTTCAGCCGCCGTTGCGACGAACACGGCGGCCTGCGGCCCGGGCCGCCCCGGTGGCCTTGCGGCCGGCCGCCTCGGCACCCCGCTTGGTGCGCTCCAGCGCGGTCGCGGCCCATGCGTACTCGGTGCCGAGCACGGCGAAGCCGAGGGCGATGACGAGGATGCCCGGTCCGGGCAGAACCAGCATGGCCAGCCCGCCGAGGACGAGAACGCCGCCGACGATCGAGATCGCCGCTCGTTTGCTGTTGCGGGCGATGAAGCGGACGACCTCGATCGGTCTGGGTGCCATGGCGCAACTGTAGGGAGTCCGTACGCTGGCGCCATGTCGCGCCTGCGCCGGCTCACCGTCGTCTCCGTCGTCGCGCTGGTCGCCCTCGCCGGTTGCGACCAGATGCCGCGGCCGGAGGGCGACCCGCCGCTGCGCTACCGCGACCGCGTCTTCGACGAGATCGCCATCACGCGCGACATCCAGTACGGCACCGCCCCCGACAACGACGGCAAGCCGGTCCCGCTGATGCTCGACCTGTACCAGCCGGTGGGCGACACCGCCCGGGCCCGCCCCGTCCTCGTCTGGGCCCACGGCGGGGGTTTCAGCACCGGTGACAAGGACGCCGCGGTGGCGGTCGCCATGGCCACCGACTTCGCCAAGCGCGGCTTCGTCACGGTGTCGATCGACTACCGCCTGCTCGCCCCGCCCGGATGCACGGGTGCGACCGCGGCCCAGTGCACGGACGCGGCCATCGCCGCCATCCACGATGCCCAGGCCGCGGTGCGCTGGCTGCGGGCGAACTTCGCCGCGCACCGGATCGACGGGGGCCGCATCGCCATCGGCGGCGAGTCGGCCGGCGGGATCATGGCCGCCGGTGTCGGCGTCTGGGCCGACGAGCCGGGCGACAGCGGCAACCCCGGCTACCCCTCGAACGTCCAGGGTTGGATCTCGATCTCCGGCGGCCTGCCGGGCGGCATCTTCGTCAACCGCGGTGATGCCCCTGGCTTCATGTTCGCGGGCACCGAGGACGGCATCGTCCCGCACCAGTGGTCGGTGGAGACCACCGACGCCATGCGCAAGAACGGCGTGCTGGCCGTGTTCAAGTCACTCGGCGGCGCCGGCCATGTGCCGTGGGGTCAGTACCACGAGCTGTTCATGACCCAGACCAACTACTTCCTGTACCACGTGATGGACCTGCGCCAGGCCGCCCAGTAGGGCCGCGGCGCGACCGTCAGATGACGGTCGGGTGGCGCGGCTCGTAGAGCAGGATCGGCAGGTCGCCGGGGAGCACGAGGCGGACGACGATCCCGAACCCCTGGTCCTCGGGCTCGCCCTCTACCGTCACGCCCTTGTCGCGCAGCTCGGCGATGGTGGCGTCGAGATCGTCGCACATGAGCGACAGCTCGTGGTGGGCCGCCATGCCAGCGGTGGCGCCCTCGGTCGGGTGGACGCCCAGCTCGGCGGGGGGAAGGCGGAAGATGAGCCAGCCCCCACCGCCGTCGATGTGGTCCCAACCGAAGACGTCGCGCAGGATCGCCCGCACCGCCTCGGGCTCGCCGGTGTAGAGGAGGCCGTGGACGCCGGTGATCGCCATCGGGTCGGTCAGCCCGCGATCTCGATGGTTGCCGAGCCGACCTCGCACCGGCGGGACGCGCCGGGAAGCGACGCCTGGACCGCCACGATGCCCTCCCCGCCGTCCGACGGCACGAAGCTGAGCCGCTGCTTGCCGCCGTCGAGGGCGATCTGGGGACCGTCGGCGTTGACGCCGAGCACCTCGGCCCACCGCTGGGCCAGGCGCTCGGGATCGGGCGTCTCGACCGTGATGCCGGTGATGCCGCCCGCCTCGTGGGCGGGCTGGCCGCCCGTCCAGGCGGGACCGGCCCAGTGCCACGACCCGGCGGGATCGGCCCAGTCGAGCGACACGATGGCGCCGGGCACGTCGCGCGGATGGAGGTGGGTGCCGGCGATGTCGTCGAGGTCGGCCTGCCACACGATCCGGACGCCGAGGTCGGCGACCCGCTTGCGGGCCTCGTCCATGTCGGGCACCTGGAAGATCGCCATGTAGCCGCCGTCGCTGCCGCGCTTGGCGAGGTACCGGCCGGCGGTGGTGTCCTCCCGGACCGGGGCGACCACCTCCAGGAAGGTGTCGCCGACGGCGTACACCGCGTTCTCGAGGCCGAACTCGGACACGCCCGGGTCGGCAAAGGGGTCATGGAGGCCGAGGTCGTGCTGCAGCCGCTCGGCCACGGGGGCCAGCTCGGCAGCGACCAAGGCGACTTGGCGGAGGCGGGGTAGCGGCACGGCCGCACACTACCGGCCATGATGCCGGGGTGACCCTGCCGCCGGAGGAGGTCGACCGCGTCGCGGAGAGCCTCTTCACCGCCTTCGTGGAGCATGACTACGACGCCGCCCGGGCGCTGCTCGCTCCCGGCTTCCGGGGCTGGGGCAACGCGCACGGTCAGGAGATGGACGCCGATGGCTTCCTGGCCATCCTGCCGGTGATGCGCCAGCAGATCGGCCGCCATCGCTACGACGACGTCCGCCGCATGATGACCGGCGACGGGTTCGTCGAGCAGCACCGGGTGCGGGCCACCGTGGCGGACGGTAAGGAGCTCGACTTCGGCGACGCCTGCGTCGTCGCCCGGATCGACCACGACGGTCTGGTCGAACGGCTCGACGAGTACATCGACACGGCCCATGCTCGCAGGATCCTGCGGTCGCTCGCCGCCGGCGAAGCCGTCAGTCAGGACTCAGGCTCGTCCTGAACAGGCGGTCTGCCCCGTTTCGCACTGAGTCACCGGGCGTGTTGGGCTGGCATTGGGTGGATGTTGTGGGGACGGTGTCCCATCCGCTCCACAGTCGCGGAAAGCGAAGCGGAGAGACGCCATGCGACGACCACAGCGCGCGCATCAGCGAACGGCTCAGCGCACCACGCCCGCACATGGCGGGACGCGGAACCGCGGGTTCGAGCAACGGCTCCTGCTCGCCGCCTTGGTCGTCCTTGCCGGCGGGAGCTTCGTCGCGGTTGCCGAGTCCACCCGCTTGGGGTTCTGGGAAGAGCTCCGCCTGACGGAGAACGTGCAATGGCTGTCCTCGATGACCGCCGTGCTCGCAAGCGTGATCGCCGTCATGTCACTGATGCGGTGGCGTCTCGTCGGTGACGCCGCCGCGGGGTGGGTCGGGGGTGCACTGCTGCTGTACTCGGCAACAGGGGTAGCCCTTCCTGATTTCGTCCTGAACCTCGTGGACACCGAGGCCAACGCCCACTCGCTCACCGCGCTCGTGACACCGGCGGGGACGCTCGTCGTCATTGCCATGTTCACCGTCGCGCTGCTCCTTCCGCCGGGAGAGCGGTGGTTCCGTCCGGGCGTGGTGGCGATTGCCTCGGCCGGGGCTATCGCGGTCGGAGTGGTCATCCTCCCCGAGCTGCCGTCGGTCGTCGGCGCGCTCGTTCGGCCTGCCTCTGGCAGCAACCTCTCCACCGCCGAGATGCTCGGCCAGAGCTGCGTCGCACTCGCGTGGCTGGCCCTCGGAGCCGCGTACATGCGCCGCGGCCTCCGGAGAGAGCGCCTCCTCTACACGTGGCTGGGCCTGACACTCTTGGGGTTCGCCGAGGCCCGTGTCGTGCTGTCCCTGGGGATCGCAGGCACTGCGACGCCCACGATCGCTTACATCATCCGCGCCTTGGCGCTCCTGTTCGGGTTGTACGGCGCGACTCGTGAGCTGCAGCATGGCTTCCTCGAGCAGCGAGACCAGCTGCTCCGCTCGCTTCTCGACTTGGAGACGGCGGAGACCCGGCTGCGTGCCGAACGCGCCGCGGGCGAAGAACGGGCCCACGACCTGCGGAATGCACTCCTGGCGGTGGGCGGAGCGGCCCACACGCTCGAGCTCTACTACGAGTCGCTCGAACCGCGGAGCCGCGGCTCGTTGGCGCGGGCCCTCGCCACGGAGATCCAGCGCATCCAGAGCCTCATCACGCCCGTGCATCTCGAAGAGACGCTGTTCGACCTCAACGAGATGTTGTCGCCCCTCGTCGCCTGCTATCGGGCCAACGGCCAAGAGATCGTGCTCGATGTCCCGGTGGGCCTCAAGGCCTTCGGTCGCCCCGCTCACACCGCGGAGGTCGTCCAGAACCTGCTCGACAACGCCGGTCGCTACGCACCGGGGTCGCCGTTGCGCGTGCGAGCGCGGCCCGAGCACGGGGCCGTCGTCGTCCGCGTCGAGGATCGAGGCGCGGGGGTCCCGACCTCGGAACGTGCGCTCATCTTCGAGCGCGGAACGCGCGGCGCCAGGTCGGAGGGGGTCGAGGGAAGTGGTCTCGGCCTGTACGTCTCCGCGCGGCTCATGGAGGACCAGGGCGGGAGCCTTTGGGTGGAGGGCCGGCGCGGTGGCGGGGCTTCTTTCGCGTTGCGTCTCCTGCCCCAAGCCCCACCGGCCGCGACAGGAGGTCAGGACGCTGCGAGAGATGGTGTCCGTGCCCGTCTGCTGTTGGGCGGCGTATGAACGAGCGGATTGCGGTCCTGATCGTGGAGGACCACGTCCTTCTCGCGCAGGGCTTGGCCCTCTCCCTCGAGCGTGAAGGGTACGACGTCGCGGTCGCCGCTGCCGACGACCTGCGCGACGTGTCCGCCCTGTTGGCGCGGGTGCAGCCGAAGCTTGTGCTGCTCGACCTGGATCTCGGTGTCGGCAGACCCGACGGAAGGATGCTCATCGCTGAGCTGCGTGCCAGCGGGGCCGACGTCGTCGTGTTGAGCGGCGTCGCGGATCCGATCGAGCTCGGCCGGTGCGTCCAGGCTGGTGCAGTGGGAGTCATCGCCAAGAGCGAGTCGTTTCCCGCCGTCCTCCAGAAGATGAGCGCGGCGCTTGGCGGGCAGTGGCCGAGGAGCGGTCCGGATCGCGACGAACTGCTGGCGGGGCTTCGAGAGCACGAGGTGGCGCAGAAGCGACGTCTGGAGCCATTCGAGCGGCTCACGGCCCGCGAGTCAGCGGTTCTCGCGTCCCTCGTCGAGGGTCTCTCTGTGAGGGAGATCGCCGAGCAATCCACGGTCTCGCCCGCGACCGTGAGGTCGCAGATCCACGCCGTGCTCGAGAAGCTCGGCGTGCACTCCCAGCTGGCTGCCGCGGCGATGGCCCGCCGATCTGGCTGGGTGCCCGGCTGACCCCAGGACAGCGCGCCAACGAAAAATTCATCAAGGTTATGCATGCGGCCGCCTGCTCCCGTCGACCACACTCCGTGTTCGGGCGAAGGGGAGGGCGACGGGGATGGTCACCACTGCGGACCGGGTCCACCATCAGCACCCACAGCGACGCTCCGCGAGGGTGTTGATCGTCGAGGACCACTGCCTGATCGCGCAAGGGCTCGAGCTGGCCCTTGGCCGCGAGGGGATGGATGTGCTGTCGGGGGACAGCGGTTCCGCCGAAGCGATCCTGGAGGCAGCCCGCACCCACCGACCAGACGTGGTGCTGCTCGACCTCAACCTGGGTGAGTCCGTGGGTGATGGCCTCGTTCTCATCGAGCCGCTCCGCGCGCTGGGCGGTGCCGTCATCGTCGTCACCGCCGTCACCGATCGAGCGCACCTCGGCGCGTGCGTCGAGGCGGGCGCGACGGCAGTCGTCAGCAAGTCCCAGCCGTTCGAGCATGTGCTGCGAACGATCAGCCTTGTCCTCGAGGGACTCCCGGCCCAATCGCTCTCGATCCATCTCGAGCTGCTCGAGGAGCTGCGACGCCAGCGGCAGGCCGATCGCGAGCGGCTGGCGCCGTTCGACCGGCTCACTCGCCGAGAGAGGCACGTGCTCGCCGCGCTCGTCGACGGGGGGACAGCCGAAGGGATCGCGGCGGCCAGCTATGTCTCGTTGGCCACCGTGCGCAGCCAGATCCAGAGCGTCCTCCGCAAGCTCGGCGTCAACTCGCAGGTCGCTGCGGTCGCCGAGGCTCATCGAGCGGGCTGGAGCCCGCCGATCAGCTCGCAGCGCGTGTCCTGATACCGCTCAGGTATCGACGGAGGCGCAGAGCTGCGAGACCAGCGCCACCAAGGCGTGAAGGTCCGTCAAGGAGAGCGCCAGCTCGCCGGCGGGGGAGCGCACGACGACAGTCGCGTCGCCAAAGGTAACCTGCTCTTCCAGCGTGACGACGACCGCGGTCGTGGTGCCGGGCGGTGGTTGGTCGCTCACCACCGCGACGCGGCAGGCAACGTTGGTCACCGCCGCCGCCCGGTCACCCTTCACCACATCGATTCCCTCTGCCGTCATCTCGGCTGCGACGAGATCGTTGAGGAGGCATGGCGCCAGCGCCAGGAAGACTGGACCGGACGACGGATGAGGCGCCATGTGCACAGTGAACGTCGCCCCGGCTCGGGCGTCATCAGCACAATCGACCATCGTGCGGAGGGTCAGACGTTGCCGAGAGTGTCAGCGATCCTGATGGCGGCCGGGCCGAGCAGGACGATGAAGATCACCGGGAAGATGCACAGGATCAGGGGGAAGAGGATCTTCACCGGGAGCTTCATGGCCCGCTCCTCCGCGAGCTGGCGACGCTTCACTCGCAGCTCGCCCGCCTGGATCCGGAGCACGGTGGCGATCGGGACGCCGTAGCTGTCGGCTTGGAGGACGGCGAGAACGAAGCGTCGCAGCTCGGGCACATCCGTCCGGTCGATCAGTCGCCGCAGGGCGTCGGCCCGGGACATCCCGGCCTGCACGTCCTGCAGCATGCGCAGGAGCTCCTGAGCGAGCGGCCCGTCACCGGCCCGGGCGGCCCGAGCGACGGCCGCGTCGAAGCCGAGCCCGGCTTCCACGGTCAGCGTCACCTGGTCGAGCGTGTCGGGCAGCTCCCGCTGGATCTTGGCCTGCCGGTCTTGTGCCCGGCCCAGGAGCAGGACGCTGGGCGCGAACCAGCCGAGGGCGCTGCCGCCCGAGGTCAGCAGCAGCAATGTGCCGCTCGGCGAGAGCAGTAGCCGGAGGCCGAGAGCTGCGAACGGCGCGGCGGCGAGGATGAGCTTGGCCGCCAGCACCCGCTCGACGGTCCAGCCGGCGGGGGCGCCGGCGAGCAGGATGCGGCGCTCGAGCCGGTCGACGCTGCCGGTCGGCGTGAGCGTCCGCCCCAACCCCGCGAACCGAGCGATCGCCGGCCCGACGACGCGATCGGTCGCCGAGTGGGCCAGCAACGCGTCGCGGAGGTTGGTCGACGTCGCCAGCCCGGCGCGCAGATTGCGTGCCACCGCCTCCCCCACCCGGGGGCCGGAGAACGCCCACCACAGCACGGGGATCGTCATGGCGACCATGGCGGCGCCGATCAGCAACGTCGACAACGGGTTCCTCCTAGTAGTCCAGCCGGCACAGCTTCATGAACCACACGCCGCCGACGGCCATCAACACAACGCTTGCCCCCACCATCAGCCGCCCGATCCCACGGGTGAGCTCGGCCAGGTAGCCGGGGTTCATGACGGACAGCGCCAGGGCCAGGAACGGCGGCAGGGCGAGCAGGATATAGGCCGAGAACCTGCCCTCGGCGGTCAGCGCCTTCACGTGACGGTGGAGCTGGACCCGCTCCCTGATGGTGCCGGCCACGTTGTCGAGGACCTCGGCGAGGTCGCCGCCCACGTCGCGCTGGATCTCGATGGCCTGGACGACCCAGTCGAAGTCTTGGCTGGCCACGCGGGCGGCCGCC
>Ga0299913_10005059_pt1 | contig 11180 bp, 10 predicted proteins | sample RVTome_9_FD_201360 | JGI IMG/M metagenome (GOLD analysis project Ga0299913, IMG submission 201360) | Soil microbial communities from uranium-contaminated site in the Upper Colorado River Basin, Wyoming, United States - RVT155D38 (version 2) ... | reverse complement strand
TGGGCGTCGAAGCGACGCTGATCAACGAAGAGTTTCAGGTGTTGCTCTCGAACATGCGCGCGAAACAGGTGACCCAGGTGTTTCGCTCGAGCTGGTTAGGCGACTACAACGACGCCAACACGTTCCTGCAGCTCATGTTGACCGACGCGCCGTCCAACATGACCGGTTACAGCAATCCGGAGTTCGACTCACTGGTCAAAAAGGCGGCAGAGCAGACGGATCCGGAACGGCGGCGCAGTTACATGCAGCAGGCCGAGGCCATTCTGCTCGGCGACCATCCGGTCATTCCGATCTATTTTTACGTGAGCAAGCATCTGGTCAGTCCGCGGGTTCAGGGCTGGGGAGACAACGTGCTGGATTATCATTACAGTCAGCACCTGAGCCTTTCACCCGAATAACATTCACCCCAAAACCCTGGCCCGGATTATTCATGAACGTTTGGCAATTGTGGCTCACGGCGCCTTGGCAGGAAGGGAGGGCTTTTCAGGGCTGCCTAAGAACCCATCCATGGGGGCTTCGCGCAAACATCCCTGTCTGCGACGATCCTGAAAAGCCCTCCCTTCCTGCCAAGTCACCTCGACACGTTGTCGGTTCATGAATAATCCAGGCCAGGACCTGTAGACACTACCCGGATTCCGGATGCTGCGTTTCGCGTTGCTGCGAATACTGAGTGCGATTCCCACGCTGTTTCTGGTCGTTGTGCTCGCGTTTCTCATGGTACACGCGGCGCCGGGCGGGCCGTTCGACGACGAGCGTGTCCTGCCCCCGGAGAACGCCAGAAATCTCGCGGCAGCCTACCATCTGGATGAATCCCTGCCGCGGCAGTTTGCGCGCTATGTATCCGGCCTGCTCCGGGGAGATCTCGGGCCTTCCTACCATTATCGCGACCACAGCGTGTCCCAACTGATCGGCACGGCGTTCCCTCTGTCCCTGCAACTCGGCCTTTTGTCGATGGCTCTGGCGCTGGGCGTCGGTGTCAGCGCCGGCGTCGTTGCGGGCCTCAGACGCAACACGATGTTCGACAGGCTGATCACCGGCGTGGCCATGACCGGCATTTCCATCCCGGTGTTCGTCATCGCCCCCGTGCTGGTGCTCGTTTTTGCAGTCAAGCTTCGCTGGCTGCCGGCGAGCTGGAGTGGAGATGCCAGCGGCTGGCGATTTCTGCTGCCTGTCCTGGCGCTGTCGCTGCCGCAAATCGCCTACATCACGCGCCTTACGCGCGCCAGCATGATTGAAATCCTGAGCAGCGACTTCATCAGAACGGCAAAGGCGCAAGGACTCTCTCTTTTTTCCATCGTGCGTTTTCATGCACTGAAGCCGGCCATGTTGCCGGTGGTGTCATATCTCGGACCGGCAATCGCGGCGGTGCTGACCGGCGCGGTCGTCGTCGAGATCCTGTTCGGTGTTCCCGGACTCGGCCAGCTGTTCGTGCGCGGTGCCTTGAACCGGGATTACACGCTGGTCCTCGGAATCGTCGTCTTTTACGCCGCGCTGATCATCCTGCTCAATCTGGTAGTGGACCTTCTGTACGGATTTCTCGATCCGAGGATCCGTAATCCATGAGCGCCGCTCCGACCGCCGGACTCGTGCGGCAGGCAACCGCGGGCGCCGCGGTACGCATATCCGGAAGTATTCTGGTCATTATTGCCGTTGCCGCACTCCTCGGTCCGTCGTTGAGCTCGCACGACTACTTCAGCATGAACCTGGCGGAACGACTCGAGTCGCCGACGCTCGACAACGAAAGATTCTTCGGCACGGACGACCTGGGGCGCGATCTGTTCGTCAGAACGATGTCCGGTACGCGGGTTACCTTGCTGGTTGCAATCGTAGCGAGCTTCGTGAGCCTGGTACTGGGCGTTGCGTACGGCGCGGCCGCGGGTTACGCCGGGGGCAAGGTCGATGCGTTCATGATGCGCATAGTCGATGCGTTGTATGCGCTCCCGTTCATTTTTCTCGTCATTCTTCTGATGGTTGCCTTCGAGCGCAACTTCCTGTTGATCTTCGTGGCGATCGGCGCCATCAACTGGCTCGACATGGCGCGTATCGTACGCGGGCAGACGCTGGCCCTGAAGGAACGCGAGTTCGTCGCTGCCGCAAGGCTGATCGGCGTGCCTCCTGTAATGGTCGTACTCCGCCACATCGTGCCGAATCTGCTGGGCGTCGTCGTCGTGTACGTGACGCTCACGATTCCGCAGGCGATCCTGGTGGAATCTTTCTTGAGCTTCCTCGGACTGGGTATCCAGGAACCGCAGACGTCGTTGGGCGCACTGGTCAACGGCGGCGTGTCCCAGATGGAACACGCCCCGTGGGCGCTCTTGATTCCCGCAGCGCTGCTCGCGCTTATCCTGATGTCGTTCAATTTTCTGGGAGACGGACTTCGCGACGCTCTGGACCCGAGGCTCGAGGCCAGGTGACGCTGCTCGACGTCAAAGGCCTCACGATCTCCTATCCCGGGACAAGCGAGCCGGCGGTCGACCGGCTCGACTTTTCGATAGAGGCCGGCGATTCGCTGGGTCTGGTCGGCGAGTCGGGCGCCGGAAAAACCCAGACGGCGCTCGCCATCATGGGTTTGCTAACGGCACAGGCGAGAGTGAAAGGACAGGTGCTGTTCGACGGCGTAACGCTCTCGGGCCGGACACAGAACTTCCTGAACCGCTTCCGGGCGCGCCGTCTCGCGATGGTGTTTCAGGACCCGCAGCAGGCGCTCAACCCCTACCTGACGATTGGCGACCAGCTGAAACGCGTATTGCTCGAGCACCGGGTCGTTGACGCGAGAGCTGCGCGGAGCCGCGCCCTCGAACTGTTGCGGCGTGTCCGGCTGCCGGACGCGGCACGACAGTATCGGGCGTATCCGCACCAGCTTTCCGGCGGAATGCGGCAGCGCGCGATGATCGCACTGGCACTGTGCTGTGAGCCGGAACTGCTGATTGCGGACGAGCCGACCACGGCGCTCGACGTCACGGTACAGGCGCAGGTGTTGAGCCTTCTTAAAGACCTCCGGGCGGGAACGGGCATCGCCCTGCTTCTGATTACCCACGACTTGGGCGTCGTCGCGGAAAACTGCGAGCGCATGCTCGTCATGCGGCGTGGGCGCCTCCTTGAAGAGGGATCTACACGATCCGTTTTCCGTGCGCCGTTGCATCAGGACACCCGGCAAATGCTCGCCGCTGCCGTCCGGCTCGACCACCCTCCTCCGGAGAAGCCACCCGAACACTTGGAACCGATCCTCAAAGTCGATCGGCTGAACGTCCGATTTCGGGACGCGCCGGCAGGCTGGAAGCGGCGGGTGAGCCGAGGGGTGGTCCGGAACTTGAGCTTTTCGCTTGCACCCTGCGAGACGCTCGGCATCGTCGGCGAGTCCGGATGCGGAAAAACCAGCCTTGCGAGGAGCATCGTGGGGCTGATCGCCGCCGACAGCGGCAGCGTCAGTCTCTGCGGCGAGCGGCTCGCCGATCGCGTGGCCGACCGATCGCTCGCCGACCGGCGACGCGTGCAAATGGTGTTCCAGGATCCCGTGGCCTCTCTGAGCCCCGCGATGAAGGTCGGCAGCATCATCGCTGAGCCCGTGGCACTGCACGAACCGCTTCTCGGCAGGGAAGAGCGCAGTGACCATGTCGCATCGGCCATGAACCGGGCCGGCCTCGATCACGCGCTACTCGAGCGCTATCCGCATGAGCTCTCCGGTGGACAGGCGCAGCGGGTCGCGATCTCCCGGGCGCTGGTATTGCAGCCGAAAGTGCTCATCTGCGACGAAGCCGTCGCGGCGCTCGACGGCACCGTGAGGCGTGCGATTCTCGAACTCCTCGTGACGGAACAACGACGATCCGGCCTGTCGCTCATCTTCATCACCCACGATCTGGCCGTCGTGCGCCAGATCAGCCACCGTGTGCTGGTCATGTACATGGGGGAGATCGCCGAGCTTGCGGACAACGCAACGCTGTTCGCGCGGCCGCGGCATCCTTACACGCGCGCATTGTTGAACGCGGTGCCGCAGGCGGATCCCGAGCGCCTTCCGGAGGTTGCTTCGGATACGGGTCCGATCGAGGGTGATGTTTCGGGAGAGCGTCCGCCGGGCTGCCCGTTTCATCCGCGCTGCGCTTATGCGGTGGCTCGATGTCGGGAAGAGATACCGCTGTTACGACGTGTCGATGGCGTCGAGGTTGCGTGCCACCGGGCGGAGGAGCTCGATTTACGCTAGGGAATCTCCGCACAAGTCCTGAAGGAAGCGCTGTAGGAGCCCGCCATTGCGGGCGACACGGCCGGCGGAGCTGAGTCGCTTCCGCCCAACGCGGCCTTGGCGACTGTGGGGGGCGTGACGACAAACAACGGCAGCTGTCGCCCGCAATGGCGGCCGATGGCTTGCTCCTGCGTATCGGCACGCCCGCCGTCCATGGCGGGCGGGCTCCTACCGGGGCTTCTCGTTCAGCGACACATCTGCTGTATCGAGTCGACCTCAGCTTGCACGTAGGGAACGCCAGGCTGTTGGACGGCGAAGGCCATTTGCGTCAGCAAGTTCGTGCCATAAGGCAAGGGTACGCCTGGATCGATCGAGTAAGCCGGGTCGCTTTGTGCGGCCTCGAGCGCCACGATCTTATAGCCGCGCTGCTCTATCAGGCTGAGCAACTGCGGCAGAACGGTCGGCTGCAAGGCTCCGACGTGCAGCAGCATAACGTGTTTGATATTGCGACCGTAGAGCCGCCGGGCGGCCTGTTCGCTTGCATCGATGTTCTGCGCCGCACGCTGCAGATAGCTCTGTTGCAACTCCGAGATTGACTCTGCATCACGTTTCTCGAGGCAGCGCACGTAGGGCTCGTTGTACGCCCAATCCTGGAAATCGATCGTAACTTGAGCGATCCGATAGCCACGCTCTCGCAGCAACTCACGCACGGCATTGCGCTTCTCCTCTGTATCGCCCTCGCGTAGGTACGGATAGCGGAACCAACGCCAATCCTCGTCTTCCATCAGCCGCTCGAGCGCCGCCTCGTTGGCAATGACGTCGGCGCGGAAAGCCTCGAATGGATTCGCATGCAGATCCATATGCGAGTACGTGTGATTGGCGAGCGGCCAGCCGGCCGAGCGCCACACCTGCAACGCGTCGAGGCTATCGACGCCGGTCTCGAGCGCGGTCGAGTTGATAAAGCCGTACGTGGGCGGCACCTTCGCGCGTTCGAGCGCATCGACAATTTGCTGCATGAGCAGAGTGCGACTGATGCCGTGAGGCACCGGACCGTGCGCCGGGAGGTCGTCGAATGTGAGCGCCATCTCCCCGCCGGCACGCGCCGACTGCGAGATGGTACTCAACGTGATACAGGCGATAAGCGCCGCTAAGTGTTTGGTGTTCAAAGTTCGGCGCCTTACCGTCCCGGGAGGGGGATGGGCATGGGGGCGCCGTTTACGGTGAGCAGGCCTTTCTCGTACCGGGCATTGACGATGTAGGATTCGCCGTCTTTTTTCAGGATGCCCATTGCGACGAGAGCCGCGGATTCCGGCCTTACCGTCTGTGCCAGGTCCATCAGGGCGACCGGCATCCGCAGGTCCGCGGATGCCGTCAGCGCAAGTAACAGCGCGGCCCAGGAGAAACCCGAGGCCGCGTCGGTTTGGGGCAGTGTGAGGGCCAACGTCGTGGTTACCTCGCCCTGCGGCAGCGCTACGTCGAAGCGGTCGATGCGGAGTTCCGCGCCCGCCGACAGGAGTGCCTGAAGGTCGTCTTCTATCCGAGGGTACAGCGCGGCCAGTGCCGCGTCGGGGTCGACCGCGCTTTGCGCACGCTCGAACTCCGTGGTGATTGCTTTGAGCGCCCGCGCGTCCAGGCCATTGGCGGAAATGTCCATGGCCACGTCGACGTCTGCGGCGCCGGGAATCGAGATGTCGGCAATCGTCATTCTCGTGCCTCCGTTGACGCGGCCGTCGACCAGATCATTGCTTGCGTCGACCGTCACCTTGCCGGTGCTTAACTCTTCTCCGTCGGCTCCGCGGACGGACATCGAGTCGATGCTGAACGCGATTGCGCCGACCGCGAGTCCGTAGTCCGTGTAGCGGCTGTTACCGTCGAAGGTCGAGAGTCCCAGTCGCAACGAGGCGTCCGGCGTTTGCACCGTCAACGGGCGGATGGTGCCGTCGTAGCGGAGACTGCGCCTCGACGAGTTTGTCGTCATCGATACGTCGGCGCCCTCCCAGTCCGCCTGGAATTCCTCGTCGTCGATGGCGCCGGATTCGAGCAGATATCGGGAGACCATCGCGCCGGTGAGCCTGACCTGGCTGTAGAGCGTGCCCGGGACAGCAATCAGGTTGCCGTCGCCAGGGTCCAGGTGCAGCGTGGAGACGGTGCTCGCGAGACCCGGCATCAGGGATCCCGAGTCTCTCGACATCGAGGTGATTGGCACGAGCCCGTGATCGATGCGCGTATCGACGATGAGAGCGGGGATTTCGTCGCCGGCGGCGCCATCTGTCAGGTTGATGATGCGCGCACGGAGGTCGCCATGCTTCAGCTCGATGCGGTGGCGGCCCTCCGCAGTAAACCAGCGGCGATCGAACACTTCTTCGGTGACCTGGAAATCGCCGCTCTCGCTTTCCGCCCAGCGGATGCTGTTCTTGAGGTTCTGCTCGGCCAGATGCCCCACTATCCCGGGCGAGACGAGGATGACCACTGCGAGCAGTACCAGCAGAGCCACGATCCAACGTTTCATTTTCCGGCCCCCTCGACGCCGGGCCGGCCGGATGCCTGCCGCCGCGCTTGAATTGCCCACAAGGACAGCACTCTACCTTCACGCAGCAAGTGGCCGCAACGACACCTCGCGGGGGGCACTATGCGAAACGCCCGTCGTGCAATTCGAGGCCGCGCTAGAAATAACGCGGCGGTGACACTACCATAGCGGCCTCGACCTCCGTCCGGAAAGCGTTCCGGATCCATAACATCCCCATAAGATTCTGATAATTCTACAATCCAATCACGTGAACAGACTGAAATTAGGAGTCGTTGCGGCGGCACTGACGTCGATGCTGGCCGCGCTGCATGCCGGTCCCGCTTTTGCGGAGGGCGACCCGGAGCGCGGCCGCGTGATCGGCTATACCTGTCTCGGATGCCACGGCATCGAGGGCTACCGCAACGCGTATCCGTCCTATCGCGTGCCCAAGCTGGGCGGGCAGAAGCCGGCCGCACTCGAGGCGGCGCTTGCCGCCTATCGAGGCGGAAGTCGGCAACATCACACCATGCAGGCGCAGGGCGAAAGCCTGACGCGGGAGGACATCGACGACGTTGTGGCGTGGATTGCCCTGTCGCCTCCCGCTGGCGACGACCTCGACGAACAGAGCGTCGGGGGACTCGAATCCGCAAAGGCCTGTATGGCCTGCCACGGAACAGCGGGAAAAGACGTCACGCCCGCGCCTCCCGTACTGTCGGGACAGCACAGGAGCTACCTTGCCGAAGCGCTCAAGCAATACAAGGACGGCGAGCGGAGCGCCACCGTAATGACCGCGTTCGTGGCCGGGCTCACCGAGCGTGACATCGAGCAACTTGCCGCTTTTTTCGCGGCGCAGGAAGGTCTTTATACCCTCGGCGACGCGCGCTGAGGAGCGCAATGCAGAGTCGGACCGTTCGCACACACGACTTCGATCATGGCATTACTGCCATCGATACCGACTACGTCCGCCCGATGCTCGACGCCAGCCACCTGATCGTGGAAGAGGGTCGAGCGGCGTTCGTCGACACGGGTGTCAACGACAGCGTGCCGCTTCTCATCGCGGCGCTGCGGCAGAAGGACCTCGACGTCGACGACGTGGAATACGTCTTCCTGACGCATGTGCATCTCGATCATGCCGGCGGCGCGGGCCGGCTGATGCAACGACTGCCCAGGGCTCGGGCCGTACTGCACCCGCGCGGTGCGCCCCACATGGTCGATCCGGCAAAGCTGGTCAAGGGATCCGAGGCGGTGTACGGGAAAGAGCGCGTGCGACAGATGTACGGCGACATCGCCGCCATTCCGAAGGAACGTATCCACGTGGTCGCCGACGACGAAGAGCTGTCCCTGGGTAATCGCGTACTCCGGTGTCTCTTCACCGAAGGCCACGCGAGACACCACTACTGCCTGGCCGACCCGGCATCGAACGGGGTGTTCACAGGCGACAGCTTCGGCATTTCCTATCGCGACTTCGATACGGCGGCCGGGGAATTCATTTTTCCGACGACGACCCCCGTGCACTTCGATCCGCCTGAAGCGCACAAGGCGATCGACCGCATCATGGCGTTGTCCCCGCAGTGTCTTTACCTGACCCATTACAGCCGCGTCACCGACCTGCCGCGGCTGGCGGACGATATGCACCGGAGAATCGACGCCTTCGTCGCAATCGCCACGCGCCATGCGATGGACTCCCGGCGTACAGAGTCCATGGAGGCAAGCATGTTCGAGTACCTTCGCGTCGAGCTCGAGAAGCACGGCTTCGAGGCCGACGACGCCACTTTGCACAGCCTGCTGGACGTCGATGTCGCGCTCAACACGATGGGGCTCGAACACTGGCTGGACCACTCCCAGCGGGCCGCAAGTCGCCCGCTATGACGCAGCAGGGACCGATCATGGAAAAATTTCGCGCATACCGCATCGATCAGAAGGACGGAAAGACCGTTGCCGGCTTTGCTTCGCTGGGAATCGACGACCTGTCTCAGGGGGACGTCGTAATCAAGGTCAGTCATTCCACGATCAACTACAAGGACGCCCTGGCGGCGACCGGCAGGGGAAAGATTCTGCGCAAATATCCCCTAGTCGGCGGTATCGATCTCGCAGGCACCGTCGTCAATTCCGACGACGAGCGTTTCAGCGAGGGCGAGGCCGTGCTGGTCAACGGTTGCGGCCTGAGCGAGACTCGCGACGGCGGTTACGCCGAATATGCGCGCGTCGAGGGCGATTCGGTCGTGCCGATACCGCCGGGGATGACGGCACGCCAGGCGATGCAGATCGGTACCGCGGGCTTCACGGCTGCGCTGGCGATTCACCGTATGGAGCAGAACGGCCAGAAGCCTTCGAACGGCCCCGTCGTCGTCACCGGTGCTACCGGCGGCGTCGGCAGCATCGCGATCGATCTTCTGGACTCGCGTGGCTTCGAGGTGGTCGCCGTTACCGGCAAAGCGCAGCAGGCCGACTATCTGAAAAGCATCGGCGCAAAGCGCGTCCTTCTGCGAGACGAGATCGACTTCGGCAAGCGGCCGCTTGAAAAAGCCGAATGGGGCGGAGCGATCGACAACCTGGGCGGCGATGCGCTCGCCTGGCTGACGCGCACGGTCAACTACGGCGGAAACATCGCCAGCATCGGGCTTGCCGCCAGCATCGAGCTTCACACGACGGTGGTGCCGTTTCTCCTCCGCGCCGTGTGCCTGCTCGGCATCAATTCCGTCGATACGCCGCGCGAGCTGAGGCTCGCCGTGTGGCAGCGTCTCGGCAGCGATCTGCGTCCGCGGCACCTAGATGCCATCGGCAGTCGCACCGTCGCCTTCGCCGACCTGCCGAACTGCTTTCAGCCGTTTATCGACGGCGAGGTAACCGGCCGCACCGTCGTCGAAATCGCCTGACGGCGGCCAATTTGGGAATGGTCCCTCCGCTGGTTTAGAATTCCCGCCCCCTGCCTTGCCTTAACCCGCATCTGTCACCGATTCGCGGGTAAGAAAGGGCAAGCGAGAGCCCGCGTAATCGGTGACGGATGCGGGTTAATTCCACACACTGGCTGGAGAAGTCATGCCACCGAGCGCCGGAGAACGATTCTGGCAGGCCCTTGACGCCGAGCGGCCGCTACAGGTCGCGGGCGCAATCAACGCGTACGCCGCGCTTCTCGCCGAACGCGCCGGGTTCCGGGCGCTGTACCTTTCGGGCGCCGGCGTCGCCAACGCTTCATTCGGGCTGCCCGACCTCGCCATGACGACCCTGAACGACGTCTGCGAGGACGTGCGGCGCATCACGTATGCGACCCCGCTGCCGCTCCTGGTCGATGCCGATACGGGTTGGGGCAGCGCATTCATGATCGGGCGCACGATTCGCGAGCTGACACGTGCGGGTGCCGCCGCCTGCCACATCGAGGACCAGGTTTCCGTCAAGCGCTGCGGTCATCGCCCCGGCAAAGCGCTGGTCGAGCCGGGCGAAATGGCCGACCGCTTGAAGGCAGCCGTGGATGCCCGCACGGACGCGAAGTTCGCGATCATGGCTCGTACCGACGCACATGCCGTCGAAGGACAGGCGGCTGCGCTGGATCGGGCTCATCGCTACGTCGAGGCAGGCGCCGACATGATTTTCGCCGAAGCGCTCACGACGCTGAAGGAATACCGGGAGTTCACGCAGGCAGTGGACGTGCCGGTACTGGCCAATCTCACCGAGTTCGGTCAGACACCTCTCTTTACCACCTCCGAACTCGACGAAGCGGGTGTCCGGCTTGCGCTTTATCCGTTGTCTGCGTCACGTGCGATGGCTCAGGCGGCGGAGCGGGTATACCGGACCATCCGGCGGGATGGCACGCAGAAGGCAGCCCTCGATGGAATGCAGACACGCTCGGAGCTTTACGAAGTGTTGGGTTACCACGAGTACGAGCAAAAACTCGACGAGCTGTTTCGGGAACGGGATTCCCGTTGAGCCGACGCAGTCAGGAACCGGAGGAGGACATGGCACAAAAGAAAAAGGTCGGCGGGCTTGCCGGCGTATCGGCCGGGGAAACGGCGCTGTGCACCGTGGGGAAGGAGGGCGCCGGCCTCACCTACCGCGGCTACGATATTTACGACCTGTCGGACAATGCCAGTTTCGAGGAAGTCGCCTACCTGCTGATGCACGGCAAACTGCCGAACAGGCAGGAACGGGACCGCTATGTCGAACGCTTGAAGACATTGCGCGGGCTTCCCGACGAGGTGCGGCAGGCGCTGGAGATGATTCCGGCGACGAGCCACCCGATGGATGTGCTCCGGAGCGGTGTGTCGATACTAGGAAACGTAGAGCCGGAGGGCGATTTTTCCAATCAGAACCATGTCGCGGACCGGCTGCTCGCCTGCCTGCCGTCCATGCTGCTGTACTGGCACCGTTTCCATACGGACGGCAAACGCATCGACGTTGAAACCGACGACGACAGTGTTTCCGGACACTTTCTCAACTTGCTTCATGACAAGGCGCCTTCCGATCTGCACCGGCGCACGCTCGACACCACGCTCATCCTGT